>Ga0169931_10002304_pt1 | contig 31178 bp, 34 predicted proteins | sample Kivu_15m_20L_FD_129675 | JGI IMG/M metagenome (GOLD analysis project Ga0169931, IMG submission 129675) | Freshwater microbial communities from Lake Kivu, Western Province, Rwanda to study Microbial Dark Matter (Phase II) - Kivu_15m_20L... | ecosystem: Environmental > Aquatic > Freshwater > Lake...
AAGTGCTGATTGCGCATCAGCTGAAGGCTAGCTTGCCTTTTTGGCTGGAGCCTTCTTGGCTGGCGCGGCCTTCTTGGCTGGCGCGGCCTTCTTGGCTGGCGCGGCTTTCTTGGCTGGCGCGGCCTTCTTGGCCGGCGCGGCCTTCTTGGCCGGCGCGGCCTTCTTGGCTGGCGCGGCCTTCTTGGCCGGCGCGGCCTTCTTGGCCGGCGCGGCCTTCTTGGCCGGCGCGGCCTTCTTGGCTGGCGCGGCCTTCTCCGCTGGTGCCGCTTTCTTGGCTGGCATGGTGTTTCTCCTTTCCCTGATTGAAAGCCCAACCACAAGATCAGGTATTGATTGGTGACTTGTGGCCTAGGACGTTATGTACACTAGATATAGCTTATAAACCCCTTGCCCATGGGTGTCAAGAAAAAACTCGAACCGACGATCACCAAGGGCATCCATTGACTGGGAGATTTGCTTCCATTCCAAGTACAGTCACGTTTTAATCAATATTGACAGGCTCTTTCGCGATTGAGTCTTGAACGATGGCAGAGACACCTTCTTGACTGACAAAGAAAGAGGCAGGGGGTGCGCTGAATACAGGCCGATCCGTGCGTGCGTAGTTGACCGCGTTGGTATTGTGAAAGATCCGATGAACACGGCATAATTCGCGGCTGGCGACGTTGCATTCCCAAATCGATCACGCCCGCGAGATGAGTTGGAAGTGAAGACCTACGCCGGTGGAATCGATTGAACCATCCCCAAGAGCAAGGAGCAATCATGAGAGAGACGTATCCGGAACGACAGGCGCAACCTGGCCATCCCTTGAAGCGAAGCCTGATTCGCGCTATCAGCAGGCTGATGCTCGGTGTTCTGATCATTCTCGTGACATCTGCGGTGGAGGCACAGCGCCCATCGACTCAGCTTCAATCGCCCAAATGGGAACGGGAGTTTCGCTCGATCCCGGAGGCGCCACGCCTGCGCGAGTACGTCCGTCGCCTTTCAGCAGAGCCCCATCCTGTCGGATCTCCAGCGGGCAAGGCCGCTGCCGAGTGGATGCGCGATCAGTTGCGTGGATGGGGACTCGAGGCGACGATCGAAGAGTTCGACGTGCTCTTCCCTACGCCACGCGAGCGGGTCGTCGAAATGCTCTCCCCGCAACGTTTTCGTGCCCAACTACAAGAGCCCCCTCTCGCGGAAGACCCTGATTCTGCAGATCGGGATCAGCTTCCCACCTATCACGCCTACTCTGGAGATGGTGATGTCACCGCCCCTTTGGTCTATGTTAACTATGGCGTCCCAGCCGACTACGAAGAACTGGCGCGTCGCGGCATCGAGGTGCGAGGCAAGATCGTGCTCGCCCGATATGGGGGCAGTTGGCGAGGCATTAAGCCGAAGGTAGCGGCAGAGCATGGCGCAATTGGATGCCTCATCTACTCGGATCCCCGCGAAGATGGCTACTATCAAGGCCCTGTCTACCCGGATGGTCCCTATCGCAATGAGCACGGGGTTCAGCGCGGCAGCGTCATGGATATGCCAATCCACCCTGGGGACCCGCTCACACCGGGCTGGGGGTCGGTGCCGGGTGCACGCCGTCTCCCGCGGGAAGAGGCACAAACCCTGATGAAGATCCCCGTCCTGCCGCTCTCTTATGGAGACGCTCTGCCATTGCTGCGCTCATTGGAAGGCCCTGTCGCTCCGGAGAGCTGGCGTGGCGCCTTACCGGTCACCTATCGGATCGGTCCTGGCAAGACGACTGTTCGACTCAAGGTCCTCTCTGATTGGCGAACTGTGCGCGCCTACAACGTCATCGCGCGCATTCGCGGCGAGGCCTATCCAGATGAGTGGATTTTACGGGGCAACCACCACGATGCCTGGGTCAATGGCGCAGACGATCCGGTGAGTGGTATGGCGACGGTTCTCGAAGAGGCTCGTGCGATGGGAGTCCTGTTGCAGCGTGGCTGGCGCCCGAAACGAACCATCATCTACTGTGCCTGGGATGCCGAGGAGCCGGGATTGCTGGGCTCGACCGAGTGGGTCGAGCAGCATGCGGCAGAGCTGCGAGAGAAGGCGGTCGCCTACATCAATACGGACAGCACAGGAAAAGGCTGGTTCAGCGCCGGTGGCTCCCACAGCCTCGAACGACTGGTCAACGATGTCGCCCGGACGGTTCGAATGCCGGGTGGCGAGACGACCCTCTGGCAGGCCATGCAGAATCGACGACTGGCAGGGTCGCGGAGTGAGACCGAACGTCGGGCTCTTCTAGCACAAGGAGACATCCCAATCTCCGCTCTCGGCTCAGGATCAGATTACACCGCCTTTCTCGATCATCTCGGGATCGCCTCTCTCAACATCGGGATGGGCGGTGAGTCCGGCGGTGGCATCTACCATTCGATCTACGACACATTCACGTGGTACACGCGATTCTCCGACTCAACCTTCGAGTATGGTCAGGCGTTGACTCAAGCCGCCGGAACATTGACCCTCCGCCTGGCTGATGCCTCGGTTCTGCCTTTCGACTTTACTCGGTCGGCCCAGACGATCGCGGGCTACCTCAACGAAATCGAACAACTTCCCCGCCAGGGGGTTGAACTGGGTCCCCTGCGTAAATCGGTCGAGGCTCTGCAAGAATCAGCCCGGGAGTATGAACTGGCCTTGGCCCAGGCAGTCTCCTCAGGTGCCATTCCGCAGGAACAAACGAAAAAAGCCCGCGAATTGAATCGACTGCTCTACCAATCAGAACGACGATTGATCTCAGACAGGGGACTGCCCCGCCGCTCCTGGTTTCGCCACTTGATCTACGCCCCCGGGCTCTATACCGGTTATGGCGTCAAGACACTGCCCGGTGTCCGCGAAGCGATCGAACAACGAAACTGGGAGGAAGCCACACGGGAAGTTGCCGAACTCCAGACAACCCTCGACGGACTGGCGGATCAGGTCCGATCCGCCGCCCATCGATTGTCCAGTCGGGAGTAAAGCGCGGCTGCTGACACTACCGGCATCTGGATTGAGGATTATTTCCGTTCAGCGCTTCGAAGAGAGGAAGAAGGGCCTGTTGATCTGCCACCACATTCTCGGTAATGGCGATCCTTGTCCAGTTGAAGAGGTCCGCCAATGACGTACTCCGACTGACCGTCTCTCCCGAACTGAGTTGGATCGGGTCAAAGGTGACCTGATAACAGCCCAATAAACTATTGACAATGCCAGGTGTGTTCCCCCCCGCCAGAACGGAGAGCTGCGACGCGGAAAATTGTCGTCTCAACTGCTCCTGAAGCGTTCCCGTTCCTTCGAGTGAGCGGCGAATGGTCAACCTGCTCCAGCGGGTATGATAAAGAAATCGACCGACCCAGATGGATCCGGCTGGCCAACTGGACGAGTTGTTCAATTGATAGTCAGGGGACTGAAGACAGACATTTTGACAGTTGATCGGCTTAGGATCGACTGACCAGTTGACAGTGTTCGAGGAGCCCCCGCCGGGCGAGGGATTGACGATCACGACGGTGTAGGTTCCTGCCGCGAGGAGCTCTTCCGCAGCCACTGTTGTCGTCAGGCGAGTCTCTCCAGCAAAGGTGTAGGCTCGGGCGCTTCCCTGCCAGAGGAGCGTCAATCCGGGAACGAAGCCAGTTCCTGTGATCTCCACGGTGACGGATGGATCGCCGGCCTGTACCGAGGAGGGTGTCAGGCGCGTAATGGTTGGGACTGGGTTCGGCTTGGGATCAATCTGAAAGGGGAGCACATTGGATGTTCCTCCCCCGGGGGATGGATTGACAACGGCAACAGGAATGCTGCCGACCACCGACAGATCGCTGGATGGAAGCCGAAGCTGAAGTCGATTCGTCGAGACAAAAGTTGCCGCGCGTGATGTCCCGCTCCAGACGACACGCGAGTCCGGCACGAAACCCGATCCCTCAAGAACCAGGTCGACACCCGCGCTCCCGACAATGCTCATCGCGGGTGACAGACGAGAGAGGACTGGTGCGGGGTTGAGGATCGCCAGGTTGACGGAACCGGAGACCCCACCACCAGGGCCCTGAGTACGAACTGTCAGTGAAGCGTTTCCTGCCTGTCGTAGATCGGCGCTGGTTACCGTCATCTGGAGTTCTGTGTTGGAGCGATAATCGGTTGCCCGAGGCGTACCATTCCAATGAACGATCGAGAAGGGCTGGAAGTTGCGCCCACGCAATGTGAGAGCGAAGGGCGCGCCTCCAACCAAAGCCTGCTCCGGTGTAACACCTGTCAGTTCAGGAACTGGGAATCCCACCTGTTGGACTATGAGGGACGAAGTTCCACCGCCCGGAGCAGTGTTGAAGACGGACAGGGTCAGCGTTCCGTCTGTCTCAATATCCGATACCGGAAGGAGAGCGGAGATCTGCCGAATACTCTCCCAAGTAGTTGGTCGATCCTGCTCCTTGACTCGTACGATCGATCCGGGTACGAAACCTGATCCATCGACGACGACCCGGAACGACTCGACATTCGCGTCGAGCCCGACGGTACGGAACCGGGTAACAGTTGGGGACGGGTTGATCACCGTCAGCGTGAGAGTGTTGGAGCTTCCTCCGCCCGGGGATGGATTGTTCACCTGGAGGGTAAGTGTCCCGCCGTTGGCAATCAACCGAGCAGGCACCTGGAGGACCAATTGACTGGAGGTGGTTCGGGTGACTGGCAGTACAGTCCCCTGGAGTCGCACAGTTGTTGCCGAACTGAACCCTTCCCCAAAGACGAGCACCTCGGTGTCGGCTGCTCCCGCAGTGACAGACGTTGGAGTAATCGAAGTCAACCGTGGCGTCGGATAGACGACCTGGAGCGCGATGCTGTTGGAATCGCCGCCCCCCGGCGCCGGGTTTTGGACAGTCACCAACAACTCTCCCGCACGCTCGACCTCTGTTGCCTGCACCTCCGTAACCAACACGGAGTCGGAGACAAACTCGGTCCGTTTCGACTGACGGTTGATCTGGATCACGGAGTCGGAAATGAATCGAGTCCCTTCGACGACCAGAAGGAACGAAGGGGAGCCCACTGGAACCTCGGCTGGGCGAATGGCCTGGATGCGAGGAAGGGGATTTGGTCTGCGAACCTCGAGAGTCAGACGGTTGGAGGTCCCACCACCCGGTGTCGAGTTTCTGATCTCGATCGTGAAAGTTCGGGCCTGGGCCAGTTCAGTGGCACTCAGCTGGGTAGTGACCTGGGTTGGGCTTTGGTATTGAATCGAACGGGGAACACCGTCGACGAGCACTCTCGAATCAGGCGTCAACCCACTCCCGACGAGAGTCAGGGTTTGCGAGGGGCTTCCCTCGACAAGCCAGGCTGGCGCCAGTCTCACCAAGACGGGTACTGGATTGACAACCACCAAGGGCGCCGCAGCTGAGGTTCCCCCTCCTGGAGCCGGATTGACGACCCGAACGGCCAGCTCATCGGCGGCTACGAGCAGTTCGGCCGGGACCTCGACGACCAGTTCGCTGCGCTGCCGGTAGGTCGTCGCCTGAGCCAGCCCGTTGACCTGTACGACAGAGGATTCGACAAAGCCACTTCCCCGAACGGTGATAGTGGTCCGTGCACTCCCTGCGAGAATTGTCGACGGGCTCAGGCTTGTCACCACTGGAACTGGATTGCGGGGAAGGGTAATCGTCAGCAGGGCTGAATTGGAATTCCCTCCCCCTGGTGTCGGGTTGTTGACGGCAATCAAAGCGGTCCCGGGCCGTGGAATCCGTTCTCGAGCCACCTCGGCGGTCAGTTCCGTGGCGCTCCGAAAGATGGTTGGAAGCCGTGCCCCATTGATCATCACCGATGAGTCTTCGACAAAATTGGAGCCCGTGACGGTCAGTGTGAACCCATCGCTCTCCGCTTCCACCGCCGTCGGCGAAATCTGCAGCAGTCGCGGGAGTGGGTTTGGTGGACGAACGGAGAGTGTTCGCTCATTGGACGCACCTCCTCCGGGAGGAGGTGCGACGATTCGAATGGTCAGATTGGCCGCGCGGGAGAGATCACCTGGCTGTAGCTGGAGCGTGAGCCGGGTGGGGCTGATATAGGTGGTAGGCCGAACCGCTCCATCCACTTCCCCAGACACACCTCGCACAAAATACTCTCCGTCGACACTGAGGGTCAGCCCGACGGAACTGACGCCGACCACCTCCGGAACGATACGACTGATCACGGGAACACGATTCTCGACAGTGACCGGAAGCACATTGGAGAGCCCTCCCCCTGGCGCAGGATTGAGGACGGTCAGTGCAAGGGTTCCAGCCTCGGCGAGGTCGTTGGCGACGAGGTCGACCTCCAGAACTGTCGCGTCGATGTACCGGGTAGGACGCGGCTCGCCAGCGACACGAGCAACGGCGCCAACCCGAAAGTTGCGCCCCTCGAGGCGAATGGATCTCTCAGTCGCTGCTACCAAAAGCCGCTCCGGCGCGACTCGGCTCAAGACTGGCAGTTGCTCCAGGGGGGGATCGAAGCGAACCTCACCTGCCCGATAGAGCGCTGGTAAGACAGACGCCTCCGCACTGACCACTTCTCGAATGATCGGGAGATCTCCAAAACTGATGGTCGAGGCGTCCACACTGTTGGCGCTCGGAACCGTAAAGACGATCCGTACGACCTGCCGAGTTCCCGCCACCAACGACTGACCGCTTGGCAACGCCAGCGCCAGGCCTACCCGCCCTTCCACCAGCCGGGTGAGGTTGACATTGAGCACTGCGCTCGATCCATCCCGACCGAGCGTCGCCCGTTGGAAGGTCAGCTGGGTCGTGTCAAAGTTGAGGCTGAATCCCAGCGCATTCTCATTGCCCTCCGCAATCAGTTCAATCGGCAACTCATTCTCCCGATCCCGCTCAAAGCGAGTGACGGGGATTTGCAAGGTGCGCCGGGTCTCTTGCTGAAGGCTAAGCTCCAGTCCGTTCCCATCCGTGCCTGGAAGCGATACCTCCTTGCTGAAAGGGAGTATCGACGTGGGCGTCGCAACCGTTGGCGCTGGTCCAGTTGGCCCTCCCGCGGAGAGAGGCGCTTCGAGACCAGCGGCGTAGCGGCCGGCCTGAACCCAGTCGGCAATGGTCAGTCGCCCGTCCCCACGGCTGCTCTTCGGGGCTGTATCTGTCCGCTGGTATTCACTCCCATCGATCGGAGAGTCGAGGTTGGCGACGAATCGACCAACCTGGGCCCAGTCGGCGATCGTTACCGATTCATTTCCATCCCCAAAGGGGCGCGGCACCATATCGCCCTCCACTCCAGGGACAATAATCACGGAACCTGAGGCGTACCCCCCTTGGACTGCGCGAAGATTGCGATCGGAGAGGGTTCGGACGAGGGGTTGATCGCCCAGCTCGACAGGTGTCGTCCGTCGCGTTTCCCCCGGGCGGATGGCAAAGTTGACCGAGCCAAGGGTCTGCCAGCCCGCAGGCAGGGAGCTGCCTGCGGGAAGACGGTACTCGACGCCGAGCAACCCCTGCGAGAGGAGTGAGGAATCCAACTGGACGCGGGCGGCCGGCTGGGCTGGATTTGTCACCCAGGCAGGCGTGCCGAGGATCGTTGGATCGAACGCGAGGCTGAAGGTCATCCTGGCTTCATCCCCTTCCGCCAGAAACGAGAGTGGCACGGACACGGTGCTGTCCGGTGCGGCGCTGGCGGTCTCGACCTGCAGGAGCCTGGCTCCAGGAACAGAGGCTTCCAGCGTGTATCCAGTGCTTCCCGCAACTGATGAGACACCGACGAGGTAGCGCCCCGAGGGCAACCTCGTCGGTGTGGTGATCTGTTGACGCGCTCCTTGCTGACGTGAGCTACCCTGGACCGTCACCTGACCTGCGGTCGCCCCTTCGCTCAGCAGGTAGAGTGCCGTCCCAGCCTGGGCACTGTCGCCAGTCAAGGTCAGCTGTAAGCGACTCTCTTCCAGTAATCGAATTGCAAAAAGATCTTCAATTGTATCGGTGAGCCCAACTCCGAGGGAGATACGGACTCCCCCCGCATCGCTGACCGAGACCCGCCCAGCCCTTTTTCCTGGGACGGTGAGGACATTGGCTTGCTCTGGCAGATCGTTCGGCTCCTCCTCGATCGAGGGCTGTCCTGGCGCCAGGATCGGGAATCGAGCCGGAAGAGATCCCCCTCCGTCTGCGGCGGGGTTCTCCACTGTCACCAGTGCGGTGCCTTGCGCGGCGGTATCGGCCGCGGAGAGATAGGCGAGCAGCTCCCCTCGCTGAAGGTAGGTCGTTGCGCGGGTATTTCCATTCCACCGCACGACCGACTTGCCCTCGATGAAGTTCTCCCCTCTCACGCGGAGGGTGAAGGGCCCACTACCTGCTTCGACCGAGGCCGGCGTCATCTGGGAGATGACGGGGGCAGGCGGCGCGGTCCCGATCGCGAGATCCAGTCTGTACTGCGCCACCCCCTGGTTCTTTGGATCATCAAAGACCGACACTCCGACGACGTAGTCCCCTGGAGGCAAGGTTGGAATGGGCAGAATTCGCTCCGTGGTGGTCATGCCATTCGACACGCCCAGCGCGTTGAGCTGTGTTTTGTCCTGCAATTGGAAGAGGAAGAGATCGAGATCGACCGCGGCATTGTCGAAGCTCAAGATCACGTTGACTGGCAGCGATGGCCCGGCCGGTACTTGGAACCGGAAGAGGTCCTCTATTTTGTCGACTGGGCCGTTCTGATAGCGGTATTCCAACTGGCTGGCTTCCCCGAAGCGGACGGACCCCGTCCGCTGCCCCGGCAGGGAGATCGGCGTTGCCTGTTCTATCGTCTCATTGGGCTCGACTTCGCTCGAGCTCCCCTGCAGTGGGGAGGAGAAGACGGTTCCCCAATGGCTCAAGATGGTTCCGCTCGCCCAGCCCACCAGCAAGACCAGCACTCCTCCCAGGATTGCTCTCCTCGACCACGTGGCTCGCTTCCGATCCGCCATCTGCTTCTCCGCCAATCGAACTTGTCTGATTTGCATCGCCGATCCTCATCCTTGTTTTCTGACGCCTTGCTTACTTTTGACGGTCTACTCGTTGCGACTGCTTCGTCATCGATCCTGTTTGTCACCAGGCTCTGCACCCCTTTTGCTGGCAGGGACCTCGAGCGCGCTCTTTCGTGACCATTCCCTTTTTTCTACACTGGAGTTGATTCCATTCCATGCTCCCATCGTGGCCTCCGTGGCCTCCATAGCCTCCGTAGCCTCCGTAGCCTCCGTAGCCTTGATGTCAATGAGGGAGATCGAGTTGTCCCCGAAGGGATCTGAATGCTGCGAAGAGATGGGGGAAGATCATTCCACGGGCCGTGAATCGATGGAATTGACGCTGTTGATGTGTCACCAGGCCAATGCCCTGCGGGTACTGCCCTGCGTGACTCCGTGCGGTGGAGTGGGTGGGGGGTCGAGGCCCTTTCCAGGAACAAAAACACTTTCAAATATTACCCTGAATCCATCTTTAAAAAAAAGACTATTTTTCGACAGAGCTGTGCGCCGTCTTTTCTTCTCTGGAATGACCGGCGAGATGGCTGTGGCGCCGCCCGTAGGCAAAGTAGACGACCAGTCCGACCAATAGCCAGATCAAGAACCGGAGCCAGTTGGTCCAGCCCAGTTCTGTCATCAGATATCCGCACGTGAGGAGGCCGAGGACCGGAATCAGGGAGAGGGATCGTCGGAAGGTTGCGATTGTCAGGAAGACTACCAGACAGAGGTAGACCAGGAGGGGAATCTTGTGTTGAAAGGAGCCCCACCAATGGAGGGAGTTTCCGTCCGACGCACCGAGCGAGAGAAAGTCCTGGACCCGCCCAGTCTCGAAGACAACCAGCCAGAGAGCGATCGCGCCGATCAGTCCCGGGACAATCCAACGTCCGTTGATATAGGGGGTGCGGAAACGACGCTCGGCTGTCATCTCCTTCTGCTCGTTGAGGATGAGTACGCCTCCGCAGACCAGCACAAACGCAAAGAGCGTCCCAATGCTTGCCAGATCGGTCACTTCCGTCAGGTTCATGAAGAGAGCGGGGATGGCGACAACCAGCCCGGTGACGATCGTCGAAAACCAAGGAGTACGAAACCGGGGATGGATCGACGAGAAGATCTTCGGGAGAAGGCCATCCCGGCTCATCGCCATCCAGATTCGGGGTTGCCCCAGCTGAAAGACAAGCAGCACCGTCGCGATGGCGATTACCGCGCTGATGGAGACGACGAACGAGATCCAGGCCTGGTTGGCGCCTTCCGGCCCGAAGACAAAGGCCAGTGGATCCCCGACCGCCAGCTTCTCGTAGCTGACCATCCCGGTCAATACCAGGGAGATCAGGACGTAGAGGATGGTGCAGATGATGAGCGAGTAGATCATTCCCCGCGGTAGATCCCGCTGTGGATTCCGACACTCTTCCGCAGTCGTCGAGATCGCATCGAAGCCAATGTAGGCAAAGAAGACCCCGGAGACCCCTTTGAGCACGCCGGCAACTCCGTTGGGGGCAAAAGGCGTCCAGTTCTCCGGTTTGACGTAGTAGGCCCCCATGACGATCACCAGGAGAATGACGCCGAGCTTGATGGCCACCATCAGGTTGGAGACCCGCTTCGATTCGTGAATGCCGACAAAGACCAGGGCGGTGATCAGGAAGACAATGCCGAGCGCCGGCAGGTCACAAATGATCCGGACTCCCCCCAGCAGCGGCGCTCCGGTCCAGGCGAGGTACCCTTCGATTGGACCCGCCATCCCCTTCATCGCGCGGATCTGGTCGAGGGTCTGTCCGCTCTCGCTGAGAAGGGCGGCGACCGCTTCGTATCCGCGGGAGGCGGAGAGGTAGTCCAAGGTGAAGTGGGTCGGCAGTTCGATTCCATACCCGTTGAGGAGGGTGGTGAAGTAGTCGCTCCAGGAGATCGCCACCGCGATGTTGCCGATGGCATACTCGACGATCAGGTCCCACCCAATGATCCACGCGACAAACTCGCCAAAGGAGGCATAGGCATAGGTGTACGCCGATCCGGCAATCGGTATCATCGAGGCAAATTCGGCATAGCAAAGGGCGGCAAACGCGCAGGCGAGCGCGGTGAAGACAAAGAGGAGCGAGACGGCTGGACCGCCCGTGTGGGCTGCGTTCCCAATCGTCGAGAAGACTCCGGAGCCAATGATCGCCGCGATCCCGAGCGCCGTCAGATCCCAATGCCCGAGCGCCCGTCGCAGACTCGTTGACTCCTCGCCCCCTTGCGCCGCATCCCGTTGAATCTGCTCGATCGACTTGGTGCGCCAGAACGACTGCAACTCCATTGCGGTCTCCCCCTGGGCAATTGAAGGTCCCTCCGTCTCCCATCGCCGTTCACGGATCGGCTGCCGATCGATCCTTCGCGGAACGACCACCGGCCCTACCCGACTTCCGTCAAGCCGTTCCGGCGATGGGATCCCGGAGCGGCTCTCCGGTCCCCTCTCTTTTCTGTTGTGGGCTGTCCTGTTGGGAGCGACAAGAAAGGCGCGGGGGACAGTCCCGCCTCCCTTCCCTTCTCTCTTCTCTTACCGCTGAAATCGATCCATGAATCGGGTCGAAATATTGCCAGACTGGAAATCCGGATCGTCGAGAATGCGTAAGTGGATCGGGATGGTCGTCTTGATCCCCTCGATCACCATGGCCTCAAGGGCACGACGCATCCGCGCGATGGCGCGATCCCGGGTACGGCTGTGAACAATCACCTTGGCCACCAGGGAATCGTAGTGGGGAGGCACAAAATAGCCATTGTAGATGGCGGTGTCGACCCGTACGCCCGGCCCTGTCGGGAGGTTGAGGGAGGTGATGCGACCTGGGGAGGGGCGGAAAGTCTCCGGATCTTCGGCGTTGATACGACACTCGATCGAGTGTCCCACGAAGATCAGATCTTCTTGTCGAAAGCCGATCGGTTCCCCCGCCGCGATGCGGATCTGTGCCGCGACCAGGTCCGAGACGGTCACCTGCTCGGTCACGGGGTGCTCGACCTGGATCCGCGTATTCATCTCCATGAAGTAGAACTCACCGGTCTCATCGAGCAGAAATTCGATCGTTCCCGCGTTGCTGTAGCCGATCCGACGACAGGCATCGACAGCGACGCGCCCCATCTCTTGCCGAAGCTCATAACTGACCGCCGGGGACGGGGACTCTTCGATCAACTTCTGGTGGCGACGTTGAACCGAGCACTCCCGTTCGCCAAGGTGGATCACACTGCCGTGCAGATCGCCCAGGACCTGGATTTCGATGTGGCGTGGGTTGACGATGTACCGTTCGAGATAGACCCCACTGTTGCGAAACGCGACCTCTGCCTCAGCCCGAGCCGTCTGGTATCCGTGGAGCAGCTCGGCTTCGTTGAAGGCGATCCGCATCCCGCGGCCTCCTCCGCCGGCCGTTGCTTTGATCATGACCGGATAGCCGATTCGACGCGCTTCCTGCAGGGCTGTCTGCTCGTCTTCAATCAGGCCATTGCTTCCCGGGGTGACTGGAACGCCGGCGGCAATCATCGTCCGCCGCGCTTCGTTCTTGTCCCCCATCATTCGGATCACCTGCGGAGACGGGCCGATAAAGGTGATGTTGCACTCCTGGCAGACCTCGGCGAAGTGTGCGTTCTCGGAGAGAAATCCATAACCAGGATGGATGGCATCGACGTTGGTGATCTCCGCAGCCGCAATGATCTGTGGGATGTTGAGGTAGCTCTGCAGCGAGGACGCGGGACCAATGCACACGGCCTCATCGGCAAATCGGACGTGGAGCGCTTCCCGATCCGCTTCCGAATGAACCGCCACCGTCTTGATCCCCAACTCCCGACAAGCCCAGATGATACGGCAGGCAATCTCCCCGCGGTTCGCGATCAGAATCTTCTTGAACATAGTCAATCCATCGTCCGCCCGGCACCGACCTTCGACCGTCTCTCTACTGAGAAACGGGACACTTTCCTTCCTCGTCTTTAGGGTTTGAGACCGAAGAGGGGTTGTCCGTATTCGACCGGTTGCCCATTTTCGACAAAGACGCGGACGATCGTTCCGCGTGCGTCGGCCTGAATCTCATTCATCAGCTTCATCGCCTCGATGATACAGACCGTGCGGCCTACCTCGACGACATCCCCCGGCTGGACAAAGGACTGGGAGGTTGGGGAGGGCGAGCGATAGAATGTCCCGACAATCGGCGAGGTGATGACGTGGAGGTTTTCTTCTTGAGCCGCAGCTGCCACGGGCGCAGCTCCCGAATGCGCTGGCGCGGTGGCCGCGCCACTGCTGACCGTCGGCGACGGGACTGGCTGAGCCGCTGGAACGGACGGTCCGCCCGCTTCTTCTCTCCGCCCACCTTCGGACCCGCTCCGCGGAGTCCCTTTCTGCAAGCGAAGCCTGAATCCCCCCTGCTCCAGCTCAAACTCGTTGAACTGCTTCTCTGAGATGAGCTCGATCAAGTCGCGAATCTCCGCGAGGCTGAGGTGCTCCCCTCCTGAGAGATCTGTTCTCGGTTTTTCCGTTGCCCGAGTGGCGCCGGTCGTCGCCGGCTCTCCCTCGATGGCCCTCTCCCGCATTGGCATTCTTCGCCCAGTGAAGGGCCGACCGACTTGACGTTCCGTTTTTTTCATATGCTTCCTGGGACGTGCCAGCCTCTGAATCCTGCGACGCCCCCCTCCGACTTTCCCCAGCCCAAAAGAGAGGCCCCAACCACACGAGGCTCGGGAGGTTGAGGCCTATCTTCAAAACCAGCAAAGGCTAATCGCTACCTGGTGGGCGATTGCTCACAATTCCAACTTATGCGCGGCTCTCGACCCATCCACCAGCCCTCTTTGACAATTTTCCTACTCCTTGCCGACAAACTCGATGATCGCCATCTCTGCGCCATCCCCCTTGCGCGGCCCCAGCTTGTAGATGCGCGTATAGCCGCCCGGACGGGCCGCAAATCGCTCGGCCAGCTCACCCGTCAACTTTTGCAGGGCAGCCACGCCAGCGGTCCGCTCCGCATCGGTATCGTGTTGCTTACTGAAGGCGCCAGAGTTTCCTGGAAAGAAGTACGTCGCCGCCTGCCGGGTCAAGTGGACGGCCTGTTGAACCTCTCCTTGCTCTCGCAGCGTCCGGGCCCGCCTTCCCAGAGTGATCGCCTTCTCCGCAAAAGGACGCAACTCCTTCGCTTTCGGGAGGGTTGTCACAATCCGCTCGTGCAGGACCAGCGACGTACAGAGGTTCTTCAGCAGCGCCTTCCGGTGCGACGACGTCCTGCCCAGTTTGCGATGTGCGACTAAGTGTCTCATACCTTCTCACTCACTTTCTGATTTGCTACTCGCTATGGCGATTTATGCGGCTGTTCACCAATCCGCAGAAAGAGCTGCTGCGCCCTGTTTGCGGCCCGGCGACCTCTTCCTGCTGCCGGCAATCCTGCCCTTCGACTCGCGACCAGCCCAGGCTTCCCCGCCACTTCCTATTCGGACTCGCCTTTGACCAGGTTCCCTTGCTCATCGAAACGCATCCCCAGGCCCAGCCCCAGCGGCGTCAAAATGTCCTTGATCTCGTTGAGCGACTTCCGGCCAAAGTTTTTCGTCTTGAGCATTTCGGATTCGGTCTTTTGCACCAGGTCCCGAATCGTCTTGATGTCCGAGTTCTTCAGGCAGTTGTAGGAGCGGACAGAGAGTTCCAACTCCTCCACCGACTTATCGAGATGGTCGGGAGAGATGCTCGTCACCGTCGCGACGATTGCTGGACGAACCATCTCCTCCTGCTCGCTATGCTCCTCCTCGAAGTTGATGAAGATCGCCATGTGATCTTTGATCAACTTCGCGGCCAGTCCCACTGCGTGCTCGGGTGTCACGCTCCCGTTGGTCCACACTTCCAACTGCAGCCGGTCGTAGTCCGTATCCTGCCCAAGTCTGGCGGCCTCGACCGAGAAGTTGACCTTCTTGACCGGGGTATGAACGGAATCGACGGGGATGTAGCCCACCGGGAGATCTTCATCAAAGTTGCGATCTGCGGGGACATACCCCCGGCCACGCTTGAGCCGCAGCTCGATGTGGAGCGCGCCGCCTTCGCTGACCGTCGCGATGTGGACGTTCGAATCGAGGACTTCGATGTCCGACTCGTCCTCAATGTCGGCAGACGTCAGGTTGCCAGGCTCAGTCCGGGAGATCCGTAAGGTCTTGACCCCTCCCTCATGCATCTTGAAGGGAATCTGCTTGAGGTTGAGTATGATGTCGGTCGCGTCTTCGACCACCCCGGGAATCGAGGAGAACTCGTGCAAGACGCCTTCAATCCGGACCGCGGTAATCGCCGCGCCCTCGATCGAAGAGAGCAGGGCTCGCCGCAGACTGTTGCCAATCGTTGTCCCAAATCCACGCTCGAAGGGATGGGCCGAAAACTTCCCATACCGATCCGTAATTACTTCACTCTGCAAACGCTTCGGCTTCTGGAATCCCGTCCACATGGTTGCTTCCACATTCTCTCCCATCGAAACGAACCCGGTCATTCCTGGAACAAATCGGCTGAGCACCGGCCTCGCGCCAGCAACTGCCGCCAGTGAGAGGCTTGCTGGAATGGCAGACACGGCGTTTCCCCCCTGGAGCGGAAACGCCGTCTCGCCAACACCCTTTCCCTGCCTACTTGCTATACAATTCGACAATCAACTGTTCGTTGATATTCTGATCAATGTCCTCGCGTCGCGGCTGAGCAACGACACGTCCGACCAATTGGTCAGGATTGGTAATCTCCAGCCAGGTTGGACGTCCCCGCCCTCCGGAGGTCTGGAAGGCCCCCTGGATATGCGGATTTTCCAGGCTCTTCCCACGAACCGCGACCTCGTCTCCGACACGTACCTGGAAAGACGGGATGTTGACCTTCTGCCCATTGACACTGACGTGCCCGTGGCGGACAAATTGTCTCGCCTGTCGTCGTGACATGGCGAAGCCGAGGCGGAAGATCACATTGTCCAGCCGACGCTCGAGCAGGGCGAGCAGGTTTTCACCCGTCACACCCTTTTGGCGGGCTGCCTTCTCAAAGTAGTTTCGGAATTGGGTCTCAAGCAGGTTGTAGATCCGCTTGACGCGTTGTTTCTCCCGCAGCTGCTCCCCGTACCCAATCGGCTTTCGCCGGGCATTGGGACCGTGCTGGCCCGGCGGGTTGACGCCCCGCTTCTCGATCGGACAGGACGGCTTGAAGCACTTCTCCCCTTTGAGATAGAGCTTCTGTCCTTCTCGCCGACACAGGCGACACTGTTTGCCTCGATCTCTAGCCAATCTCTCCTCCTCGGTTGACTTCGTAAAGCCCGAAAGTACTCATCTTAGACTCGCCGACGCTTGGGGGGGCGGCATCCATTGTGGGGAATCGGGGTCACATCCCGAATCAGTCGCACATCGATTCCTGCGGACTGAATCGCCCGGATTGCGGATTCCCGACCAGAGCCGGGCCCCTTGACCCGCACTTCACACGAGCGCATCCCAGTGTCCCGCGCGATGGCCGCCGCTTTGGCCGATGCCTGTTGGGCGGCGAAGGGGGTTCCCTTTCGGGAACCGCGGAAGCCCATCGCACCCGCGGACGATTGGGAGACCAGGTTTCCCTCGACGTCCGTGATGCTGATCAATGTATTGTTGAAGGAGGCCTGGATATGGACCACCCCTTGCGGGATGACCTTTCTCTCTTTCTTTTTGAAAACCTTCTTCTTCGCGCTTGCTTGCTGTTTTGCCATAGCTCTTTCCGATCCGTCTCCCCGATAGGTCCGCTTCCTCATCGGGTCTGGCGGGAGCGTGTCTGAACGGCTCCCCTTCGCCTACAGTTCAAGGTCCACAACCGGCACAATCTGACGGTCCGCGTGCGGCACGATATCCCAGAGAAGAGAGCAGGAAGGGCAAACTCCCTACTTTTTGCCCGGCGCCTTCTTCTTGGCGATCGTCGCCCGGCGTGGGCCCTTCCGCGTACGCGCGTTGGTGTGGGTCCGCTGTCCGTTGACCGGCAAACCGCGACGATGACGCAGGCCGCGATAGCAGCCGATATCCATCATTCGCTTGATGTCGAGCTGAATCTGTTTCCGAAGATCGCCCTCGACGCTTCCTTCCCGGTCAATGATGGCGCGGATCCGATTCAGTTCCTCTTCCGAGAGATCCCGGATCTTCTTGTCCATGCCAACCCCGGCCTGGGTCAGAATCGAGGTCGCGCGTGATTTGCCAATGCCATAGACATAGGTCAACCCGATCTGCGCACGCTTTTGCGGTGGTAGGTCCACCCCGGCTACACGAGCCATCTCACACCTCCGTCGTCTCTACTTCTGCCCGCCCAACCTGGATCACAATGATCACTGGGTAGGCCTTGGCTGCGATCTTCTATCCAAAAGCATCCCGCCGGCAATTATCCCTGGCGCTGCTTGTGCTTGGGGTTGGTACAGATTACCCGAACGACCCCGTGCCGGTGGATCAACTTGCAGTTCGTGCAGATCTTTTTGACTGATGTTCGAACTTTCATCGTTTTTTCCAAGGTCTCTCTCTCGCCGCGTTGGAGCAAGTGAGGGGGGACCTGTCAGGCGCCGTTCGGCGCTTATTTGAACCGATAGACAATTCTGCCCCGAGTCAGATCGTAAGGGGAGAGTTCCACGAGTACTTTATCCCCAGGCAGAATCTTGATGAAGTTTTTCCTCATCCTTCCCGAGATATGGGCAAGGACTTGGTGCTTGTTCTCCAGCTCCACTTTGAACATCGCATTGGGCAAGGTCTCCAGAACCGTTGCCTGCACCTCGATGGCATCTTCTTTCGACATAAAGGACCAATCGTCGCGTGTTTCCGTGTCTGATTACCTTCTCACACCGCTGGGGCAATCCCAGATGAAGCCAGAGGCAGGCAGCCAAAATGCGAAACCAACATTATAAGTGCCCCAGCTCAATTTGCAAGCAGACCCCTTTTACTTGCTTGCAATCGCCATGCCAGGTTCCCGTTCAGGCGATCCCTCATCAGAGGACGATCACGCCATCATCATCGGCGGTGAGGACGCGAGGCCCGTCCTGGGTGACGGCGATGGTATGCTCGAAGTGGGAAGAGGGCTTGCCATCGCGAGTGACGACAGTCCAGCCATCTCCGAGAATCCTGACCTCATGGGTTCCAGCATTGACCATCGGTTCGATCGCCAGGACCCACCCGGGTTTCAATCTCGGCCCGGTTCCGGGTCGCCCGTAGTTGGGGACCTGAGGGTCTTCGTGCATTCTCTGACCGATCCCGTGTCCGCAGAAATCCCGGACGACGGTGAATCCGGCCGCTTCAACGCAAGCCTGGACCGAATAGGAGACATCGTACAGCCGATTGTCCGGGACCATCTGTTCAATCGCCCGCAAGAGGGATTGACGGGTCACTTCGTGAAGACGGAGCGTCTCGGGAGCGACTTTGCCGATCGGGATGCTGATAGCGGCATCTCCGACATATCCATCAAGGGTGGCACCACAGTCGATCTTGAGAAGGTCTCCGTCCCGCAGCTTCCTGTCGGAAGGGATTCCGTGGACGACCTCTTCATTGACCGACGCACAGATTGAAGCGGGAAAGCCATGGTATCCCTTGAATGTCGGGATGGCCCCGGATTCCCGGATCATCGACTCGGCAATGGAGTCGAGTTCCAGCGTCGTCATTCCCGGTGCGGCCAGGCTTCGAATGCGCTTGAGGACTCTCGCGACGATCAGCCCGGATCGTCGCATCTTCTCAATCTCCGCCAATGATTTCCGTATGACCATGACTTCTGGTGACTCGTCTCTCACTCGCCGAGCGGAGCGTTGGACTCACGCGACACTGGATCCGAGGCTCTCTCCTTCGATCGACCGGCAGATCTTCTCGAAGACCTCCTGGACGGGGAGTGTGCCATCGACTTCGATCAGTCGGCCGCTCTCTCTGTAGTAGGAGATGACGGGTCGCGTCTTTTCACGATAGGCAGAAAGCCGCAACGATACCGCGGTCGGAGTATCATCTCCGCGCCGAAGCAAGTCAGCTCCGTCGAGATCGCAGATTCCCTCTACCTTGGGCGGTCGAAAATAGAGGTTGTAGATCTCCCCACAGCGACTGCAGGTCATCCGCCCTGTCACACGCTTGAGGAGAATCTCATCGTCCACATCGACTCGAATGAGAAAGACCGTCTTTGATTGCTCGCGTGCGAGCGATTCAAGGTGTTCCGCTTGCGCCAAAGTCCGCGGAAATCCATCGAAAATGTAGCCGTCCTGGCAATCTTCCCGCGAGGTTCGCTCTTCAATCAACTCTTCGAGGACCTCATCCCGGACCAGTTGCCCACTGTTGAGAATCTCTCGTAACTCTTGTCCAAGCGGTGTGTCCGCCTGGGCCATTACTCGAAGCAGGTCGCCTGTCGAAATCTGCGGGTAGTGATATTTTTCAGAGAGCAAGCGGGCCTGTGTTCCCTTACCAGCCCCAGGTTGCCCGATCATGACGATGATCTTCGACATGGCGATCACCCGTCTCCTTTGCCGTTCCCTAGGGATCCAACAATACCAAGCTTGCGGTCAGAGAGGGCTGCGGCTTCCGACATGGGATGGTTAACTCGTTGCCCGCCGACCACGAAGCCTTCCCCCCCGCGCACCTAAAAAGCCCTCGTAGTGGCGCATGACCAGTTGTGCTTCGACCTGACTGATCGTATCCATCGCGACTCCAACCACGATCAGCAGGCTGGTTCCTCCAAAGTAGAAGGAGACACCCAGACCTGTAGGAATCCAGCTCAGACCTGGAATGTTGGAGATCAGGTTGTAGAGCGGCTCCCCAATCCACGGGAGATATTGGACCTTGAACCCGCTGATCATCAGCTGTGGAATGAGACAGACCACGACCAGGTAGAGCGCGCCAACCGTTGTCAACCGCACGAGAATGTTGTTGAGATAGTCAGCGGTCCGCTTCCCGGGACGGATCCCGGGGATGAAGGCCCCCTGCTTCCGAAGGTTCTCCGCCACCTCGTCGGAATTGAAGACGATCGAGACGTAGAAGAAGGCGAAGAGGATGATTCCGCCGATGAAGAGCAGCTCATAGACAGGATGACCTCCGCCGAGCCACTCATTGAGCTTCTGTAGCCATGGCCAGTTTCCAAACGTCGAAAACGTCTGTGGGATCGCCAGGACCGAGGAAGCAAAGATCACCGGGATGACACCTGCGATGTTGACCTTCAAGGGCAAGTGGGAGGTCTGGGTCGTGACCATCTGACGTCCCACCATCCGACGCGTGTGGTTGGTGGGAATCTTACGTGTGCCGCGCTCGAAGAAGACAATCCCCGCTGTCACGACCAGCATGACGACCAGCAGAACAATCACGAAGAGTGCCGAGGCCGGATCCTGAATCTTCTCCAGCAGCTGCTCGACTGCCCGCGGGATGCCAACGACAATCCCTGCAAAGATGAGAAGACTGATTCCGTTACCCACGCCCCGCTCGGTGATCTGCTCACCGATCCACATGATGAACATCGTCCCAGCCATCATCGTCAGGGTCGCAATGGTGATGAAACCAAAGCCGCCCCCATCGATAACCAGACCCGGTTGACGCTGCAACCAGAAGGAGATTCCCATGCCCTGGACCAGGCAAAGGCCGACGGTCATGTAGCGCGTGTACTGGGTGATCTTTCGCCGCCCCAGCTCGCCCTCTTCCTGAATCTTCTTCAAGGCGGGGTAGACCGAGGTCATCAACTGAATGATGATCGACGAAGTGATGTAGGGCATGATCCCGAGCGCAAAGACGGAGATACGCCGCAGATTGCCCCCGGAGAAGAGATCGAGCACTCCGAAGAGATTGCCGGCAGCTTGATCCCACAGCGCTTTGAGTACTTCCTGATCAACGCCTGGAACCGGAATATGAATCCCCGCCCGGTAGACCGCCAGCATCGCCAGCGTGAAGAGGACTCGCTTCCGCAGCTCTTCTACCTTGAACAGATTCCGTACCGCATTGAAAAACGATTCGATCATACCCCGCTACCCCAGGGAACTGGTCCCTTCAGTTGAACTTGATTCTACTCACCCGTCGAAATCGAGACCGTGTTGAATAGGGATTGCCAGGCCTCCCCTATCTTCCCTCGCATCTGTTCTGCAATCTCACGGTGCAACCGCTGACACCCTCTGATAGTCTCACCGCCAGAGCCAAGCTCTCGTTGACCAGGAATGTTTCCCCTTCAGAGGGGGAGAGAATTCCGTCAAGAACCCCCTGAGCAGAAGCGTGACTACCCGTTGGCAACAGGCGGGGTGATCAGAGTCGCCGTTCCGCCAGCCGCCTCGATCTTCTGTCGCGCGGCAGCGCTGAAGCGGTGTGCGCTGATCGTCAACGACTTGGTCAGCTCTCCTTCTCCCAGAACGACCACCGATTTGATTCGCGATGAGCGCACCAGGCCCTTGGCCTGCAGCTCGGCTGGAGTGATGGTCGATCCTGCCTCGAAAAGCAGTTCGAGATCGGTGAGATTGACCTCGGCCCAGACCCGTTTGAAGATGTTGGTGAATCCGCGCTTCGGCAGGCGACGATGGAGGGGCATCTGACCGCCCTCGAATCCCCGCTTCCCGCTGTAACCGGAACGGGACTTCTGCCCCTTGTTTCCGCGAGCGGAAGTCTTCCCCCAACCAGAGCCAGGGCCTCTCCCAACTCGCTTCTTCCGGTGTCCGGCGCCTTCCGGCGCCCTCAAATTGTTCAAGCCGATCGGCATACCTGCTCCTCACTATTCGACGATACGCAACAGATGCGGCACTTTGGCCACCATCCCCCGGATCGAGGGGCTGTCAGGCCTCTCGACGACCTGCCACAAGCGGGTCAGTCCAAGACTGCGCACGATCACCTTGTGCTTCTCTGGCGTCGCAATGGCGCTGCGATACCACTCGATTCGGATCGTCTTCGTTTCCGTCCCCATGATTTAGAGCTCCTCTACTGTGCGTCCCCGCATGCGTGCGACCTGCTCCGCGCTCTTCATACTTCGGAGTGCGGCAAATGTCGCGCGGATGACGTTGTGCGGATTGTTCGAGCCCAGGCACTTGGTCAGGATGTTGCTGACTCCAGCGGCGTTCATCACTGCTCTGACCGCCCCCCCGGCGATGACTCCCGTACCTTCCCGAGCGGGTTTCAGGAGCACCCGACCAGCGCCAAATCGCCCTGTCATCGGATGGGGCACGGTCGTTCCCGCCAGGGGAACCCGCACCAGATTCCGCTTGGCCGACTCGATCGCTTTCCGGATCGCTTGCGGAACCTCTTTGGCCTTGCCTGTACCGAAGCCGACGATCCCCTGCTGATCTCCAACGACGACCAGCGCGGCAAAGGAGAGGTTCTTTCCGCCTTTGACCACCTTGGTGACGCGGTTGATCGAGATTACCTGATCTTTCAATTCCAGCCCATCCGGATTAATACGCTCCATACCTGCTCTCACTCCCCGGTTGCCTAAAACTGCAGCCCAGCTTCGCGCGCCGATTCCGCCAGCGATTTGACTCGACCGTGGTAGATATAGCCACCCCGATCAAAGACGACCTTCGTGATCCCTTTCGCCTGTGCCCGTTCCGCGAGCAGACGACCGATCGTTCGGGCGGCTTCCACATTCCCGCCGGTCGAAAGACCCGCCCCTTTCTCAACTGAGGAGGCGGCACAGAGGGTAATCCCCTTCTGATCGTCGATCAATTGGGCATAGATGTGGTTGACACTGCGAAAGATGGCCAGCCGGGGTCGCTCTGGCGTCCCGCTGACGCGCTTGCGGATCCTTCGATGAACGGCCTCTCGACTCTCCTGGCGTGATCTCTTTGCCATACTCGTCTTCCTTCCAGCCCTTGCGGGCGATCAACAATCTTTTGCTCGTCCAGGAGAGGTCATCTGGCAGCGACGCCGTCGATTGCAGGCGTTTTCGCCGCTGAGTCGAGGCCTGATCTGCAAACCTGACTCGCCCTGGACCTGGGCCAGGCCCTATTTACCTGTCTTGCCGGCCTTGAACTTGTAGGGTCGGTCGGCGTAACGGATCCCTTTCCCCTTATAAGCGTCCGGCTTCCGCAGCCGGTTCATATTGGCGGCGGTCTGCCCGAGAAGTTCGCGGTCGATTCCGCTGAGGGTGACCGTCGTCTGGTACTGGGTGATCGCCCGTGGGAGCTTCTCGACCTTTGCGCTGATGCCGGCCGGCAGAACAAACTCGATCAGGTGGGAATAGCCAAGGGCAAAGACGATGCTGTTGCCGCGCAGGTCTGCCTTGTACCCGACGCCGACAACATCCATCTGCTGAGTGAAGCCCGCCGAAACACCGTTGATCGCGTTGGCCACCAGAGCTCGCGCGGTTCCGTGAATTGCGGCGTAGTCGTCGCTCGCCCGCTCGGCTTGCAGTTTGCCATCTTCCATTCGGAAGGTGACTCCTTGCGGAATCGGCGTCTCCAACTTCCCCTTTGGACCGTTGACCTCGACCATCTTCTCGGTAATGGTGATCTTGACGTCCTTCGGAATGTCGATGATCTTCTTTCCTACTCGTGACATAGACTTCTCCGCTGCCGCACCGTTGCTCCTTCAAACCACTCGTGGAGGGATTCAAGGGGAACGTTGACCCAGCCTCCTACTCAAAGGAGCCGGGCCTCTGGTTAATAGACCTCACAAAGCACTTCGCCACCAATATTGGACTGGCGAGCCTTCTTTCCGGTCATGACCCCCTGCGAGGTGGTCAGAATGCTGATGCCGAGTCCACCGAGGACCTTCGGGATCTCTTTGCCTGGGAGATAGACTCGCCGGCTGGGAAGGGAGACGCGCTTGATATGCGAAATGACGCTCTCTCCCTTCGGGCCATAGCGAAGGAAGATCCGCAGGGTCCGGAAGGTGTTGTCTTCGTCGGTCTTGATGCTGTAATTGGTGATGTATCCTTCTTCCTTGAGGATGCGCGCGATCTCCACTTTGAGCCGCGACGCGGGCACATCGACCTTGGTATGGCGCGCGGCGATCGCGTTGCGCACCCGAGTCAGCATATCGGAAATCGGATCAGTCATATACGTTTCTCTACTCCGCTCTTCTTCGGCCTGGTGGTATTCGCGCCAGGCCGGTCTCGGACGATGCCACTTCGCTGACAAACCCCGCTGATTGGATCGCGCACCGATCAATCCGGAGCCATTCCGACCCGCCTATCGCCACCCAGGGTCGTCAGGGGCCCGGCTGCTGGGGGGAGAAGGACGATCCTTACCAGCTCGACTTCGTCACTCCAGGGATCTGCCCTTCCAGCGCCAACTGGCGGAAGCAGATCCGGCAAACTTCAAACTTGCGCAGGAATGCCCGGGGACGACCGCAACGCTTGCAGCGATTGTAGCCGCGCACTTTAAACTTTGGCCGTCTCTCGGCCTGAACCATCTTTGATGTTTTTGCCATATCCAGTTACCTGTTGCTAGTCTTCCGTACCCACACTCTCGCATCCGGCTGCCAGCCGTAACACGATTGATTAGGCTCGGAATGGCATTCCGAGTTGTCGAAGGAGCGCGCGCGCCTCTTCATCGGTCTTGGCGGTCGTGATAATGGAGACGTTCATCCCGCGAATTTTGTCGACCTTTCCGAAATCAATTTCGGGGAAGATCAGCTGGTCCTTCAGTCCGATCGTGTAATTCCCGCGACCATCGAACGACTTGGCCGACACCCCGCGAAAGTCACGCACCCGGGGGAGCGCGATGTTCATGAACCGATCCAGAAACTCATACATTCGGTCGCCGCGCAAGGTGACCATGGCGCCGATGCTCATGCCTTCGCGCAGCTTAAAGGCGGCAATCGACTTTTTCGCCTTGGTGACCACCGGCTTCTGCCCAGTGAGCGTCGCGAGATCGCCGACGGCCGTGTCGATGATCTTGGCGTTCTGGATCGCCTCTCCGAGCCCCATATTGATGACGACCTTCTCGATTCGCGGGACACTCATCGGGTTGAGATAACCAAACTCGCGCGTCAGAGCTGGAGCAACTTCGCGGACATAGCGTTCTTGTAGTCTTGCAGCCATAACCCTCTATCTCTCAATCTCTCTATCTCTGTCTCGATCTCACAATCTCGATCCTGGTATGTCTCTCGCGTCTTCCTGCCTGGGAACGTCGACCGCTGGAGAGCGTTGGTACAGACGATCCGTCGGCGGCTCCCGGGTCCCGGTGGGAGAGAATGGCACCGGAAAACCTCAGAGGTTCAATCGAGCGCTTCGCCTGACCGCTTGGAGATCCGGACTTTCCGACCATCGGCGAGAGTCTGGAAGCCGACGCGGGTCGGGACGCCCCCTTCGAGGACCATGACGTTGGAGACATCGATCGGTGATTCGCGCTCGATGATTCCCCCCGCGATCCCGCGAGGCCGATTGGGTCGCTCGTGATGCACGAGCATGTTGACTCCCTCGACGAGAACTTTGTTCTTGCGGGTCAGGACCTCGATGACGCGCCCTCGCTTCCCCTTGTCCCGTCCGGAGAGGACGACCACCTGATCGTTCTTCTTGATTTTCATTCGTACCGTCATAATTGCCTCACCCACTCCATTCGGACCCGTTGAGGGGCCCGTCACTGGCTAGATCACTTCCGGCGCCAGACTGACAATCTTCATAAAGCCGCGGTCCCGCAATTCACGAGCGACCGGACCGAAGACACGCGTTCCGATGGGATCGCCGTCGTTCTTGATGAGCACCGCCGCGTTTTGATCGAAGCGGATGTAGGTCCCATCCTTGCGCCGAACCTCCTTGCGGGTTCGGACGATGACCGCCTTGACCACCTGCTTCTTCTTGACCGTGCCGTCGGGATTGGCCTCTTTGACCGAAGCGGTGATGACATCCCCGACGCTGGCGCGCGAACCGATATTGCCTCCCAGCGGAAGGATCATGGCGATCTTCTTCGCGCCGGAATTATCGGCAACTTCAAGAATCGAACGCATTTGAACCATAACCAGTCTCCCTTGCCAATCCGAGTCTACCGCTCTGCCACTGTTTGAACCTTTGTCGCTGATCAACCAGGACCAGTCTAACGCAGGTCAACCTTACTTTGGTCGCGCTGTCCCTGCCGTTTCGGCTCTCCGAGCGCCCCTGTACCGACCAAGGCCTGACCTGGCCTACCGGGAAGCCTTACGGAGCACCTCGACAACACGCCACCGCTTGCGAGCGGAGAGTGGGCGAGTCTCGACGATCCGTACCTGGTCCCCGATGCCAATGCCCTCGATCTCGTTGTGCGCCATAAACTTGTCCCGTTTGCGCACGTAACGCTTGTAGATCGGATGCTTGATCAGGCGGTCGACCCGCACCACTACGGTCTTGGTCATCTTGTCGCTGGTGACCAGCCCAATCTTCTCCGTACGACGTCCGCGGACTGGAACCGCCGAGACCGGGCTCTCCCCCGCGCCTTCCTGAATTTCCTTACTCTCTTCACTCATAACTGTTCTCTTCTCTGCCCTTCTGACTTAAAACCGGGCCCCACCTGTGACCGACACGACCGAAGGCGTTACTTCTCGATGCCAAGCGCCCGAGCGCGCAACAAGGTCTTGAGACGGGCCAACTCTTTTCTGTCGAGGCGGATCCGTTTGACCGTCTCGGTATCGCCGAGCGCCTTGCGGAAGTTGAGGCGGAAAAGGGACTCCTTGATCTCGCCAATCCGGTTCGCCAGATCTTCACTCGACAGTTGTCGGACGCTGTCCAATTTCGCCTTCATACCGCACCACCTTCCTGATCCTGCCGGGAGACAAACCTCGTCTTGATCGAGAGCTTGGCGGCGGCCAGTTCCATGGCGCGCTTGGCTGTCTCTTCATCGACCCCCTCCATCTCGAAGAGGATTCGTCCGGGCTTGATGACTGCGACCCATCCTTCCGGAGCGCCTTTTCCCTTTCCCATACGGGTCTCGGCGGGCTTCTTGGTGATGGGCTTGTCGGGGAAGACTCGTATCCAGAGTTTCCCACCGCGCTTGACGTACCGGGTAATCGCGACACGGCCTGCCTCGATCTGCTTTCCCGTGATCCAGGCCGCCTCCACCGCCTTCAGGGCAAACTGCCCGAAGGAGATGGTGGCCCCACGGTTGGCGACCCCACTGCGTCGTCCGCGCTGCTGTCTGCGATACTTAACCTTCTTGGGTGTTTTATATTCAGCCATAACAAAATCCGGAAAATGGGAGGGAAGACCCTTGGGAGACCAGCTCCAACGCGGCCTCCGGCAATCATCTTCACCGGGAGTCCAATGCCTCTCCGCAGACTACCGCTTCATCATCGCTTCCCGGGGATTCATGATCTCGCCCCGGTAGACCCACACTTTGATACCGATCACGCCGAAGGTCGTATTGGCCTCGGCAAACCCATAGTCAATATCCGCCCGGAGCGTATGGAGTGGGAGTCGGCCCTGGAGTGTCCACTCCGAGCGGGCAATCTCCGCTCCATTGAGCCGACCCGAGACACGTACCTTGATGCCCAGGGCACCAAACCGCAGCGCTTCTTCTACCGACTTACGCATCGCGCGACGGAAGGCAATTCGCTTCTCGAGCTGCTGCGCGATCTTCTCGGCCTGAAGCTGCGCGTTGAGCTCGGGCTTGTTGATCTCACGGATATCGATGAAGACCTCTTTCTTGGTCCGCTGACTGATCTCCTGCTTGAGCTTGTCGATCTCCGATCCCTTGCGGCCAATGATCACCCCTGGACGGGAGGTGTAGATAATCACGCGCAGGCGATTTGCCGCCCGATCGATCTCGATCTGGGAGACTCCGGCACCGGCAAAGCGCCCCTTGAGCTCCTTCTTGAGCTTGAGATCCTCGAGGAGCAGCGTGCCGAACTCCCGCTTCGAGAACCAGCGCGATCGCCACGTCCGGTTGTATCCGAGCCTGAACCCGTAGGGATGTACTTTCTGACCCATGCTTCTCTCCGTTTGCAGATGGCTCACAGTCTACTGACTGCCGCTATTCTCTTTGCGTATCCGTCTCTTGTTGGCTCTTGTTGGGCACTTGCCGGGCTCTTGCCGGGGACAAGGCCCGCCAGGCCCGTGACCGATCAGTCATTCGAGACGACAACGGTCAGGTGGCTGTAGTGGCGTCGCTCACGATAGGCGCGCCCCATTGGAGCGGGCCTGACCCGCCGACGATGCTTGGTCGTTCCCGTATCGGCGTAGCAAGCTTTGACCTTCAGGTCGTCGACATCGACCATGATGTTCGCCTGTTGCGCCAGCTGTTCCGCGTTGGCGCGGGCCGATTCGAGAACCTTGAAGATCAGCCCGGCGGCCCGCTTGTTGGTGAACCGCAGAATGTCGCGCGCCTCGCTGTAGCGGCGCCCGCGGATCAGGTCCATGACCAGCTTCGCCTTTTGAGACGAAATTTTGACATTGGTGGCCTTCGCAATTGCTTCCATGGTGCGTCCCCTGAGTGACCTCCGGCGATGTCGCCGTGGCCGCTCTCCTCTCAACCTGGCTGAAACTCTACTTCCTGCCGGAAGACTTCTCCGCCTTCTCGGCGTGCCCCTTGAATGTCCGCGTCGGAGAGAACTCCCCCAGTTTATGTCCGACCATATTCTCGGTGACATAGACGGGGATAAACTTCTTCCCGTTGTGGACAGCAAGAGTGTGACCGACCATCTCCGGGAAGATCGTGGAGCGCCGCGACCAGGTCTTGTGGACCTTCTTCTCGTTTGCGGCATTCATCTTCTCGATCACCTTGAGCAGATGGTCATCAATAAAAGGGCCTTTTTTAACTGAACGTGCCATATTCGTATCTCGACTCAAACGGGAAGTGGCTTACTTCGTCCTTCGCTTGACGATGAACTGATCGGTTCGTTTGTTGTTCCGGGTCTTGTAGCCGCGGGTCGGTTGTCCCCAGGGACTGACCGGGTGGCGACCACCGGAGGTCTTTCCTTCGCCTCCGCCGTGCGGGTGATCGACAGGGTTCATCGCCACTCCGCGGACGGTTGGACGAATTCCCTTCCAGCGAGTCCGGCCGGCCTTACCGACAGAGACGTTCTCGTGCTCAACGTTGCCGACTTGCCCGATAGTCGCCATGCAGAGCACCGAGACGATCCGGATCTCTCCGGAGGGGAGGCGCAACTGCGCCCGTTCGGTGTCCTTGGCGACGAGCTGGGCAAAGCTGCCAGCACTGCGTGCCATCTGCCCGCCCTTGCCGGGCTTGAGCTCGATGTTGTGAATCTGGGTCCCAAGCGGAATGTTGCGAATCGGCAACGCGTTTCCGGTCAGGATGTCAGCTTCGGGACCAGCGAGGACCATCTGGCCGACCTGTATTCCAACCGGAGCGAGGATGTAGCGCTTCTCGCCGTCGGCATAGTTGATCAGGGCGATGCGGGCCGATCGATTGGGATCGTACTCGATCGTCGCGACCTTCCCCGGAATCCCAAACTTGTTGCGCTTGAAATCGATGATCCGGTAGTGGCGCTTATGTCCACCGCCACGATGACGAACCGTCATCTTGCCAAGATTGTTCCGTCCACTGGTCCGCTTCTTGTTGTCGAGCAGCGGCTTGTGGGGCTGATTGGTAGTCAGCTCATCATTGGTCAGGTATGTCTGGTAGCGCCGCGCCGGGCTGGTTGGCGTTAGTTTCTTGATTCCCATCGACGTTCCCTTCCGTGCACTCCACTATCTGCCGGTGGTTAAATGGATTCCGCGTAATCGATCTGATGACCTGGCTTGAGCGTGACGTAGGCCTTCTTCCAATCGGGCTTCTTGCCGACCGTGCGGCCACGGCGCACCTCTTTGCCGAAGTAGTTGGCGACGCGGACCTGGTCCACCTTCACCTTGAAGATCGACTCGACGGCGGTTTTGATCTCGTGCTTGCCGGCGTTTACGGCAACGCGAAAGACAAGAACCTGCCGATCGAGCTTGATGATCTTCCCGTTCTTCGTGTCCCGGATCTCTCCCGTGCTCGACTCCTTCAACTCCAACGCTTTCTCGGTAATCACCGGAGCCTTGAGCACATCCCAGATGGTCTTCATAGCATTCTCCACATATTCTGCGACGGGCTTCCTGTCGCCTGACGGCCCGTCCAAGAGGGCGCTCAGCTGCTCAACCGCTCTTGCAGAAGGTTGATGGCCTCCCGCGTGAAGACGATCTTCTCGTGATAGAGCACATCATAAATATTGACGTTGACGTCGGCGGCGACCTTGAACCCCTGAATGTTGCGCGAGGAGAGCACCAGGTTCTGAGTCGGATTGGTCTCGACGATGAGGGTCTTGGTGTTCCAACCCATCGCTTCGGCAACGCCGGTGAAGGCCTTGGTCTTGTGCGTCTCGAGATGGAAGCCTTCGACGACGACGAGGTTGCCTTCGCGCAGTCGCTCGGAGAGCGCGGACTTGAGCGCGCCACGCTTCATCTTGCGGGGCAGCTCCGTCGTCCAGTCACGCGGAAGGGGCCCGTGGACGTTGCCGCCGCCCTTCCAGAGGGGAGAGCGTAAGCTCGCGATCCGCGCCCGCCCTGTCCCCTTCTGCTTCCAGAGCTTTTTGCCACTTCCGGAGACGTTCCCACGCGTCTTGGTCTTGACCGTTCCCTGTCGCTGATTGGTCAGGTAGTTCTTGACGGCATCGTAGATCAATGCCTCATTGAACGGGGCATCAAAGATCTCGTCCTTGAGCTCCAGCTCTCCAACCGCTTCGTTACTGAGGTTTTTGACTTCTATGGTTGGCATCGCTGCCCTCTCCCAATTGAGGTTAGTCGGTCTGCTTCTTGCGAATCAGAACATAAGCGCCGGTGGGGCCAGGGACTGCGCCCTTGATGAGGAGCAGATTCTCATCGGTGTTGACCCGCACGATCTTGAGGTTCTTGATCGTTTTCCGCTCGACACCCATGTGACCCGCCATCCGGGTGCCCTTGATCACGCGCGACGGGTAGGCCGAAGCTCCAATCGAACCCGGGGCCCGGTGGAACATCGATCCGTGGGTCGCCCGTCCACCGCCGAAGCCGTGCCGTTTGACAAACCCGGCGAACCCTCGGCCTTTGCTCGTCCCGACGATGTCGACGATGTCGTTCTCGGAGAACTGGTCGACGAGGACCTTGTCGCCAATGTTGATGGCATCGACTCCTCCTTCGAGCCGAAACTCGCGCAGAATGCGGGTTGGAGGAACTCCGGCCTTGGCGAAGTGGCCCTTCATCGGCTTGTTGACATTACGCGGCGCCTTCTCATCGACGAAGCCCAGCTGCACGGCCTCGTAGCCGTCGGTCGAGGCGGTCTTACATTGAACGACGACGCACGGACCCGCCTTGATGACAGTGACGGGCGTGACGGTTCCGTCCGCTGCGAAGATCTGGGTCATGCCCAGCTTTTTTCCTATGATTCCGTTGACCATGTGCGTACGACTCCAGCGGTTCGTGGGGGAGAAGCAGAGCGCCACTCAAAGGTCGATCCGAACGACGATCGCGACTTTGAATTTTCGA
>Ga0169931_10002307_pt1 | contig 31154 bp, 24 predicted proteins | sample Kivu_15m_20L_FD_129675 | JGI IMG/M metagenome (GOLD analysis project Ga0169931, IMG submission 129675) | Freshwater microbial communities from Lake Kivu, Western Province, Rwanda to study Microbial Dark Matter (Phase II) - Kivu_15m_20L... | ecosystem: Environmental > Aquatic > Freshwater > Lake...
AACGACAAGAAATTTCAGGTGTTTTGATGAAAGGTGTGGGCGCATCTTACGATTGGACGTTTATCAAAAAACATTTAAAAAATGGGGAAATACCTAATTTCGAAAAAGATAAAGATGCGATTTTACTGTCGGAACAATTGGCAAAAATTTTACACTTTCAAATTGGCGATACGGTTTCGGCTTTTTACGTAAAAAATCAACCTGTTCTTCGAAAATACACCGTCAAAGGGTTCTTTTCAACCAGCTTAGAGGAATACGATAAGAAGATGGTTTTTTGTGGACTTCCAGAAGTGCAAAAACTTAACGATTGGGGATTACAAGTTCAAATGGAGTTGGTGGACAGTTTATCCGAAAACAATTCGTTCATCCTCAAAACAACTACAACCGGTCAAGAAACCGAACTTTATTACAATTGGGGAGAAGGAATGAATATTTACACGGGTATTTTTCTCCGAGAATTGCGCGATTCTGTTTATCGAGTTGTAATTGGTCAAACTTCAAAATCGCGGGGGAAAATCGAAAGTTTAGATACTTGTGAATTAAAAGTAAAGCTTCCTTTTGGTGTCAATTTCATCAGTTCGTCCGACCTTATTTTGGAAAATGGGAAATTGAAAATCACCTTTGAAAATGAAAATTTCGGAAAACTTGAAACCAAAAAAGGGATTGTTTCACTTCGATTTAAACAAGGAAAAGGAAATGCAACGGAACTTGTTGCAGGTTGGGAAGTAAGGTTGGATAATTGGTCGGACTTAGAACCCGTTCAAAGTTTGTTGAAATCAAAATTAGAAATGTTTCCTACTGAAAAAGGGGAATTGTTGCAGGTAAAAAGTGTGGTTGAAAACGAAAGTGAGTTGTTTTCATGGCTTAGTTTTTTGGACTACAATGTGATGATTATTCTAACCTTAATGCTAATTATCGGAATCATCAATATAGGTTCCGCACTTTTGGTTTTAATCGTGATGCGCACCAATTTTATTGGCTTGTTGAAAGCAATGGGAGCAAGTAATTGGGACATTCGACGCGTATTTTTATGGCAAGCGGCATTTTTGATTGGAAAAGGAATGTTTTATGGCAACTTAATTGGATTGATTCTTTGCTTTATTCAAATTCAATTTGCTCCTTTTCAATTGGACCCTGCCGTTTATTTTCTTGACAAAGTTCCAGTTGAATTAACCTTTTTTGGATGGCTAGGAGTCAACTTGTTAACTTTTGGAATTTGTATGATTTCACTGCTTTTGCCGAGTGCTGTGGTAACAAGAATTAGTCCGAGTAAGGCGATTAAGTTCAATTAAAGAATTGTCTTAGTGAAATAATAAATTATACCAATTACGTTGCAATTTGTCGCATAAAAAATGATTTGTGGTATAATGCCGACATGACATTCGATGTAATTTGAATACGTCGTTATATGTCATCGTCGGTATTATGCATTAAAAGTTGATTTTTTCGGAAAATCTGAGGTTAATTTCTTTACTGTAAGATGCCTAACTTTTGGTGTAATATAAAAGCAATTAACTGGTTTTAACTTTAAATTGAACTTTAAAACCTACCTTTGCATCGTTCATCGGGTAGAAATCAACGTTTTTTTGTTACCGCTTTGAACGTGATTTTTATGTTATTTTCAGAATTAAATCTTTTAGAGCCGATTTTAAACGCTCTTCACAATCAAGGTTATACCAACCCAACTCCCATTCAAGAACAAGCAATTCCCGTAGTACTTTCGGGTAGAGATGTAATGGGTTGCGCCCAAACAGGTACAGGAAAAACAGCAGCATTTGCCATTCCGATTCTTCAAAACCTAATGGCGACAAGAAATCCAAATCAAAAAAGGAAAATTCGCTCTTTAATCGTTACACCGACAAGAGAACTTGCCATTCAAATTCACGAAAGTTTCCAGAATTATGGAAAAGGTTTACCACTTAAATCAATGGTAATATTTGGTGGTGTAGGTCAAAATCCACAAACAAACCAATTAAATGCAGGAACAGATATTTTAATTGCCACTCCAGGAAGATTATTGGATTTACAACAACAAGGATTCATTCAATTGAATCAATTGGAAATTTTTGTTTTGGATGAAGCTGATAGAATGTTGGATATGGGTTTTATTCATGATGTTCGCAAAATTTTAAAATTGATTCCTTCCAAAAGACAGTCACTTTTCTTTTCTGCAACTATGCCAAAAGAAATTGTCGAACTTTCAAATACAATTTTGACGAAACCCGTTCATATTCAAGTTACTCCTGTTTCTTCAACTGCTGAAACCATACAACAAGAACTTTATTATGTTGCAACTGCTTATAAAAAGGACTTGTTATTGGAAATACTTGAAAAACAAAACGTTAAAACCGCTTTAGTTTTCACAAGAACGAAACACGGCGCTGACAAACTTTCACGTGCATTGAATAGCGCAGGAATTAAAACAGAAGCTATTCACGGAAACAAATCACAAAATGCACGTCAAAATGCACTGAATAATTTCAAGTCGCACACCACGCGCGTTTTAGTAGCAACAGACATTGCAGCACGAGGAATTGATATTGATTTATTATCGTTTGTGGTGAATTTCGATGTTCCAAATATTCCGGAAACTTACGTTCACCGAATTGGGCGAACAGGAAGAGCAGGAAACCAAGGAAAATCAGTTTCATTTAGCAATGCTGAAGAACGTGCATACATAAAGGACATTCAAAAACTAATCGGTTTGCAAATTCCCGTTGTTAATCACAGCTTTCCACAACCCGATGAAAATGAGCCAACAACGGCACAAGTTCGCGAGTCGAATCGTATGAAGCAAAATTTCCGCAAGCCAGTAAAGAAAAGTGTGGCGAGGAAAACTATTTGATAGGCTCTGTATTTAGGGATTGATAAAATGTTGTCAGATAAAAAGTAAATGAATTTGTTGAAAAACTAATTTACATTAACTTCATAGTCAAAAGCTTTTAATGTCTAATTCCTTTTCACGTCACGATTTTTTAAGGACAAGCTTCTTGGGTATTGCTGGTTTGTATCTATCCAGCATTACAGCTAAACAAATACATTCATTTTCAAATGAAAAGTTGAAACTTGAATATGGTGAGTTTTACCCTGACTTTCAGTTTGGAAACTTCAATTATGGTTATGCCGGTGCAACCCCCCTTATCCTTGCAGAAGCTCAAGAAAAAACCAGGAAACTTCTTCAGCAATTTCCATATTCAATCTTGGAAAAAATAAAGAGTGAAATTCGAGAAAACAATAGAAAGTTACTCGCTGAATGGTTGAACGTGGAGGCAGAAAATCTTTCTTTTCAAACGAATACAACCTACGCCTTAAATCAAGTGATTTTTGGTTTGGATTTACCCAAGAAATCAAAAATTGTGTTGTCTGAATACGATTATCCTCTCGTTTTAAATGCTTGGAAACAAAGAGCTAAACGCGAGGATTTATCATTGTTTTATGTTACAATCTCCCCGTATGACAGCGATGAAGTAATTGTTGAAAAATACAAAAACGCCATTGTAAAACAAAAAATGTCCATTCTTCATCTTACTCACGTTTGGAATTGGAATGGTAGAGTTTTACCTGTTCTTGAAATCATTGAAATCGCAAAGAAAAACGGAGTGAAGGTAATAATTGATGGTGCGCATTCCTTTGGTCTTTTGGATGTTACACCAATAATTCAACAAGCTGATGTTTACGTTGGTACTTTTCACAAATGGTTTAATGCTGGATTAAGTCTTTCATTTTTACACCTCAAAAAAGATATTATTCCTTCCATTTTTCCACTTGAAAGTGCCTATCCTTCTCAAGAAAAAGACATTCGAAAATTTGAAATGAGTGGTGTGAGAGATTTAACAGTGGAAAACACCTTCCCACTAGCCTTGGAACTTCACAATAATTTTGGTAGTTCAGAAAAATTAAAACGACTTCAATATTTAAGAGGATTGATTTTGAAGGAATTAGAAAAATCAACTCATTGGAGTACTCACAATATCGGTAGCTACAACGGAATGATTTTTCTTCAACATAAAGTCTTAGACGGAAAAACTATCGCTACAAAACTTCAAAATGAACACGGCATTTCAGTTGGATTGGTTCAAGTAGGAGAACTAAACGGAATTCGTGTAAGTCCACATTTTACGTGTGAAGTTGAAGACGTTTCAAGATTAATCGACGTACTTTTGACCATCTAAAATGAGCGAAAAAAAGATTTTCACCCTCGAACAAGTGGCGCGTTCAATCAAGAAAACGCTCGAAGAACGCTATCAATCAACTTATTGGGTGAAAGCTGAAATGCATAAGTTGAACCGTTTTCCGAGCGGTCATGCTTTTCCAGAATTGGTTCAAAAAGATGGACAACGAATTGTGGCACAAATGTCTGGCACACTTTGGAAACAACAATTAGAAAGTATCAATCGCAAGTTTGTTGAAGTGGTTAAAGAGCCTTTGAAAGAAGGAACTCAACTTTTGCTTTTGGTGAAGGTTGTTTTCAGTGAAAATTTCGGTTTGAGCCTTCTTATTTTAGATATCGACCCTTCATTTTCTTTAGGCGAGTTGCAACGACAGCGAGAAGAAACCTTAAAAAAACTTGCAACAAAAGGGTTAATCAACAAAAACCAACAACTAAAGTTTCCGCTGCTTCCCAAGCGAATTGCTGTTATTTCTGCTGAGGCAAGTAAAGGTTTATCTGATTTTATGCAAGTCCTTGATGACCAAAAGGATTACCGATTCTTCACCATGCTTTTCCCTGCTTATTTACAAGGTGATGTTGCTGTGAATAGTATAATCGCTGCCTTGAGTAAAATTGAAAAAGTTAAAAGTCATTTTGATGTGGTAGTGATTGTTCGTGGAGGGGGCGCAGAAGTAGGAATGACCTGCTACAATCATTTTGATTTATGTGCTGCAATTGCCGATTTTCCTCTTCCAATTCTAACAGGTATTGGACATTCAACAAATTTGACGGTCGCAGAAATGGTTGCATATCATAATGCGATAACTCCAAGTAAATTAGCCACTTTACTTGTTGATTCTTTTGCTGAATTCGAAAGAGATTTGCTTCAAATGAGTAAACAAATTTCTTCAACTAGTAAAAAAGTTCTTTCAATGCAACAAGCGGATTTGAATTTTAAAACTTCTTTTATTACGCAACAAGTAAGGATGACACTGAAGTTGTTTCGCCAAAACTTGGAAAGCGTAAAAAAGAATTTAACAATGCAAAGTTTTCTTTATCAGCAAGATGAAAAAAGAGATTTGGAGCAATTAAGTCAGCAAGTTGTTCAGCAAACGAACAAGTTTTTAGCTTTCCAGCAAAACATATTAAACCAAAATACAACACTTCTTAGCACAAATTTTAGGCAACAAATTCAAACAGAAAAAACATCATTGAAACAAACAAGTCGCGAATTCAAACTTTTTTCAAAATCTATACTAGAAAAGAGAATTGATGCATTACAACAACTTGAAAATCAAACTAAATTACTTCACCCAGATCAAGTTTTGAAACGAGGTTTCGCAATTGTTCGACACAAAAACCAATCACTTTCTTTGTCCAATCAGCCTGAAATTAACGAAGAAATTGAAATAGAAACTTTGCAGTTTAATTTAACCGCGAAGGTGGCTAATCTCAAACCAAAGGCTTCGAAGTGAAAAACAAATTTTTAATGGCTGAGTCTTCTCCGAAAAGGAGGTTCGCCGTAGCGAATCAATCAAAATCGACTCGGAGCGAATTTTGAACCATTTCCGATAGCTATTGGAATTATCCTCCCTGAGCGTTAGTGATACATGAAAATAATTTCTGTGAACATGAATGAATTTGCAAATATGGTTTAGAAAGAATTTTGAATTCTGTTAAATCTTACTGTTCTTGTCATAAATACTATTTTTGAGGAAAATTAATTTTACATGAAAAGATATTTTGTTCGCGTTGGTTTACTCTTGAGTCTTCTTGCAGTTCCTATTTATTACAACGCTCAAGCAAAACCTGGAACCCTCAACTGGTACAACGGTGAAGGTTTGGGAATGAAAACCGATAAGGCTTACAAATTATTAAAAGGTAGAACTCCTCAAACGGTTGTCGTTGCGGTTATTGATTCCGGAATGGACATCGAACATGAGGATTTACAAGGCAAAATTTGGGTAAATACCAAAGAAATTCCAAAAAATGGTAAGGACGATGATGGTAATGGATATGTGGACGATGTACATGGTTGGAACTTTTTAGGGAATTCTAAAGGTGAAAACTTAGAACATGCAAGATTAGAAAAAACAAGAATTCTGGCTCAGTTAATTGACAAGTATGAAGGGATTGACCCTTACACCTTCGCTTTAGATGACGAGTACAGTTTGTATGAGTCAGTTCGAAATGATGTCGAAGGTGAGTTGGCCAATTTTGAACAATATATGGGAATGATAAAAGATGGTGCTTTCGACAAAGAAACAGCTAACTACATCATTTCTAAAGTTAAATACCATTTGAATGTAAATTTTGATGATCGCGCATTGATTAGCGATGACCCTGACGATTTTAATGATAAGAATTATGGAAATGGTGATGTTGAAGGACCTGATGCGCTTCACGGAACTCACGTCGGAGGAATAATCGGTGCAATTCGTGGGAACGGAAAAGGTGGCGACGGTGTTGCTGATAAAGTTTTGTTGATGTCTGTTCGTGCCGTTCCTGACGGGGATGAATTTGATAAAGATGTGGCTCTTGCCGTAAGATACGCGGTTGATAATGGCGCACAAGTCATCAATATGTCTTTTGGAAAAGCGTATTCTCCACATCAAAAAGAGGTTTATGAAGCGTTTGCTTACGCAGATTCTAAAGGTGTGTTATTGGTACATGCAGCAGGTAACGACGCCAAAGATGTTGATTATGAACCAAATTTTCCAACTTCACTTTACGATTTTCAAGATGAACCTCTCGGGCATTTTGTTACTGTCGGCGCGTCAACTCGAACACGTCCAAATCCAAAGAAGTCTAAAAAAGGAGGAGAAGTAGAGTTTTATATGGAGGGAGAAGGTGCAGCACCTGAGGGTTTAATTGCATCCTTTTCTAACTACGGTCAAACTAGAGTGGATGTTTTTGCTCCAGGAAATGAGATATATAATAGTGTGCCTCAAAGCGATTACAAAGATTTACAAGGAACTTCAATGGCTGCACCGATGGTTGCAGGAGTTGCGGCAATGTTGAAATCGTATTTCCCAAGTCTTACTATGTTGGAAATCAAAGAAATCATTTTCAGTACTGCAACTAAATATCCAGAATTGGCTGATAAATGTACTACTGGTGGTGTTGTTGATGTGAGTGCTGCGGTTAAGGCTTGTTTGGCAAAGGAAAAAGCGAAGAAGTAATTACCAAACGATACAAATAAAATTGATTTTGATTTTTTCGGAATCAATTTTTTTTGTATACATTTTTTTCAAATTATACCAAATGTACCGTAGATTGTCGTATGTAAAATAACCAATGGTATAATACCTCCGGCGCGGCAATGACATTCAGCTATTTTCTAATCCGCAGCGGCGGAGACATTTTATGTCATCGTCGGTATTATTAGTTCTAATGTTTCGATTATTGAATTTTTGAAGAAAGGTTGTTTTCTTTTACAATTCATTTTCGACAAAACTCCATTTTTATCTAAAATTTGAATTTATTTTGGAAAAATGAAAAATGAAAGTAAGGAATCGCTCATGTCAAAATTGGTTGGTTTTCTCTCGAATAACCCTTATTTGAATCTAAGTTTGATTCTTATTTACGGGTACTTGATTATTAAACTTCACAATCCATTGGTGCAGCTGTCAATAGTTGTTATGAAATTCACTGGAATAGATGGATACAATACTTTAATTTCAATAATTACAGTAGTTTGCCTAATTTTTTTATCTGTTTACATTTGGAAAAGTTATCGAAGAAATAAGGAGAATTGGCAGGAAAAAATAATTTTTTCGGGATTAATCATGTTGTTTTTGATTCTTCATTATCGTTTTTTGTTAGAAATGAACATTGAAATCATTCACGCTTTTGCTTACGGTATTTGGTTTATTCCTTTACTTGCCTTTTTCAGAAGTCCTGCTTTAGCATTGACAGTTTCTTTGCCATTTATGCTTTTTGATGAATGGTACCAATACCAAGTTTTATATCCACATTATGTCCAATATTGGGAACTGAATGATGTAATTTTAAATGTTCTAGGTTGTATGTTTATGATGGCACTAATAAAGTGGTCGGATATTAAAATTTCGGTAGAGTGGAGGTGGTCAATAACTTTATTGGCACTATACATTGTACTTTTTTCCTTTTGCGTTTTTTTTGGAGTTTTTGCCGTTACCAAACAAGACGTCAATTCGAATTCTATTCTGATTATCAATAAATTACTGACATTTAATCAGTGGTGGCAAATTCACCCACTTACGAAAAAAGAGTATTTAGTGGTCGGTTGGAAATCTTTTTGGATGCTTATTTCACTTCTGATTTTGTTGAACAATATCAATTTTTCTCTTGCAAGAAATTATTTTAAAAAATGACAAAGGAGATTTTTACCTTGACAGCTCCAATTTTATTCACCTCTCTCAATCAGTGGTAATTCTCCCAAATTATTTTTTCGACCTTTTTATTCGCTGAACTAAAATTTACACCAATGAGTTGAAGTTGCTTTTCGGAGGAATGGTACTGCTCCAAGTAGCCTCTACTTTTGATTTGCTCAATTGCTTCTTCTGCAGATTTGTCTAATTTGAATTCCAAACAGAAAATCTTTGCATCATAAAAAATCAGGATATCAGCACGTCCGTTTTTTGTATGCACTTCACTTTGAATGTGTAAGCCCAACAGACTAAACAATAAATGTACGATCGCATGGTAAAAATGCTCGTTCTCTTTTTGCCAAAGGTCATAAGGAATTTGAGCAAAAGCTAAGTTGAGCGCATTTTTGAAATCCTCTTGATTTTCATTTTTAATCGACTTTATAAGTTGACTTAAAATAGTTGAAGATGAATAACAACTTGATTGAATGTACTGGTCGGCCAAGCCACGGTAGTAGGAAAGTCTAACTTCTTTATTTGGAAAATCAAGTACCACGTTTCCGGAAATATCATCTTTTTCTTTGATGGTTAAGTAGCCCGTTTGAAAAAGAATGGGAATCGTTTGCAATTTTTCGATGTCAAAACTTTGAAGTTCATCAAAATCAAAAGTCAACATTTCAAGTTGATAAAAGCGTTCCTCTCTGCTTTTCTTCAACAAAAAGGTTGGTGTTCCAGTGGAGTACCAATAGTTTCTGAATTCACCGTGCCCAGCAAAAAAATTGAGAATGGAAAAGGGATTATAAAGTGTCGTACCATCAGCATTCCAGCGATAACCGTTGTACCAATTTTTGATATCTTCTTTATTATAAACTTTTAGCTCTTCAGGGAAATATTTTTCGAGTTCGACTTGAGTTAGTCCACAAATTTCATTGAAGTCTTTTTGAATCGTTAAGTCGAATAAGTTATTCAAATCTGAAAAAATACTCACCTGACTAAACTTACTTACACCTGTGATGAAAACCAATTGTAAATAAGGATCGGCATCTTTCAAAACACTGTAAAAAGTTTTTAAAATCCCGCGATTTTCAATGGCTTTATGGATGTTTTCTTTATCCAAAAAATCTATTAGTGGCTTATCGTATTCGTCTATCAGAATTACTACAGGCTTATTGAATTTTTTTTCGAGCCCAACGATTAATTCTTTGAAAAGAAATGAGGGTTTATCAAAAGTAAGTTCTAAATCATAATCTGAGGCAATCGAATGGAGTTCAATGTTTAAAGCCTCATCAAGTTTTATTTCACGATATCCTATGTTTGAAAATGAAATTTTAATTACTGGATACTCCTCGAAATTCCACTTATCCTCGATGTAAAGCCCTTTAAATAATTCCTTTCTCCCTTGAAAGAGATAGTGAATAGTACTCAAAAATAATGATTTACCGAATCTTCTTGGGCGAGATAGAAAGTTGTATTTGTATCGCGTAACGACATCATAAACCAATTTAGTTTTGTCCACATAAACACATTCTCTTCCGATTACCTCGCTAAAATCTTGCAGTCCAATAGGATATTTTTGAATTGGCATATTGCAAAGATACAACATTTTGTATGTGTCACTTGAACAAGTCTTCCCCTTTTCGCCGTTAGCTTTTTGCTATCTTTGCACCTCAATTTTTTAAAGCAAATGGAAATCCCAAAAACGTACGAGCCAAGAAAGGCGGAAGAAAAATGGTATCAACATTGGATGAATAAAGGTTATTTTCACTCTGTTCCCGACCACAGAGAACCTTACACAATCGTCATTCCTCCACCAAATGTCACTGGCGTCTTACACATGGGACACATGCTCAACAATACCATTCAAGATGTTTTGGTTCGTCGCGCGCGAATGTTGGGTAAAAATGCTTGTTGGGTTCCGGGTACAGACCACGCCTCCATTGCAACTGAAGCCAAAGTGGTTCAGAAACTGCGCGCCGAAGGCATTAAAAAATCTGATTTATCCCGAGAAGATTTCCTCAAACATGCTTTTGAATGGAAAGACAAACATGGCGGAATTATACTTGAACAATTGAAAAAACTGGGTGCTTCTTGTGATTGGGAACGCACTCATTTCACGATGGACAAGGAGTATTCGGAGTCAGTAATTAACGTGTTTATTGACCTTTACAAAAAAGGAAAAATTTACCGCGGTGTTCGTATGGTGAATTGGGACCCCGAAGCACTTACAGCTGTTTCTGATGAGGAAGTTCTCTACAAAGAGGTGAACTCCAGACTTTTCTATGTTCGTTACAAAATCGCTGGAACTTCCGATGAATGGATTACCATCGCAACTACTCGACCTGAAACAATTTTGGGAGATACTGCAATTTGTGTTCATCCAGAAGACGAACGTTATAAGCACCTTCAAGGTAAAATGGCTATTGTTCCGATTGCAAACCGTGAAATTCCAATTATTGCCGATGAATACGTGGAACGTGAATTTGGAACAGGTTGTTTAAAAGTAACACCAGCACACGATATTAACGACTACGAATTAGGTAAAAAACACCAACTTCAAACAATTGATCTTTTCAACGCAAACGGAACTTTGAATGAACACGGTTTACATTACGCCAATTCTGACCGTTTTGAAGTTAGAAAACAAATTGAAAAAGAACTTAATGACAAAGGTTACTTAGTTAAAACTGAGGATATTGTCAACAAAGTAGGATATTCTGAAAGAACCAATGCAGTAATCGAACCGCGTTTAAGTTTGCAGTGGTTTGTGGCCATGAAAGAATTGGCTCAACCTGCTTTGGACAACGTAATGAACGGAAACATTCAGTTTCACCCAGAGAAATTCAAGAATACCTACCGTCATTGGATGGAAAACGTGAAAGATTGGTGTATTTCGCGTCAATTGTGGTGGGGACATCGCATTCCTGCTTGGTATTTTGGTGAAGGTGCCAACGATTATGTTGTTGCCAAAACGGAAGAAGAAGCCTTAGTTTTAGTTAAAGAAAAATTGGGTGAACTCCCTGAAAATATTGTTTTAAAACAAGACGAGGATGTACTAGACACTTGGTTTTCAAGTTGGTTGTGGCCAATTTCAGTTTTCAATGGTTTAACTCAACCTGAAAACGAGGAAATTAAATACTATTACCCAACGAATGACCTCGTTACTGCTCCAGAAATTATGTTCTTTTGGGTAGCGCGAATGATAATTGCGGGTTATGAATATTTGGGGGATTTGCCTTTCAAAAATGTTTACTACACCGGAATTGTTAGGGATAAATTAGGAAGAAAAATGTCTAAATCTTTGGGCAATTCTCCTGATCCAATTGATTTGATTGAACAATTCGGTGCAGACGGAGTTCGTGTAGGGATTTTAATTTCTTCTCCTGCCGGAAATGACCTGCCTTTTGATAGTTCACAGTGCGAGCAAGGAAGAAATTTTGCCAATAAAGTTTGGAACGCTTTTCGTTTGGTTTCTTCTTGGGAATCAATGGATTTTGAGCAGCCCGAATCAGCAAAAATGGCTGTTTCTTGGTTCGAAAATCGTTTGCAATTGGTGCTTTCAGAAATAAATGATTCTTTCGACAAGTTTAGAATTTCTGAGGCATTAATGTCCACTTATAAATTGGTTTGGGACGATTTCTGTTCGTGGTATTTGGAAATGGTAAAACCGGGCTACGAACAACCAATCGACAAAAAAACTTTAAAATCCACTATCTCGTTTTTTGAAACCATTTTAAAACTGATTCAACCATTTACTCCTTTTATCGCTGAGGAAATTTGGCACTTATTAGCGGAAAGAGAAGCCGGAGACGATATCATCCTTGCTCCATGGCCAACACTTCAAAATCACGATTCCCAAGTTTTGAACGATTTCAAAATTGCCGAAGAGGTTATTGGTGCCATTCGTAACGAGCGTAAAAACAGCAATATTGCCCAAAAAGTGAAGTTGGATTTATTCGTAAAACCTTCAGATAACTATATATCAACCTTTGATTCAGTAATTATCAAAATGGGAAATCTATCTCGTTTTGAGAAGGTTAACGAAAAAGTTGAACGTGCAAGTGGCTTTATTGTAAACGGAAGCGAATACTTCATTCCACTTGGTGACAGCATTGACATTGAAGCGGAAAAAGCGAAAATAAAAGAGGAATTGGAATACACCAAAGGATTCTTGAAGAGTGTTCATGCCAAGTTGCACAATGAAAAATTCATGGCAGGCGCACCAGAAAAAGTAGTGGAAATGGAAAAGAAAAAAGAAGCGGATGCACTTTCCAAAATTGCTTTATTGGAAGAAAAATGGAAGCAGTTTAATGCCTAATTTTCCGCTATGATTCTTTTTCCAAACGCCAAAATCAATATCGGTTTACGCATTTTGCGAAAGCGTGAGGATGGTTTCCATGACATTGAAAGTGTAATGTTTCCTGTTCCTGTTTACGACATTTTGGAATTATTACCTAGCGACGAATTCATTTTTAAACAAACTGGTTTACAAGTTGACAGCGCTCCTGGAACGAATTTGTGTGAAAAAGCATTTCACTTAATGAAAGAAAAACACGGGATTCCAAATGTTTACATGCATCTACGTAAGCAAATTCCGATGGGAGCAGGTTTGGGTGGTGGTTCGTCTGACGCTGCTTTTGTCTTGAAAGGTTTAAACGATTTATTTGAGCTGAATTTGGAAACGGAATTACTGGAATCTTATGCCGCTAAATTGGGTTCTGATTGTGCTTTTTTTGTCAAAAACTGTCCACAAATAGCCACAGGAAGAGGTGAAGTTTTGACGCCGTTTAACTTAACTTTAAAAGGAAAATTTTTCGTTTTATTGAATCCCGGAATTCATGTTGGAACAAAAGAAGCATATTCAGGTGTAGTTCCTCAATTGCCAGAAAATTTTTTAGAGATTTTACTTAACGCACCAATAAAAAACTGGAAAGATACGGTGGTAAATGATTTTGAAACAAGTGTTTTTCATCAGTTTCCAGCAATTGGTGAATTGAAAGAAAAACTTTATCAACTCGGGGCAATTTACGCGGCAATGTCGGGAAGTGGTTCGTCTGTTTTTGGGATTTTTGAAAAGTCAGTGATCCTTCCAAAAGAGTTGGAAGAATTTAGTTTATATTGCGGAGAACTTTAAACCTCAAACATGGACGCAGCACAAATTTTTCAAATTGCAAACGCTTTTGCCTTTGTTGGCTGGGTTTTGTTGATAGGATTTCCTGAAAATCGCAAGTTGTTTTCAATCGTTCGTTTTGTTTTTATAGGTCTGCTTGCTTTTGCTTATGTAATGCTATTGCTGCCCGCTCTGAGTCAACTTAACCCAATGGACTTCGGTTCACTTGCGGGTGTGAAAGCACTTTTTGCGAGTGATAATGCAGTTGTTTTGGGTTGGATTCACTATTTGGCATTTGACTTACTTGCAGGAACTTACATCGTTGAAAAAGGACAACTTATAAATATTCCAAGATGGATTTACACTCTTTGTTTACCCTTTACATTTATGTTCGGTCCAATGGGATTATTGCTTTTTTATCTCATTAGTTTGAAATTTCCAGAAAAGGCAAAATGACAAGCAAGTCCAACCAAAATCCAAAGTTTTTCTACGAAATGGAAGCGTTTCCTTTTCTAAAAAAATGGCAGGCGATATGGCAAGAAATTCTTTTCGAATGGCAACAAAATCAAGAAATTGGCACACATCAATCCTTTGAGCATTACACCCAAAAGTCAAATCCAAATTCAAAATGGACTTTACAGACTTTGCGTTTTTTCTTGATGGACAACAAACCGCTTCTTGAATTTTTCCCAAAAATCAAAGCTCTTTTGAATTCTGAAATTATCGCCGCCGAATTTTCTCAACTTTCCGGTGGAACTCACATTTTGCCTCACCACGGCTTTTCAAAAATGATTTTACGTTGTCATCTACCCTTGATTGTTCCAAATGGAGAGCAATGTGGAATTCGTGTGGGAAATGAAATTCGACATTGGAAAACGGGTGAATTTTTGATCTTTGACGATTCTTTTGAACACGAAGCTTGGAACAATAGTACAGAATCAAGACTTGTATTAATGCTCGATTTTCCTAATCCGAACTACAATTATTCAGCCGAGGAAATTTGCAGATACAAGTTGGAAAATCTAAAAGACGAAACCCTTTTGGCGCTTGCACCCCAGCCGATTTGGCTCAAAGCTTTTGAAGCCCGGGAATTGCCATTGGGCTAGGATTGTTTTCCAACAAACGATTGATTTCAGGTAAAAGCGTTTCCGATTGCTGTCCAATTAAAGTCATATCCGAACTACCATTTGAGAAAAGAGCCGCCGCTTGATTGAGTTTTAAACCTTTACTTTGGAAACGTTCTTTTGTCAATTCAAAAATCAAATCATAACCGTTCTCACTCTCGCCAATACATTCATAACCCAAAAGTTTGTTGTATTGAATTGCTCTACTATTTTCCTTGAGAATCCTAATTTTCGACAGTTGAATGTGCGGTAACATGTAAAAAACAAAATTCAAAAGGGTTAGTGAAGCATAAGCCGCTGCAAAAGAAGGTTCAAATTCTTGTTCGCCAATAAAAATTCCACCTTCTCCAAATCCAGTTTTTGGATCGTAATTTTTGGCATTTATCAAGCCCACTTTTTTACCTTCAAAGACAATCAGAAAATAATAATTGTAAGGATTATTGATAGAATGAAACCAACGTTCTTGCATTTCGGGTGTGATAAATTCCCTGTAAATCATATTGTTGGTGATGTGAGCCGCATTTCGCCATTGACGTACCAATTCAATGTCCTCTTTTTGTAGGCGTACCAATTCTACGTCAAATTGCTTTAAAATCAACATGATTTGTCTTTTACATAATAGCTTGGTGCATTATTCAAATTCATCAAAACATTTCGTAGGTATTGAGCCATAATTCCCAAACAGAAAAGAATAACTCCAGTAGAGAAAAGCACACTGATTATCAAGGAAGTATAACCTTTAACATCAATTTTGTCAATCAAATATTTGCGCAAAAACCATAAGCCAACCAATAAATTCACAAAGGCTAAACTGAATCCAAATCGTGTTACAAGTTTGAGTGGAATAGCTGTTGAGTACATCATTAACTTTGAGGTGGTAACCACTAAATTTCGCGTTGCATACCTCGATTTTCTGAGCGGTGAAGGATTATTGTTCACCTGTACAAATTGTACTTTATCGGTGTACCACAATAAAAATTCATCAATAAAAACAAAGTGATGGTGACGCTCAGCCACTGTTCTTGCCAGATTTCCGCGAATTAACCGAAAACTACTTCCTCTTCCTTTATTCGGACCTTCCCACTTCGACAATTTGCGGTAAATTGCTTTCATTACACGTCTTTTCAAGGGTTCTTCGGCCTGAAATTCTCCGTAAATCAAATCAAAATTGTCCGATGCGTGCGCCAATAATTTACTCGCTTCTTGGGGTAAAACTTCCATGTCGTCGTCCAAAGTAAGTACCCATTTTCCTGAACTTTCCGCGAAACCACAGAGAGTTGCTGCATGTTGCCCGAAGTTTTTGGCTAGTCTAAAAATCTTTACACGTTCATCTTTCGTTTTGATTTCTTGTAAAACAGACCAACTCCCGTCAACACTCGAGTCGTCCACAAAAATAAACTCCACTTGATGTTGCGGAAAATTTTCTTTCAATGCTCCATACAAATCCCTTAAACCGTTTTCACTATTAAAAACGGGGACAACAACGCTTAAGTCAATTGGAGTTTCATTTGTCATGAGGCACGAATATAGTATCATTTCTGCGATTCTCTATCAAGTAAGGTTTAATGCTTGTTTGGATTTGGGTTAAATTAATGGAAAACAGTGTTTTACGTTAGTTTTTGTACGTTCAAATACTAAATTTTGTTTGATGAAGTTTGGTTGTGTACATTAAATAATTCATAAAACCTTGCAATTGTAAGCCATGCTACCAATCTCTACGTACTTACATTCCAACTTTCAACTCCCCAATTGCTTTTTTTGTTCCAATTTTTGCTGTGATGTAATCGATTTCTAATTTCGGGCTTCTTGCTGGTGAATGCGAACGCCCGTAGAAAATGATTTGTAGGTGTAGCTTGTTCCATGCAGATTTTGGAAACAATTTCTTTGCGTCCTTTTCGGTTTGTTCCACACTTTTACCATTCGTTATTCCCCAACGGGTAAGTAAACGGTGAATGTGCGTGTCCACGGGAAATGCTGGAACTCCAAAGGCTTGTGACATCACAACCGATGCTGTTTTGTGCCCAACTCCAGGCATGGCTTCAAGGTCTTCAAAATTTTGTGGAACCTCGCCATTATGTTGACTGATAATCATTTGCGACAAAGTGTGAATTGCAGCAGCTTTTCTTGGCGACAACCCACATGGTCGAATAATTGCTTGTATTTCCTCCACGGACAACTTAACCATATCGAACGGATTGTCAGCGCGTTTGAATAAAATTGGGGTGATTTTGTTTACACGTTCATCTGTACATTGCGCACTCAATAAGACGGCAATTAATAGCGTGTAAGGGTCTTTATGATCCAAAGGAACGGGCGTTTCTGGATACAATTTTTCCAGTTCTTCCATAACGTATTGTGCTTTTTCCTTTTTGGTCATAAATGAAGATTTCTGTTAGATTTCAATCAACTTGGAATATTCTTTTTTGCGAACAACGTGGTTGATTATAGTTTTTATGTCACGATTTTCGCTTTGAGGCTGTATGTAGCGTTTCCAGAAAATTGGCGCTTGACGGTCGTAATGATAAGGCGCAAAACCATACCCACGATAAGTTCCATTTTCAACCCAAACCAAGCTGCGTTCACTTTTTTCCCTTCCTTTATCAATAATGTAAAATGATTTTCCAGAAAAAATCACTCCGTCAATAAATTCCTGAACGCGAGAATTGTAAGTTTCCACGTTTTCCTCTCCTACACATGCACCTTCACAAGTTTTTATGGTGTAATGAAAACAAGCGCTGTTGGTTTTGTACAAATCACACAATTTTTGGCAGAGGTTGTATTTCTCACAAACATAAGTCAAGTAGTCCAACCCTTCTTTTCGGGTGGAAAAATGAATGATTGGCTCATCTTTTCTTTTAGCAATACTTTGAACGGAAAGCGATAAATACCCGTTAGCATCTAAATCATCAAAAAGTCCAACAGGAAATAAACTTTTACGAAGTTTACGGTTGTAAATGGGTTGATTTTGTTTCACCAATTCAGATTCACGAAGCAGGGCAATCAATTCAGACCCCGTTAGCTCAAATTCAACTCTTGCTATGTCGTGAATCATTCTGTTTCCCTTGATTGTTTTAGTGTTGCGTAGATGTTGTTCAACTCGCTTTTTGATATGTTTGCTTTTTCCGATGTAAATCAGTTGGTTAGCATCGTTGTAAAAGAAATAAACTCCGGTTTTATTGGGCAAATTATCAATATCGTCAATGTTTAGATTTGGGTGAATTGATTTTGGGTTGACCTCTTGATGAATGAAATTTTTTAATCCATTGACATCTTTTTCCAATAGCATTTCAAAGAGCTTCACTGTCGCAAGAGCATCACCACCTGCGCGATGACGTCCATTAATTTGAATTCCAAGCGCGTTTGAAAGTTTTCCTAAACTGTAGGAGTTATGTCCAGGAAGAAGAATTTTAGAGGTACTGACAGTGCAAAGGTGTGGTAAACGAAAATCGTAGCCTAAACGACGAAATTCTGACCGCAACATTTTGTAGTCGAATGAAACATTATGTGCAACAAACACACAATCTCTCGTCATTTCCACGATTTGTTTGGCAATCTCAGGAAAAACAGGTGCATCGGCGACCATTCTATCGGTAATTCCAGTCAAACGAACGATGAATTCAGGGATTGGCATTTCAGGATTAAGGAGGGTGATTAGCTCGTCTGTAATTTTCGTTCCGTCGTGAATGTAAAGTGCAATTTCGGTTATACGGGAATTGTTGGTACTTCCTCCGGTTGTTTCTACATCGACAATTGCAAATTTCATGGGTTGCGAAAGTAATAATTTGTGTGATTTAAAGAGCATTACACTTTTGGAATAATGTTTGGTGTGCGCGCAACGATTTCGTTTTATCTTTAACCTCAAAATCCTAAACCATGAAACAAATTTTATCAATTTTAGCTCTAGTATTTGCTGTTAATTCTCTAGCTCAAAGTAATTTAACTGTATTCAATAACGGTGGACAACAGTTTTTTGTAATTCTAAACGGTATTAAACAAAACAGTGTACCACAAACTAATGTGGTTGTGTCCGGAATCAAAAATGGTGCTTATGCTATGAAAGTAATTTTCGCGGATGGAAAAACACCTGACTTGAATAGAAGGTTATTTTTGGAAGAACCGATGGATATAACAACCGAAGTTCGTTTCACAAAAGGAAAAGCTGCGTTGCGATACATTGGCGCAGTTCCAATTTCGGGCAGTATGAACAATGGTTTAGCGTTTAGAGAAAATGATTCATTTATTTATTCAGATGCACCTGTTGTAAATTCCAACACAAACACCAATTGGAACAATAACCAAAACACGAATGTGAATGGAAATGTTAACGTCAATACAAACCAACAAACTAACTGGGACAACAACACTAATAATCAGCAAACTAACTGGAATTCAAATACCAACTCGAATCAACAAACAAATTGGAATAACAATAACAATCAGCAAACACAAACAACAATTCAAACTAACACAACTGGTCAGCCTGTAAATGGCAGTGTTCAAATTAATGCCAATTTCGGTACAAATGGAACAAATACACAAGTAAACGACCAATGGAACACGAACACCAACGGAAATGTGAATATGAATGTAAATATGGGTGGAACAGGAATGAATACCACTTTCGTTGACCCAGTTACTGGTGAAACGTTCAATATGAATATGAATGTGAACATGGGAGGAATGAATACTCAACAAACCACAACACAAACCACAACGGTTACTACAACTACCTCAGGAAATTGGGACAACCAAAACAACCAAAATTGGAATACGAACACCAATCAGAATACTAATCAAAATTGGAACACCAACACGAATCAAAACAACCAAAACCAAAATTGGAACACGAATACCAACCAAACAAACCAAAACCAAAATTGGAATTCCAATACCAACAACCAACAAAATCAAAATTGGAATAATACACAACAAACGACAACAATTACAACTACCAATTCCAACAGTAAATTCATTAATTGCACCAATACTATTTGGAATTTTGACGAATTAATGGCTGATTTGAAAGACCAAACATTTGAAAGTGGAAAAATCGACATGATGAAAAAAGACCTCGTTAAAACGTGTGTTTCTTTTCAACAAGCAAAACAAATGTTGGAATTGTTGACCTTCGAAGCAAGCAGATACGAAATGGCGCAGTACCTCTACTATCGCATTACTGACCGTCAAAATGCAGACAGCGGAATGTTGCCTTTGTTCACTTTCGACGCCACAAAAAACAACTGGAGAGATTTTGTGAGGTCAAATAATCAATAAAATTTAAATGATTTTCTTTGATTAATTGAATCATATTGATGTTGTTCTAGAAATCCTTGTTAAGAAAAATATTCAGTTGTAATAGAGATTTAATGGTTTGGTTCGGAAAAAATGTCATAATCACTTGATTTAAGCTGACATAATTTCCGAATTTAGAGTAACTTTTTGAATTGGTTTGTACTTTGACGAAGTCGAAATCAAATCAACAATCATGGATTTTTCAAAATTTACTACCAAATCGCAAGAGGCTATACAACAAGCACAACATCTTGCAGAAGTGAACGGAAATCAAGCAATTGAAACCGGACACTTACTTAAAGGAATTTTCTCAGTCGATGAGTCGGCAACTACTGAATTTCTTTTTAAAAAGTTGAATGTTAACCTCAATATCGTTCAAGCTACTTTGGACAGTGTAATGAACAGTTACCCAAAAGTTTCCGGCGGGAATATTTACCTCTCTCAACAAGCAAACAAAGTGCTTCAATACGCCTTGAGTGAACTCAAAAATTTCGGTGATGAATTTGTTTCACTCGAACTTTTACTTTATTCAATGCTCGATGCAACCGATGCTGTTGGAAAAATGCTCAAAGACGCTAAAATCACAAAATCTCAACTTAAACAAGCAATCATGGACTTACGTAAAGGTCAAAAAGTTACGTCAACTGGTCAAGAAGGTACCTACCAAAGTTTAGCGAAATACGCCAAAAATCTCAATGAATTGGCTCAGTCAGGAAAATTAGATCCTGTAATTGGTCGCGATGATGAAATAAGAAGAGTACTGCAAATTCTTTCGCGTAGAACAAAAAACAACCCGATTCTCATTGGAGAACCTGGTGTTGGTAAAACAGCAATCGCTGAAGGTTTAGCACACCGAATAATTACGGGCGACGTTCCTGAAAACCTAAAAACAAAAATTGTTTACTCCTTGGATATGGGTGCATTAATTGCAGGAGCGAAATACAAAGGAGAGTTCGAGGAACGTTTGAAATCGGTGGTCAAAGAAGTAATTCATGCGGACGGAGAAATTATTTTGTTCATTGACGAAATTCACACTTTAGTTGGTGCTGGAGGTGGAGGAGAAGGTGCAATGGATGCCGCAAATATTCTTAAGCCTGCTCTTGCACGTGGAGAATTAAGAGCAGTTGGAGCAACGACACTCAACGAATATCAAAAATATTTTGAGAAAGACAAAGCGCTTGTTCGTCGTTTTCAAACTGTTCTGGTGGACGAACCTTCAACAGAGGATGCAATTTCCATCCTTCGCGGAATCAAGGAGAAATACGAAAATCACCACAAAGTTCTAATCAAAGACGCGGCGATTATTGCGGCGGTTGAACTATCTCAGCGCTACATCACCGACCGTCATTTGCCCGACAAAGCAATCGACTTGATTGATGAAGCTGCTGCGAAACTGCGAATGGAAATCAATTCAAAACCAGAGGAATTGGATGAAATTGAGCGAAAAATCATGCAACTCGAAATCGAAAAAGAAGCATTGAAACGTGAAAATGACGACAAAAAGTTGGAGAACGTTGAAAGAGAATTAGCGAACCTTTCCGAACAGAGAAATGCCTTTTTGTCCAAATGGCAATCGGAACGCGACGTGGTGGACACCATCCAAAAAACAAAAGAAGAAATCGAACAATTAAAGTTTGATGCCGACCAAGCAGAACGTGTTGGAGATTACGGAAAAGTGGCTGAAATCCGATATGGGCGAATTAAGGAGGCAGAAGACCGTTTGGAAAACGCAAAAGCAAAATTATTGGAAATGCAGTCCAAATCGAAAATGATTAAAGAGGAAGTGGATGCCGATGAAATAGCGGAAGTTGTTTCTAAATGTACGGGAATTCCAGTGCAAAAAATGATTGAAAGTGAAATTTCGAAATTGTTGCGCTTAGAGGACGAATTGAAGAAACGCGTTGTTGGACAAGAAGAAGCGATTGAGGCTTTATCGGATGCTGTTCGTCGAAGTAGAGCCGGTTTGCAAGATGCCCGACGTCCGATTGGTTCCTTCATTTTCTTAGGTACGACAGGTGTAGGAAAAACTGAATTGGCAAAAGCACTTGCAGAATATTTATTCAACGACGAAAACGCAATGACGCGAATTGATATGTCGGAATACCAGGAAAAACATGCAGTAAGTAGGTTGGTTGGTGCGCCTCCGGGGTATGTTGGTTACGATGAAGGTGGACAATTAACGGAGGCTGTGAGAAGAAAACCTTATTCAATCGTGTTGTTGGACGAAATCGAAAAAGCACATCCAGACGTTTTCAATATTTTGCTTCAAGTGTTGGACGATGGGCGTTTAACCGACAACAAAGGTCGCTTGGTGAATTTCAAAAATACCATCATAATCATGACTTCCAATTTGGGTTCACATTTAATTCACGAAAAATTCGAAAATGCAAAACCAGCAGAAATAGAACGAGTTGCTGAAAAAGCAAAGTTCGAAGTGATGGAATTATTGCGTCAAACCATCCGTCCAGAATTCTTGAATCGCGTGGACGAAATACTGATGTTCTTGCCGTTAACTAAAGAAAACGTTCGTGAAATCGTTGAAATTCAGTTAAATGGTTTGAAAAAAATGTTAGCTGAAAAAGATTTAACCCTTCATGTAACGCAAGAAGCTTTTGACTACATAACCGAGGCAGGTTACGATCCATTTTTTGGAGCACGTCCAGTTAAACGTGTGATTCAAAAGCAGGTTTTAAATGAACTTTCAAAAGCTTTGTTAAGTGGAAAAATAGATAAAGAAACCAAAGTCGTAATGGACGTTTTTGATGGAAAAATTGTGTTTAGAAAACCGGTTTTGGGAAGCGAGTAGGGGAGGAGTAACAATTATTCATGTTTAGGGTTGATTAACCCTAAACATGAATTTATAGTTGAGACCAATCTAAAAAGGAGGTTCGCCACGGCGCGGAACTTTTCGGAGTGGACTCATAGTTGCCTCTTCTTGTTCTATCCATTAAAGATTGCAGGTAACTTCATTGCAACTCCCATATCTCCACTAATTCGAACCTTCCCACTCATTACAGCGGCCATTGGATTCAAATCTCCGCTTAAAAGTTGTTTAAAATCCTCTAAGGAAACATTTACAGTACAGTCTGCATCCTTTTTTTCTGTGCTTACCACGTTTGTTGCACCTGTGCCATCAAGATGTAAACAACCATCCTCAAAATCGAAACGCAAGGTATTTCCCAATGCGTCGGCTCCATTAGTTTTTTGGTGAACTAAAGGCATTATTGTATCTAAACTCATAATTTAATATTTTGCCCGAAGGTAATGAAAGTTGTTTTGACTTGAATCTAAATTGGCTCAAAAATCTTTCTATCACAATTCCATTTCAACGAGAACACCTTCCTTTAGACTGCATGGGGAAATTATTAGATTTTTAGCTTTTAATTTTTGAACAACCCATCTTGTTTTAACAGCGGCTATTGGTGCCATCTTCTTTCGAATTGGAAGAATAAATGGATGATGGTCTCGTTCAGCTTGTGTTGATTTTATTAATTTCTCCAGAATTGAGATAAATTGATCAAAAGGCATCGTTTGAGTTGAAAAACCTTTAGGATAGTTAACCTTATTATGCATTTCAAAAAACGTTTCAAAGCTACCTGAGGCACCAATAAGTGTATCTGCTTGTAATGTTTCGAAAAATGCTTGCGTATTACTTTCTAAAAACTCCTCAATGTATCGGATGTCATCAATGTTCATGGGGTCTTGAAAATTCCTTGCTTGTAAAATTCGAGAAACGCCAATATTGAATGAGGCAGTTTGTAAAATTCCTCTTTCGCTTGCAAGAATAAATTCAGTGCTTCCACCTCCAATATCCATAACTAATGACCTCGAAGTAAATGTATGAGAATAAGAAATTCCTTTCCAAATTAAATCAGCCTCACGTAAACCGCTAACAATTTCAATAAAGATTCCGGTTTCGGCATATACTTGTTCGCAAAAAGTTCTGATTTTCTTAGCGTCTCGTAGCGCCGAAGTTCCTATTGCCCGAATCTCAGTGACTTCAAGTGAATCGCAAATTTTTCTGAATTTTTTTAAACATTCAATTGCTCTTTCCTTAGCCTCTGGTGAAATTTCGTTGTTTAAAATTCCACCCATTCCTAAAGCCACTCCTTCTTTTGTTGAGAAAACTGATTCCAGTTGGTTGTTATACCATCTCGCGACAAGTAAATTGAACGTATTCGTCCCTAAATCGATTACTGCTTTAAGCATGAGGCTAATTTAAAACAAAAGACTTAGAAATAAATAGATAACCATTTGTTTCCATATTTCTGCATCACATATTACCGCCATTTACTCCAACAACTATCATGTTGTTAAGCTCGTGAAGTTTGTTGATGTGACTTCTTGAATCTTTCAAGCCTTCAAAAATTTTCAATAATAGTACTGTTTTGATAAATGTTTATCTAATTGATTATTAGGTAAATATACAAAATTTTAACACTCCTTACAGTACTTAAATTGCTGTATTTTAATAAGTTATCAATTTTTTGAAGATAAAATCCTTTTTGAAAAAGTTTGAGTTTTTTCTTAGTAAGAAATCAAAAAATTCTCTTTGGTCACAAATACGACCAACATTTTCGAAATTTAGTTTTGTTAGGTTTTAAAAACACAAGATTACTCTTTGGGAGAGGTGAATTGCTAACTTTGTAAAAATCGCATTTAATGAAAGTTTACAACAACATCCTCGAAACCATTGGTAACACGCCTTTGGTACGTCTTAATCGTTTAACTAAAGACATTCCTGCTCAAGTTTTCGCAAAAGTAGAAACCACCAATCCGGGTAATTCAGTGAAAGACAGAATGGCAGTAAAAATGATTGAGGATGCGGAAAAAGCAGGACTTTTAAAACTAGGAGGAACAGTTATTGAAGGAACGAGTGGCAACACAGGAATGGGCTTGGCTTTGGCTTGTATTATCAAAGGTTATAAGTTGATTTGTGTTCTTAATGATAAGCAATCCAAAGAGAAAATGGATATTCTTCGTGCCGTTGGTGCAGAGGTTGTTGTTTGTCCGACAGCAGTAGAACCAACAGATCCAAGATCTTACTACTCCGTTTCTAGACGTTTGGCAACTGAAATTCCAAATTCTTGGTATGTTAATCAATACGATAATCTCTCCAATCGAACGGCACATTACGAACAAACAGGTCCAGAAATTTGGGAACAAACAGATGGTAAAATCACTCATTTTGTGGTTGGTGTTGGAACAGGTGGAACAATTTCTGGTACAGGAAAATACCTAAAAGAAAAAAATCCAAACATTAAAATTTGGGGAATTGATACCTATGGTTCCGTTTTTAAAAAATATAAAGAGACCGGTATTTTCGATGAAAATGAAATTTATCCATACATCACAGAAGGCATAGGAGAGGACATACTTCCTGCAAATGTTGATTTTGATGTTATTGATTTATTTGAAAAAGTAACAGATAAAGATGCTGCTGTTTACACCAGAAAATTGGCAAGAGAAGAGGGGATTTTTGTTGGTAATTCCGCTGGAGCAGCCATCAAAGGTTTACTTCAACTTAAAGATCAGTTGACGGCTGATGATGTGGTGGTGGTTTTATTTCACGATCACGGAAGTCGATATGTTGGCAAAATTTTTAACGATGAATGGATGCGTGAACGCGGATTTTTGGAGGAAGAAGTTTTAACTGCTGGAGATTTAGCGAAAAAGCACGATGAAAGACCATTAATTTCTTTGTATGCAGAAGAATTAGTTTCTCATGCTGTTGCAAAAATGAGAAAGTTCAACATTTCTCAAATTCCTGTAATGAAGGATAATCAATTTGTTGGTTCTGTTGACGATAGCCATGTTTATCAATTATTAGTGGATAATCCTGAGCTACGTGACGCGCCAATTTCTTCAATCATGCGACCAGCATTTCCAGTGGTTCAAACAAACACTGCTGTTGAAGATTTGTGTAAGTTGATAAATCGTGATACTCCAGCCGTGTTAGTTCAATTGGAAGAAAATAAATTTCATATTGTGACACGCTACGACATCATTTCGGCCATGTCATAAAACGATTTTTCCATGAGATTTCTCGCTTTTTCGCTACTAATATTTTTCCTCTCCTCTTGTATTAAAGGAAAGAAAGTTGATTTGGTCATTCACAATGCGCGAATTCATGTGATGGATGATAACAATACTGTTTTGGAAGCAATGGCGGTTCATGACGGAAAAATTGTTGAGGTTGGACCCGAACGACAAATTCTAAATAAATACCGTGCAGAGGAAGAAATTGATGCCAAAGGGAAGGACGTTTACCCTGGGTTAACCGACGCACACGGACATTTGTTCGCTTATGCAAAGCAGAAATTGACGTTGGATTTAACCAATTGTAAATCGTTCAATGAATTGTTGGTTAGATGTGAAAAATACGCTTCACGGACAGGAAAAAAGTTCATTGTTGGTAGAGGTTGGGACCAGTCGTTATGGGCAATAAAAGAAATGCCTACCTACGAAGAATTAAACAAACGATTTCCTGATGTTGATATTCTTCTCTATCGAATAGATGGACATGCTGCTTTGGTAAATAAACACTTACTTGAAAGAGCGAAAATCTCAGCACAGACGAAAATTGAAGGTGGATTGGTTGGACTGACAAACGGAGAAACCAACGGAATTTTGTTGGATAACGCTATTCAACTTGTCGAAAAATTCATCCCTGAAGTTTCCAAAACTGAATTAAAAAATTCACTTCTTGAGATTCAAGCGGAGTTGTTTCAATACGGAATAACCGGTGTACATGAAGCAGGAATCAACTTAGATGAACTTTTAATGTTGAGGAATTTGGTTGAAAAAAATAAATTGAAACTCAATGTTTACGCCATGCTTCTCCCGTCAAACCAAACTTTTGAATTCGTTAGAAAAAATGGGCATTTTAAATTGAAAAATTTAAGCGTTCGAAGTTTTAAAGTTTATGCAGATGGCGCATTAGGTTCGAGAGGCGCATTGTTGAAACAACCTTATCATGATGCTGAACATGAGCACGGTTTACTACTTACCTCCATTAAAAAGATGCAAGAAGTAGCTGATTTTTGCTTGCAACACAACTATCAAATGAATACACACGGCATTGGTGATTCGGCAAATGCACTTATTCTTGATATTTATAAAAAAGCCTTTGAAGTGAATCGGGATCATCGATTTCGTGTAGAACACGCTCAAGTTGTTGACCCAGTTGACTTCCAGTTATTTTCGAAGTATGCCGTTTTTCCTTCCGTACAACCTACACATGCCGTCTCCGATCAACGTTGGGCAGAAAATAGGCTTGGGAAAGACAGGTTGAAAGGAGCTTATGCATACAAAAGTTTATTGAATCAATATGGAATGTTGGCTATTGGAACAGATTTTCCAGTTGAATTGACAAACCCATTTTTAACTATTCACGCAGCGGTGCAAAGAAAAAACAGCACCAACCAACCTATCAACGGATTTTTACCAAACGAATCGCTGACCCTAGAAGAAGTGATGAAAGGAATGACCATTTGGGCTGCATTTGCCGCTTTTCAAGAAAGAACCGAAGGAACATTAGAGAAAGGTAAAAATGCAACTTTTGTGATTTTTGAAAGACCTTTAACTTCAACCAATAACTTCAATGACAACTATTCTTGGAGGACTTATGTCAAAGGATTAAAAGTTTATTCTATCGATGATTTGTAGTTGAAACCTAAAAATTTTGAAAAGCATAAATTTTTTGAGCCTTAACCATAAAATCAAATTTCGGGCAAATGCTTGAAATTCAAAAAAATTAACGAATTTTGGGCAGTTAAAACCAAACTATGCATAACGATCAAAATGAAATCTACTCCAAAGTAGTGAAAGCGGGTAAACGTACCTATTTTTTCGATGTCAAGTCAACAAAAGGAAATGACTTGTATATCACACTTACAGAAAGTAAAAAATCATTTGGTGAAGACGGAGAAGGAAGTTACCAAAAGCACAAGATTTTTCTATACAAGGAAGACTTCGAAAAGTTCCGTGAAGGACTTGATGATGTGTTGAACAAAATCGAAGAATTAAGAGAAAAAAAATAATTTTTAACTTTTTTCTTGCAGAATTAAAAAATGTCTGTATATTTGCACTCCCAAATCAACGGGAGAGGGTAAATAAAAGGGGGTTTAGCTCAGCTGGTTCAGAGCATCTGCCTTACAAGCAGAGGGTCGGCGGTTCGAACCCGTCAACCCCCACACAAGTACTACTGCCTTTCAAGAGTTTTCTTGAGAGGCTTTTTTGTTTCTGGTTTAAACGTAGTTTTAACAATATTAAAGATGGTTAATTAGTATTTGCTCTGCTACTCCCACGACATATTTGAAAAAATCCCTTCGATACTGAGGATATAAGTCACTTTTCGCCGTAATGACCCATCGCTGAAACCACAAAAACTGTTACAATACTTTCATCAATCTTAATAAATTAATCTGTCTTGCTACTCCCACGACATACTTAAAACAAACTCTTCGATACATCGGATGCCCTGAAAAAATGAAATATTTACAGACTTTTTGCCTAGTGGGATTATCTTAAGTTTTTGTAAACTTATTACCGACGATGACATAGAATTTCTCCGCCGCGGCTTAGAAAAAAGCTGAATGTCATGTCGGCATTATACTATGAGTGATTTTTTATATGACAATATGGCATTTGGTATAATTCGATTTGGAATTAGAGATTAAAGATTGGTGCTTTTTGATTGGTTTAGCTACACATACAACAGTTTGATTTTCTGTTTATTTCAATTCTAATGGCTTTTGCGGCTTGAATTTGAGGTTTGAAATGACATTTTAACTGCAATATTTCTAAAATGCTGATTAAAAATTTATCTTGTCATTTTCTTAAAAAAAACTCATTTTTTTGTTTTCTTGATTTAATCAATTATCTTCACTTAAAATAAGAGCGATGGTCACAACACTCAAAAAAGGAATCTCCAAATTAGAAATCCTTAAAGTTTTAAAACAATTAAACGAAACCAAAAATACTAAAGGGGTTGATACTCAAAAGTATTGTGGTAAAATTAAACTTTCAAAAGACCCATTAGAAATTCAAAATGAGATGAGGAATGAGTGGTGATAAGATACTTTTAGATACCAATATTGTTTTATACTTACTGAATGGCGATTCTACATTGGCTCAATTTCTGAACGGAAAAGTTTTGTGTATTTCAATAATTTCTGAAATAGAACTATTGAGTTTTAGTGGATTGAAAACAAGTGAAGAAAAAATTATTAAATCATTTTTATCCGAATGTTTGATATTTCCGATAAATGAGAAAATCAAAGACAGTACTATTAAGATAAGAAAGTCATATCGTACCAAATTACCTGATAGTATTATTGCATCAACAAGTCTTTTTTTAGGGATACCATTTATTTCTGCCGATTCTGGGTTCAAAAAAATTACTGAAATGGATTTTATTTATTTCGAAAAATAACATTGTTCAAGAGTGAAAGTCCGTCAGTTCAACACCTACAAATACGACCAATTGAACCGTTTGGCATCGACTTTAGAACGCTCAACTTATTACATTTTAGATGCGCAAGGCAACCAAATTTCGACGTATGACCACGAGGTAGTGAATAATAATGTGCAGTTCAATTTGAAGGAACGCAATATTTATGGTTCTTCACGAATTGGAAGTAAGCAGGATTCGTTGAACGTATTAACGGCGACGATCACCAAAAACTACTCCCAAATACTTGGAAATAAGTACTTTGAGTTCTCCAATCATTTGGGCTGCTACTCCCACGACATACTTAAAACAAACTCTTCGATACATCGGATGCCCTGAAAAAATGAAATATTTACAGACTTTTTGCCTAGTGGGATTATCTTAAGTTTTGTAAACTAAACTCGCTTTAAGCTTGAAGATTAGATATTGGTGCTTTTTGTATGGTTTGGCTACACATTCCACAGTTTGATTTTCTGTTTGTTTCAATTCTAATGGCTTTTGCGGCTTGTTCTAGTCAAGGATATTAGCTTTATTTGATCGTCTTGCTTCTAGATAAGTAACCAGTCTGGCTTTATACCTTAGGGTATTATTCCTCCGATCCAAGAAAATGCACACTTTATGGAGATGATTTTTTTCCTTTATTTTAAGGTGCTTAAAGAATACAACCTTTTGAATTCGTCAATCATTGTGGTTCGCAAAGCATATTTTTCCACTAACTTAAAGTTGGATTGAACGGTTTCGTTAGTACGATCTTTCAAAGCAGATTCAATGGGATTGCTATTTTGTTCTGGTTTCCAAATAGTGGATGTTAAACCTTTGTTCGTCCATTCTTCGACAACCGGAAGATTTGAAAGAATGGGATGACATGCAGCAGAAAGCGCCTCGAATAAACTCACTGCTGTTCCATCACTTTCAGGAATCGAAATGTAAAAAGTTGAGGTGGCATAATATTGTTCGTTCGTGGCTTTATCCACCCATCCAATAAATTCAACTTTGTTCTTTAAATTTAGTTTTTCTGCTAATTTTTTTAAAGTTTTGGTTTGACTTCCTGTTCCTGCTAAAACCAAGCGCCAATCAGGAAATTTTTGGTTGAATTCAGCGAATAATCTCAAAATTTCATCAATTCTATACAAGTGTTCGTGAAGGCGATTGGAGTAAATTATTTTTTCTTTTTCTTTTGGTGAAATTGGGTCAATTCCGTACTGTAAAAAGTGATATTTTCCTTTCGAATGAAGGGATTTCATTGCCTTAATCATGCTTTCGGCGTCTGCTGTAATGTGTGTAGATTTTAAAAGCGTTTGTTGAACGAGATATTTAAAAAGTTTATTTTTCTTGGGCATGAGTAAAACGTCACTTCCCCAGGCAGTTGAAATAACTGGAATGTTTAATTTTTGTGCTGCTTTTGCAACAAAATAAGCTTGTCGGTTGATTTGATGAAGGTGAATAATTTCCGGTTTTAATTCTTGTAAAAGATGAACTACCTTCATGAAATTCCTGAAAAGAATAATTGGATTCAGCGAATGAAAATTGATTGGTGGCAAAGTTGCTACAAAAGGAAATTCGGTTGTGTTTTCAGATAAATAATGAAGGTCAAGACTTTTATCTTGAGCCAAGGCCCCTAAAAATCGTTCTACATGTATCGAGTTTGGACCGACTTGTAAAATTTTCATTTCGTCAA
>Ga0169931_10002308_pt1 | contig 31144 bp, 29 predicted proteins | sample Kivu_15m_20L_FD_129675 | JGI IMG/M metagenome (GOLD analysis project Ga0169931, IMG submission 129675) | Freshwater microbial communities from Lake Kivu, Western Province, Rwanda to study Microbial Dark Matter (Phase II) - Kivu_15m_20L... | ecosystem: Environmental > Aquatic > Freshwater > Lake...
GATCCCCACACGGATACACCGTCACGAACCCCGGCCCCGCCGGCTGCGTCACCGTCACATTCAACGACACCGCCCCCACCCCCGACGACGGCACCCCCGCCACACCCGCCACCCTCACCTTCAACACACCCCCCCCCGACACCGCCATCTTCGCCACCGCCACCACACCCGCCGGCGCCTCCGGCCGCGTATCGAACAACCGCACCGGCGACACCGGATGCACGGCGACCGACGCCACGGTGAACGTGGTGATCCCCGGGCTCGACGACCCGAAGCCGTTCGTGGCGATCACCTGCACCGTGTAGGTGCTCCCGGCGACGAGTCCCGTGAGCGTGCAGGAGGTGGTCGCCGTCGTGCAGGTGGCCCCACCCGGCGTCGCCGTGGCGGTGTAGCCGGTGATCGGCGAGCTCCCCGGCGACGGCGCCGTCCACGAGACGGTGGCGCTGGTGCCCGCGCCCTCGGCCGTCACCCCGGTCGGTATCCCCGGCGCGCCCGAGGGCGGTGGCGCGGACTCCACGAGCGTGACGCCCAGGACCACGGACCCGGTCGAGGCGTACCTGGTGTCGACCGCGATCCGATAGGTGGTCCCCGAGGTCACGGACCGCTGCACCTGGGACCAGTTCGATCCGGGTGCGACGTCGTCGTTGCTGGCCACGGTGGTGAGCGAGCCGACGCCGGAACCGGTGTAGAGCCCGAGCGCCGTGTCCGGCCCGCTGCCTTGGGTGGTGAGCAGCAAGGTGCCCGACACCGCCGGGGTGATCGTCCACCACAGCGACGCCCCGCCCGTCACCCCGGCGTGCACCGGCTCGCCGGACTCGCTGTCCGCGGCCACGTTCGACACGGTGCGCGTCGAGGTGCCCGCAGTGGCCGGCAGCGCCGCAGCCGAGGCGAACGCATCGTTGGCCGGCACCGAGTAGGCGGGCACGCGGGCCAAACGGTTCGGACTCCCCGTCCCCGGGCTCGTGACCGCACCCGCCGTCGCCGCACCCGTGATCGCCGCGGTCACCGTGGCCGGCGACGCGGTCGGATCGATCCCGAGGTACACCGCAGCGATCCCCGCGACCGCCGGCGACGCCATCGACGTGCCGCTATCCGTCCGGAAGGCAGTGGCCGCTCCGTTGTGCGATGCCGAGCGAATGCTCTCGCCGGGCGCGAAGAGGTCGACACAGGTTCCGAAGTTGGAGAACCCGGCCCGGGCGTCAGAGGAAGTGGTTGCCCCCACCGTGATGGCGCTGGGTGCTCGCGCCGGGGTGACGGTGCACGCATCCGTGCTTTCGTTGCCTGCCGCAACGACCACGGAAATGCCGGCGGCGACGAGGACGGCGATCTTGGCGTCGAGGAGGGTGAACGTTCCGCCCGGATCGTCGAGCCCGAGGCTCATGTTCACCACGGCCGGCGTGCCCGCCACGTGCTGGTCGAGCACCCAGTCGACGCCCTCCAGGATGCCCAACGTACTTCCCGTTCCGCCGCAGCCGAGCACGCGCACCGGCACGATCGTGGCCCGCTTGGCCACCCCGACGGTCGAGCCCGCGATCGTGCCGGCCACGTGCGTGCCGTGGCCCGCTCCAGGTCCGGTGGCGGTCGGGCAGTCGCCGGTGCCGTTCCCGTCGAGGATGGCGTCGAACCCGGCGACCACCCGGCCCGAGAACTCCGCATGATCGGGCCGCACCCCGCCGTCGAACACGTACACCCGCACGCCTTCGCCGGTGCCCGGGTAGCGGTACCGCTGGTCGTAGGCGTTCGTCGCCTGGTCGATCCGGTCGAGGTTCCACTGCGTCGTGCCCCCCGGCAGCACCTGGGTGGCCGCCCGGGACACCAGGCGGTCCTCCGACACCGACGCAACCCCCGGCACGGCGGCCAACTCGTCGCGTCGCTCCGGTTCGGTCACCACCACCGCGATCGACAACCGTTCGAGCACCGAACCCACCGTGAACCCGGCCCCCCGGATCGCATCCGGCACCGACGGGTCGGTGAACGACACCAGGAACCGCTGCGTGCCCTCCAGCGCCTGCGGGAGCGCACTGCTCGCCGCCACCGCGCCGGGCACGACCCGGGCGGCCGACGGCCCCGGCTCGCTCCCCGGCTCGCTCCCCGGCCCAGCCGCCAGGACCTCGACCGACGGCAGGACGACCAGGCCGGCGGCGAGCGCGGCGGTTGCGATGATCGCCCGGCGAACCATGGTGGTCCTTTCGACCGGGCGCTCGGCCCACTGAACCCTGTCACCGTAGGCGACCTGCCCGACACCCGGCGTACGGCTCGCGACGCGCGGCCGGGCCTCAGGCGTCTTCGACGACCAGCCGCACGCGCTTGTTGCCCTTACCCTTGTTCTCCAGCTTCACGACGCGGATGCGACCCACGGCCCCGGTGGACGGCACGTGGGTGCCCCCGTCGGCCTGCTTGTCGAGGCCCACGATGTCGACCACCCGGATCTCCGACACCGACTCGGGGATCAGCGACACCTTCGTGCGGATCAGGTCCTCGTCGGTGACCGCCGTCGAGCGAGGCAGGAACGAGACCCGCACCGGGCGATCCGCCGCCAGCTCGGCGTTGACCAACTCCTCGATGCGGGCGCCGAACCCCTCGGGCAACGGGTCGAATTCGAAGTCCATCCGGGCCGACAGCGGTTCCATGTTCCCGCCGGTCACCGGCACCCGCCACTCGTTCCAGATCACCCCGCACAACACGTGCAACGCCGTGTGGGTGCGGCTGAGCGCCCGGCGCCGGTCGTCGTCGACGAGCCCCTCGACGGTGTCGCCAGCGGCCAGGCCGTGCCCCTCGCCGACGGCGTGCCAGACCCCGTCGGGTTCCTTGCGCACGTCGGTGACCACCCGCCCCGCCAGCGTGCCCGTGTCGTGGGGCTGGCCGCCTCCGGTCGGGTAGAACGCGGTGCGGTCGAGCGTCACGGCGTCGTCACGGACCCCGACGACCCGGGCCGAGAACGACCGCAGGTCGCCGTCGCGCAGGTAGAGCAACTCGGTCTCCATGGCCGCCATCCTGCCCGCTGGGGCAGCCCGCCTATCCTCGGGTCTTCGTGGGAGCTCGACGCAGGCCCGGCGGGGCGACGCTCGCGCCGGGTGTGCTCCTGATAGCGGCGCTGGCGTCGGCGGCCGCATGCGCCGGCAGCGATCCGGCACCGGCGACCTCGACGATCCCGGCCACGAGTGCGGCACCGCCGCGCGCGGCCGACGGCGTGCTCACGATCGGGGTGCTGCTGCCCACCGCCGGGACCGCCAGCACGACGGCACGAGGGCTGCGCAACGGCATCGAGCTCGCCGTGGCCCAGATCAACCGGGCCGGTGGCGTGCTCGGGAAGTGGATCCAGGTGCGCACGGCCGACGAGGGCGCCGATCCGGCGGCCACCTCGCTCGCGCTCGACGAACTGCTCGCTGCGGGCGCCGACGCGATCGTCGGTCCGCTGTCGGCGCGGGTGGCGCCGCTGGTCGCCGAGCGCGCCACCGGCGCCGTCGTCTGCCACCCCGCGACCCCCACCAGCGCCCGGTCCCCCCGACCCCGGGGCACCGTCGTGACCACGATGCCCAGTGTTGCGACGTCCGGGCGCGCGCTCGGCCGGGTGCTGGTCGAGACCGGTGCCCGGCGGGTGGCGGTGATCGCTCCGGCGGACGACTACGGCGTGGAGATCGCCGGCGGGTTGACCGCCGAGCTACGCGGCCAGGGCATCGAGAGCCGGAGCACCCTCTACGACGCCCGTGCCCCGGCGCCCGCCGAGGTCGCGGCGCGCGCCAGCACCACCGCCGACCGGCCCGACGCCGTCGCCGTCGTCGGCAACGTCGAACCCGGCGCACGGGTGCTCGCCGGGCTGTTCGCCGCCGGGCTGCGCCCACCCGGCGTCCCGGTCGTGGTGTCCGAAGGGTTTCGCCAGCAGGAGCTGCTCGACGTGTTCGGCAGCGACACCGCCCTCGACGGCGTCTCGCTGCTGCTGCCGCAGGCCGACGCGACCGACCCCACCTTCCGCGACGTCGTGACGGCGACCGACCCCGCCCTGACCCGAACCTGGTCGTACGCCGCCTACGGCTACGACTGCGTCAACCTGCTCGCCGTCGCCGCCGAGGCGGCCCGCACCGACGACCCTGCCGTGTTCGGGCCCCGGATCGTCGACTCGAGCCGGGCCGGCGTGTCGTGCGCGACGGTGCAGCGGTGCGTCGAGCTGATCGCCGAGGGCCGCAACATCGACCTCGTCGGCGCATCCGGTCCGCTCGACCTCGACGACGCCGGCAACCCGATCGACGCCCGATTCGAGTTGCACCGCTTCGACACCGGCGGGCGCACCCGGCTGCTGCGGGTGTTCAGCCTTCGGTGAACAGCCCCTCCACCGGCGTGACCATGCCGGTGTAGAAGGGCCCGAACTCGCCGTAGATCGCCGAGGCCTCGTCGTACCGCATCGTGTACACCGCCGCCTTGAGGTCGTCGGGGTGCACCCCGAACAGGGTGACGCCCCATTCGAAGTCGTCCAGGCCGGTCGAGCCGGTGACGAGCTGCAGGATCCGACCGGCGAACTTCCGACCCGACGTGCCGTGTTCGAGCATCAGCTCGTGACGGCGCTCGTAGGGCAACGTGAACCAGTTCGCGTGCCCTTCTCGCCGCTTGGACATCGGGTAGAAGCACCAGGCGGGCTTCCCCTCCGGCGGCAGCTTCGGATAGAGCCGAGGGGTGAGCATCTCCGGCGGCATCCCCTGCGCGTACTCGCTCACCTCGGTGAGCGACACGTAGGAGTCGACCACCTCCAGACCCGCGTGCTGCAACAGCGTCTGCAGCCGGCGGAGCTCACGCAGGTCGGGGCCGAGCGCCAGGACGCCGACGTCGGCCTTGTGACCGAGGATCGACACGCACACCACCTGCAGATCGGCAGCCTCCGCCGATCGCACCGCCGCAGTGACCGCGTCGGGGTCGAGCAGCGGCGTCGGCTTGCAGAACAGGTGGAGCACGCCCCAGCCGGTGGACGGCACGACGGCGTCGCTCACCGCTGGCCCTCCGTCGGCGACGCCGGCGGCGGGAAGCTCTCCGACCCCCGCGCCACCGAGCGGCCGAAGGGCACGCCGAGGCCGAGCACCGGCAGCGCCTTGTCCGGCTGGCCGTGGTTGCGGTGGGCCTCCATCGCGGCGAGGTGATACGCCTCGTACGACAGGCGGAAGTCGTCGGTGTGGTACACCCAGCCGTCGAGCGTCGGGCCGGGGGTGCCCCGGAAGATGGCATCGACGTCCTCGCCGGTGATGGTCAGGTGCGTCTCGAGCGCATGCGCGATCGCCAACACGAACCACCGGTGCTCGGCCAGCAGGCTCGACACGTTGCCCAGCAGTTCCTGCAGTTTGGCCTCGATCTGCTTGCCCATCGCCGTCTCGAGGAACTGCCGGTCGACACCGTCCGACGGCCGGGAGCTGGCCCCGGTCATCTCCGGGATCGTCACGCCGCGCGAGCCGACCGTGGTGCCCATGCCCGAGAAGGCGAGCATCTGGGTGACGAGCATCGTGGACGACCGCAGGTCGCCGCCGACACCGGTGGAGTTGTCGCCGTCGAAGAACATCCGCTCGCCCGCGAGGCTCGCGAGGTAGGTCATCACGTCGATCTCGATCTCGCTGCGCCACCCGCCGAAGCGCTCCTCGAGCGGGATGTCGTTGACGAATCCGCCGACGTCGCCCCGGCGCTCGATGGTCGCCACGTCGATGACGTGCCGCTTGCGCAACAGGTACATGGCGGATGCGTGGCTCGCCTCGTGGATCGCCACCTGGTGCCGTTCGAGGTGCGTGTACTTCCAGTCGTCGGCCTCGCCGAAGGTCTTGAGCGTCTTGGCCTTCAGGACATCCGGCCAGGTGACGACCTCGCGTCCCTCGCGCATCGCCACGATCACGGCCTCGTTCACGATGTCCTTGATCTTGGCCCCGGTGTAGTAGGGCGTGATCACCGACAGGCGTGAAATCTGGGTGGGCGTGAGCTCGTGGGTGATCTTGTTGAGATACCCCTCGAACGTGCGGCGGCGACCGTCGGAGTGCGGGTAGCCCACCTTGTACTTGCGGTCGATACGGCCCGGGCGCAGGAGCGCAGAGTCGAGCGTGTCGGGCCGGTTCGTCGCCAGGATGTGCAGGATCCGGTACTTCGGCGGCTGCTTGGCCTTCATCCCCAGGAACGAGCGCAGCCGCCGCGTGAGGAACCCGCGAGGCTTGGCGAGCCCGGACATCTCGGTGAGCAACGCCTGCAACGCGCCCGAGAACGAACCGGAACCGCCGCCACCGTTGATGATGAACTTCCGCAGCCCGCGCGCCGGCGCCGGCTCGGGCGCGGGGTGATCGGCGACGTGCTGGGCGAACAACGTCGAGCAGGAATGGCCCGAGATGTAGTGGGTGCCCCCGCAGGTCTGGCTGGCCCGGAACGAGCTCATCTGCGCCTCGCCGGCGGCCCCGCCCCGGTTGCCGAGCGCGTCGGCCTCGTCGAAGAACACCACGACGCCGCCGTGCTTGAGCGACATCTTCCGCAGCTTGCGATAGAGCCACTTCACCTTCATCGGGGCAACCCCCATGAAGGTCTGGATGAACGCGGAGGGGTCGACGAACACGTACGGCTTGCCGGTCTCGCCGGCGATCGCCTCGGCCATCAGCGTCTTGCCGGTCCCCGGCGGACCCCACAGCAGGATGCCCCCGGGCACGTAACCACCCTTGGCTTCGATCTCCTTGGGCCGCTCGAGGAAGTCGACCGTCTCACGTACCCGGGCGACGACGGGATCCTGCCCCCAGACGTCGGTGAAGCGGGTGCGGATCTCGCCGGGCTTGTAGGTGTCGATGCCACCGACGAAGAAGATCGCGTAGAAGAAGACCAACTGGAACAAGCTGATCGACGCGATGAAGAAGATGTAGACGAGGAACGGCATCCCCGACATCGGGGCGAAGGCGTTGTCCCAGATGTTGCCCGGGAACTCCGAGATGGCGCCCCACAGCGTGGTGTTCCACTTCCAGGCCAGCAGCAGCATCAGCAACAGCGCGACGAACCCGACCTTCACGAACCGCTGCAACCGGTACCGCATCCACGGGTTGAGCCGGCCCATCCGCCGCTCCCAGCCGCCGAACACCTTGCGCTGCCAGAACAGGTGGTAGCCCGAGGCCCGCTCACAGATCACGTAGTGGATCTGGCGCACCACCTCGAGCCCCATCAGGGCCACGACCCACCACTTGGCCCGCAGCTGGTCCTGCAGCGCCTCGCCGTAGCTCATGATCGGCACCTTCGACTGCAGGTACGCCGCGGTCAGCGCCACGAACATCCCCAGGATGACGAGCACCTTGATGCGGTCCCAGAACATCAGCTTGGGACGGGTGCGGGGCTCTCGGTCGTCGGGGACGCCCTTGTGGACGGCCTGCACCGTCGGCGGCGGGGGCGGGGGCGGCGGCAGGAGACTCATGGGTCACCTTCTCACTTGGAAGGACTGGACGATGTCGTCGATCTCGGCGCGGTTGGCCTTGAAGCAGGCCGATTCGCACCGGACGTCGAGCAGGTACACCTTGAACACCTGCGAGCCGTTCTCTCGCAGGTGGGGGCGTGGATCGATCAGGGTGGTGAGGTCCTTGGTGACCCACCCACCCGCGTCGAGTTGGTTGTTGAACACGACCCGGCTGCCCGACAGCGCACCCTGGTTGAGCCGATTGAAGCGGACGATCTCCACCTTCGCCGGCTGCGACTGGGCCAGCGCGAGCGGATCGTCGCCCAGACCGGCCGTGGCGCTGCGCACCGCCTGCGGGGACAGCTCGTCGATCGAGGAGGCCGACACGTAGAACACCGACATCCGCCCGACCGGATCGGCCGGCTTGGCCTGCTGCAGGTTGTCGGCCGAGGGGCTCTTCGAGCGGTCGAACACCCGCTGGAACGTCGGCGGCACGTTGCCGGCGTCGGCGACGGGGCGGTCGGTCGGCTTCTGTCCGGACGCCACCTCGAACACCGTGTACCGGTCGGGAAGCCGGAAGAACGCACCGTCTTTGTCCGCGGAGACGTAGGTGACGTCGGACGCGCACGCGCCGAGCACCCCGATCGCTGCCGCCACGAGCGCCACACGTCGCCAGGTCACAGTGCTCATACGTAGCCACCGACCGGGCGGATGCCGAATCCGACGGCGCCGGTCACACCGGCGCGTACTGGTTCCATCTCGCTCCTCGCACGAACCCGACCAGGGTGATCCCGGCCCGGCGGGCCGCCTCGACGGCCAGCGCCGACGGCGCCGACACCGCCACCAGGGCGCCGAACCCGGCCGCCCACGCCTTTTGCACGATCTCGAAGCTGGCCCGTCCCGACACGTACAGCCCGAACTCGCGAGCCGGAAGGCGACCGTCGAGCAGCAACCGGCCGACCACCTTGTCGACGGCGTTGTGCCGGCCGATGTCCTCGCGCACGACGACCGGGTCGAGCGTCCGGTCGAACGCGGCGGCGGCGTGGACCGCCCCGGTGGAGCGAAACAGCGTGCCGGCCCCGGCGAGCCGTTCGGGGATCCCGGCCAGGGTACCGGCGTCCCACGGCGCGCCGGCAGGAAGCGGATCGAGCCGGTCGGCGAGCCCGTCGAGCACGGTGCTGCCGCACAGCCCGCACGACGACGACATCGCCCCCAGGCGGGCCTCGGGCACCGGGGCCCGCCCGCCGGTGTCGACGGTGACCACGTTCCACGCCGTGAGGCTCGCCGATCCGGTGGCGCAGTAGCGCACGGTGCGCACCGGCGCACCGGCGAGCAAACCGTCGCCGAAACACAACCCGGCGGCGAGCTCGAAATCGTGGCCCGGCGTGCGCATCGTCGTACCAACCAGATGCCCGTCAAGCTGCACCCGCAGCGGTTCTTCGACGATGAGCTCGTCGGGCGCCACCTGCGGCCGGCACGCGCCATCCCCGCGGCGCACCAGCACCTTGGCGGTTCGACCGCGAGCCATCAGGGCAGGCTACCGGCCTGCCTCGTGCCGCAGCACTGCAGCGGCACGTAGCGTGCAGCTCCGTGCCGACGCGCCTCGCTGCCCGGACCACCGGGATCGCCCCGTTCCGGGTCGTGGAGATCATGGAACGGGCGTGGGCCCACGAGCGCACGACGGGTCGGCGGGTGATCCCCCTGTGCGTCGGCGAGCCCGGCGAGGGGACGCCCGAGGTCGGTCTGGCCGCCGCCCGGCGCCTGCTCGAGCACCCGGGCATCCACTACACCCCTGCGCTCGGGACGCATTCGCTCCGCAACGCGTTGTCGGCGATGTACGCCGAGCGTCACGGCGTCGAGGTCCCGGCCGAGCGGATCTGCGTGACCGTGGGGGCATCGGGCGCGCTCTTCCTCGCGCTCGCCGCGCTCGTCGGGGCCGACGAAGGCCTGCTCCTGGCCGACCCCGGCTACCCGTGCAACCGCCACATGGCCCGCATCCTCGGCTCGCACGCCGTCGCGGTCCCCGTCGGGGCCGATTCCCACTACCAGCTGACCGCCGAGCTGGTCGAGTCCCGCTGGGCCGCCGGTGTGACCGGCGTGCTGGCCGCGACCCCATCGAACCCGACGGGCACGGTGATCGAACCCGGCGAGCTCGCGGCGATCGCCGACGTGGTGGCCGAGCGCGACGGCGCCCTGATCGTCGACGAGATCTACGGCGAGTTGGTCTACGGGCGCCGGCGCCACACGGTGTTGGCCGACCGGCCCGACGCGTTCGTGGTCAACAGCTTCTCGAAGACCTTCGGGATGACCGGGTGGCGCATCGGCTGGCTGGTCTGCCCGTCGTGGGCGATGCGCACGGTCGAGGTGCTCGCGCAGAACCTGCTGATCAGCCCACCCGCGCCGTCGCAGGCGGCCGCGCTCGGCTGCCTGTCGGCCGACGGCTGGCAGGAGGCCGAACGGCGGCGACAGGCCTACGAGGTGCGCCGTGATCTCGTCGTCGGCGAGCTGCGCCGCCTCGGTTTCGGCGTCCCGATCGTGCCCGAGGGCGCCTTCTACGCCTACGCCGACTGCTCGGCCTTCCTGCGCCCCGGCGAGGACTCCGAGGCGTTGTGCCACCGCCTCATCGAGACCGCCGAGGTGGCCGTCACGCCCGGCACCGATTTCGGCGACCACGGCGCGACGCACCACGTGCGGTTCTCCTACGCGGGCGCCACGGAGGACCTCGTCGAAGGGCTTCGACGCCTCGCGGCCACGCTGGGCTGAGCGCCGGGTTCAGGCCGCGGCGCTCAGGTGATCGACCCACCACCGCGCCGTGGCCCGGATCACCTCGTCGTAGGGGGTGGCGCGCAGGCCGAAGGCGTCCTCGGCGGCCGAGGCGTCGAGCACCCACGGGCGCTCGAGCTGGTGCAGCGTCTCTTTGACCTCGCGGATCGTGGGCGAGCCGAGCCCGGCGAGCGTGAGCGCGATCGACGGCAGCGTTGCGACGCGAGGCGCCGGCGCACCGGCGGCGGCGGCGAGATCGGTGAGCAGCCGCCGCTGGGAGACCGGCGCCGGGGACGGCACGTGCCAGGCCCGGCCCCAGGCCCGCTCGTCGGAGCCGAGGGTGGCCAACGTCCGGGCAACGTCGGGCACGTAGGACCAGGAGTGGGGTTGGTCGGCCGAGCCGACGACGCGGATCGTCTTGCCGGCCAGGAGCCGGGGCCACACCCGTTCGCCGCTGTGGCTCTCGAGCACCTCGGGCCCGACGAAGTCGCTGGCCCTGGCCTCGGTGACACGAACCCGGCCGGCCTGGTGCGCCGCGAGTGCGTCGGCCCACATCGTGGCGCGCACCCGGCCCTTGGTGCCGGTGGACGCGAGCGGGTGCTCCTCGGTCATCGGTCGGTCGACCGGCCCGTAGCCGTACAGGTTGCTCAGCGTCACCAGGACCGCACCATGGCGCTCCGCCGCGGCCAGCAGACCGGCGGCGATGGGCGGCCAGTCGGTCGGCCACCGGTGGTAGGCCGGGTTGGCGCAGTTGTAGATAGCGGTTGCACCGGTGGCCGCAGCGGCGATCGCGGCGGCGTCGGTGGCGTCGGCCCGGCGCCGTTCGACGCCGGCGGGCAGCGGCCCGGCGCTCGCCTCACTGCGTGACACGACGACGACCTGCCGCCCTTCGGCCACCAGCACGCAGCTGAGGGCCACCCCGACCGGTCCCGCCCCCACCACGACATGCACTTCGCCCCTCACCATTGCGATCTCCTCTCTGATTCGAGAGCGGTGCTCTCAACGAGCCTCACCATACGGCAGCCCGAGTCCGAGGTCAAGAGCGGTGCTCTCGATTTAGAGTGCAGATCATGTCCGCGCCCCGAACCGCCCGCGCCCGCGCCCGGGCCGAGATCACCCAGGAGATCGTCGACGCCGGGCGCCGCCAGCTCGCGACCGACGGCGCCGCCGGGTTGTCGCTCCGGGCCATCGCCCGGGAGCTCGGCATGGTGTCGTCGGCCGTCTACCGGTACTTCCCGAGCCGGGACGACCTGCTCACCACCTTGATCGTCGAGGCCTACGACGCGCTCGGCGACGCCGCGGAGGCCGCCGACGACGACCCGGCGGCGCCCGCGCCGACGCGCCTGCGCCGGATCGGCCGAGCCGTTCGGTGCTGGGCCCGGGCCCACCCCCACGAGTACGCGCTCGTGTACGGCAGCCCGGTCCCCGGCTACCGGGCCCCGTTCGACACCGTCCGGGCCGCACTGCGGGTCCAGACCCGACTGGTCGAGGTACTCGCCCTCCACCCGCCCGAACGTCGGCCGGCACCGGTATCCGAGCCGCTGGCCTCACAGCTCGCCGCCGTGGCCGACCGCCTCCCCCGCCCGGTGCCGCCGGCGCTGCTCGCCCGAGGCATGACGGCCTGGAACCTGCTGATCGGATCCGTCAGCCTCGAGCTGTTCGGCCACTACGCCAACTCCGTCGACGACCTCGACGCGCTGTTCGAGTGCGCACTCGACGGCATGCTCGAGCTCGTCGGGTGGTCCCCCGACCCCGGGGCCTGACCCCCGACGCGCCACGGCCCCGGGCACGAGGCCCGGGGCCGTGGCGACGACGCAACGTCCGTCAGCCGCCCTTGCCGGGCGGCCGCAAGAACACGCCGATCAGAAGTCGTCCATGCCGCCGCCCGGCATGGCGGGGGCGTCCTTCTCCGGCTTGTCGGCGACGACGGCCTCGGTGGTGAGGAACAGCGCCGCGATCGAGGCGGCGTTCTGCAGCGCCGACCGGGTGACCTTCGCGGCGTCGATCACACCGAGCTTGACGAGGTCCTCGTACACGCCGGTGGCGGCGTTGAGGCCCTCGGCGCCCGAGAGGTTCCGCACCTTCTCGACCACGACGCCACCCTCGAGGCCGGCGTTCTCGGCGATCTGCTTCAGCGGAGCTTCGAGCGCCTTGGCGACCAACCGGGCGCCCGTGGCCTCGTCGCCCGAGAGCGTGGCCGCGGTGGCCAGCACTGCGGCCTGGCTGCGCAGCAGGGCGACGCCGCCGCCGGGCACGACGCCTTCCTCGATGGCCGCCTTGGTCGTGGAAACGGCGTCCTCGATGCGGTGCTTCTTCTCCTTGAGCTCGACCTCGGTGGCCGCGCCGACCTTGAGCACGGCGACGCCGCCCGACAGCTTGGCGAGGCGCTCCTGGAGCTTCTCGCGGTCGTAGTCGGAGTCGGTGTTGTCGATCTCGGTCTTGATCTGGTTGATCCGGCCCCGGATGTCGTCCTCGTTGCCGGCACCCTCGACGATCGTGGTCTCGTCCTTGGTGACGAGCACCTTCTTCGCCCGGCCGAGCAGATCGAGCGTGACGTTCTCGAGCTTCAGGCCGACCTCTTCGGTGATGACCTGGCCACCGGTGAGGATCGCCATGTCCTGCAGCATCGCCTTGCGGCGCTCGCCGAAGCCGGGGGCCTTGACCGCCACCGACTTGAAGGTGCCGCGGATCTTGTTCACGACGAGCGTGGCCAGCGCCTCGCCCTCGACGTCCTCGGCGATGATCACGAGCGGGCGACCCGACTGCATGACCTTCTCGAGGACCGGCAGCATGTCGCGCACCGAGGAGATCTTCGACCCGACGTACAGCAGGTAGGCGTCGTCGAGGGCGGCCTCCATGCGCTCGGGATCGGTCACGAAGTACGGGGAGATGTAGCCCTTGTCGAAGCGCATGCCCTCGACGAGGTCCATGTCCATGCCGAAGGTCTGCGACTCCTCGACCGTGATGACGCCGTCCTTGCCGACTTTGTCGATCGCCTCGGAGATCATCGTGCCGATCTCGGGATCGGCTGCGGAGATCGCTGCGACCTGGGCGATCTGGTCCTTGGAGTCGACCTCCTTGGCCAGGTCCTTGATCGACGCGACGGCGGCGGCGACGGCGGCCTCGATGCCCTTCTTCAGGGTCATCGGGTTGGCGCCGGCGGCCACGTTGCGCAGGCCCTCGCGCACCATCGACCACGCCAGCACCGTGGCGGTGGTGGTGCCGTCACCGGCGACGTCGTCGGTCTTCTTCGCCACTTCCTTGACCAGCTCGGCCCCGATCTTTTCGTACGGGTCCTCGAGCTCGATCTCCTTGGCGATCGACACGCCGTCGTTGGTGATCGTGGGTGCACCCCACTTCTTCTCCAGCACGACGTTGCGGCCCTTCGGCCCCAAGGTCACGCGCACCGCGTCGGCGAGCTTGTTCATGCCCGCCTCGAGGGCCCTGCGGGCCTCCTCGTCGAACGCGATCATCTTCGGCATGGTGGTCCTCCGTTGGACTTCGGCGTCGGATGGGTGTCTCGGTCGAGCGCGATCGTGAGCACTCGGGCGTTGAGACTGCTAGCACTCTAACGACCGGACTGCTAACGGACAACCCGGAGCGGGGCCGGGAGTACGGTCCGCAGCCATGCGGGCCATGACCATGACGAACTGGACCCTGGCGGTCGAGGACCTGCCCGACCTGCGGCCCGGGCCCGGGCAGATGCTGACCGAGGTGTTGGCCTGCGGGATCTGCGGCAGCGACCTCCACATGCGCCTCCACGGCCCGACCCAGATGGCGCTTCGCACCGAACTCGCGGCCGATGCCGAGCCGGATCCGACCCGGGCGGCGCCCTTCGTCCCCGAACGGCCGATGGTGATGGGCCACGAGTTCTGCTGCCGGGTCGTCGAGCCGGGCCCGGGGGTGAGCGGGCTCGAGCCCGGCGACGTCGTGGTGTCGATGCCCGGCATCGCGGACGCCGCCGGTGTGCACCCGCTCGGGTACTCGAACGTCTACCCCGGGGGCTACGGCGAGCAAATGCTGCTGCTCGGCGCCCTCGCCCGCCGGGTGCCCGACGGGGTGTCTGCGGAGACCGCCGCGCTGACCGAGCCGCTCGCGGTCGGGGTGCACGCCGTGGCGAAGAGCCGGATCGTGCCGGGCGAATCGGCGGTCGTGCTGGGCTGCGGCCCGGTCGGTCTCGCCGTGATCGCCGCGCTGCGCCGGGCCGGCATCGGCCCGATCGTCGCCTCCGACTTCTCCCCGACCCGGCGCCGTCTCGCCGAAGTGATGGGCGCCGACACCGTCGTCGACCCGCGCGAGACCCCACCGGTGGTGGCCTGGCGTGCGGCGGCGCCGTCACGACCCGAACTCGTGGTGTTCGAGGCCGTCGGCGTGCCCGGGCTCCTCGAGGAGGCGATGCGGCTCGCCCCGCGCAACGGCCGGGTGGTCGTCGTCGGGGTGTGCATGGAGACCGACCGGCTGCGGCCGATGATCGCCATCGGCAAGGAACTCAACGTCCAGTTCGTCCTCGCGTACACCGCCGACGAGTTCGACGCCTCGCTGCGGATGCTCGCCGCCGGCGAGGTCGCCTTCCCGGCGATCGTGACCGGGAGGGTCGGCATCGACGGGGCGCCCGGGGCGTTCGACGCCCTCGCCGACCCCGAAGCCCACGCCAAGATCCTCGTCGTGCCGGGCCGGGCGCTGTCGTGACCGACACCTTTCCCCGCCAGTTCGCCCGCACCCAGCGGCTCACCCTCGGCGAGCCGCGCACCATCACCACGTCCCCGGACGGGTCCCGCGTCGTGTTCCTGCGCTCGAGCCACGGCAGCGACCCGGTCAACGCCCTGTGGGTGCTCGACGTGCCCACCGGCACCGAACGCCTCGTCGCCGATCCCCGCGCCCTGCTCGCCGGAGCCGACGAGGCCGACCTGCCGCCCGCCGAGCGCGCCCGGCGCGAGCGGGCCCGTGAGGGCGCGGGCGGGATCACGAGCTACGCGTGCGATGCGGAGGTCCGCGTCGCAGCCTTCACCCTCGGCGGGCGGCTGTTCGTCGCGGGGCTGCTGTCGGGCCGGGCGCGCGAGCTGCCCGTCACCGGGCCCGTGTTCGATCCGCGACCCGATCCGGCGGCGACCCGCGTGGCCTACGTGAGCGGCAGCACGCTGCGTATCGGTGAACTCGACGGGACCAGCCGGGTGCTGTGCGGCGGCCCGGCCGGCGACGACACCGTGTCGTGGGGCTCGGCCGAGTTCGTCGCCGCCGAAGAGATGGGCCGCTCGCGCGGGTTCTGGTGGTCGCCTGACGGCACGGCCCTCGCCGTGGCCCGGGTCGACGTGGCGCCGGTGCCCGTGTGGTGGATCGGCGATCCGGCCCGGCCGGCGACCATCCCGACCGCCCACCGCTACCCCGCGGCCGGCACCGCCAACGCCGACGTGACGCTGCACGTCGTCACGCTCGCCGGCGACCGCACCGAGATCGTCTGGGACCGCGCCGCCCACCCGTACCTCGCCCGGGTGTCGTGGTCGGGGGGCGGCCTGCTGCTGACCGTGCAGAGCCGGGACCAGCGCGAACTCGTCGTACTGCGCGCCGACCCGGCGACCGGGGCGACCGAGGCCGTCGCCGAGGATCGCGACGACGCCTGGGTGGAGCTGGTCGCCGGCATCCCGACGCTGCTCGACGACGGCCGGTTGGTGCTGTGCGCCGACCGCGGCGGCGCCCGGCGCCTGCTCGTCGGCGGCCTCGCCGTGACCCCGGCGAGCCTGCAGGTGCGCAGCGTCGTGGCCGCCTCCGGCCGCTCCGTGCTGTTCCACGCCAACGACCTCGTGTCGCCGGCCGAGCAGCACGTGTGGCGGTGGTCCGACGACGGTGGCGCCGACCGCCTGACCGTCGAGGCCGGCGTGCACACCGCGACCGGGGGCGGGCCGACGGTGGTGATCCGCTCGGCGACGCTCGGCGCCCCCCGAGCGCGCACGGCGCTGTTCGGCGGCCCCGAGCTCAGCTCCTTCGCCGAGCTCCCGCTCGTACGGCCCAACGTGACGCTGCTGCGGGTCGGGGTGCGCTCCCTCTCCACGGCGCTAGTGCTGCCCTCGGGGCCGATCGAGGCTCCGCTACCCGTGCTCGTCGACCCCTACGGCGGCCCCCACAGCCAGCGGGTGATGGCATCCAGCGCGGCGTACTGCTCGCCGCAATGGTTCGCCGACCAGGGTTTCGCCGTGGTCGTCGTCGACGGCCGCGGCACGCCGGGTCGCGGCAGCGACTGGGAGCGGGCCGTGCACCGGGACCTCGCCGGCCCGGTGCTCGAGGACCAGGCCGACGCCCTGGCCGAGCTCACCGCACGCGACGCACGCCTGGACGCGACGCGCGTCGCCATCCGGGGCTGGAGCTTCGGCGGCTACCTCGCCGCGCTGGCCGTGCTGCGCCGGCCCGACGTGTTCCACGCCGCGATCGCCGGCGCGCCGGTGACCGAGTGGCGGCTCTACGACACCCACTACACCGAGCGGTACCTCGGGGATCCCGGTGCCGACCCCGGGCCCTACGACGCCACGTCGCTGCTCACCGACGCCCACCGCCTCACCCGGCCGCTGCTGCTCGTACACGGCCTCGCCGACGACAACGTCGTCGCCGCCCACACGCTGCAGTTCTCGAGCGCGCTGCTCGCAGCCGGCCGGGCCCACCAGGTGCTCCCGCTGTCGGGGGTCACCCACATGACGCCGCAGGAGGTCGTGGCGGAGAACCTGCTGCTGGTGCAGCTCGAGTTCCTCAGGACGGCGCTGGCACGACCGAGCTGAACTCGCCGGCGTGGCGCTCGGCCCGGCGTTGCGCGGCCCGGGTGCTCAGCGGCACCGTCGCCGCCGCAACCAGTGCGGCCGCACCGCCGACGAGGGCACCCCACCGTGCGCCGAGGTGGTCGCACACCCAGCCGATCGTGGGGCTGCCGAACGGCGTGGTGCCGCCGAACATCAGCACGTACAGCGCCATCACCCGACCCCGCCGCTCCATGGTCGAGTTGAGCTGCAAGCGGGCGTTGGCGGTGAGCATCATCGTGAGGAACGCCATGCCGGTGGCGAACACGGCCACGAGGCACAGCCACAGCACCGGTGCGAGCCCGACCGCTGTCATGGTGACCCCGAGCGCGATCGTCGATCCGACGAAGAGCCGCTCGGTCGGCACGGCGCGCCGCGCCGCGAAGATCGACGCCACGAGCGCGCCGGCGCCCTGCGTGGCCGAGAACACTCCGACGAGGCCGGCGTCGCCGCCGAACACGTCCTTTGCGATCGCCGGGAGCACCACGGTGAAGTTCAACGTGAGCAGCCCGACCACGAACACGACCAGCAACGTGGACCGCAACACCGGCGAGGCCCACGAGTAGGCGAGTCCCTCGCGGATCATCCCCTTGCTGCGTGGGGGCCGGCGCACCGGCACCAGTTCGGCGGGCCGTACGGCCAAGAGCCCGACCATCACGGCGAGGAACGACGCGGCGTTGAACACGAAGCACCAACCGGTGCCGACGAGCACGATGAGCAACCCGGCGAGCGCCGGACCGAACACCCGCCCGCCGTTGAACGTGGCCGAGTTCAGCCCGACCGCGTTGGGCAGCAGTTCGGGGCCGACGAGCTCGGTCGTGAACGCCTGCCGGGTCGGCATCTCCACCGAGTTGGCCAGCCCGGTGCAGAACGCGAGGGCGAACACCATCCACAGCTCGACGGTCCCGGTGAGCGTCAGCACGCCGAGCGCAGCGGCGGTGACGAGCTGCCAGGCCGAGGTGGCCAGCACGACCCGGCGGCGGTCGAAACGGTCGGCGATGACCCCGGCGTGGAGCCCGAACAGCAGCGTCGGGAGCATGGTCGCACCCATCATCAGCCCGAGCGCGTCCGCGCCGCCGTCGAGCTCCTTGAGCACGAGCCAGCCCTGCGCCGTGGACTGCAGCCACGTACCCGTGATCGACACGAGCTGACCGGTGAAATAGAGGCGGAAGTTGCGCACCTTCAGCGATGCGAACGTGGCGGTCACGGCGTGCCCAGCCGGTCGAGCAGCGGGACCGCCGCCTCGAGCAGGGCCCGCTCGTCGGCGCTGAGGCCCGCCAGGTTGGCCGCCAGCGCCGCCGTGCGCCGGCGGCGGGACTCCTCGACCAGGGTTCGCCCCCGGTCGGTCAAGCTCAGCACCACGACCCGGCGGTCGCCGGCGAAGGCACCCCGCTCCACGAGCCCCATCTCTTCGAGCCGGGCCACGATCCGCGTCATCGTCGGCGGCTGCACCTGCTCGGCCGCCGCAAGGTCGCCGAGGTTCATCGAGCCGGAGCGTTCGAGCACGTAGAGCGCCGACACCATCGACATCGTGATGCCGTCGGCGGCCGTGTCGAGCTGACGCAACCGCCGCGCCAGACGCACCGTCACCACCCGGAGCTGAGCCGCCAACTCGAGCGTCGCGATCTCGGGCCCGGGTCCGGGGTCGCTGGATCCGGGGTTGGTGGATCCGGGGTTGGTGGATCCGGGGTTGCTGGACGCGAGGCCGGTCACCGTCGTCATGGTTGCTTAGGTTAGCTAAGGATCGTGCGCGCCGTGCCAGACCGGTCGAGCACGGCGAAACCGACCAGGCAGGCGCCGGTGACCACGGCGACGACCCCGACCACTGCGAGCGACCCGCCCACCCCGCCCTCGGCGCCCACCAGCACCGGCGGGACCGTGCCGAGCACCAGCAGCAAGGCCCCGGCCGGCTGCGACCGGCGGGCGCTGGCGACGGTCAACGCCGCCGTGGTGGCGAACGCGGCGAGTGCACGGACCGGACCGACGCCGTCTTCGAACCGGGCCCAACCCTCCGGGTCGGCGAGGTACCAGACGTCCAACGCGACGACCCCGGCGACGACGGTGGCCAGCACCCCGAGCGCCGAGGCGGGCCGGAGCCAGGCCAGGGTGCCGACGACGGCGACCGGCACCGCCCAGGCCGCGATCAGGCCGGCGGCCGCCCAGCCGCCCGGGTCGGCGACGGTCTCCGCGACGAAGAACAACGCGATCAGCGCGCTCGCGATCGCGCCGATCCCCACCCCGATGCGCTGCAGGCGCCGGGCCCGGTGCGCCCGGTCCGGCTCGAGCGCCATCAGCACGACGGTGACCACGCCGAGCACGACCAGCCCCACGACTGCGTTCCTCACGGCGCGTCCCGCAAGGCGGAGAGGTCACAGCTCGACGTGATCACCTCGCCAGTGAACTCGGCGGGCGGCCAGCCGCCCAGGGACCCATGTCCTCACGCAGGGTGTCGGGCGACCAAGATCCGATCACGTCCGGCGGTGTCCGGCCGGACCTCCACCTCGACCAGCCCGGCGGCGATCGCCAGCCCGGCGGCCGCGGCACCCTGACGATGGCCGATCTCGACCACCAGCACGCCGCCGGGCGCCAGCCACCGTCCGGCTCCCGCGACGAGCTCGCGCACGGCGTCGAGGCCATCGGCACCAGCGAAGAGCGCATCGTGCGGTTCCCAGGACCGCACCTCCGGGGCGAGGTCGGCGTCGTCGAGGCCGACGTACGGCGGGTTCGACACCAGGAGCCCGATCCGGCCGGCGAGCTCGGCGGGGAGCGCGTCGAACCACGATCCCTGTGCCACCTGGACGAACCGTCCGGCCCGACCGGCGCCGGCGACGTTGGCCCGCGCGACGTCGAGCGCGTCCGGAGACGCGTCGGTGGCCCACACGGTCAACGACCCGGGCGGCAGCTCGGTGGCGAGCGACAGGGCGATCGCACCCGAGCCCGTCCCGAGGTCGACCGCAACAAGAGGGTCGACCGCAACGAGGGGCCCGGCTGCGAGGGTTCCGGCCGCGAGGGTTCCGGCCGCGAGGGGCCCGGCCGCGAGCAGGGACCGGGCCAGGCCGAGGGCGACCTCGACGACGTCCTCAGTCTCGGGCCGGGGGATGAGCACCCGGGGGTCGACGGCCAGCTCGAGGCGCCGGAACGCCCACGACCCGAGCACGTACGCGAGCGGCTCACCACCCCGGCGGCGCTCGACGAGCGTGTCGAGCCGCGCCACGGCGCGCACGGTGGCCGCCTCGTCGAGGCTCGCCGCCCACTCCGGCCCGGACAGCCCGGCTACCTCCTGGCACACCCAGCGGGCCTCGACGGCCGAGCCAAGCCGGTCCGCGGTCTCCATCCACAGCGCCCGCCAGGTCATCGTGCCGTCACCCGGGGCGGCCATCGATGATCAGCCGGTCTGCCGTTGGCGGGCCACCTCGTACAGGGCGAGGGCACCGGCCGCGGAGACGTTGAGCGACGACAGCCGGCCGAGCATCGGGATGCGCACGAGCAAATCGCACCGCTCCCGGCTGAGCCGCGCCAGTCCGGTGCCCTCGGCGCCGACGACGACCACGACCGGGCTGCGGCCGAAGTCGCCGACCTCGAACAGCGTGCGCTCGGCGGCGTCGTCGAAACCGAGCACCCACAGCCCGGACTGGCGGGCCCGCTGCAGGAACGACGGGATCCCCGACACCAGGCACAGGCGCAGGTGTTCGACGGCGCCGGCGGCGGCCTTGGCGACGGTCGGCGTGACGTGCACTGCGCGGTGGCGGGGCAGGACCACGCCGGTCACCCCGGCCCCTTCGGCGCTGCGCAGCAAGGCGCCGAGATTGCCCGGATCGGTTACCCCGTCGACGGCGAGCAGGAACGGCGGCCGGCCCGGACGGCGGCTGCCGAGCAGCTCGGCGACCTCGACCTCGGGCAGCGGCGCGGCCCGGGCGATCACCCCCTGCGGGGCCTCGCTGCGGGCGACGGATTCGAGCTTGCGACGGTTGACCTCGACCACCGGCACCCGCTGGTCGGCGGCGATCTCGAGGATGTCGGCGATGGCCCCCTCGACGCGCAGGTCCGATGCGACGGCCACCTCGAACACCTTGCGTCGCCCGGCGATCAGCAACTCGCGCACCGCCTGACGGCCTTCGACCTGCTCGCCGCCGAGCCCGCGGTCGGTCGGCCGGCTGCGATCGACCGGCCCGGTCTTGGCCGCCGCCGCGCGCGCCCGGCCCTGACGCACCCGCGCCTCGGACTGCTTGCGGCCCTCGTCGCTCTGGCGGCGCTGGCGGTCGAGCTTGGCCTCCACGTACTTGCGCGCCGCCGGGGACAAGCCCTTCTCCTGCAGGGCTTTCTTGGATGCCCCGGTCGTGGCGCGCGCCGGCCGTCGAGTCGCCATCAGGACCCCCTCGTGATCACGGCCGACGCGAACACCGCGACGCCCTCTACCCGGCCGATCGCCCCGAGCCCCTCGGCGCGCCGGCCCTTCACCGACACCGGGGCGCCAGCGGCATCCGACAACCGTTGCTGCATCTCGGCGCGGCGAGGCGCGAGCTTCGGCCGCTCGCAGACCACCGAGCAGTCGACGTTGCCGATCGCCCACCCCTCGGCCCGAACCAGCGACGCCACCTCGGCCAACAACTGCAGCGAGTCGGCCCCCGCCCACCGGGGATCGGTGTCGGGGAAGTGCGAGCCGAGATCGCCCAGGCCGGCGGCGCCGAGCAGCGCGTCGGCGGCGGCATGCGCAACGGCGTCGGCATCGGAATGGCCGATCAGGCCGCGCTCACCGTCGAACCGGCAGCCGCCGAGCACCAGCGGCCGGGCCGGATCGTCGCCGAAGCGGTGCACGTCGAACCCCTGGCCGACCCGGACCTCGATCATCGCCGTGCCGCCGCCTGGGTCTCGGCCCACGCCAGATCCTCGGGCCGGGTCACCTTGCGGTTGGTCGCCTCGCCGGGCACCACCACGACGGTGCCGCCGGCGGCCTCGACGAGCGCCGCGTCGTCGGTGCCCTCGCCTCCGCCGGCGTGGGCCCGACGCAGCGCGCCCGCCGCGAAGGCCTGCGGGGTCTGCACGGCGACCAGCGACGCCCGGTCGGGGGTGCCGGTCACCCGGCCGGCGGCATCGACCACCTTCACGGTGTCGGTGACCGCCACGCCGGGCACGGCGCCGTCGGCCCCGGCGCGCACCGCGGCGACCACGGCGGCGAACAGCGCCGGCGATGCGAACGGGCGCGCCCCGTCGTGGACGCAGACGATCTCGGCCTCGGCGGGCACCGCCGCGAGGCCGGCCCGGACCGACTCGCTGCGGGTGGCACCGCCGGCCACGACGCGCACGTCGCCATCGGACCGGGCGGCCACCTCGTCGGCGGGGACGACGAGCACCACCCCGTCACCCGCCCGGATCGCCGACTCGAGCGCCCACGCCACGAGCTCGCGCCCGCCGACGGGCACGAACTGCTTGCGCACCCCGGCGCGCGAGCCCGACCCGGCGGCGACCACCACCGTCCACACGGCGCCGGGCGCGTCGGCTCGCTCGATCGGGGGCATCGCGGCGAGGGTACCGGCCGACCCCGGCTCTCGCGCGCGTGGACTGCTGTGACGGTCACAGGCACGAGTAACGTCTCGCCATGGCGTACGAGGACGAACTCGCGAGCACCGACTTCTTCCACGGCGTCGATGCCGTCCGGCTCGGCGGGCTCACGGCGGCCGGCGAACTGCGCTCCCTCGTGCGCGGCGACGTGCTGTTCTCCGAGGACGACGACGCCGATGCCCTCTACCTGGTCCTGTCCGGTCGGCTGGCGATCGCCAACCGCTCGATCGACGGCCGGGAAAGCGTGGTCGCGCTGATGGAGGCCGGCGACCTGTTCGGCGACATGGGTCTGCTCGACGGCCTTCCCCGCTCGGCCGAGGCCCGGGCGCTCGAGTCGTCCCGAGTCCTCGCCCTCCCCTACGGCCCGGTGCGGTCCCTGTTCGATGACGACCCGTCGCTGCTGTGGAACGTGGTCCGGGTGCTGTCGAACCGCTTGCGCAACACCGACGAAGCCCTCGCCGACTCGGTGTTCCTCGACGTCACCGGACGCACCGCCAAGCGACTGCTCGAGATCGCCGAAGGGGCCGACGAGTTCCTCCTGCCGGTCACCCAGGAAGAGCTCGCGGGCATGGTCGGAGCGTCGCGCGAGCGGGTGAACAAGGCGATCGCCAGCTTCATCCGGCTCGGCTGGGTAGAGCAGCAGGACCGCCGCTACCGGATCATCAAGCGGACGGAGCTGGAGCGGCGCAGCCGCTGACGGCCTGGCTGCGGATGGCTCGGTGCACGCGGGCCCAGACGTCGGCCGCATCCGCAGGCCGGTGCGTCGGCCGGGACGGATCGTGGACGAAACCGTGCTCGCCCGAGGGGTACCGCACCACCTCGACATCGGCGAGGGCGGCGAGCGCCGCGACGTCGGACGCCGGGGTGAACGGGTCACGACCGCCGACGACGGCGAGCACGGGCGCCCGGCCGGGCTGGTCGAGCGCGTCGAGCGGTTCACCCCGATCAACCGCCCGCCACGCCGGCGGCACGCGGATCATCCCGTAGCAGGACACGGCCAACGAAAAGCAGCCGAGGGCCGCCGCCTTGAGCGCCTCCATGCCGCCCATGCAGAACCCGAGCACGGCGACCGGGCCGGCACCGCCCACGAGCGCGGCGGCGGCCCGCAGGTCGTCGGCGATCGCCCGGTCGGGCCGCATCGCCGCGACCCGGGCCTCGAGTTCGGCCGGGAGGGCCGGGCCGGGGAACGGCTCGACCACGGCAACCTCGGCGCGGAGCTCGCGGGCGAGACGGGCGGCGTGGTCGTCGAACAGCGGCCGCAGCCCCCAGATGTCGGGCACGACGACGAGGCCGAGGCGGGGGGCACCCGCACGGGCGAGCTCGACCGGGGTGCCGGTCGGCAGGGTGACGCGCACGGCGCGCAGGCTACCGACAGCCGTTACGGCGCCGAGCGCCAGCCGTTACGGCGCCGAGCGCCAGCCGTTACGGCGCCGAGCGCCAGCCGTTACGGCGCCGAGCGCCAGCCGTTACGGCGCCGAGCGCTAGCCGTTACGGCGCCGACGCGCGGGCGGGGGGAGCTCGATCGCCCAGGACAGCTCTTCGTCGCGGTCCTCCACGACGAGGCGAAGGGGGCGTTCGGCCGCAACGCGCTCCGCTTCGGCTCCGATCGCCGACCCGTCGGGATGCCACCGCCACCAGCGCAGCGCCGAGGTCGCGGCGTCGAGTTCGTCGGCCGGCAACGGCCAGTCCTCGCTCCTCCCGGCGAGCGCAGCGAGCACCTCCCACGCCAACTGCCGACCGAGCGCCGCGCCTCGGCGCGGCCGTCTCTCGGCACCCGCCACACCGGCTGCACCGGCGGCACCGGATGCACCGGCGGCACCGATCCAGGCCAGCTCGGCGATCGCCGAGGCCCGTTCGAGCCGCTCGAGGCCGACGGTGGCGCCCGAGCCCGCCAGCGCCGCCACCGCGTCGGCCGCTCGCCCCTCGGTGGCCACCGCCCGGGCCGCGCCGGGTTCGCACCATCCTCCGGCGAGCGCGCGCACCGCCTCGACGAGGTACGGGTCGCCGATCTCCTCGCCCGGCCGCCCCAGGCGGGCCGGACGCACCGCGCCCGGCGGCGGGCCCACCGGCCGGGGCGCAAGCACCCCGTCGGGGCCGAACCGGGCCAGCGCGTACGCCGGCTCCCAACCGCCGAGCAGCCGGGGCACCGGTCCCGACCCCGGAGACGGCTCGCCGCGCACCGCCCGCTCGTCGGCGACCGCGTCGAGCGCCGCGCCGGCGAGGTGCGCCCGCACGCCCGCCAGCGAGCAGCGAGCAGCGAGCACCTCGGCGAGCGGGAGCCCGCACGCGTGCGTCGGCCCGCGCAGCTCTCCTGCGGCCAGCTCGAGCGGGGCGGTCAGGACCCGGAGATACCGGGCCCGCTCGGGGTTCACACCATCGGCCAGGGGTAACGCCGGCCGGTCGGGTCGGCCGGGAACCGCGGGCGCTCCACCACCCGCGTGGCCCGCTGCAGCATGGCGTCCACCTCGTCGTCGTCGAGCAGGTCGGCCACGGCGGCAGGCACCTCGTCGAGCAACCCCGCCACCGCCGCCAGCAGCTCTGCGTCGACGCGCTCGCCGGCGAACTCCCAGATCACCGTGCGCAGCTTGAACTCCGCCGCGAAGCACAGCCCGTTGTCGATGGCCCACAGCCGGCCGTCGAGGCCGGCGAGCACATGACCGCCCTTGCGGTCGGTGTTGTTGGCGATCACGTCGAACAGGCAGATGGTCCGCAACACGTCGTGGGTGTCGGGTCGTTGCTCGTGCAACGTGAAGTAGTGCTGCTCGAAGTCGGCAGGGACGAACAGCTGCAACGAGCCCTCGCCGAACGGCGCCTCGGACCGCACGACCGTCGGCGGCACGACGTCCCAGCCGAGCGCAGCGGACAGCTCGTAGGCCGCAACCTCCCGCCGGTAGAGGCCGGTGGGGAAATCCCACAGCGGCCGCTCCCCGCGCAGCGGCTTGTACACCGCCCGGGCCACCGGCTCGCCCGCTACCGAGAGCGTCGTGAGGAACGTGCCGTTCGACGACCACGGCATGCGGCCCTCGACGGTGAGCTCCGCGGTGTGAAGGACCTCGAGCACGTTCTCGGGCGGCTCGGCCGGCACCGGGGTCAGTTCATCCGTGGACACGGGTGCCCGTCCGGATCCATCGGCCGCCCGCAGAACCGGCACGCCGGCCGGCCGGCGGCCACCACCGCCTCGGCGTGCTCGCAGAACGCCGCCACCAACCCGCGCCCGATCCGCATCCGGACCGTCCGGGGCTCGACCCCTTCGATCGGTTCGCCCTCGTCGTCGGTGGGCACGAGCTCTTCGAGCTGCACCAGGAACCGGTCGCGGTCGGTCTCGTACGCCACCCCGATCGACCCGAGGGTGAACACCGACTCGACCGGGCCGCGCAACTCCAACGCGGACGGCAGCGGCCGGTCCGGCGGCGCCGGCAGGTCGTGCAACGCCCGGGCGAGATACGCCCCGAGCGCCTGCACCTGCTGCTTCTCGGCCTTCACCGAGATCACCCGGCCGTCCACCCGGGCTTGCAGGTAGAAGGTGCGCTGCCCGGGCCGGCCTTCGGTGCCGGTGGTGAACGCGTCGACGTCGCCGAGATCGTGCTCGTCGCTCATCGCCGGTGGCCCCTCGCCCCTGCGCTCATCGTGTCTGCGCCCATCGTGTCCGCGCCCATCGTCTCAGGAGGGACGCAGCTCCCGGAGCGAGCCTCCGGTGGAGTTGACGGTGAGCACGACGGGGCCGCCCGCGCCGTAGGCGATGGCGGTGATCGAACAGGTGGAGATCACGATGCGCTGGAACAGGTCGAGGTGGGTGCCCATGGCGTGAGCCACTGCGGCCTTGATCGGATCGGCGTGCGAGACCGCGACCACCACCCCGCCGGGATGGGCCGACCGCAGCCGCTCGAGCGCCCCGACGATGCGGGCCTGCATCTCGGCGAAGCTCTCGCCGCCGGGAAACCGGAATCCACTCGGGTATCGCTGGACCGTGGACCACTCGGGCAGCTTCATGAGCCCCTTGAGCTCCTGACCCGTCCACGCACCGAAGTCGGCCTCGAGCAGGCCCTTGTCCTTCACGACCTTGAGGCCGCGGGCCGCCGCGATCGGCGCCGCGGTCTCCTGGGCCCGCTCGAGCGGCGAGGCGTACACCGCGTCCACCCGTGCCAGCTCGGCGATCCGGGCCGCCGCAGCCTCGGCCTGGGCTTTGCCGGCGTCGGCGAGGTGCAAGCCGGGCGCCCGGCCGGGCAGCACCGTGCCCGTCGTCGACGTCTGGCCGTGGCGGACCAGGAGGACCAGGGTCGCAGCGGGGGGCTTCGGCTTCGCCGGCATCCCGACCGAACCTACCGTGGCCGGGTGGATTCCTTCGGCACCTTGGCGACCGACATCACGTCCTGTGGGGCCTGCCCCCGGTTGGTCGCCTGGCGGGAGGAGGTCGCTGCGACCCGCCGGGCCGCCTACGCCGAGCAGGTCTACTGGGGGCGGCCCGTGCCCGGCTTCGGCGACCCTTCGGCCCGGATCTGGGTGCTCGGCCTGGCCCCAGCGGCCCACGGCGCGAACCGGACCGGTCGGGTGTTCACCGGCGACCGCTCCGGCGACTGGTTGTTCCGGGCACTGCACCGCGCCGGGCTGGCCAATCAGCCGACCTCGGTCGGCATCGACGACGGGCTCACGCTCGACGGGGTGTGGGTGAGCGCCGCAGTGCGCTGCGCGCCGCCCGGCAACAAGCCGCTGCCCGCCGAGCGCGATGCGTGCCGAGGGTTCCTCGAGCGCGAGCGGCGGCTGCTCGAGGACGTCGCGGTCGTGGTGTGCCTCGGCGCGTTCGCGCTCGAGGCCGCCGCTGCGCTGTGGGGTGTGCGCCCCCGGCCCCGGTTCGGGCACCTCGCCGAGGCCCTCGTGCCCGACGGCCCGACCCTGCTGTGCTCGTTCCACCCCAGCCAGCAGAACACCTTCACCGGCCGGCTCACCGAGGCGATGTTCGACGCGGTGTTCCGGCGAGCCGTTGCGCTGGCCGGTCTGCCAACCTCGCGCCCATGAGCGAGTTGATCCTCGACGTCGACCTGCTGGCGTTCGAGCGGGGGGACGCCACCCAGCGCCGGGCCGTGGTGGACGGGGTGATGCGGTCGCTGCGGACCGGATTCGTCTACACGAGCCACGACCTGTCCGAGGGCCTGCTCGACACGGCCTACGGGATGCTGGAGGAGTTCTTCAGCCTGCCGGCGGACACCAAGGCCCGGTTCGTCGCCCCCGGCACCCACGGCCAGACGGGCTACACCGGGCTGCTGGTGGAGACCGCCGCGACGAGCGACGTGCCGGACTGGAAGGAGATGCTCAACTGGTCGCTGCCGGTGCCCGCCGGCCACCCGCTGCGCTCCCGGTACCCGCACCGCTACCCCGAACAGGTGCTGCCCGAGGCGGCGGTGCCGGGGATCACCGACACCCTGATGCGGTTCAACGCCGACCTGCTCGACGTGCAACGCCGGTTCCTGCGGATCATCGCGGTGGGCATCGGCTGCCACGAGTCGTTCTTCGACGGGATGCTCGGACACGGCGCCACGCTCGCCCGGGCCATCCACTACCCGCCGATCGCGCAGGCGCCGAGCGACCAGCACGTGTGGGCCGGCGCCCACGGCGACATCAACCTGATCACCGCGCTGCCCCGGGCTTCGGCGCCCGGGCTGCAGGTGCAGACCGAGGCCGGCTGGGTGGACGCGGTCGCACCCGACGGCCTGGCGATCATCAACACCGGCATCATGCTGGAGCACCTCACCAACGGGGTGATCCCCATCGGCGTGCACCGGGTCGTGGCCGCTCCCGGCCAGCAGGGCGATCGCTACTCGGTCGTGCAGTTCTGCCACCCGACACCCTGGACGATCCTCACCCCGGTCGCATCGTGCATCACCCCCGAACGGCCGCAACGGTTCGAAGCGATCAGCGCGGCGGACCGGCTCGACACCGTGCTGTGGGAGATCAACCTCGTCGAGGACGGCAAGCGGGTCGGTTCGTGACGGCCGCGGCCCCGGCGGCGATCCTGGCCGAGGGGTTGGCCCGCACCTACGGCGAGGTCCGAGCGGTCGACGGCATCGACCTGCACGTGGCCCCGGGCGAGATCTACGGGTTCCTCGGCCCCAACGGCGCCGGGAAGTCGACGACGGTGCGGATGCTCACCACCCTGGCCCGACCCTCGGGCGGGCGGGCCGTGGTGGCCGGACACGACGTGGCCACCGACCCCGACGGGGTGCGGTTGCGCATCGGGGTCGCCCTGCAGGAAGCCGCCCTCGACGCAAAGCAGACCGGTCGGGAGCTGCTCGACCTGCAGGGCCGGCTCTACGGCCTGAACCGGGCCGAGCGGGCGCAGCGCAGCGATGACCTCGCCCGACTCGTCGACCTCGGCACCGCCCTCGACCGGCGGGTGGGCACCTATTCGGGCGGCATGAAGCGGCGCCTCGACCTCGCGCTCGCGCTCGTGCACCACCCCGAGGTGCTGTTCCTCGACGAGCCGACCACCGGCCTGGACCCGGCGAGCCGGGCGATGGTGTGGGCCGAGGTGCGCCGGCTGAACGTGGAGCAGGGCATGACGATCTTCCTGACCACGCAGTACCTGGAGGAGGCCGACGAGCTGGCCCACCGGGTTGGGATCATCGCCGCCGGCCGCATCGTGGCCGAGGGCACCCCGGCGGCGTTGAAGCGCTCCATCGGGACCGACGTGATCGTGGCCCGGGTGCACGGCGACCTGGCCGCAGCACGTACCGCCGTCGCAGCGGTGCCGGGTGTGGAGCGGGTCGACATCCACGGCGGGGAGCTGACGGCATCGGTCGCCGACGGCGCGGCCGCGCTGTCGCCGGTCGCCGTGGCGCTCGCCGGGTGCGGTGTGCACGTCGCAGGGATCACGTTGCGAACCCCCACGCTCGACGACGTCTTCCTCGAGACGACCGGCAGCCACCTGGAGGCGTCATGACCACCGCCCCGGCGCCGGTGCGCGCCCGCCATCCGGGGTTCGTCGCCGACCTGACCACCGTGTCGCTGCGGGCCGTGCGGCTGACGTTGCGCGACCCCGAGGCGATCATCCCGGCGCTCGTAATCCCGCTGTTCTTCTTCGTGATCAACCTCGGGCAGCTCCAGAGCTTCACCGAGCAGGGCTTCCCGGGCCTGGACTTCAAGGCGTTCCAGCTGCCGGTGGCGATCATCTTCGCGGTCACGGGCGTGTCCCGAGCGGGCTCGCTGGTGATCGACATCCAGTCCGGCTACCTGGACCGCCTGCTCGTGACCCCGTTGCGTCGGCTCACGCTGCTGCTCGGGTTGATGGTCGCCGACCTGCTCCTCGTGATGGCGCTGTCGGTCGGTGTGGTGCTGATGGGGTTCGTGGTGGGGGTGGGGTTCGAGACCGGGATCGCCGGGGTCGCGCTGTTCGTGCTCCTCGGCGGGCTCTGGGGGTTGGCCTTCACCGGGTTCCCGTATGCGATCGCGCTCAAGACCGGGAGCCCGGCTGCGGTCAACTCGAGCTTCCTGCTGTTCTTCCCGTTCGCCTTCCTCACGTCGAGCTACGTGCCGACCGAGGCACTCACCGGCTGGCTGCGCGCGGTGGCCCGGTTCAACCCGTGCACCTACCTGCTCGAAGGCATGCGGTCACTCGTTTACGGCGGCTGGGATGCGGCGGCCCTCGCGAAGGCCCTGGCCGCGATCGCGGGGGTGGGGACCGTGTCGATGTCGCTTGCGCTCACCGCCCTGCGGGGGCGAGTCCGCCGAGCGTGAGCCGCCCCCGTCGAGGCCGGCCGCGCCGCTGGCGCCGCCCGGGGCGACGATCGGTTCGAATCGTTGTCGTTGCACGGTGCGCCCGTCGGGGGCGTGGACGGTGACGTTGCGATGGTCGTCGAGGGTGAGGTTCCAGCCGAGGTCGTGGATCTGGTGGTGATGATGCGAGCAGACCGGGACGAGCACCTCGAGATCGGTGGGCCCGTGACGGCCCCACGGGTCGGTGTGGTGGATGTGGCACCGGTCGAACCGGGTCGTGCACCCCGGCCAGGCGCAGCTGCGGTGCATCGCCCGCAACGCTCGCCGCTGCGGTTTCGTCGCCAACCGACGCGTACGCCCCGCGTCCAACGCGACACCATCCCCGCCGAGCACGACCGGCAAGATGTCGGCCTCGCACCACAGCTTCCGGACGGTCGATACCGGTAACGGCACCCCGCTGGAGGTTTCGCACACCCCACCGACCCGCTCGACCCCCGCGGTCAGCGACTCGTAGTCGATCAACACGACCAACTCCGACCCCGGACCCGCACCACGGCTGGTCGTACACAACTCCACCAACGCATCCGCGGCCAACGCCGACTGGACCGGCCCACCCGACGGCGCCCGCCCCGACGACGCCGGGTTCCCCTGAGGGAACAACCGCTCCACTGTCGCGCCCAACGCGGCGAACACCCGGGCCCCGCGTTCGGGATCCAACTCGGCGTGCAAATGATGCATCCCATCCGCCGCGACCCAATGCCGCAAATGGGACCGGGCCCGCTGCGCGGCGAGCACGCTCGCCGCGTCGAGCTTCACCAACTCACGGACCTCGCGTTCCAACGACCGTTCCAGCTGCTCCGGGGATGACGACGCCGCCTTCCCCGCCAACCACGACGCAGAGCCCAACAACTGCTCACGCACCGCCTCCGGCGCCTTCGCGACCACCCGCGCCACC
>Ga0169931_10002309_pt1 | contig 31130 bp, 30 predicted proteins | sample Kivu_15m_20L_FD_129675 | JGI IMG/M metagenome (GOLD analysis project Ga0169931, IMG submission 129675) | Freshwater microbial communities from Lake Kivu, Western Province, Rwanda to study Microbial Dark Matter (Phase II) - Kivu_15m_20L... | ecosystem: Environmental > Aquatic > Freshwater > Lake...
CAGCGAACGCAACCGCCCAGTCTCCGGTGTCTTCATCGTGTCTCCTCAAACGGGGCCGGCTTTCACTGGGCGAAACTCACAGGCCCCCCCCTCAGCTTATACACACGGTGTCAAGATGCGCCCCGAGGCAGATGTTCTCAGCGTGGTTCAAGCAGGCCGGGGGTTGACGGAGAACCGGCGTCCAGGTGGAACGGCCCGCTGCCGAGCCCAGTCCGCTGGACCAGCCGGCGCGAGCGCGGTCTGGCAGCGGCCATTGTGGATAACTTTCTCTCCCCTCTCCTCCACTCGGAGCGGAAGCGAGGGAGATGCGGCAGGGTCCAAAGGCGCGCGGCCGCCTAAGGATGCATGGATGCGACCGTTCGAGCGTTGCGCATTTCGCGATTGTGCGCGGTCGTAAAAGCGGATAGCGAGGACACATCCTTCCATGACGCAGAGCACCTACACCATCGTGGCCGGTGACGGCCAGACCTACGGCCCCAACGCGCACGAAGTGATCCAATCGTGGATTAACGAGGGCCGGATCGCCTGCGACACGCAGATGGCGCGCAGCGACGTCGAGGGCTGGTTCCGGGCCGGCGACTATCAGGAGTTCAACTGGCCGGCAGCGGCTGCGCCGGCACCTGCGGCGGTTCCAGCGGCTGCGGTTTCCCAACCGACCGCCTCACGCGGCGGCGGCCGGCTGACCCTGGCGGACATGGATCCGAGCCTGATCGCGGAAATGCGCTCCCACGGCAGCTGGTTCTGGTGGGTGGCCGGCGTGGAACTCGTTTACGGGGTCATTGATTCGGACTTTCTGGGCATCGCCCTGTTTGGCGCGCCGCTGCTGGTCGTGGGTTTCTTCGCTCATCGGGCCCACCGCTGGGCTTACGTGGTCGGACTCCTGCTCCTCGCCTTGCGTCTCGTGGTGGCGGTGATGGCGTCGGCCTGGCTGCCGGCAGCCATTCGGGCCTGGGCCGTCTTCGAGGTGTTCAAGGGGCTGATGATCGCGCACTCGCTCCGGAAGCGGATGAAGGAAGGCTGATTCCGTTTGCGGCACCACGCACCGCCCGCTATGCACCGCCCGCTCATGGCAGCGGATTACAAGATTATCGGCGGCGACGGCCGGGAATACGGCCCGGCGACACTTGAGGAGATCCGCCAATGGTGCGCCGATGGACGGGTGGCTCCCGGCACTCCGGTCTGGCGGGGCGACGAGGAACGCTGGCTGGTCGCGGCTGCCCGCGAGGAACTCCGCTGGGATCTGCCCCAGGCGGTCGCGCCGCCGCCCCTCATTGAGCCAGGACCGTCGCCATTGCGGAGGGCGGCATTCCTGCCCCGGCTCGCGGCATTCATGTTTGACTGGGTGATTGTGCTCTGCCTGATCAATTTCCTCACGCTGCCGTGGTCGCGGGAACGTCTGGAGAAGAATCAGCGCATCCTCGCCGAACTGAAGGCGGACAAGCCCGACCTGCGTCAGGCGATCCAGGACCTGGCCTCGCTCCTGGTGGTCGATGTGACGGTAAACTTCGCCTACTTCGTCGCGTTCAACGCCCTTCGCGGGGCCACGCCTGGAAAACGGATGTTCGGCCTGCGGATCGTCCGGCTCGACGGTGGGAACATCGGCCTTCGAAAGGCGCTGGTGCGCCAGTTCATGAGTGGCCTGAGCCTCTACTGCCTGCTGGGCTTCGGCCATCTGCTCGTGGCGTTCACTCCGGAACGTCGGGCCGTGCATGACCTCGTGGCCGGCACCCAAGTGGTGCACCTGCACTGAGCGACCGGCCCGTCCGGTAGGAACGGTCCGGACTCAGTCCAGCAGCCGCTCCATGTAGGCCACGTCCAGCCAGCGGCCGAACTTGAAACCCACCTGCCGAAACAGGCCCACCCGCTCGAAGCCAAACCGGGCGTGCAGGCGGATGCTGACCTCGTTCTCGGCATCGATGACCGCGAGAATCGCATGCAGACCCCGCGCCCGGGCGGCCTCCACCAGCGGCCTAAGCAGGGCTTTGCCGACCCCGTGGCCACGGGCATCAGCGGCCACATAGACGGAATTCTCTGCGGTGAACCGGTAACCCATTCGGTCGTGGTAACGGTTCAGCGCGGCCCAGCCCACCACGCACGGCGAACCGTCCGGCTGAGTCATTTCGGCGACCAAAATCGCGTAGTCATCCCGCTGATGGGCATCGAACCAATCCAGCCGGTGCTCCAACGAACGCGGCTCGTAGTCGTAGCTCGCGGTCGTGTTCAGCACCGCTTCGTTGTAGATCGCGAGAATCGCGGGACAGTCTTCCCGCACCGCCCGCCGCACGCGTAACTCGTCCATGCGGTGATGGTGCCGGATGCCGCCGTGCCGTCGAGCGCCGGATGGCAGACTGGCGTGAGCGAATTGGAGTCGCCCGCCGGCCCCGGGCCCGACAAGCTTCGGCCCGTGATTCGCCGGCCGATTCCTGCGACGATGTCCCGACTTCTCCCTTTCTTTCCGTGCCGGGCAATCGTGTTGCTGGCGGCAATCACCGCCGGGATGCTGGGAGTTGCAGCCACACCATTCGGCCTCCTTCCGGAGAATCCGCGCTATTTCCGCTTCCGCGGCCAGCCCACAGTCATCATCACCAGCGGCGAACACTACGGCGCCCTCGTGAACCGCCAGTTCGACTTCGCCCGCTACCTCGACACACTGGCCGAGGACGGCCTCAACGGCACCCGGATCTTCCTCGCCTACCGGGAACAGCCCGGAGCCTTCAACATCGCCCGCAATTCCCTCGCACCGCGGCAGGAGGACTTGGTCATGCCCTGGGCGCGCAGCGACCAGCCGGGCTATTTCGACGGCGGCAACCGGTTCGACCTGTCCCGCTGGGACGAAGCCTACTTTCGCCGGCTCCATGACCTGATGAGGCACGCCGGCGACCGCGGCATCGTGGTGGAGGCGAATCTTTTCTCCTGCTTTTACAGCCCCAAGTCCTGGGAAACCCATCCGTTCCACCACCGCAACAACGTCAACGGCCTCGCGGACTGCGCCTGGGACGAGGCCCTGAGCCTGCGCGACGCGAAGCGGGTGGCGGTGATGGACGCCTACGTGCGGAAGCTTGCCGCGGAGTTGCGCCGGTATGACCACGTGGCCTTCGAGATCTGCAACGAACCCTACATCGGCGGCGTGGACATGAAGTGGCACGACCACGTTGCCGATGTCCTGGCCGGGGCGCTCCGGCCCGGCCCCGGCGAAACGGCGGCCAACCTGAGCTCCACGCACCCGACCACCCATCTCATCTCGTGGAATGTCGCCAACGGCGCCGCCCGGATCACCAACCCGCACCCGGCGCTGGGCCTGTTCAATTTCCACTACGCCTCGCCACCGGACGCGGTGAAACAGAACCGTCACCTCAACCGCCCCCTGGGTGACAATGAAACCGGCTTCCGGGGCACCCACGATGCGCCCTACCGGATGGAGGCCTGGGATTTTCTGTTCGCTGGCGGAGCCCTATTCAACCACCTCGATTACTCGTTTGTGGCGGGCCACGAGCGCGGCGACTTCGCGTTACCCAAGGACCAACCCGGTGGCGGCACCCGCTCCTTGCGGGCCCAACTGGGCTTCCTCGCGGAGGTCATGCGGACGTTCAATCTCGCCCGCACCCGCCCGGACACATCCTTCATCCGCGGCGGAATTCCTTCCGGAATGTCGGCGGAGGCGCTGGTGGAAGGCGACCGGCTACGGGCAATCTACTTCCGTCCCGCCTCGCTTTCGTCGCAATTCTCGGTGCGTTGGACCGGGCAGCTCGTGCCGCCCGCGACCGGTGATTACATCCTTCGCACCGTGTCCAACGACGGCGTCCGGCTCTGGCTGGATGACCGGGAGCAGATTGCAAATTGGACAGATCATTCCGAGAAAGAAGACATCGCCACCGTGCGCCTTGAAGCCGGCCGGCCCGTGAACTTGAAACTCGAATACTTCTACGCCGGCGGCCAGGGCGTCATGCATCTGCGTTGGACTCGCCCCGACGGCGTCACCGAGGCCATCCCGGCCAGCGTCTTTCGCCAAGGCGACGGCCAGTCCGGGTTGGCCGCGACAAATTTTTCCGGAACCCAACTGCAGCTTGGCCCGGAGGTCCTCCGGCGGACGGACCGCACCGTGAACTTTTCCTGGGGCACCGACGGTTTTCTCGAACGGCAGATCGTCCGGCGGTTGGAGGCGCTGCAACTGGAACTTCCCGCCGGCCGTTACCTGGCCGAGTGGTATGATCCCGCCGGTCCCAAGTCGTTGGGCCGGGAAGAATTCACCCACGAAGGCAGAGTCCGGACACTGCCGGCACGCCAAGAGGGCGACGAAACCTTGCTGCGCTTGGAACGGCGCTGATCCTGAATGGCGTCAGCGGCGCTCCAGCTTGATGGAGCCGAGGTCGAACCACGCCTCGCCTTTGGTGGCACGCAGTTCGAGGATCACGGTCACCTCCTCGTCTCCGCCCAGCTCGAAATCGAACGTCAGTGGGGTCCAGTCCAAGGTCCCTTCAAGTTTGTGCGTGCGCTGCGAACCACTCACCCGGATGCCCACGCCCGAACCCAGAATCCCGGAGTAGGCCACCACGTTGCGTGTCGCCGCCCGGGCGCTCAGCCGGTAGGGGCCGGCCGGCAATTTCGCGTTAGCCCTGTAGGAGGCGATCACGTCGCCGCCGACCGTCGCGACGTGCAGTGAGGCCGGATCGCCGTCCTGACGGAGCTTTCGGTCAAATCGCACCGAACCGCTCTGGAAGATCTCCTCCCACTTGGCCAGCGGCACCACCGTGCCCGGCGCGAGCGCTTTCATCGGCTCCGGCCACGACCGGATCTCCTCATGAACGAAGCCGATGCGTTCCACGATCATACGCCGCTTCTGCCGGATCTCGCCGTCCACATAGCGCCAGTCGCTCCCCGGCAAATCCGCCATCGCCACCCGGATCCGCTCCCGGATTTCCGCGATCTTGTTCGTGATCGGGCCGACTTGGAAGGACTTGGCAGCGACTTCCGTCATCCGCTTGCGGAGACGATCGCGCAATTCCGGCAGTTCGAATACCCGGCTCGGCACAAAGCTGTTCCAGCCTTCGCGCACGTGGTCGTGGGTGTTCCGGAAGAGCTGGTCCATGCCGTGCGGGATGAACGTCGCCCGGCCAGTGGGATCGAAATACAATCGGTAGTTGTTGCGATTGCGGATGTAGCCGTCCCAGTCGGCGGTGAACATCTGCAACGTCACGTAGGTGAGGAACCGGTCCACATCGAGCACAGCCTCGAGCTTTGCCCGCCGCTGCTCCACCGGCAGCCGCAGGGACGACCGCAACTGCGCGAGATCGCTCCAGTTGGTCACGCCCTTGCCGGCGTCGCGTTCGAGGTTCGTCGTGATGTCCCGCACGAATCCACCGTCATAAAGATTGCCGGCGTCATTGGTGCCAGCCGTGAAGTGGCGGCGGATGAATTCCCCCTCGTAACCTTCCTTGAGCACGTAGAGGCCGAGGAAACGCCCGTTCAACGTCACGAGCGCGTGGCTGGCCCGTGCTGTGGGCACCCCGGCGCTCAGGTAAAGCCAGCTTGCGAGGTTTTCGTCGAGATAGGACGAATCCTGCACTGAGTTGTTGAGCGCCAGCTTGGCCAGGCCGAAACAGCGCTGGCCGGGCTTGAGCTTGTCGAAGTTCAGCGTCAGCGCCGGGTTGTCATCGATGCTCCGGGTGCTGCCGGCAGAGCCCTTCACGTGGACGGCGACCGAGGTGAACACGTTGGTGCCGACCTTCGCCGTGGCCGGCTGACTGTCTCGCGGATTCTCCCGCAGGCTTTGGAGTTCCTTTCGTCCCAGCGTCACCTCAAAGCGGCGAATCGGCCCCGCGAAAAAGTCCGCAGCCTCGCGATCCCATTGTTTCCACAGGGCCTCCTTGGCCTCCGCGGCGATCGCCAACGGAACGGACATCCCGGCCCACAGGGCCAACAGCAGAAGCGTGGGAAGGCGGCGCACGGCGGAAGTGGACGGCGAACCGGGGCGGATGTTCAAGCGGCGCGTCGGACCGTCGCCAAAATGTTGCCGAGACCCGCCCCGGCTTCCGGCTTTGCGGGCGGCGGTTCCGCGGTATCCTCGCCGGCATGAAGGAAGCCTACATCGCCGCCAAGGAACGCTGGGCCCGGAAGATGGCCGGTCAGGAAATGCCGGCGGTGCGCTCGGAAAACCGCCTCCCGCCCGGCCAACGGCAGGTCCACAACTTTCCCGTGCTCGACCTCGGGGTGAAGCCCGCGGTGACCACCGATCAGTGGCAGCTCAAGATCGGCGGCCACGTCGAGAATCCGGTCTCGCTCAACTGGGCCGCGTTCGCCGCCCTGCCCCAGTTCAAGGACGTGAGCGATTTCCACTGCGTGACGACGTGGAGCCAGTTTGACATGGCTTGGGAGGGCGTCTCGTTCCTCACGCTCGCCGACCTGGTGAAACCGAAAGCCAGTGCCACGCACGTCTTCTTCAAAAGCCACGACGGCTATTCCACGAACAACCCGCTGGACGTGATGATGGACGACGACGTCCTCATCGCCCACTCGTGGAACGGCCAACCGCTGCCCGTCGAACATGGCGGCCCCGCCCGGGTCATCGTGCCGAAGAAGTATGCCTGGAAGGGTGCCAAGTGGATCCGCGAAATCACCTTCCTCGACCGCGACATCCTCGGCTTCTGGGAAGTCCGGGGTTACTCGAACACGGCCGATCCGTGGACGGAGGACCGGTTTTCGTGAGCCACCCCGTTCTCGCCCAACGCCTCAGTAAGTCAGCAAATCCACCAGTTCCTCCCCGCGCGGCAGCAGGGTCCACACCTGGCCGCGTTTGAAGACGAATTTCCCGCAGGGATTCGCCTGCGAGACCTCAGGGTTCACGCTGACCAGATTGACCTTGCCGGTGCCCTTCAGTTCCGAAGCGGACCGAGGTATGATCCGCACTGGGACGCCGTTGAAGGTCAGGCTCAGTTCGTAGCCGGCGATGCCTTCGCGTTCGGCCACCGGATTGCGTTTCACCAGCGCCGCATAGCGCTTGAGCCACGGAAACCGGGTGTCCCGCACCGTGATCCGGCAGAGTTCGGGCCGTTCCTGAAGGTAACGCACGAGGCTGAACGCTTTTCCGAGCCGGGCCTGTTCCCGGAAGATCTCCGCCGGGTTGAGGCCCAGCAGGTTGCGCCCGTTGAAGTTGCCGTGGTCATTGCGGGTCTCCTTCAGCCGCGCCTTGTGCCACACGGCGTAGCGTTCGTTGATGACCAGATCGATCTCGAAATGCAGATGGGCCCGGTCCTTGGTGATCGGTTGCCGGGTGTTGGCGGTGCGCCCCATCGTGGCGATGCGCTGACCGGCCTTTACCGCGGTGCCGATGCGGATACCCGGCGCAATCGCGGAGAGATGGGCATACAGCGTGTAGATCTCCAACCCCTCGATCTGGTGCCGCAGCACCACGTAGTTGCCAAAATTGGACAGCGCCGGCTTGGCGTTGACGTAAGCCACAGAGCCTTCGGCACTGGCGAGGACCGGGTCGGTCGGCTCGCCACGCCGGTCGCGTTCCAGGCACCGGATGTCCACGCCTTCGTGGAACTGATAGCCGGAGGAACGCACGCAGCCGAACTGGCCGGCAGTCCAGGTCTTGCCCGCCGTCGCCTGAAAGAAGGCTTCCTCGTGGCCGAACTCAAGCACCGCCCGGTTGGCGGTCGGCAGTTGAAACGGCTGGGCGACCAGGCGGCCGACCAACGCGAGAACGCCCAGGAGCGTCCAGAATGCCCCCCTCATTGCCGGCGATTCTCGAAATCCTTGATGACTTCCTGGGCGGCCGAAGGCTTCTCCTTCTTTGCCTCCTCCTTCTTCTTTTGCTTCTCGGTCTTCTTCTTGTCGGCTTCCACTTCCTTGGGTTTCTTGGGCTTGGCTTGGTTTTCCAGCTTGATCGCGACATTGTTGAGGCCGCGGACAAACCGGTCGGCCTCCTCCGGGCTCAGGTCCGGTGTGAACACGACCACTCCGGCGCGCAGGGCCGCCTTCATGACCGGGGCGGCCAACCACCGCTGGACCGAGTCCTCCTTGCCCACGGTCCACTGGCCGAAGGCGACGAGGCGCAGTCCGGCGTGGCTGACCGATGCCTGCTCCAGCGCCATGCGGCCGTGCGTGGTCAGCTCCAGACGGATTGAAAAGCCGCCGACCGTGCTGATGACATCCGCGCGGACAACGTCGCGTTCGTCGGCAAAGGGTTCCCGGTCGATCTTGATGGTCACCGGGCTGCTCCGCGGCAGCGAGACTTCGGAACCGGCCATGGATTCATCGCGCACCTCGGTGAACAGCCGGACCGCGGACATGTCCTTGGCTTCCTGCTTCGCCTGCTTCTCCGTCGGCGAGGTCGCGCAGCCCGCGGCGAGCAAGAGCAGGCCCGCCCAGCGGAAAAAGGTGTTGATGGGGCGGCTGCTTCCGCCCACTTTCCGGCGCGAAATAAGATTCATCGTTCGCACAAAGAGAAACAGCTATGGGCAAACAGCACAATAAAGTCGAGAAACGCACCCGCCGGAAGGCCTACCTCAAGCGCAAGAAGGCCACCGCCAAGACCACCGGCAGCAAGAAGGGCTGAGCACTTTCCCGACCGGCTTACGCCACCCCCAGCGGGTGGCGTTTTGCTTTAGGACACCGGTTCCTCACGATTGCTCGAAACATTCCCCCCCCATTTCCACCATGATTCTCTGCGGCATCGGCGATGAGGCGGGCAACCACCTGAAATCCCAGATCGAGGCGACTCGGCGGCTCGGTTGGCAGCATTTGGAGATGCGCAACGTGCAGGTGGATGGATTCGCCAAGGCCAATCTTCATGAAATCCCGGAGGCGGCCTTTGAAAAGACAGCGGAACAGTTGGCCGAGGCTGGCCTACGGGTGCATTGCTTCGGTTCGACCATCCTGAATTGGGCCAAGAAGGTTTCCGACCCGTTCGAGCCAACGCTGGCCGAGGTCAGCCGGGCGATCCCGCGGATGCAGCGCATGGGCACGAAGTTCGTCCGCATCATGAGCTGCAAGCCGGCCGACGAAGAGGACCGCATTCCGGCCGAAGTCATTCGCAGGGTCGGGGAAGTGACCCGGCGGTTTCTTGATGCCGGTTTGCAGCCGGTTCACGAGAACTGCATGAACTACGGCGGCATGAGCTGGCGGCACGCCCACCAACTGCTTGAGGCCGTCCCCGGGCTCAAATGGGTCTTCGACACCGCCAACCCGGTGTTCAACTACGACCGGTCCCAGCCCAAACCTTGGCGCCGGCAGGACGCTTGGGAATTCTGGTCCCAAGTCCGCGAAGCCGTGGTCCACATCCACATCAAGGATGCACGGTGGAATCCTGCCAAGAACGACGCCGACTACCATTGGCCCGGAGACGGCGATGGTGCGGTGCGGGAAGTCCTTCAGGATGCCGTCAACCGAGGTTATTCCGGCGGCGTAAGCATCGAACCGCACATGGTCGCCGTCTTCCACGATGCCAACGCCACCGCGCAGGACGGGGCGCTGCAGGAAAATTTCGTGGAATACGGGCGCCGGCTGAAAGCAATTCTCGCCGGCCTGCAACGCCAAAGCGGGCCCCCGTAAAACACACGTTGTGTCGCCCCTCAAGTGCCGGGAAAAAGAGCCGATGCATTGATGGCGACCCGGTGTCCCTGTCCAAAAACCCGTGACTTTCCCCATGGCGCGGACGTTGCCCCGGCAAGCCGCCGCCAATGATCGCCCCCAAGTTCCCCGACCGTTCCTGCGCCCGGAAAGCCTCGGGCCGGGCTTGGTTCGGCTGCTCCGCCATCTTCAGCGGAATCCCAGTTTCCGTCGCCGATGTGGACTCCGTCAAGGACCTGAGAATGCGGGAACGGATTAGCGCGGAGGCGCTCAACCACGAATTCCTTAAATTTCAGGGCCGGAACGTCCTCGCCATCCGCGAAACGTGGGATCGCCTGAGCGCTGGCGCGATGATCACAGCGGACATGATTGGGGAAACACTGCGTTTTGACCTCGACGAGGCCGCCACCGAAGCGGCCGGCCTAAAGGTCGGAGCCGATGTGGTCGAACTCTCCTTGTCGCAGGGAAAACAGAAAGAAACGACACCATGATCCTCCACCGGCTTGGGGCACTGCCCATCCGCCAAAAGCTGACGCTGCTCATGTTGGCTACGTGTGGCCTGGCTTTGGGCGTCCTGACGGCGGTGACTCTCGTCACGGAATACGTGGATTCCCGCAGTTCACAACCGGCCGACCTCCGGCGCCTCGCCGGGCTCATCGGGAACCGCACCGGAATCATGCTGGAACTCAACCGCACAGAGGAAGCCGAGGCGGCACTGATGGACGCCTTGAGCAGCAATCCCGACATCGAGTGCGCCGCCATTTTCCGACCTGATGGCAGCCGGTTCGCGGGCTATCTGCGCTCTGACCGTGAGGCGGATTCCCTGCCGGACCGCATGGGCGAAGTCGGACATCGGTTCACCGGGGGGCGGCTTCAACTCACCCTGCCGATTGCGAGGGTAGGCCGCGGCGCCATTTTCCTCGAGTCCGACCTGCAGACCTTCAACGCCCGCTGGCAACGTCTGCTCCTCAATGCCTTCCTCAGCCTTGCCGCCGCCGCGTTGGTCGCGGCGCTCGTGGCCTGGCGGCTGCAACGTTATATCACGGTGCCCGTGGTCGAACTGGCAGAACTCACCGCCCGGGTGGCAGAGCAGCGCGACTATTCGGTCCGCGCCCGATGCGGCGGCGGCCCGGAGCTCGGCCGCCTGTGCGAAGGCTTTAACGAGATGCTCGCCCAGATTCAGCAGCGGGATGCGGAGTTGCATCACCATCAGCAGGAGCTTGAAGCAAGGGTTCATCAACGCACCGCGGAACTCGAAGGCCAGATCACCGAACGCAAGCTGGCCGAAAGCCGCCTCGCCGAATCCAACGCCCGCCTCGAGGCCGCCGTCGCAACTGCGCAGGAGATGGCCGAAACTGCCCAGGCTGCCAGCCGGGCCAAGAGCGAGTTCCTGGCGAACATGAGCCATGAGATCCGCACCCCGATGAACGGCATCATCGGCTTCACCAACCTGCTGCTCGACACCCGGCTCGACACCGAGCAGCTGGACCACGTGAACACCGTGCGCGGCAGCGCGGAAGCCCTGCTTACCATCATCAACGATATCCTCGACTACTCCAAGGCCGAGGCCGGCAAGATGCAGCTCGAGGTCACGGACTTTGACCTGCGCGAGGTCGTGGAACAGTCGGTGACCCTGCTCGCGGAACGGGCGCGCGCGAAGGAACTGCCGGTGGTCGCCTTCGTGGACCATGCTGTGCCAAGGCGTTTACGTGGAGATCCGCTTCGGCTCCGGCAGATTCTCCTCAACCTGGTGGGCAACGCGCTCAAGTTCACCGCCGAGGGCGAGGTCGTTGTCAGGGTTGGGGTGGAGGCGAATGGCGATCCCGTGGGCTTGCGCTTCGAGGTGGTGGACACCGGCATCGGTATCCCGCCGGCCGCCCAAGCCAAGCTGTTCCAGGCGTTCACCCAGGCCGACGGCAGCACCACCCGCCGTTTCGGCGGCACAGGCCTCGGGCTCGCAATTTGCCGTCAGCTGGTCACCGCCATGCACGGCGAAATCGGTGTCCGCAGCACTCCCGGCAAGGGCTCGACCTTCTGGTTTGTCGTCGCATTGCCGCTTGCCGGCACCGCGGAGGAACCCGAACTGCCCGACGTAAAGGCGCTCGTGGGCCGCCACGCCGTCATCGTGGACGACCACATCACCAACCTGAAGATTATCGAGCACCACATCCGCAACTGGGGCATGACGTCCACCTCCTACTCCAACCCGCAGAAGGCACTGGAAGCGCTCCGGGCGGCGCCGCCGGATGCACCCAAGCCCGACGTGGTGCTCCTCGACCAAGCCATGCCGGAAATGGACGGCCTGGAACTGGCCAAGGCCCTCAACGAAACGCCGGCTCTCGACGGACTTCCCATGCTGCTCCTGACCTCCATGGGCATGCGACCATCGCCGGAACAGCTCGCAGCCGTCGGTATTCAGACGTGCCTCTCCAAGCCACTTCGCGAAGAGGAACTGCAACGACACCTGCTGCGCGCGGTTGCCCACACCGTGGACACCGAACGCAAAGCGCCAAAAGCGGAATCGTCGCCGTCCACGGAGGCGGGTTCCACGGGGCCCGCGATTCCTCCCGCTCCCGCCGGGTCCACACCAGAGGCGACGGCCCCGAAGCCCGTTCCCACCGGACCCCGAATCCTGCTTGCCGAGGACAATCCGGTGAACCAGAAGCTTGCCCTGCACATGCTGCGCAAGCTTGGCCTCAACGCGACCACGGTGGGCGACGGCGAAGCAGCGCTGGAAGCCTTCAAGCACGAATATTTTCATATCATCCTCATGGATTGCCAGATGCCGAAGCTCGATGGTTACGCCGCGACCCGAGCCCTGCGGCGCAGCCATCCGGTGGGCACGGTCCACATCATCGCAATGACCGCCAATGCGATGGAAGGCGACCGCGATTTCTGCCTCGCTGCCGGCATGGACGACTACGTCAGCAAGCCGGTTAAGCTGGAAGACCTCCGCGGTGCTCTGGAGCGGGCGCTTCGCTCCCTCCGCGCTCACGCCGCCTGACGCAGACCCGCATCCGGGGTTCCACTTTCCGGAGATTGTTCCCGGAGCCGGCCTCCCCTAGCGTAGCGTCGCGTCCCATGAGCACTCTCAACATCGCCATCATCGGCACCGGCGGCATCACCCTGCAAAACCACCTTCCCGGCCTGGCGCTGTGTCCGGACGTCCGCGTCCACGCCCTCTGCGACGCCAATGCCGCCACACTTGAAGCCGCCCGCCAGCAGACCGGCGCGCCCGTGGCCTCGACCAACTGGCAAGACATCGTGACCCGTGACGACGTCCACGCCGTCATCATCGCCACCCCGAACTTCCTCCATCCCGACATTGCCATCACCGCGGCCAGGCACGGCAAACACATCCTGTGTGAAAAGCCGCTCGCGCTTTATGCCGACGATGCCCACCGGATGGCCGACGAAGCCGACCAAGCCAACGTGCGCCACATGACGGCGTTCACCTATCAGTTCGTGCCGGCGATGCGTTACCTGAAGCACCTGATCGACCAGGGCGAACTCGGCCGGCCTTACCACTATCGCTGCCTGCGCCTGCAGGACTGGGGCACGCGCAACCTCGGCTGGCGTCAGGTGAAGAAGCTCGCGGGCACCGGTGAGATTGGCGACATGCTCAGCCACCGGATCAATTTCGCCCACCATCTCGTCGGTCCCATGAAGCGGCTTGTGGGCAACCTGAAAAACCATACGCCCGTCCGCGATGGCGCACCCAACGACACCGACGACTGGGTGGGCATCCTCGCGGAGTTCCAGAACGGCACCACAGGTGTGCTCGAAAGTTCCAAGCTGGCCAGCGGACACAATGAATCCTGGCGCAGCCTCGACTACGTGGAGATCAACGGCAGCCAGGCCACCTTCCAGTTCACCACCGGCAAGTGGAACGAACTCCAGCAAGGCAAGCTCGGCGGCCCCGGCCTGAAGCCGCTGTCCGTGCCGCCCGAGTTCTGGGTCTGGCCCGGCAGCCCGCGTGATCCCGGCGTCGGCGACCCGCTGGTAAGCTTCCGCTACGACCAGGCGGTGGAATTCATCAACGCCATCCGCGAACAGCGCGCCTGCGCCATCACTTTCCGTGACGGTGCGAAGGCCCAGCGCGTGATGGACGCCGCGGTGAGGTCAGCGGAAATTGGGCAGTGGGTGGAGTTGTAGGCCCATGAATTGCCCCCGGTTTGCAGTTTAGCGAGAGGCGGCCTAGGGCTACGTGGCCGATACAAGCCTGATCGGGGAATGGGGAACCAACACCGGGCCGTGGTTGACCCCCATCCTTACGCTCACGACCAATGCGAATCCGCAGGTCAGCTTCGAGGCCGAAATCGCCGTGCGGAAGATCAGGGGACAATGAACCTCGCGCCTCACAGGCCGCGCGGACTCAATCCATTGTCGACAGCCACGGTTGCCGCCGGACTCACCAACCCGCTGCCGCCGCGCCGTCAGGATCCGTCGGTGGTTTTCCGGGTTGGCCGCAGGTGGCTGCTGCAAAGCAACGGCTCGCTGCTCCTGCGTTCCTCAGCCCTCCCCGCCAGGCTCACTGCGGCACCGAAAGTCCCGGTGTGACACCAAACGGTGTTGCAGCGAGTGGGCTCTCGAACCGGTGTCCGCCAGAACGACATCGAATGAGTGATCCGGAATTAACTAGGGTTTCGGCATGTCTTTGCCGAGGCGCAGATACTCCCAAACGGCCTGGATGGTCTTCGGGCCGTCGCCGCCCTGGATGTCGGGCAGCGGGCTTCGACCTTCCTCATCAAAATAGACAGGCATCTTGGAGTCCGCCTGCAAGGAGGTCGGGGCCCGCAGCCAGCGCCGGAAGAAGGACGGCTCCATGCGCTCGAATGAACGGCCGAGGTTGATCCCCGGGGCCTCGAACACCTGGGTCGCCCCGAGCTCGTTGACCGGATGGCAACTGATGCACTGAAGTCCGCCCTGTGAGCCGACCAGTTTGTGCCCGGATTTCATCAGGTCGTCCGCCTCTGCCGGCTTGGAATCAGCGACGGACTTTGGCCCAAACCCATGGATCATCGACAACCCTTCCGCGAGATATTGCGCGTAAGCGGGGAACGCCGGCATGCGCGACTCCAGCCAGGGCCGCGGCTTCCATGTCTCGGTGCCGGCAATGAACTTCGCGGCCCACTCCGGCTTCAGCTTGCCATAAAGGATTTCGAAGCCGGGAAAGCCCTCATGTTGACCATGACACTGGCGGCAGTTCAGGTGCTGGCTTTGGCGGGTGAGAAAATCGGTCTGAGTGTGGCGGGTCAGCGACGCACGATCCGTCGCGGCAAACGCCCGCAACGCGGAGCGTTGTTCGGCCGTGAACGAATACGCGGGCGCCTTCGAGCCTTCCGCCGGGGAATCCGCCACGCAGCCTGAGGTCCAGCGCTCCGCAGCCAACTCCTGGAGCGGCTTGGCCGTAAGCTCCGACTTGGCACCCCCAAGGTTGTGGCAGTTCAGGCAGCCGGCCCATGCCACAAGCTTTTTACCCTGATCAACCAACACTGCGTCCGTCGGTGCGGCCTTCGGCTCAGCCGGACTGGACTTGGAAGCCAGATATTCAGCGAGCGACTTCGCCTCGTCCGCGGACAGGCGGAAGTTGGGCATCCGGATCCACGCAAAATGTTCCTCCGGCTTTTGCAGGAAGGCCGCCAGCGCGCCCGGCGCAAACTTCGCATTCACCTGCCGCTGGGAGATCTGATGCGGCAAAACCTCTCCGCCGTCGGGTGACGGATGGCACGCCCCGCAGTGCATCTTCTCGAACAGCGCCTTGCCGGCTTCGGCATCACCTTTCGTTGCCTCATGTTTCGCCGCGCCCTTCAGGGACGAAAGAAAGGCCGCGACCGCCTCGGACTGCCCTTTGGCGTCAGCCCCACGGAAAAGTTGCGGCATGGGCGTGCCGCTGCGCAGCGCGTGGGGATTGCCGATCCATTGAGCCAGCCATTCGAAGTTCCGCCGCGAGCCGATGCCCTCGAACGACGGCGCATCCATCGCGAGTTCCGGCATGCCTCCCGGGGCAGTGTGGCATTTCACGCAGCGGGCCTCCGCAAACAGATCCCGCCCCGCCCGCACCAACTGCGATTCCGCGAGTTCCGGCGACTCCACCGGCCGCAGCTCGGTCAGGGGCAGCGGATTGTAGGGCGTTTCCTTGTTCGACCAAAACAAACGCACCATGGCGTCGCCCGAGTCGGGAGCGGCGTATTCCACCACCAGCCTGTTCGCGCCCTTGTTCAACCGCACCGACTTGCCCTCGACCGGCCGGTCTCCCTTGCCATCGGCCTCCAGCGCGACCGTTTCACCGACCGTGACCTTGAGACGCCCAGTGAATTCGCCATGAAATGTGAAGTCCGCCCGCAGCTCCGCGGTGACAGTGCCTTCCCATTTCGCGGTGAACTTGCCCGGGGCGAGGAATGGCGTGGCGGGCTGGCCGGCGGAGACGTTCAGCCAGACATTGGGGGCGAGGCTCACATCGGATTTGCCACCGACGGCGACCGTCATTGTCAGCCCGCGGACTTCGGATTCGGCCGCCCTTCCTGCCATCGTAACGGCGGCGAACAGACTCAGCAACGCGGCGAAGCGGATGGAGCGAAAGGGCGCAGGCATGGCGAGAAGACGGTGCAGCATGAGGGCGGCTTCAGAAAAGACGTGGCGACGGTAAGGAGGGAGCTGGTCGGGTCAAGCAGGTCATGCCCCAAGGCGGTGTCGCGATCTTGCTCGTTCTCTCACTCTCGCTCTTCAGATTCCCGGATTAGGAGAACAAGCGGGAATTCAGTTTAGGGCACCTTACTTCCCAGAGGCCACAGCGGTCCCGTTTTGAAAATTGGCAAACGGCTAACTCCCGTTAACGTCGCGGCCCGTTGAAGGAACGTCTATCCCAACTGCTGCCGTGGGTCTTCGCCTTGGTCGCCGCGTTGTCGCGCTGGCCGGGCCTGCTGCCGCCAAACTTCAGCCTAGTTTACGGGCTCATGTTTTGCGCCGGCGTGCTGTTTCCTGGACGACGCGGACTGACGGTTCCGTTCGGAGTGCTGCTGATCACCGACCTGGCGCTCAACTGCTATTACCAGTTCGGCCGCGGCTACGAGGTCTTCACGTGGGCCGGTGTTGGCTATCTTGCGTGCGTCTATACCGGATACCTGGCGCTGTTCGGGTTGGGCCGGAGTTTCCGTTTTCGCGTCAGCTGGTTGGGCATGCTGGGCGGCGGACTGCTCGGTGCCCTGCTCTTCTACCTCGTGACCAATACGGCCGCCTGGTTCCTCAATCCCTTCCGCAATCCCGAATACACCCGGACACTGGCGGGTTGGATCATCGCCCTGACCAAGGGCACCGGTGGCTATCCGGAGACTTGGGAATTCTTCCGCAACACGCTCCTGAGCGGCGGTCTGTTCAGCCTGCTGTTCGGCACCGCGTGGAAACTGACGGCCGGCGAAAGTCCGGCGGAAAAGGGCGAGGCAAATGCGCCTGAGGCGGAAGGCGAGCCCGAGGCGGAAGAGGCCAAAGCGTGACGATCGGCCTCATCAGCGACACCCACGGTTTTCTCGACCAAAAGGTTGCCGGGATTTTCCGCGGCGTAGCCCACATCCTGCACGCCGGCGACATCGGCGGCTGGCACATCGTGCCGGAACTGGAACTGATCGCGCCGGTCACCGCCGTGCTGGGCAACAACGATCCGGACCTCTCGGGCCGAGAGACTGAAGTCATCGAACTCGGCGGCCGGAAGTTCCTGGTCCACCACATCGTGTCGCCCGACCGCCTGGGCTCCATGCTCCAAGAGCGGATTGACCGCACTCAACCTGACTTTGTCATGTTCGGCCATACCCATCAGCCCTTCTGGTCCCGGCGGGGCGAGCGCTGGTTTGTGAATCCCGGATACGCCGGCAAGCCGCGCTTCAATCTGTCCCGCTCTGTGGCCCTGTTGGAACTGGGCGAAGGCGAACCTCAGATCCGCTTCGTAGACCTTTGAGGCCAACACCCGGGAACTTGCGCTTGGCGCGCCTTTCCGCGGTTCGCTAGCGTGCGCCCGCCTTCATGAAGTTCACCGCCCTCGGTCTCGCGATTCTATTCACCGCTTCCAGCCTCGCCTGGGCGGCGGAATCGCCGGCACCCCCTGCTCCGGCCGACGAGGAGGTAACCATCGAATCCGCCGATGGCATGGGCGAGGTGGAACTGGACCGCGCTACCGGCCGGGCCACGGCCAGCCACGGTGTGATCGTGCGGTTTCAGGGCAGTTCGCTCCAGGCGAAGTCAGTCTCGGTGGATCAGGAAACGCACTCGGCGACGGCCGAAGGTGACGTCGTAATCGAACGACGCGATGCCAAGGGCAACGTCCAGGTTTGGCGCGGCGACCGCGTCCGCTACGACTACGGGTCCAAGAACATTGAGGCGGACCGATTCCGGGTGGGCCAGCCGCCGTTCTTCGTGGCGGGCGAAGGCCTGCAAGGTGGCCAACTGGCAACCAACCAGACCGCCACCAACGCCATTGTGACCACCGAGGATTACCACGATCCCCGCTACAAGGTCCGCGCCCGCCGCCTGACGCTTTCCTCCGACCGGCGAATCATCGCACGCGACGCGGTGCTCTACGCGGGCGGCGTGCCGGTGATGTATTTCCCCTATTACTCGCGAACGCAGGAGGGGCATCCGAACTTCTGGCTCGTCCAGCCCGGTTACCGCGGCTTCTTCGGCGCCTATGCGCTGATGTCGTATCACCTGAGGATTTCTCCGGAACTCGAGGCCATCGCGCACCTCGACTACCGTTCCAAACGCGGCTTCGCCGGTGGACCGGAGCTGCGCTACGACTTCCAGGAATGGGGCAAAGGCGACGTCAGCTTCTACTACGCCCACGACGAGGCGCCGGGCACGGGTTACCTGAATCCCGCCGTCGTGCCCGAGAATCGCAAACGCGCGACGTTCACCCACCTGATGTCGCCGTGGGAGGATTTCACCGCCCGCGCCGTGGTGCGCTACTGGGGCGACGCGCTGATCGAACGGGATTTCTTCGAGGGTCAGTATCGCGCCGATACCCAGCCGAAAACGTTCTTCGAGGCGAACCAGTTCTGGGACAACTTCAGCCTCAATGCCGTCGCCCAGCCGGCGGTGAATGACTTCTACCAGACCATCGAACGCCTGCCCGACGTCAAGCTGACCGGACTCCGCCAGCAGCTCGGTGAATCGCCGGTTTACTACGACAGCGAGAGTTCGGTGGCCTACCTCCGCCGGCGGAAAGGCCCGCTGGGTGTCGGCCCGGACTACGAGGCAATGCGCGCCGACACGTATCACCAGCTGACGGTTCCGTGGACGTTTTTTGGCTGGCTGAATGTCACTCCGCGCGTCGGCGGCCGCTTCACGCACTATGGCGAAGCCGAAGACCTCAGTCTGCGCGAACGCGACCGCTGGCTGTTCAACACAGGCGCCGAAGTTAGTTTCAAGGCCTCCCGAGTGTGGCAGGACACCCACAGTTCGCTGTTCCAGATGGACGGGGCACGCCACATCCTTGAACCCTCGGTGAACTACGTCTTCGTCCCCGAGCCCGACGCCCGGCCGTTCAACCTGCCGCAGTTCGACACGACCCTGCCGACCTACCGGCTGCTGCCCATCGAATTCACGGACTACAACTCGGTGGACGCCATCGATGCCCAAAACGTTCTGCGGTTCGCCCTGCGCAACAAGGTTCAGACCAAGCGCAATGGCCAGGTCGAAAACGTCCTCAACTGGGCGCTCTACACCGACTGGCGCCTGGATCCGCGGCCGGGCCAGACCACGTTTCCCGACCTGTATTCCGACCTGGATTTCAGTCCACGCTCCTGGATCGTCCTCAATTCCGAGGTCCGCTTCGGCATCAACGAAGAGCGGTGGCGAGAGATCAACCATCGGCTGACCCTGCTGCCCAACGACCAGTGGAACTGGACGCTCGGCAACCGCTTCCTCCGGCAGGACCTAGCCGCAGTCGGTCTCGGCAACAACATCTACTACTCCAGCCTCGTCCTGCGCCTGAACGAAAACTGGGCCGTGCGCGCCAGCCATCACTTCGAGGCCCGGGACGGCACGCTGGAGGAGCAATACTACACGCTCTACCGCGACCTCCGCAGTTGGACTGCCGGCCTGACCCTGCGCCTGCGCGACAATCGTCTCGCCGGCGATGAATGGGCCATTGCCCTGACCTTCCAGCTCAAAGCCTTCCCCACGATCAAGCTCGGCGAAGACGGCGAACGTCCGGAATACCTCATCGGCGGCGTGCGCTGAGGCCAACCGCTCAGAGGGCCGGGAAGCTGACCAGCTTCAGTTCCTTGAGCGCGTTCAGCAGGAATTGCATCGCGATCGCGGCCAGCAGGAGCCCCATGATGCGCGTCGTCACCCGCAGTGCGATGGGGCTAAGCCATTTCGCCCCGCGCGCCGACACGGCGAAAATCGCGTAACTGGCCGCCGCCACCACCACGATGGCCAGGACAAGAACCACCTGTTTGCCCCAACTGCCTTCCGCCTTGGCCTGTAGCAAGATGACCGTCGAAATCGCGCCCGGCCCGGCCAGCATGGGCACCGCGAGCGGAGTCACCGCGATGTCGGCCTTGGCGGTGCCGGCCTCAACTTCGGCCTCAGTTTCCTGCGCCTTGGAACGCTCCGCCTTGAGCATGTCCAATGCGATCATCAGCAGCACCACGCTGCCGGCCATCTGGAAGGCGGGGATGGTGATGCCGAGGAAATGGAACAGCCAGCGGCCCAGCAGTGCGAATACGATCAGCAAGCCCGCCGCAACCTGACATGCCAAGCGGGCCATGCGAACGCGGCCCTCCGGTGTCTCCGCCGGCGTCATGGCGAGAAACGCCGGCACGGTCGCGATCGGGTCAATGATCACGAACAGTGAGCTCACCGCGAGCAGGGCGTATTCGACAAGCGTCATGGTTTCGTCGGCCGGAAGCCGAGCCGGAGCAAGGCTTGAACCGCGGAATCCAGATTGGAAGCTTCGAGTGGCGGCCGCACCGAACCATCCTCACGCCCGCAGAAAACTGCGCGCCGCTTCCACATCCGCGGCAATCTGGCGGCGGAGCGATTCCAAGTCAGGGAAGCGCTGTTCACCCCGCAGTTGGACCGCGAATTCCACCTCAATCTCCTCGCCGTAAAGGTCGCCGGCGAATCCCAGAAGGTGGACTTCCAGACGCGGCGCGGACATCCCACCTGTCACGGTGGGGCGGACTCCAAGATTGAGCACCCCGGGGAATTCACGTCCGTCGCGGACACAACGGACGTGCGCCGCATAGACGCCGGCCGGGGGAAGTTCCAGGCCCGCCACGGGCACATTGGCCGTGGGGAAACCAAGTTGGCGCGCCAACTGGTCGCCCGGCTGCACCAAGCCCGCGAGCGCATAGGGACGGCCGAGCAATTCGGCCACCTCGTCGAGGCGACCGGACCGGAGTGCTTCCCGGATGCGCGAACTGCTGACCACTTCCCCCCCGATGCCCACCGACGCCACCGGATTCGTGCGGAAGCCCAGTTCGGCCCCCAACTGCTCCAGCACGGTGACATTGCCGCTCCGCCGGTGTCCGAAGCTGAAGCCTTCGCCCACACTGATCATGCGCAGGGGAGAAACGGCGGCCGCCAGTTCGCGGATGAAGTCGTCACCAGTCCGACGCGCAAATTCCGGCGTGAACAGATTCACGACGGTTGCCTGGCAGCCAAGCGCGGCCAGCGCCCGCAGTCGCTGGGGCAGCGTCTGCAGCAGCCGTGGTGCCCGGTCGGGTTGCACGACCTGCAACGGATGCGGATCAAACGTGAGCGTCACCGCCCTTGCGCCGTAGGCCGCCGCGCCCAACATGGCGGACCGGATGACGTGTTGATGTCCCAGATGGACCCCGTCAAACATGCCCAACGCAATACAGGTGCCCCGCGGTGCGGGCGGCAGTTCGGCGAGACTGCGGGCGATGATCATGGACCGAAAGCAGGTTGAAGCTGAGGGACGCCTATTCGTAACGCTTGAGCTCCAGCATCGGAATGACGCGGGCGATCAGCTCCTCTTTGGAGAACTGGAGCACTTCCTCCAGCGGCGTGGCATCGGCGATGTCGAATTTCCCGGAAGCCACCCGCCGCAGGGCGGTGAGATGCGCGCCGCAACCGAGGGCCTTTCCCAAATCGTGGGCGAGACTGCGAACATAGGTGCCCTTGGTGCACCTGACCCGGAAATAGGCGAAGGGGTTCTCGTATTCGTCGAACCGGTAGCTGTAGATGTGCACCGGGCGCGCTTCGCGGTAAACCTCCTGCCCTTTGCGGGCGAGCTTGTAGAGCGGCACGCCATCGATCTTCTTGGCGCTGACCATGGGCGGCACCTGCAGCTGGTCGCCGAGGAACTTGGCCGCGGCGGCATTGAGGTCGTCCAGTGCCAAGGGTGGCACGGGCTTGGTTTCGGTGAGCTCGCCGTCGGCATCGTAGCTGTCGGTCGTCTCCCCGAACCGCACGGTGCCGTCATACACCTTGTCCGCCGCCATCAGACGTTCGGAAAGCTTGGTGGCCTTTCCCAGCACGAGGATCAACAAACCGGTCGCCATCGGATCAAGGGTGCCGCAGTGGCCCACCTTCTCGAGCCGGAAATGGCCGCGCACCTTGGCGACGACGTCGTGGGACGTCCACTCCGCCGGCTTGTCAATGACGAGGGCACCATCAAGCAGGCCAAAGGGTTCCTTCATGCTGTGAGTAACTGGATGAAAATGGAGGGCCGCGCGATCCGCGAACTCGGCCGGCCGGCTCACTTGAGCGGCTGGCCGGCCAGCGCACGCCTGATGGCACCCAAAACCCGGCGCTGCGCGGAAAGCGGTTTGCCAGCGACTCGGGCGCCTGCGGCGGCCTTGTGACCACCCCCACCAAACAGGGCAGCAATGTCGCTGACATTCACAGAATCGGTCTTGCTGCGCAGGCTGATGCGGGTCAGCTCGGCGTCGGCCTCCTCAAACACGACCGCAACCAGCACTCCTTCGATGGCACGGATGTGATCGATCAGACCTTCGCTTTCCTCGATGGCAGCACCCGCGCGGGTGTAGTTCGCCCGCTTCAGCCAAAAGTAGGCAGTGCGGCCGTCATGGGTCAGGCGGAACGTGCTGTAAACATGCCGCAACAGTCGGACGCGGGTAAGTGGGAAGCTCTGGTAAATCTCCTGACAGATGTGCCCAAGGTCCGCACCGCTTTCCACCAACTCTGCCGCCGTGTGCAGCGTTTCCGGCACCACGGATGGATACTGAAACGAACCCGTGTCCGTGCTGATGGCTGCAAATAGGCAGTCAGCCATCCGCTGGGTGATCCTCCACCCCGCCCAGCCGCACAGGTCGAAGATGAGTTCCCCGGTTGAGGGTTCACGCGGGGAGATCCAGTTCACGTCGCCATAGCGCGTGTTGCTCGCGTGGTGGTCGATGTTGATGAGGAGACCCCGATCACCGATGTGTTCGCCGACGCGACCGAGGCGTTCTGCGCTGGCGCAGTCGGTCGCTATCACGAGGTCAAATTTCTGTCCCGCCTTGGGCTTCGCGAGGCGTCGGTCCGGATCAAGGAAACGGAGTTTGTCCGGCATCGGATCCTGGTTCCAGACCGTCACCTCCTTGCCGGCGCCCTCAAGCGCCAGGGCCAGTCCCAACTGGCTGCCAACGCAATCGCCGTCCGGCCGCACGTGACCGACGACGCAGACGGTCTTCGCTCCGTCTATCAGTTCCAGGATGCGCTCAACCGTCTTGGGAACAGACTTCATGCGACGGAACGGGAAATGATCGGTCAGCGGGCAGGTGGATTGGCCGCGCCCCCCTGATCGGACTCCAACTGATCCAGCAGGGCGATGACCCGGTTGCCTTCGGCGACAGAATCGTCGATCTGAAAGCGGAGTTCCGGCGTGAACTTCATGCGCACGATCCCGCCGACAATGGACTGGATCAGCTTCGCCCGTTCCCCGACAAGTTCCTCGGCTCGCTTGCGCTGCGCCTTGGTGCCGACGTGACCAAGAAACACGATGGCGGACCGGAGATCGCGGGATACGCCCACGTCATTGACAGTCAGCAGGCCCACTTCCTCCATGTTGAACTCACGACGCACCACTTCGGAAATTTCCTGCCGGAGCAGTTCCTTGACGCGCGCAATCCGGCGGCTGGGAGAGGATTCTGGTCGCATGGCGGCCGTGGATCAGAGCTGCTGGGCCACCTTTTCGACGGTGTAACACTCGATGATGTCGGTCTCCAGATAGTCGTCGAAGCCGTCGAGACGGACACCGCATTCCATGCCGGCGCGCACCTCGTTGACCTCGTCCTGGAACCGCTTCAGGGTGAGCGATACGCCCTCGTAAATGAGGTGAGTCTTGCGACGCACCCGCATCTTTCCGCGGAGCAGCTTGCCGTTCGAGACATAGCAGCCGGCCACCTTTCCGCCCTTCGACAGTTCGAACACTTTGCGGACCTCCGCCTGGCCGATGACGACTTCCTTGAGCAGCGGGTCCAGCAGTCCGGCCATTGCGTCCTTCACCTGGTCGATCAGTTCGTAGATGATGGCGTAGAGTTTGATCTGGATGCCCTCGCGCTTGGCGGCCTCCGCTGCGCTGTTGTCCACCCGGGTGTGGAAACCGAGCACCACGGCATCCGCCGACGCGGCCAGCATGATGTCGTCCACCGTGACGGCGCCGACCGCATCGCGGATGATCTCGAGCGAAACCTTGCTGGAGTCGATCTTGCGCAGCGCCTCGGCAATCGCCTCGACCGATCCCTGAGTGTCGGCTTTGACGATGACCTTTAGCACCTTGGACGACGCATCCTTGATTCCGCCGAAGATGTCCTCGAGCGAAGTCCGGCGAGGACGGAACCCATCCAGTTCCGACTTCTTCCGCGCTTCAAACCGTTCCTCGGCCAGAACTCGCGCGGCCTTTTCATTGTCCACGGCGCTGAATTCCGACCCAGCCTCCGGCACGCCATTGAGACCGAGGACCCTAACGGCGACAGACGGGATCGCCTCCTTCAGACGCTGCCCTTCCTCATTCATCATCGCACGGACGCGCCCGTAGTGTTCGCCGCAGATGATGACGTCGCCGACCCGAAGGGTTCCCTTGCGGACCAGCACGGTCGCCACCGGACCGCCGGCCTCCACGCCGGACTCGATCACGTTTCCCTTGGCCTTCCGGTCTGGATTGGCCTTCAGTTCGAGCAACTCGGCCTGGAGCAAGATGGAATCGATCAGCTTGTCGATGCCCTGCTTCGTGTGCGCGGAACAGTCAACGTAAAGCGTGTCGCCGCCCCAGTCGTCGGGCACGAGGCCCTTTTCCTGGAGCTGCTGGCGCACCTTCATCGGGTTAGCGTTCGGATGGTCGCACTTGTTGACGGCCACGATGATCGGGACCTTCGCGACCTTGGCGTGGGCCAGCGCCTCGAGAGTCTGCGGCATCACGCCGTCAGTCGCCGCAACGACGAGGATGACCACGTCGGTCACATTCGCACCGCGTGCACGCATGGCCGAAAAGGCGGCGTGGCCCGGAGTGTCGAGGAACGTGAGCTGCTGGAGCTCACCCGTGTTCGGGTGCGGATACGAAATCGTGTAGGCACCGATGTGCTGGGTGATGCCGCCAGCCTCACCGGCGACTACGTTGGCCTTGCGGATGACGTCAAGCAGGGACGTTTTGCCGTGATCGACATGACCCATGATCGTGATCACCGGAGCACGAGGCTGCAGTTCCTCGATCTTGTCGTCCTGATCAAGCTCCAGCTTCTGTTCGCGCGGCTGAACATTGACCTGATGGGCCTCCAGGTTCCGCTTTTCCGTGTCGAAACGGATGTTGTTCTTGGCGCAGACCTTTTGGGCGAGCTCCGGATCAATCGTCTGATTGACCGTCACAAAGGCCCCCATGGACATGAGGTCCGCGATGACTTGGAACGGCTTCTTGCCCATCTTCTCCGCGAGTTCGCGAACAATGATTGGCGGCTTCATGATGATGCTCGGAGCATCCGCCGCCAGCGCCGGCCGGGCCGGCGCGGTGGGACGGGCGGGAGGACGTGGACCGCCGGCGCCCTGCCCCATTCCCTGACCGGGGCGATTGAACCCGGGACGTTGACCGAAATTCTGGCCCTGACCGGGGCGATTGGGAAACTGAGGACGCTGACCGGCCTGCGTCGGACCACCTTGACCGCGGCGGTCATCGGGTCGCCCCATTCCCGGCCGCTGCGGCGGCTGGGCTGGAGATGGGCGTGGCGGAGTAGGAGGAGTTCCACCCGCGCGGCCTTCATACCGATTGCCCAGATTGATTCGCCCCACCAGCTGGCCGAGCTGTGATTTCGGCGGTTCGGCCGAGGTCGCCGTCGGGGCCGGAGGCACCGTGGTAGATGCGGCGGGCGGCGGAGTCGGCTTGGAGGCAGCGGGCAGTTCCGACGTCGTCAGCTGGGACTCCGGATTCGACTCGACCGCCAGAGCGATCTCCGAAGCAGCGACCGATTCGGGCACCGGCGTGCCCGCATCGATTTGCTCCGGTTGAGACGAATCTTCGAAACCAGCAACGGGCCCCGCGGCAACCGGCCCCCCGTCTTCCCCGTCCGCGGGAGCGAAAGCTTCGAGCTCTACAGCAGACACCGAAGGCGGCACAATGATCACAGGCCGATCATCGGTTACGGGGGCAACCGGCGTCGGGCTCGGACTTCCGGTGGCAACTCCCGCGGCACCGGGTGCCAGCGGCAGCAGCTGTTCCTTGAGATATTCGGCGGTGATCTTATCGAGTGAGCTCGACGGGACCTTGGCAGCGGCTATGCCCAGTTCCTTGGCCTTAGCAAGCACGAGCTTGCTCTCGAGGCTGAGTTCCTTGGCGATCTCGTAGATGCGAACGGGCATATTTGAAAACTCTGCAAATCCAACCGCCCCGCCCCGGCTTGACTAGGCCGAAAATGGGCGGGGCGGTTTCTGTGAAACCGTCTGTTGATTGTTTATGCAAGCGGGCCGGCGCCATTGGCGCCACCGCCTACAGCCTGGCGGCGAACCACCTCGCCGCGGGCCGCTTCCAAAATTGTGGCCGCGACGTCGCCAATCTCCGGCACGCCCGCCAAGTCACCCACCTCGGCCTCCAACAGGTCCTCGACACTGTGGAAACCCATGTTGACCAGCACCCGAGCGTGAGCCTCCGAAATGCCGGGCACCGCCGCGAATTCATGAACCGCGTGATCGACCTTGGCTTCGAAGCCGGAAACCTCGGCTTCAGCCTCAATGTCAATTTGCCATCCGGTCAGCCGGGAAGCCAAACGGGCATTTTGCCCACGCTTGCCCACCGCCAGCGGCAGTTGGTCGGGCGTGGTCGTCACCAGGATGCGCTTTGCGCTCTCATCGACGCGGAATGACTTCACCTTGGCCGGATCGAGCGCCTTGGCCACATAGGCCTTGATGTCCGCCGACCATGGAATGATGTCCACCTTCTCGTTGTTCAGTTCGCGGACGATGTTTTTCACCCGCTGACCTCGCAGGCCAACGCACGCGCCCACGGGGTCCACTTTCGGATCGCGGGAGTAAACGGCAAGCTTCGTGCGAAAACCGGGTTCGCGAGCGATTGCCTTCACCTCAATGGTGCCATCGTTCAGTTCGGCCACTTCGAGGCGAAAGAGTTTCAGGACGAACTGCGGATCGGCGCGGGTTAGGAGAATCTCCGGACCGTGAATCGACTGAACCACGTCCTTCACGAAGCAACGGATGCGTTCGCCGATCTGGTATTCCTCGGTCGGGACGCGTTCCCGGTTCGGCAACACCGCCTCGAATTTTCCGAGATCCAACACCACGTCGGATTTCTCGAACCGCCGGACGGTCCCATTGACGATGTCGCCCACGCGGTCCTTGAATTCGTCAAATATCATGGCCTTTTCGGCCTTCCGCAGCTGGGACATCAACGCCTGCTTGGCATACTGGGCCGCAATCCGACCGAAACCGGCGGGTGTTACCTCCAATTCGACTTCGTCACCGACCTTGGCTTCCGGATGCCCCCGACGCCGGGCGTCGAATGGCGTAATCTGGTCGTGCTTTGACACGACGCGGTCGGCCACCATCAGTTTTGCCCAAGCAGAAATGTCGCCGGACTTGGGATCAATGTTCACCCGCAGTTCCCGCGCCGGACCGACCGCCTTCTTGGCCGCCATCATCAGGGACTCCTGCACAGCAGTTAGGAGGACATCCTTGCTGATGCCCTTTTCCCGCTCCCAGTAATCAAGAATTGCCAAAAGTTCCGCGTTCATATCGTCAACGGCCGGCGTCTCACCGGGGTAACAAAAAAGTCGGTTGGGAAACCGACTTCTTCGTGGCGCCAATCGCCGCCCAGCAAGACGTTTACGTGGCTAACCTTAGTTTTCTGCGTGAAGCAGCGTCAAGCGTCGGTTTCGGCCGCCCTCAGCGCGCGGATGAAGGTTATGCGAGTCCACGGAAAAACGCCCTCGCCGCCTGGCAGGTCTGTTCCCCCAATGTCTCCAACGGCTCCCCCCGAAGTTCCGCCACAACCTGCGCAATATTCTGAACATGAGCAGGTTCGCATCGTTTTCCACGAAAAGGAACCGGCGCGAGAAACGGACTGTCAGTCTCGATCATGAACTGGCCCGCGGGACAGGCTACCAGCGACTCCCTGACGCTGGCGGCACTCTTGAACGTGGCAATACCGGTAAAGCTAACCAGCGACCCCACCGCTAACACTTGGCACATCTCCGCCGGAGAGCCAATGAAGCAGTGGAATACCCCGCGGACCGCGGCGGCGCTGGGCGACAGGACACCCAGGGTATCCGCGAAAGATTCCCGGGTATGAACGACCAGATTCAGCCGGAGGTCTGCCGCCACCTCGATCTGCTGACGGAACACCTCCATCTGCTTGGTTTTGATTCGCTCATCGGCCTCGGCCGGTGCCCCGGTTTTGCCTGGCAGCCGATAGTAATCGAGGCCGCATTCACCAATCGCCACCACCTTGGGCGAACGCGCGAGGTCACGTAGTTCGGTTCGAAAATCCGCTGGCGCCTCTTCCGCGTGCCCTGGATGCCAACCAACTGCCGCAAACACATTGGGGAAACGCTGAGCCAAAGCGACCGCCCGCCGGCTCGATTCCAATGTAGTGCCAATGGTAACGATCCGGGAAATGCCCGCCGCTTCCGCCCGCGCGACGACTTCCGGCAGATCGGATTCAAATTCGGGAAAATCCAGGTGTGCGTGCGTATCGAAAAAGACTGCCATGTGCTCAGTCAGCGTGCTGCCGGTGGACCCCGAAGCCAATCTCGAAGCATGACCCACCCGGCACTCCCGGCTTCCTTTCACCGGTCGCCTCCCTACCTTCAACTCATGTCGCTGCCGAAGCCTGAAGTCATTTGCACCCACGAAAGCGACCTCGACGGCCTTGTCGCTGGCGGGCTCCTGCGTCGGCTCGCAAAGTCCCTCCATGGGACGGAGGTTCCGCTGCAGGCGTGGAATTACCAGGGATGGAAGATGCGGGCCTTGAATGAGCGCTGCGCATGGGTGACGGACTTTACGTTCGAGAGCCGATTGGACCGGTCGAACTGGGTGGTCATCGACCATCACGCCACCTCCGTTGTCCCGCAAAAGGCTCGTTTGATCCATGATGCGACCAAGTCAGCCTCGCTGCTCTGCTACGAGCTTTGCCGCGAAGCCGGGCTCGGCTCACCAGTCTTGGATCGGCTGGTGCAGTTCACCAACATAGGCGACCTCTGGCTGCGCCGCGATCCCGATTTCGAACTGGCCTGTGATTACGCCAACCTCGTCAAGACCTACGGCTTCTGGCCGTTGCACGACCTGGTAGGCGGCGAACTGGAACGGCTGCTCGACCATCCCCTGCTCGAAGTCATGGCCGTGAAGCGGCGGGTCGAGGACCCGCTGGGGTATGAGTGGAGCCGGCAACACATCGACCGTGTCTCCGCGGAGGTGGGCGTGGTTCACACGACAGTCGGCAACACGAACCTCATCGTCCATCATCTGCTGGAACGCGGCGCCACCCCGTTCAAGGTGTTGGCGACCTACTTCCCGAAAGCGAACCGCACCATCGTCGTCAGCTTCCGCAGTCTCAACGGTGAAGCCTTGCCCGTCGCTGCCGCACTGCAGGGCGGCGGGCACCCGAACGCCGCCGGAACCACATTGCCCAAGAGCGTGCAGGATATCGAATCCGCCACGGTTTATCTGCGGCAGGTGCTCGATCCCCCTCCGATTGCAACCGGCATCAACAGCCCCTTTGCCAGCCTGCAACTCTAGGGAGAAAGTTTCCGGCTCGTCAGCCGCCGCTTCCTCAACAAAACTCCGCCCATGGCATCACCTTATTCCACCCGCTATTACGAAGGTCTGAAGGAAGATTCTGCCGCTTCGGCTAAGGCGGTGGTGCCTCGGGTGCTTGACTTGCTGCCGGCCAAGACCGTGGTGGATGTCGGCTGTGGCTCCGGCACCTGGACCCGCGAATACCGCAACGCCGGCTGCGAGATCCTCGGCATTGACGGGCACGTCGTGCAGCCGGACCAGTTGCTGATTCCGCAGGAGTCATTCCAGCGGGCCAATCTCGCGGAACAGCTCCGTTTGGACCGCAAGTTCGATCTCGTGAACTGCCTCGAAGTCGCCGAGCATCTGGAGCCATCCCGGGCAGATTCCTTCGTCGCCGATCTCTGCCGGCTGGGGAATGTGGTGGTCTTTTCGGCCGCAGTCCCCGGACAGGGCGGAACCCACCACGTCAACGAGCAGTGGCAAAGCTGCTGGGTGGCGCGTTTCCAAGACCAGGGGTTCGGCCTCGTGGACTGCGTGCGACCCCAGATTTGGGACGACAACCGCGTGGCCTGGTGGTATCGGCAAAACCTTTTGGTGTTCATTCGAGGCGAACATCTCGGTGAGTTTCCAAAGGCCGTTGCCGCTCATCGGGATTGGCCGGTGGATCTGGTGCATCCCCGCGCCTACTTGGTCGCCACCGTTCCGGGCGAAATGTCCCCCCGGATGGCCGTTGAAGTCCTGCGGGCGATCCCGCATTTCCCGGGCAAGGTGCTGGCGCACTTCCGTCGCTAGGCCAACTGCGGAGACGAGTTGAGCACCTCGTGGACGGCGGCGAGCAGTTCCGGCGCGGACAACGGCTTGCTCAGGACTGGCGGCAGTCCCAACCGCCGAAGTTCCTCGATCTTGGGCGCCAGCGTCGGGTCTTTGGAGAGGCCGCTGAAAGCGATCACCCGGGTGTTGGGCGCCAGCTTCCTCAGGCTGCGCACGAGGGCGACGCCGTCCATGTGCGGCATCATCACGTCGGTCACCACGACCTCGACCTTGCTGCGATGCTGTGCAACCAACGCCATTGCGTCGGTGCCGTCCGCGGCGATCAGCACGCGGTAGCCGTGACGGGACAGGATTTCCGAAGTGATGGAACGGATTCCGGGCTCGTCGTCCACGACCAGGACGGTCTCGCCGTTGCCCCGCGGCGCCGCCGCTGCCGGCAGTGCCGGACGCGATTCGTCCCGATGGCAGGTGGGCAGAAAGACGAGGAACTCGGGTTCCTCGCTACTTTCAGTGGCTGGCTAGGGAGGGGAAATTGAGTTTGCCGGCAACGAAGTAGAGCATGGCAATCATGTAATCCTGGCTGCGGTAGCCGC
>Ga0169931_10002310_pt1 | contig 31126 bp, 20 predicted proteins | sample Kivu_15m_20L_FD_129675 | JGI IMG/M metagenome (GOLD analysis project Ga0169931, IMG submission 129675) | Freshwater microbial communities from Lake Kivu, Western Province, Rwanda to study Microbial Dark Matter (Phase II) - Kivu_15m_20L... | ecosystem: Environmental > Aquatic > Freshwater > Lake...
AATAAAAGTAATTCATTCACAAGCTTTTCGCGCTCTAATTCGCTAAGCTGCTTGACCGCTACCAGTATTTCTTTGCTCGTTCTCATGGTTGACTAATATAATACTTATTAATGGAACATAACCGAATAAAATAAAGAAAAAAGAAAAATGAAAATAAATACGAGAATAATTTTCAAATGCATTTCATGTGTTACTTTAAAGCTAATGTAGAATATTGTCAAGCAATTTCAAAACTACCAAAAATGCTTACTGTAAATAATACAAAAACTACTAGTGAATGTGATTTCATGAAACTGAATTTACCACATCAAAATGCCAAGATTTTATTTTAAACTGTGAGTCTGCTTCCTAAAACACTCATTTTAATTAAAGTTTTTGAAACGGTAAATGATGATTACCTCGACAAGGTCAAGTACTTTTGTTTTGAAGAATTATAATTTCACTTTTCAAATATTAAGAATTAACGATTTAAACTGTAACAATCCTTTTAAGAAAAAGAAAAACAAGATCATTTTAAATTCTTGAGCCACTCGAAGATAACAGAGTAAATTCGGGAGCGGAATTTAAAAACAAAGCAATTGGAATTCACTGCGGCTATCCCTAGGGGGGGCTTTACGCAAAGATAAGTCTATTACTTCATAATGTTTTTTTTGATGGGATGCACTCGCCGGAGCAAGCTCTGCGATTCTTCCTAGTTGCAAATAGGATTGGATTGCCTTTGGCGATCCATGGGGGGCTTTGCACAAAGACAAGTCCATTACTTAGTAATGTTTTTTTTTTATGAATTACACTCGCTAGAGCAAGCTCTGCGATTCTTCCTAGTTGCATCTAGGATTGGATTGACTGCGGCGATCCTTGGGGGGGGCTTTGCACAAATACTAGTCCATTACTTCGTAATGTTTTTTTGATGGGATGCACTCGCTAGAGCAAGCTCTTCGACCGCATCCCATCAAAAAAGTCCTTTCGCTTTCGAAAGGACTTGTCTTTGTGATCCCGATTGGATTCGAACCAATGACCCACAGCTTAGAAGGCTGTTGCTCTATCCAACTGAGCTACGGGACCTAAAATTTGAGGGTGCAAATATAGAAAAAAGTCAATCCCAAGAATGCAGGTTGTAAATCAAGGATGAATTTACTTGATTTAGAGATAAAAGCAATAAGAAAATAAATCTATCAATCACGTTTACAGCCCATTAAAAAAATATTTACTTTCTATTTGATAAGAATGATTTTTTGGTACATTTGCACCCTCATCACGGTGAGGTGGGTGAGAGGCTGAAACCACCAGTTTGCTAAACTGACGTACGGGAAACTGTACCGCGGGTTCGAATCCCGCCCTCACCGCTCCGCAAAGAAATTGACCTACGGGTCGGTTCGGGATGTAGCGTAGTCCGGTCATCGCGCCTGGTTTGGGACCAGGAGGTCGCAAGTTCGAATCTTGCCATCCCGACAAACACAGTAACAGCCGCTTTCCTTCAGGAAAGTGGCTGTTTTACTTTTGAGCCAAAGTGTTGAGCTTGCTCAAACAAGATGGGCGATAAAGTAAAACGAGCACACGAACAAAGTGAGGCTGCGAAGGTTGCTGTGTTTGAATCCCCCCCACCACCAAGATCGCGTAGCAATCTTGCCATCCCGACAAACACAGTAACAGCCGCTTTCCTTCAGGAAAGTGGCTGTTTTACTTTTGAGCCAAAGTGTTGAGCTTGCTCAAAAGCAAAAATGAAATTTGAAAAGGGACCGATGGTTAGGAACTCCATATTTGGTATGTTTGGGTTAAAGGTGAATGGAAAGGTAACCAAATCAACAAGAGAAAAAGCCCTTGGAGTAATTAAGTCGAATTTGTGAAACCTGTCCAAGGTACTTGTATTGCTGCTAAAAACCGGCAAATCCACTTTACAAGGGTTTAAACCCTTGTAAAGCTAAATAACCCCAATGAGCGAGTCATTTTTAAACGTTTATACATGTTTGAAACGCTTTTAATTTGCCTGGTGCGCAAATTAGTGCCTTCATAAGCGTGAGAGAACTTGAAGAAAAAAGCCAAACATGTGAATTATACCAAACGACTTGCATTGCTGCTAAAAACCGGCAAATCCACTTTACAAGGGTTTAAACCCTTGTAAAGCTAAAAAATCCCAAAGCACCAGACATTTTTAAACGTTTATAGACGTTTGAAACGACTATAAACTTCTAAATAATCTTTCTGCCAACCACGAAGTTTTTTTTTCAAAATTATCCAGACTATTCCGACAAACATCAAGAATCAAAAGCACTACAACATAAGATTCTATCAACCTATATCGATTCAAGATAATAGTCTTAATCTTATTCAAGGAATCAGACCCATAAAACAAACTGAATTAATCTTCAGGCAACAATGCATTCATGGGCCAGGCGTCAATTACTTCAGACTTAGATACCGAAGGTGGGAAAATCCCGGAATCAAGTTTATTAAGAACTACCAATCCGATAGAGGAGGCTGCAACTGAGTCGTAAAAAGGTTGTTTACCCGAAAAAGCAGGGACAAACGTCTGTTCAATAACGATTTTATCTCCCTTTCTAACAACGTACTTCCAATAATCGCTTGCCTTCAATCGCTCAACCTTTAGTTCGTGAGGAACCTTTGATTCAGCCGATTTGTCTGAATTACAGGAAAAAAGAACTAGAATTAATAAAGTGGCTACAACTTTCAAAGCACTACTTTTTTAATGATTGTCCTACCCATTTCATCATTTAAACCAATCAAATAAACTCCGGTGATAGGGGGCAATTGAATTTGTCCTGAACCTGATGTCAGGCGCTGCTGATGTAATAGCTTCCCATTTATTGAATAAACCGTGATCAACAAAGGCAAGCCCTCAGCGGTTCTTACTTCCACTCTGCCCTCTCCTATCGAAAATATATGATAATCTGAAACGTCTCCCATTTTCAGGGAAACGTCGGAAGGCACAAACTCCCAAAGTTTGGGCGATGATTGATTACCCGATTGTCCGGTAGCCTCACCAAATACTAAATACCCTTTGCCATTGATTCCACAAGTTGTAGCATTTGCGATTCGGCCATTGGGGAACGATGCCTCGAAAACCCAGGCGTCATTAATAGCATCATATCTGAAAATTTGATGAAAATTACCTCCTACGTTTGAAACATACCCTTCATCATTAATAGAGAATGCCGATGATTGATCACTAGCAGGTGAAATACTTGCAATTTGTGACCATGAATCAGTCTCAGGGGTATATGCAAAAAAGTCATTGAGACTTCCACCAAACACAAAAGCTCCCATTCCAATATAACCTTTTCCTCCCGCTGCAAAAGCCACCTGAGCCCTTCGATCCTGGCCCGGATAAGGTGCTTTCTCTTCCCACAAATCATTATCTATGCTGTAAGCATAAAATTTATTAGTACCATTTTCAGGTCCTATATAGTAGTTATCATCAATCACAAACCCATGCGAATAACTAAATGAGGCTGGACAGCTCGCTTTCTGAACCCATTCATTTGAATTGGGCAAATATTCATGGATTGTATTGGTGAATTGAATAAATGGGCTTCCAAAAGCAATAAACCCACGCTCACCATTCGAAAATCCGGTACAACCTTCTCGGGCTCCGCCCGGATGATCAGCTATCTGCGACCAGGTTTCTGTTTCAATATCATAAGCCCACGTATCTTGAGTAGCATTGCCTGAAAATGCTGTTCTGCCGGTTCCGGCATACAAGACCTGATTTATCTGGAACGAAGCCGCCCAAAACCTACCTCCACCAGGACAATCAGAAAGTTCTGACCAATTTTGCGAGTATAGTGTACTTAATGCGATACACGAAAGCAAACTTAGAATTCGTTTCATAGCTTTAGATAAATTAATCAGCAAATGTCCGTTTATAGCGTGCAGGGTTCAATCACTAGAACTAGTGATTTGCAGGATGTAAGAAAAACCAAAAAAATCAGGTAACAACAAATTCCCCTCTTTAGTAGAAATGAACATAAAATCAAAAGAACACTTGCTTGTTGATAAAGCAATTTATTTTTGAAATGAAGTAAACATGAAACCAAAGAACTTTAACACCAAAACAATGATGCGCAAATTCTTCTCTCTTTTAGCTTTTACAATTCTGCTAAGCACAACTGCTTCAGCCGCAGAAAGTGTAGTACGAATTGCCCAGACTTTTTCTCAGCAAAAAGCATATGCAGGAGGTTACTTTTTTGTGAAATTAAGCATTGAACGTCGTAATCTCGATTCGTTTTTCCTTATTGAACAGGACTTGCCGGCAGGTTGCACCGCAACAGGTGTTGAAAGTCAGGGAGCTATTTTTTCATTTAAAGATGGAAAAATTAAATACAGCTGGCTTCGACTGCCCGCAGAAGAGGAAATTGAGGTAATTTATAAAATCACGCTTCCTTTCGAAATGAGAGGAAAACAAAGTATTTCCGGTAAATACTATTACATTCAAAATGAAGAAAAACAAATCTTCGAGATGTCTCCAACAAGCATTGATGTCATTGAATATGTTGCGCCAAGCGACTCACTTGCAGAAAAAACATTACTTGGAATCGTAAATTTGGACGAATCCAAACCCGAATATGTTGATCAACAAAAAATAGATCTTGAATACAAAGTGCAAATTCTCAGCTCTACTCAAAAATTGGATCGCGATTCGATTCGTAAAGAATACGGAATCAAGGATAAATTGAACGAAGAGAATTTCAATGGGCTTTATAAATATACGGTTGGCTCTTTCACAACTTACGAACAGGCACGCGATTTTAAGAACAAACTCGACTACTCGAGATACATTCCATTTGTTATTGCTTACAACCGTGGTGTAAGAATTACCGTTGGCGAAGCCATGAATCTGGCATCGAAAAGAAAAACGGTAAGTAAATAAAATTAATTCAACCTTACAGAAAGCCCTGCAAAATAATGCAGGGCTTTCTGCATTTAGGCAGTTAGTCCCGGTCCCAAATAGCTGAATCTCGCATGTAAAAACCGAACATTGTCGATTTGACCTACCAAAGACGACCGCTTCAAATTAATTTTAAAGCCCTTAACACAATCACAAATAATCGCGAAATTAGGCGCATGATTCGATCGATCCTTTTTCTGGTCTTCTTGCTCCCATTCGAAATTTCTGCCCAGGCCGATTTGCGCATTTCTCTTCTTGCTGAAGCCATTCCGGGTGAAATTATTCCAATAAGAATCAGTATTTATTCAGGAAACATGAATGGAAGAATGAACCTGTCGCAAACCTTGCCTGAAAGCATCATTGTAAATGAGCAAAACAGCGCCGGCGGGCTCTTTTCATACAGCGAAGGCACCTTACAAATTCAATGGCTGGATGTAAATCCGCACGACAGCTTGTTCGTTGAATACTCCTTATTTATCAATAATTATTCAGACAAGTTCGCAAGTATCAACTCACAAATCAGCGGATACGAAAACGGTATCAGCAAACAAATTGAATTCAACGACTTCAAATTTGAAATCAGTGATTCAAAGCAAAGCACATCCAATGTCACTAAAAACCAAAGTAATAAAACACCTAAATCACCCTTAAAACCAGCAAAATCAGGCTCACTCAATCCTGCCGAAAGCAATAGAAATCCCGGCACAGCCGGGATTCATTTCTCGATTCAACTCGGTGCTTTTCGAAACGCAATTGAGCCCGCAGCATTAGCAAAACAATACAACTTGAAAACCGACAGCATTCGGACTTCCGTGCATAAAGGACTCAATAAGTTCTATTATGGATATTTTACATCCAAAGAAGAGGCAACCGAGTGGCTCCAAAAACATCCTCAACTGACAGGCAAAACCTTTATTGTCGCCTTTAACGAAGACGAAAGAATTGAACTGGATGAAGCCATTGAAAAATTAAAAGAAAAATAAAATGTACTCAGTTTTTTCAATTCGGCAACGTAGAATTTTAGTCATTAGCCTTACCGTGCTATTTGGTGCTTTCCTGATTTATGCTTTGAGAGGCCTTTTTTCAGCATTTCTAGGTGCTTCGGTGATGTACGTTTTGTTTAGGCCGGCATTGATTTTTCTACACGTGAAAAAAAAATGGCCACGCTGGTTATGTGCTTGGGTCATTATGCTTTTCTCATTTCTCATTTTGGTCCTTCCCTTCGTCATTGTGGGCTTAATGATAGCAGATAAAACTTCGATATTTCTTGAAAACAAAGAAGCTATCACCTCTATTTTTGAAAATGTGCAGGAATTTGTAGGTGTCAATTTTAATGAGCAGGATTTGATTGATAAAGCATTTACTTTTCTTGAAGAAAATCTTGCCGGTGGACTTGGAAATCTCCTCAATAGCACTGCTGGTCTGATTTTCACAATAAGCATGATGTATTTCTTGTTGTACTTCATGCTCTATTCTTACAAAATGTTCGAGCAGGGCATTCTAAAATACATGCCATTCGGGAGCAATCAATCTGAGCTCTTCGCCCTTGAAATGCGTAACTCAACCTTTTCAAATGTGCTAGGCCAGGGGTTTATTGCTTTGGTCCAAGGGGCGCTTGTGGCCCTCGGATTTCATTTATTCAATTATCCGGATGCTCTTTTTTGGGGAACAATTTCATTTTTCCTCTCTTTTCTTCCGCTAATTGGAGCTCCCATTGTTTTTGTACCTGCTGCACTGATTGCGCTCGCACATGGAAATGCCCACGATGGCTACGGACTGCTGCTTTGGGGGTTCTTACTTGTTACTAATATTGACAATGTTTTACGCTACTTTATTTCAAAATACATATCCAATACGCATCCAATTATTACCATAGTTGGCGTAATCATTGGAATTCCAATTTTTGGTATCCTGGGGCTTGTATTTGGACCATTGCTCATTTCCTGGTTTTTACTACTTCTTCATGTTGTTGAAGAAAGTAATAAGCAGGAATTGATTAACGGCGACGCCGGGTAGTGGTTTTACCAAACAAAACCCCAAATAAACCTCTCACCAGTTCCCTTCCAATAGACCGGGTTACACTCGATGACATCACCTCTTCAATCACCGATTTTTCCTTTGTCTTCTTTTCAGTAACAGGTTTAGCAGGAGATACTGGCGCAGCCTTGTCATTTTTCACCTCAACAGCAGAAGTCCCCCGGATACGTTGATTTAATATTTCGACCGCGCTGGTTGGGTCAACCGTATGGTAGTACTTTTTATACATTTCTGAACTTTTCATAAGCGCATTGGCTTCTGTTTCATCCAAAGGCCCCATCACCGCCACAGGCGGGACCAAATGCGTGTAAGCCACCTCGGTGGGAATGCCTTTTGAATTTAAAACCGTAACCAGGGCTTGACCAATTCCCATGGCCGTTAGGGTTTCCTCTATTTTATAATAATCTGACCGCGGGTAGGTCATTACGGTATCTCTCAGTGCTTTCGCATCTTTCGGTGTAAATGCACGCAACACATGCTGAACGCGGTTGCCTAATTGCGAAAGAACTGTATCAGGTAAATCCTGCGACATTTGCGAACAAAAGAAAATACCAACTCCTTTCGACCTGATCAGCCTTACAATTTGCTCTATTTGTTCTAGAAACGCTTTTGGAGCATCATTGAATAACAAGTGGGCTTCATCTAAAAAAAACACCAGCTTGGGCTTGTCCAAATCGCCCGCCTCGGGCAAAGTTTGATACAGTTCGGCCAGTAAACTCAATAGAAAAGTAGAAAAAACATCCGGCTTGTCCTGCATATCACTCACATTCAACATACTTACCACCCCACGACCATCAATTTTATGCATCAAATCGGCGATTTCAAACGAAGGCTCACCAAAAATTTTATCAACGCCTTGTTGCTCTAAGGCTACAATTTTACGCAAAATAGTTCCGGCACTACTCGATGAAATGGTTCCGTAATGTTCTCTTATTTCTGCTTTTCCAGGGCCCTCTGTGAGGTAATTCAATACCTTTTTCAAATCCTGTAAATCAACAATGGGCAGCACATGATCATCGGCATATTTGAATAAAATGCTTAATACCCCCGTTTGAGTGTCGTTGAGCTCTAAAACCTTGGCCAGTAAAATGGGGCCAAACTCCATAACGGTTGCACGCATCTGCGCGCCCTTTTTACCTGAAAGCGAATACAATTCAACAGGCATGCCTTCGGCTCGAAACTTTATGCCCAAAGCCTGCGCCCTCTCTTCCAGTTTCGCGTTGCTCGTTCCTTCCCTGGCTATCCCGCTTAAATCACCTTTAATATCTGTAAGAAAAACAGGCACACCGGCCAGACTGAGCTGCTCGGCAAGCAACTGCAATGTCCTGGTTTTTCCCGATCCGGTTGCCCCTGCAATCATGCCGTGGCGATTCATCATGCTCAATGGCAGATTTACTCTTGCTTCGGGAATAATTTCTCCTTCAAGTACCCCACAACCTAAAAATATATGTGGTTTATCATCAGGATAAGACGCTTGAATGGCCTTGATAAAATCCTCTCGCTTACTCATACTTTGATTTTAATTTTGCAAGTATAGCTGATACATGCCAGCATCAAAAACAGGCGGCTTGTTCTTTTCAAATTTTGGCTTTACCTGGTTTTGCTTGGCTTTTTTTGGCCGTCTCGGCCGATGATTTCAATGCTTTGCCGGTAGATGCGCTTCGCTTTTTATCAAGCTTGTAAACCAATACAGACAAAGGAGGAAGCACAAAGGAAGCAGAAAAATTCCTGCCATGCTGTTCAAGCTTCTCAGCCTTGATGCTGGTTTTCACCTCATGATTGCAGCCTCCGAATCTATCTTCATCGCTGTTAAACAGCAATTTGTAGTTGCCATCGGCCGGCAGGCCTATGCGATAATTTTCACGAGGCACCGGTGTGAAATTACAAACAACAACGGTGGTTTCCCGACCTTCCTCCGAATTACGTATGAAACTTAAGGTGGAATTCCTGTAGTCGTTCAAATCAATCCACTCAAAGCCTGACTGATCGAAAGAAAGTTCATAGAGCGAAGCTTCGGAACGATACAATTCATTCAATGACTTCACCAAGGTTTGAATCCCCTTGTGAGGTTCGTAATCAAGTAGATGCCAATCCAAACTATGTTTGTAATTCCATTCCTCGTACTGCGCAAATTCAGCGCCCATGAACAATAATTTGGTCCCCGGATGCATGAACATGTAGGCATACAAACACCTCAAATTGGCAAATCGCTGCCATTCATCACCAGGCATTCTCCGAATCAGAGAACCTTTGCCATGAACCACTTCATCATGCGAAAGCGGAAGCATAAAATTCTCAGTAAACGCATAATAAATTGAGAACGTGATGTCATTTTGATGGTATTCCCGATAAATTGGATCGGTGCCAAAATACTTCAGTGTATCGTGCATCCAACCCATCATCCATTTCATGCCAAAGCCCAATCCACCCAAATACACAGGGCGCGAAACCATCGGCCAGGAAGTTGATTCTTCTGCAATCATTTGTATATCAGGAAAATGAGTGTACATAGCCTCGTTCAATTCCTTCAGGAAAGAAATAGCTTCCAAATTCTCATTTCCGCCATAAACATTGGCCTCCCATTCTCCGTCTTTGCGTGAATAATCCAAATAAAGCATCGATGCAACAGCATCCACCCGCAGGGCATCCACTGAATAAACATCGGCCCAAAACATAGCAGAACTAATTAAAAACGAACGAACTTCATAACGTCCGTAATTGAAAATTAAACTTTTCCAATCGGGATGAAATCCCTTCCGGGGATCCTGATGCTCGTAAATATGTGTCCCGTCAAATCGGGCAAGAGCATAGCTGTCCTCTGGAAAATGCGATGGCACAAAATCCATAATCACACCAATCCCGGCTTCATGAAAAGCATCAACCAGATTCATGAAATCTTGCGGTGTTCCAAACCTTGAGGTTGGTGCAAAATAACCTGTGGTTTGGTAGCCCCAGGATCCCGAATAAGGATGCTCGGTCAAGGGTAGAAATTCAACATGGGTGAAACCCATTTCTTTCACATAAGGAACTAATTCCTTTTGTAAATCGCGGTAATTCAGGTAATCATCTTCGCGGGAACCGGGCTTTTTCCAGGAGCCTGCATGCACTTCGTACACCGACCAGGCTTCGTTGATTGCCTTGTTGCGTTTGGTTTTTACATCCTTACGGCTGTGATCCAGATTCCAAACAACCGATGCCCGCTTTGGCGGAATTTCGTTGTAAAACGCAAATGGATCAAATTTTTCAAGCACCTCACCGCTGTGTGCATTTCGAATCAGGTATTTATACAATTCTCCGTGGCCAACTCCGGGCATAAATATTTCCCAAATTCCACTTCCATCGTTTCTCACACGCATGTAACCTGCCTCTGGATTCCATCCATTAAAGTCGCCAATTACACTCACGTGCGAAGCATTCGGTGCCCAAACTGCAAAATAAGTCCCTTTAACACCTTTATTATCAACTAAATGAGCACCCAGTTTTTGGTATAATTTGTAGTGCTTACCTTGTTTAAACAAATAAATATCCAATTCGCTAAGCAAACTAAATGATTCATTTTCAACATCTTCTAACTTATCTACTTTAGCCGGAACTTTTTTTGCAGTTGCTGCCTTAGTGGCAACAATTTTTGTATCCGGTGTTTGCTTTTTGGTGCTTGTTTTGGCCATGCTCAATCAATATAATGTTTTACAAATTTTACCAGGCTTTGAAGAGGAATCAAGGCCCAATCGGGTCGATTATTAATTTCGTAACCAAGCTCATAAATGGCTTTTTGAAACGAATAAATCTGCAGCAAATCATTCACTTTTAACTCCCCCGGCAGTAGGTTACTATTTTCCATTGTTTCAAGGTAGGATCCCAGAAAATAACGCGAAACAAAATGATACCACAAGTCTGCAACAGCAATCATTTCAGTATTCTCCTCCCCGTACTTACCAAACATGGTGGCGTATGCGGCATATCGGAACGAGCGCATCATACCGGCAACATCTTTTAATGAGGGATATTTTTCGCGCCTTTCGGCATGCGGCTTGTCCGGTTCGCCCTCAAAATCAAGAAGAACCATATCGTCTTCAGTCACTAGCACCTGTCCCAAATGATAATCGCCATGAATCCGAATACGCTTACCTTCGAGAGGCTTTTCGAGTAGTCGTGTAAAAAACGATCTTACCTTCGAGCGATGCATAATCATTTCTGCCGCGTCGGCGCGCATCGATTCAGGCACTCTATGAATATTCCGCTCCAGTAAATCAAATTTCGCATCCAAAAGATGCATGAGCTCATTAAACAGATTCGTTTGGAAATTCTGATCCACTGCTTCAGGCTCAAAATCAGGCCTTCCGGCCGAATCGGCCAAAGCAAGATGAAATTCTGCAGTTCGTTTTCCAAGAAGACGGGCTTCCTGATATGTTTTTTCACCAATCAGATTCCTCAATGCTTCCGGAGTTTTATCCCATGAAATGGACAAAAGATGCGGTTTTATCGGCAGTGGTTTTTTATGATATTGGCTTTCTGAAACTCCTTCAAAATAGTGTTCAACATTGGCCAGCATGTGTTTCCAGGCATCACCATTGTTCGGCACCATTTGCTGCATCATCATGAGAAGCATCCGTGGTTTTTCGGGATGTTCCAATTCAGCACATCCCGCAAAAGCGGGAATTTGATGAAAACGATCCTGTTCGGTCAGAAAATGCACAATCTCCCAATCAGGATTGATAGCGTACTCAACCTTTCTGAAAAATTTTAAGAAATACGTTTCATTGTAAACAATGGAGGAATTGCTTTGATCAGCGCTAAGAACTCTCGACTCCAGAGCGGAAGGCATTCCATTTTTTTCTAGAAATTTACCATTTCTGAAATGCATCGGATAATGACTTCCCTTGACTTGTTTTTGCAGATTCACCATGGTAAACAAGGTATTCCTGAAATCTTCGTCGTAAATCGCATCAATTAAAAAACCTACATGTTGCTCGTCTTCCATTCGGGCAAGAATGCTTTGAGATGGGTAATTTCCGGAAAGCATCGACCGGCTATGCAAAAACATAACGGGCAAGGCATAAATCTCTGTCGGCCCATCATCGTACCTCACTTTAATTAGTAAATACCTTGCAGTATCCTGCGATAGCGGAATGGGAATGTTTTGATAAATCTTCATTCCCTTTACAGGACGGGCCTTGCCACCAAACCAACGCATCCTTTTGAGATAAAAAGGCAGTACATGGTTTTCAAGCTGATGAATGTGATGCTCGTTCGAAAACAAATCATTCCAGGCAGAATGAATGAGTGGCTGAGAGGTATCCTTAATGCGATGCATAAACTAAGTTTTACCGATTTAATTTAACACGAAAAATATGCGCTGGAACTAATCGGGGATCCAATTCCACAAAGTTCCATTGTCTGTTCCAATTATAGTGACTCTTATCCAATAAATCAACCAATAAAAGAGACTCTCCATTATGAGCATTCATAAAGGTTTCGGGCAATTGCAACCAGCAGCTTTGACGATGCACGGGGTCCATATTCACCACAATCAGAAAACCTGAATCGCTGTTTGCGTTAATTTTAAGGTAACTGAGCATGTTTTCGTTGTCGGATTTGCAAAACATCACATTATGCATTGTATGAAATTCGCTGTGCTCATGCCTGATGGCATTTACCTTTGAAATTAGTTCCCTTAAAGGTGTGTGCGATTTCCAGTCCCAATGCGCCACCTCATATTTCTCTGAATTGTAATATTCTTCTTTTCCGGGCATGGGCTCATTTACAAGAAGCTCGAAAACAGGCGCATACATGCCATAACTCGAGGCCAGCGTTGCAGCCAGCACAAACCGGATTGCGGAATGGGAATGACCTGTGTTTTGTAAATAATAAGGCAAAATATCGGGCGTGTTCGGCCAGAAATTCGCCCTGAAATAATCGCGCAATTCGGTATTTGTAAGCTCTTCAACATATTTCTGTAATTCAGCACCGGTTTGTCGCCAGGTGAAATACGAGTACGATTGCTGGAACCCAACCTTGGCCAATCGAGCCATTACTTTCGGCCTTGTAAATGCTTCGCTTAAGAAAATTACCTCGGGATGATCTTTACGCATTTCTGACATCAGCCATTCCCAAAAAATAAATGGTTTTGTATGCGGGTTATCCACCCTGAAAATGGTCACTCCCCTTTCAATCCAATATTCGACAATACTCTTAAGTTCTTCCCAAAGATTTTTCCAATCCTCATTTTCGAAATAAATCGGCAAAACATCCTGATATTTTTTGGGTGGATTTTCGGCATACTGCACCGTGCCGTCGGGGCGCCATTTAAACCATTGCGGATGCTCTTTAACATAAGGATGATCGGGTGAACACTGGTACGCTAAATCCATAGCGATATCGATGCCCAAAGCAGATGCTGCCTGAACAAGTTCCACAAAATCAGCTTCGGTGCCCAATTCAGGGTTGATTGATTTATGTCCACCCAAATGACTACCTATTGCCCAGGGAGAACCAGGTTCTCCGGGCTTTGAAACGGTATTGTTGTTTTTACCTTTTCGATGTGCCACCCCTATCGGGTGGATGGGTGGAAAATACAAAGTATCAAAGCCAAGTCCCTTTACATGAGGTAACAGAGCTATGCAATCTTTGAAAGTCCCGCTTCGCTTTTTATCCTGCGAAGCAGAGCGGGGGAAAAACTCATACCAGGTGCTGAACACCGCCTTTTTGCGCTCTACGACAAGAGGCAAAATTTGCGATATACTTTCGTTCTCTCGCAAGGGTATGGAACAAATCATTTGTTCAAACTGAGCCGACCTGACAACGGCAACAGCTTCGTTGTAATGTTCCGCAGATTCAAACAGAGCTGCTGTTTCAAGACAATACTTTTTATCAGCATCCTTGCAGGTAGCGGCCAGTTTTTTTAACAAGCCGGCACCCGTTTGCAGCTCAACAAGCAACGATTCACCAGCATCTGCCTTTTTAACAAAGCCATGATGCCAGGTCAATATATTGTCAATCCATGCAGATACAGCATACTCATATTCTCCGGGTTCCCCGGTGATAAAATGTCCTAGCCATTCATCGTTTGCAATTTCGTGCATGATGGACTGTTGCCAGCTCTTTTGCCCCTTTTTCCGAAACAACAAAAAAGCACTCACAACATCATGTCCGTCGCCGAATATATCAGCCTTCACTTCAAGAATTTCGCCCGGAACCCGTTTAACGGCAAAGGCTCCATGATCTATAACAGGTCTGACATTCTCTATCACAACCCTTGCTTTTGCAATACTAGCTTTCATAAGCACCAAATATAGTGGTTGAAGATTAGCTGTCAAGCATTTTATTGTAAAAATGACACTAAGAAATCAATAGGCACTTTTGATAAGTCAACACTGATCATGAATGTAAGATCTAGGCCAAAGCCACCTCTGAAAATAAAGCATTCAGCGGAATTTGATTCTTTCTCAAAACTAGAATTCGAAAATAGCAGATTTGAACAGACAATCATCCCCTTCAACAGCATTCTGCTAAAAAAGTTAAACGGATTATCTTAAAGCTAGATAACATCAAGAATTCGTTACTTAATCAATTAACTAAAACATTCCATAAAAAGAAGCTCAAAAAAAGTATGATAGTAATTACAATCCATTAAGAAATCTTAAGAACAATGTAATGTTATACTAACCAAGGACAAATTAGAATTTCTTTGACTTGTAAAAAAAGAAACGGAACTCATGTTGTGATCATCAGAATTGTGTTTTTAGCAATAATGACTTGTGAAGTGGTGACCATTGTCGTACATTTGAACGGAAAATAAAAATTAAAATCGATAACTATGACGGACTTTTTTAATCATCTAATGCATGAATTTGAATTACCATTAGGTAATCCGGTTTTAATTTTCTCTTTAATTCTTTTTATCATTCTTCTATCACCAATTTTACTAAGAAAATTAAATATTCCCAGTATAATTGGATTAATAATTGCAGGTGTTTTAATTGGGCCACATGGATTTAATGTTCTTGAGAAAAATTCGGCAGTTGATTTATTTTCAACGATTGGATTACTCTATATTATGTTTATTGCAGGTTTAGAGCTTGATTTAAATGATTTCAAATCAAACAGAAATAAAAGCATTGTATTTGGCTTTTTTACATTCATTTTCCCGCTGGTAATTGGATTTCCGACATGCTACTATTTACTTGGATACGACTTCAATGCAAGTTTTTTGACAGCAAGTATGTTTGCAACGCACACCCTTGTAGCCTATCCAATTGTTAGTAAATATGGTGTATCAAAAAACCAGGCTGTTGCAATAACAGTTGGCGGAACCATTCTGACTGACACAGCCGTTCTACTAATATTAGCTGTAATTATAGGGAATAGTCAGGGTAACCTGAATCAGGAATTCTGGATTCGATTGAGTGTTTCCCTTGCAATTTTCTCGGCAATTATGTTTTTCTTAATACCCAGAATTGCAAAATGGTTTTTCAAAAATCTGGAGAGCGAAAAACATTCGCATTATATTTTTGTGTTATCGGTCGTGTTTTTCTCAGCATTTCTTGCCGAAGTGGCTGGTGTAGAGTCAATTATAGGGGCGTTTGTGGCAGGCTTGGCACTGAATAAACTAATTCCGCATTCATCTGCCTTAATGAATAGAATCGAGTTTATTGGAAATTCCTTATTCATTCCATTTTTTTTAATCAGCGTTGGAATGATAGTGGACATTAGCGTTATTCTTAATGGTCCAATGGCACTTATCATTGCAGGAACATTATCGGCAGTGGCCATATTTGGAAAATGGGTAGCTGCATTATTCACTCAACTCGCATTTAAATATTCAAATTCACAACGGAAACTTATTTTCGGACTTAGTAGCGCGCATGCAGCAGCAACTTTAGCAGTAATTCTTGTAGGTTACAAATCAGGAATATTAGATGAAAACATTCTTAATGGCACAATTATACTGATTCTTGTAACGTGCATTGTTGCATCATTTGCAACAGAAAAAGCAGTAAAAAAGATTCTTATCGAGTCAGAGGACGAACCCAACCACCTGATTAAGTCAAACGGAGTTGATAATGAGCACATTCTATTGCCAAAAGAAAACATGGCTAATATTGATAAGCTTCTTGAATTTGCAATACTTGTTAAAGAAAAAAGATCTGCAAATCCAATTTCTATATTATCTGTTGTAAGCAATAATGATGAAGCAGAAATAAATATTATTAAAGCCCGAAACAAACTTGAAGAATTTGTCAAACAGGCTTCTGCATCTGAAACTAAAGTAAATATTATTACAACCATAGATCACAATGCTGCAAGCGGAATCAGTCGAATTTCAAGAGAAATTATGTCGGATGTAATAATCCTAGGCTGGCCTCAAAAGTCCGGATTAATTGATAAAATTATTGGTGAAAAGATTGATAGCGTTATTAGCAATACAGATAAAACAACATTTATCTGCCATATTACAAAGCCGCTTGTTTTACACAAACGAATTCTTATTGCAGTGCCGCCGCACGCTGAACATGAATATGGATTTGTAATATGGATTAATAAAATCACTAAACTAGCACAGGAACTAAGTATACCAATTACAGTATTTTGTAATGAATCAACCGAAAAGGCATTAAATAAAGTTATAAAAAAACTCAAAGTTGTAGCTGTTGTCAGAATTACATTGTTTAAAGATTGGGAGGATTTTCTTGTGCTCTCAAGAGATGTAAAAGAGGAAGACTTATTTATTCTTGTATCAGCCAGAAAAGGCGCTCCATCCTATATAGGCGTTCTGGAAAATTTGCCATCAAAACTTGAAAAGCATTTTTCTAACAACAGTATTTTTGTAATTTATCCTCAGCAATTCGTCGATAATTTAAATGCCGAAAACTACAACGACTTTTCCACTGAACCATTAAATAAAGGAATTGAGGCCGTTCAGAAAATAAGAAAAGGCATTGGTTCCTTCTTCAAATCAAAAGATAATATATAATAAAATAATCGTTCGCCTTATTATTGAAATTCAAAGAACAAAAACCAAATAGCACCTATTGCATGAGTTAATACAACACATTCTGTAGGCATTATATTTGATTTTTCATCTTATGAATGACAAAGAACTCCCTTTCAATCTTTAAATGACATCGAAAATTGAAAGCTAACTTAATTATTTAGGATATTCAACCCGAATATGAAAGATATTCATCAGCATTTTCTTGAATATCTTTTTTGCCATTGTAATGTCTTTAAACGTAATATCGGAATTGATAAATTGATTGTCTTCAATTTGCCGGTTGATTATTTCCTCCACCATTGTATCAATGGTTTCGCTGGAAATATTTTTAAGACTTCGCGAGCTTGCTTCCACTGCATCGGCCATCATAACCACAGCTGTTTCACGGCTAAACGGGATAGGACCTGGATATCTGAATGCATTTTCATCCACCTCTGCATGAGGGTAATTTCGAAGAAATGATTTATAAAAATACTGAACACGCGAGCTACCGTGATGTGTTCGTATAAAATCAATTACTTTTTCGGGCAGGCCATTCTTCCTTCCTAAATTAATCCCATGTTTCACATGGGAGATGATAATTCTGGCGCTTTCATCAAAACCAAGTTCGTCGTGAGGATTCACTCCTGTTACCTGATTTTCAATAAAATATCTTGCAAGTGCCATTTTACCAATGTCGTGATACAAGGCGCCGGTTCGCGTTAATAGTGAATTGCCGCCAATCCGGTAAATTACTGCCTCAGCCAGATTGGCAACTTGCAAGGAATGCTGAAAGGTTCCGGGGGCGCGCAAAGCCAACTCTTTTAATAATGGATTATTTGTATCTGATAACTCAAGTAGTGAAACATCGCTGGTGAAGCCGAATACCTTTTCAATAAAGTAAATCAATGGATAAGAAAACAGTGTTAGCGAAGCGCTTCCGGCCAACCAGGCCAGATCAATCATGTTGATGGAAGAAATTCGCCCTTCTACCATTAAGGTAATACCTGAAAACGTAATAAAATAAGATGCTGCTAATAAAGTAATGGTGATGAAAAGCTGCGATCTTTTTCGCATGCTCACAATACTAAAAATGCAGGCGATTCCTCCCACTATTTGAATTACAAAAAATTCATAAGGATTAGGTACTAAAAAACCAATAATTAACATGGTAAGCATATGCGCAAACAAAGCCAATCGGGTATCAAAAAATGCCCTGATAATAATTGGCATGATGCAAAACGGGAATAAATATATGCTTACCAAACTCAGGTTTACCATAAAGGAGGATACAATGACTTCGGCAACAATGAGCGAAAACAAAAAACTGAGTTGGATAGAATCTTCGAAAATATCTTTGCGCAGCAAAACAAGAAACAAAAGCAACATGGCAAGCAATGCCGTAACAATAATAAACTGCCCCGCAATAACCCAAACCGAATTAATTCTGAAACTCCCCATCTTGCTTTCGTACTCTTTTCGAATAGATTCAAGCATTTGAAATTTCTCCGGCGATACAGTTTCACCTTTCAGAATCACAGGTTCACCCTTACTTACCATTCCTCTTGAGTCAGAAATATTATCAATGGATCTGGTTAAAGCTGAACCTGTTAACTCTTCATTAAAATAGACATTAGGTTCCAGAAACTGCTCAAAAAACAATTTCAATTCAGGATCTTGCCACTCAGAATCAGAGTAAAGCTCATTGCAAACAAAGTCGAGCGCCGACTCCGGTGTAAAAAGATTCTCAGGATTCTTTTCTTCTGCAATACTGTTTTTTACCGTTATAATTAGTGTAGGGCGTCCCCCCGAAGGTTTACTGATAGAATGAGCAAGCAAGCCTGTTTCATATATTTTTGTTAGCCAATCAACTCCCCGATTTCGTATTTTTTCTCGGTCAACGTCTGCAAGTAAATAATTATCAGATTTTAAACCTGTTAACCTTCTTGTAAAGGAATCCAGTTCCGCTGATAACGTCTTTGTTTTTAAAGAAAGAATGGACGTATTAAATGTATAGTAGTTCTTGCTTTGCAAAACCAATTGATCTTGCTCACTCTTAATTTCATCCGGAGATTTATTTATAGCGAAATCAAAAGGTGCAACATAATCATCATGAAGCCATATTTTGCCTTTAACGTAAGAGTATCTGAATTTCCCCTCAACAGGCATGATGTAAACAATAAGCGCTACACTTACAAAAAATATAAGCAGCTTAACAATCAGATTGTGCTGGCTTGATAAGTAAAAAAATAGCTTTTTGGTTGCCATACGCCACGAAGATACGTTGAATGAAAATAGCATTGCAAGACTTCAAGGGGAATTCTGCAATGGTATAATTAAGTAAACTTAATTCAAGCTTGTTAATTCAAGCTTAGCTTCGACAAGCAAGAATTAAACTCAGGTATGTTAAGGTATTAACAAACCTGCCATTTTACGATAGAGCTCCTCCGGATTAAATGGTTTGTTCAAAAAATCATTCATCCCGCAACGGCGGTATTGCTCACTTACCTCGTATTGTGAAGATGCCGTTAAAGCAATGATTGGTAGCGTTGCATAAAGTCCGTTTTTCATTTGGCGGATCAAGCGAGAAGCTTGATAACCATCCATTTCTGGCATTTGAAGATCCATCAATACCAGATCAACCCGATGACCTTCGAGATGTTCAACAGCTTCGCGACCGTTTTCAACCACTTTCAGCTCCACACCCCATTTATCCAATACATTTCGAGCAACCAACTGGTTGATGGCATTGTCCTCTGCCAGTAAAATCTTTTTTCCACTTAGCATTCCTTCCGCAGGAAGAACAGGCTTTGTGTTTGAGGAAGGTTCCAGTTCATAAAGAATGGTAAAGTAAAATTGAGATCCTTTGCCAGGCTCACTTTTGAGCTCTATTTCGCTACCATGCAATCGGGCTATTTTACGACAAATTGCCAGGCCCAATCCCGTACCGCCGTATTTACGCGTGGTTTCTGAGGAAGCTTGTGAAAAACGCTCGAATATTAATTGCTGTTTGGTTTGATCAATTCCTATTCCTGTATCCTGAATGATGAATTTAACACCCACACTTTTACCATCTCCCGACACACAAATCACCTGAAGGCGAACCCAGCCGTTTGGGGTAAATTTAAGAGCGTTATTCAATAAGTTATTTAAAATCTGTGTCAAACGATTCGAATCGCCTCTCACAAAATCAGGCAACGATTTGTCAACGTCAAGCAATAAATCAATTCCTTTTTCCTGGGCCAATGGACTTAAAGAAGCGCGCAAAGTCTCAAGTAATTGCGGCAAGTGAAAGGGCGTTTTTTCAAGCTCTATTCCCCCTGCTTCAATTCTTGAATAGTCCAGAATATCATTGATGATGTGTAATAAATGACCCGAAGAAAACCGCAATACTTCAAGATTTTTACGCTGGTCTTCCCTTGGGTTTTCTCTAAGTAAAAGTGAACTTATTCCGACCACTGCATTCATTGGTGTTCTCAGCTCATGACTCATATTACTCAGAAACTGCGATTTGAGTTCGGCGAGCTCTTCTGCCTTGGATAAGGCATTTTTCAATGATTTTTCAGCCTTAAATACCGACTTCGTCATTAAAAAACCTTGTCCGAATGTAAGCAACATAGCCATGAAAAAATTGATGGTGCTTAATTGAAAAACTCCTTCGTACGCGTTCGGAAAATAATGGTACAAGCGGGGTGACGCTCCGGGTATATTGGTAAGCAGAATGGTCAAAAAAAGTAAGGAAACTGAAGCGATTCTGAACTTTTTTCACCCGGTTCAAAAAGTAAAAATATGCCGATCAGGGTCGAGAAGAAATAGTAATAAAAACCGTTGCGCCCGCCAATTCCGTCGTCGTATAGAAATATATTGATAAGACCAAAACAAATAAAATTAAATGCTACCGCAGGAATTTGCTTTCGTTTAAGAAAATAAATATTCAACAACAAGGGAGTTGCGCTTAACAATCCCAAAAGAAATAGTGTTTGATTTCCCTTAAGAAGCCATATAATGGTATAAGGCACAAAGGCAAATAAACACATCCAGGAAAGTTGTTTTAAAAACTTAGTCCGCTTTTGAGGCATAATTGTTTTCCATAACCTTGCGATACGCAATCAGGAAACAATGGTTAAAGATTTTAACTTGAAAATTGAGACCTTTCTTACAAATAAAATTCCCAAATAATTTTCAAACCGAGGGATAAAACAAGCTCAAAATTTTGGCTTCATTTTGCCAGTTTAATTGATCCGTAGCCCTGACACAAGCTTGTCGCATTTGCGCAATCAATTCCTTATTATCTTTCAATTCCTTAATCATTCGGGCCATTGCTTCCGGTTCATGGGTATTTGTAATTATTCCAAAACCAAATTCATGAATAACTCTGGAGACTTCCGGCAAATTACTTGCTAACACGGGGATTCCGGCATGCATGTAATCAAACAGTTTATTGGGAAGACTAAATCGATAATTGATATTGCTGTCCTTGTCAAGCGTTAGTCCTAAATTGCAAGAGGCTGTTACACGCATCAACTCAGAATACTTCATTTTTGGAAGAAAAATTACTTTTCCCCGAATTCCTTCATTCTGGGAAAGTTGTCTTAATTGGTCAATAACATCTCCGGATCCTGCGATAATCAATTTCACGTCATCCAGATAACGCATCATTTGCACCGCTTCTTCCGCTCCACGATCAACATTAATTCCGGCTCCCTGCAGTATTAGTAAAAAGTCAGAATCTTTTACACCTATTGATTCCCGTTCAACAGCTTGAATTGCGCCTGCTTGTTTTTGAGGAATGTTTCTCACAACGGAAAGCTTTACGCCATATTCCTTTTCATAAAGCCCTGCAATAGATTGGTTGACGGTAATTACCGATTTCAGTCTGGGAAAAATGAATGATTCAATCATACCCCAAACCTTCTTTACAATAGGACGTTTCTGTATTTCAGGTACCCCCAAAAAATATTCATGGGTATCATAAACCAATTCCATATTCCGTAAACGCGACACCAACCAGGCAGGTAAAAGTGTATCCAGATCATTTGCGTGAATTCTTCTTGCTTTGCTAAACAACAGAAAAAAAAACAAACGGATGTTTAATTCGGCATAAAACAAAGGGCCCCTGCTAAAAATCAAATTCATACGTGTATATGGAAAGGGCAAAAGAGGCATTTCAATACTGGTAGGAAGTAATCGGCCAACCAGATGTGGTAAATAACCAAGATCGTACAAAGTATTGCAAACTTTAAGAACCCGGTTATCTGTTGCCAGGTCATTACTTACCGTAACCAAAATTTTTATTCGCTTTTGCACTGCACGAAATTACATTCAGGAGACAAACCTACATAGTCTTTTTGTAAATTGCCCTAATTAAGTAAAACAATGAAAGCAAGTTCAGAGGTTAAATCAGGTTTGGCATTGGGATTAGCCTATTTTATCTGGCTTCTTGGAGAAAAGTTTCTGGGATTTCATGATGTCCGGCTGGATTACCTGCCTTTCGTTTTCTGGCTCTTTGTAATTTTTCCGGCCATTGGAATTAACTGGGCGATGAAAGCAAAACGTGACCGGTTTTACAAAGGAAAAATCAACCTTCTTGCTTCCTTACGAGTCGGAGTAATTATTTCGATAACCATGTCATTATCTGCAGCTTTGATGAAATTTATTTATGTTTTTCTGGTGAATCCTCTATATTACGATAACCGGATTGCCCACGATAGACAAATGATTGAAGAACTGGATATTGCTTTGGGAGATAAAGAAAAAATGATTTCCAAAGTCATGAATGAAAATACTTTATCAGCTTCAATGATTCAAACATTTCTATTCATGATTTTATCAGGGTGTATAATTACAATCGTAGCCGCTGTAATGCTAAAGAAAAATACCAGAACTCCTCAGAACGAAGACTCAATTAAAATAAATACTCCAAAGAATATATAGAATCACCTGAGTTTGCAAATTTATTCTGTTGATAAAATTTCTTTCCGCCAAAATTTGTGAATTCCAGTATGATTTAGCTTCGCAAGGATGAATATAATTAGCAAGGCTTCTCTAAAAAAACTTAATACTTTTGGCATTGAGGCAGAAGCATCCTTTTTGGCCAGCGCTGCTGAAACCAACACGGTACTCGAAATTCTCGAGTATAAAGAGAAAAACAAGTTATCGTTGTTAATCCTTGGAGGTGGATCAAATATTTTATTCACTCAAAACCCAGCCTCACTTGTTCTTTTAAACCGCTTCCGCGGGATAGAAATACTCGACCAGATTGGAGACGATAACGTCTTAGTTAAAGTTTCAGCCGGAGAAATCTGGCATGAATTTGTCGTTTTTTGCATTCAAAATAACTTGGGTGGCCTCGAAAATCTTTCACTTATTCCCGGAAATGTTGGAGCATCTCCAATGCAAAATATCGGAGCATACGGGGTTGAAATCAAGGACTGCTTTTACAGTCTCGATGCAATTCAACTTTCAGATGGTAGATTAAAAACATTTGACGCGTCTCAATGTAATTTTGGATATCGTGAAAGTATCTTTAAAAACGAAGAAAAAAACAAATGGCTGATTACTTCGGTGACATTCAGATTAACCCGGAAAAATCATGTTTTAAATACAGGTTATGGAGCCATTCAATCTGAGCTTGAACAAGCAGGCATCGTTCATCCTGGAATTGCTGACATCAGCGAAGCTGTTGTAAGAATTAGAAAAAGCAAACTACCTAATCCCGCAGAAATCGGTAATGCAGGCAGTTTCTTTAAAAACCCGGTGGTAGCTATTCAAACTCTTGAAGAAATCCGTAAAAACCACGCCGACATAGTAGCCTACCCAATCAACGAAAGCGAGGTAAAACTAGCAGCCGGATGGCTTATTGAAAAAGCAGGATGGAAAGGATATCGCGAAGGTGATGCCGGTGTGCATAAGAACCAGGCTCTTGTTCTGGTTAATTATGGAAATGCCAGCGGAAAAGAAATATTGAATCTTTCTTCAAAAATAATTGAAGATATTCAATCAAAATTCAAGGTGACTCTGGAACGGGAAGTGAATATTATTTAGCCGGAAGCGTTTTCTCCATGCCCGATTCTTCCCAAAAAACCTGTTTTAAACTTGTATGAAATAAAGCCAGCCTGATTCCTATCGTTAATTTAAAAACCTGAGCATCATCCGTTCTTCTGATATCATCCCAAATAAGCTCTGTTAAAGGACTTAATTCGGCTGAAAGAATTTGCATTTTTCCATCTTTTCGTACCAGAAAAAAATCGCCATCCCGGACAATATCATCATAAACAGTCGGTAATTTCATTTCACCTCCGGTGGAAATTAAGCCAAAAAAACCGCCCTTTTTAACTCTGGCATAATCACCAACAAACGGTGAAGCCTCTTCGTACACAGCTTCAATTGCCGTTTTTCCTTTTTTATCGATATAACCCCATTTTCTTCTAAGTCTAAAAGTGGCTCGTCCCGATGAAAAGAAACCACTTTCCTCATAACGTGCGGGAATGATTAATTTACCGCTTCGATCAATGTATCCTTTTTTACCGGATTGCTCAATTCTTGCAAGACCTTCGCTAAATCCATCAACACCCAAAACCGCCGACGAGCACCAGGATTTAAAAGGAATTACGGCTTTCCCTTTGCGATCGAAATAAGCACATTTTGAATTTCTGGTAACTTTACACAATCCTTCAGAAAAAGAACCTACCCGGTCGTTTAAAACAGGTATGAATTCATTTCCTGAAGTATCAATTACACCAACCAATTCATTGCGCATCACGCGTGCCGCACCATCCGAAAACTGCAAAGCAACATCATATTTAAATGGAACTTTGACTCCACCCAAGGTGTCAACAAAACCAACAAGACCGTTTTCGGTTACAGCAGCGAGTCCTTCACTGAAATCATCTGAATTTTCATATTTAGGTTCAATACGAATTTTACCAAAGCGATCAGTAAATCCATATAAATCACCTTTGCTTATTTGATAAAACCCATTTACCGGACCGGAAACCATATCATATTCAAGTGGTAAAACAATAGTTCCGCGCGAATCAATAATTCCATACAAACCATCAGATTCAACAACCGCCAATTGATTTTTAAATGGCTCTCCATCGTCATAAAGTGGTTTAACCACTTTAATTCCTGCTTTATTAATGTATGCTATTTTTTCACCAATGCGAACCATAGCTAAATTCTCAGAAAAGCTCCAGGCTTCTTCAAATTGCCAAGTGAGCACGTTTTTACCGGTTGAATCAACATAGCCCCATAAATCGCCGTTAACGGCGGGATACAAAGGAATGGATGCTAGTTTTACATCCCGGCGAAGCCGTTCAGGGTAAGGGTACTCAGGAAACTGCTTTTTAAATCCTTCAAAGCTTTCAACCCGCTGATCAGCTGTAAAATCAGCATAAATTAAATCCCAGGCTTGCTCGGAGTTTCGGTTTGAAGGATACTTTTTCACAAAAGAATACAATTGCTCAACACTGTAATCCTTTACCAGCAATGCATAAAGAGCATCTTCAGCTTCAATTTTATGAGCCGAATTGGGATACTTTTCTATAAATAATGCATATGACTGTTCATCCTGCGGAGCAGTAATTTCCCGAAAAAAAGCATCATCAAGCAACTGCCGCGCTTGTTTATCTCGTACAGATGCCGGGTACTTTTCAAGAAAACGCTGCAAATCAATTGAAGTTCCAGTGCTATCGGCCAGTTGAAATGCCCGATCAATTTCAAGAAATCTAGCCTCTTCGCTATATTCATTAAACTTATAAAACAAAGAATAATGAGCATAGGATGCGGGTGTATTTATTTTCTTCGCTTTTTGGAACGCTGAATAATAAATCCTGTCTTGAAGTCCCGCCAAAGCGGTATCTGAAACGCCATAATCCAATAATGCAATTCGCTCTTTGGCTGATAATAATCCATAAAATGAATCGGCAAGCATGACCTGAACAAAGGCCGAATCATAAGAATGAAAGTGATTTAGTTTATCGTATCTGATGAGAGCCAAACCAAAATGAGCCGCTGCCGGGTTCTTTCGCAATTTCTTTTCAAAAATCTGCTTCGCTTTAAAAAAATCAAATTCCTTCAAAGCATCATATCCTTTCTCAATCGATTGAGCTGTTGCATTGATGCTCAAAAAAATTAAAACAGAAATTACAATGAATAAACGCATCATAAAAAGTGGATTCCGGCAATCATTTTAAAATCAAAGTTCTTCACAAATTCAGTTTACATATTTCTTCTGTACTGACCTCCTACTTCAAACAATGCATTGGTTATTTGCCCCAATGAACAATATTTAACCGCTTCCATCAATTGTTCGAATATGTTCTTATTTTGAATGGCAGCCGCTTGAATTGAGTCGATTAATGCTTCTGTTTGTGCCTCATTTCCTTGGTGAAGGTTGCGAAGCATTTCAATCTGGTATTGCTTTTCGTCCTCATTGGCGCGGATGACTTCGCGCGGCAAAACAGTTGGTGAGCCCTTTGAACTTAAAAAAGTATTTACACCAATGATCGGAAATTCACCGGTATGCTTTAGCATTTCATAATGCATCGACTCCTCCTGAATTTTCCCCCGCTGATACATGGTTTCCATGGCACCTAAAACACCTCCACGTTCGGTAATTCTGTCGAATTCGGAATAAACAGCTTCCTCCACCAAATCGGTTAATTCATCAATAATAAAAGAACCCTGCAGGGGATTTTCATTTTTAGCAAGTCCCAATTCTTTATTAATAATTAATTGTATTGCCATTGCGCGGCGCACGCTTTCTTCGGTTGGAGTTGTAATTGCTTCATCATAAGCATTGGTGTGCAATGAATTGCAATTGTCATAAATGGCATAAAGGGCCTGCAAGGTTGTTCGGATATCGTTGAAATCAATTTCCTGCGCATGCAGCGAGCGACCTGAAGTTTGAATATGATATTTCAACATTTGTGAGCGCTCGTTCCCACCGTATTTCTGTTTCATGGCTTTGGCCCAGATTCTTCGGGCTACCCGCCCGATAACTGCGTATTCAGGATCAATGCCATTACTAAAAAAGAAACTTAAATTCGGCGCAAAATCATCAATATGCATTCCTCTGCTGAGGTAATACTCAACATAAGTAAATCCATTTGCGAGCGTAAATGCGAGCTGTGTGACAGGATTTGCGCCCGCCTCAGCAATGTGATAACCCGAAATACTGACACTATAAAAATTACGAACCTTTTTATCAATAAAATACTGCTGTGTATCGCCCATCATTCGCAAAGCGAATTCGGTGCTGAAAATACAGGTATTCTGAGCCTGATCTTCCTTCAGAATATCAGCCTGAACGGTTCCGCGAACTACTTTTAGGGTATCTGCTTTAATACGCTGATAAACATCCGCAGGCAAAACCTGATCGCCTGTTACGCCAAGCAGCATCAAGCCCAAACCATTATTCCCTTCGGGAAGTTCGCCCTGGTAAGCAGGACGAGTCACTCCTTTTTTCTGATAAATTGCCTTTATTTTTTCTTCTACTTCTTTTGCCAGACCATTTTCATGAATGTAAATTTCGCATTGTTGATCAATGGCAGCATTCATAAAGAAACCAAGTAACATCGGAGCCGGCCCATTGATCGTCATCGAAACCGACGTACTTGGAGCGCACAAATTAAATCCTGAATACAATTTCTTGGCATCGTCCAGACAGCAAATGCTTACACCTGAATTTCCAATTTTACCATAAATATCGGGACGTAAATCGGGGTTATTGCCATACAATGTAACCGAATCAAATGCAGTACTCAATCGAGCGGCCGGCATGCCTTTACTCACATAATGAAAGCGACGGTTGGTGCGCTCCGGGCCACCTTCACCGGCAAACATTCGTGTAGGATCCTCACCTTCACGTTTAAATGGATAAATTCCTGCAGCAAATGGAAATTCTCCGGGCACATTCTCCTGCAATGTCCATTTTAAAATATCACCCCAATTTTTAAATGATGGTGTAACAACCTTTGGAATTTGCTGATGCGAAAGGCTTTCGGTATGGGTTTTAATTTTAATTTCTTTGTCCCTTACCTTAAAAATAAAATATTCGTCCTTGTATTGCTTTCTTTTTTCCTCCCAGTTCTCAATGATGAGCCAGTTTCTTGGATCTAAATCCAATTTGATTCTGTCGAATTCGGCAAATAATGTTTTTACAAAATCATCCGAATCTTTTTTCTTTTTAAATAGTTCAATTGTCTGATGAATTGAAAACAATTTTCCGGCAATCTCTGCCTGAATTTCTGTCCAGGCATTGTAGCTTCTGTTATTTTCAGATATTTCACTTAAATAACGGGTTCTCTGAGGAGGAATTACATAAATTTTCTCGCTCATTTCGCGAGACACTGTGTATGAGGAATTCAGGTCAGCACCTGTTTTTTCCACAATGGTATCCATGATTCTCCGGTAAAGATTATTCATTCCGGGATCGTTAAACTGCGAAGCGATAGTTCCGAAAACAGGCATTAAATCAGGATCCTGATCCCATAAATTATGATTTCTTTGGAATTGTTTTTTAACATCACGAAGAGCATCCAAAGCGCCTCGTTTATCGAATTTATTTAAGGCGATTAAATCCGCAAAATCAAGCATGTCAATTTTTTCCAGCTGGGTAGCTGCTCCGTATTCCGGAGTCATCACATACAGACTGATATCGCTGTGATCAAGAATTTCAGTATCGCTTTGACCAATGCCTGAAGTTTCGAGGATAATTAAATCAAAGCCGGAGGCTTTTAGAATGGATACGGCTTCCTTGACGTGTTTGCTCAAGGCAAGATTGCTCTGGCGGGTAGCCAGCGAGCGCATATAAACCCGAGGACTGCGGATGGCATTCATTCGGATTCGGTCACCCAGTAAAGCCCCGCCTGTTTTTCGTTTTGAAGGATCTACTGAAATTACACCGATATGTTTCTCAGGAAAATCAATTAAAAACCTTCGCACCAATTCATCTACTAATGAAGACTTCCCGGCACCGCCGGTACCGGTAATACCCAAAACAGGAGTAGCACTTTTTTTGGCCAGTTCATGCACCCTTGCCAATTCAGCAGAAGAACCTTCCGGATTATTTTCAGCGGCAGAAATTAGTTTTGCAATGCTAACCCAATTTTTTTCTACCAAATGTCCAACTTCCCCATTTAAATGAATGCCGGTGGGATAATCACATTTTTCAAGCAAATCATTAATCATCCCCTGAAGCCCCATTTTACGGCCATCATCAGGATGGTAAATACGTGCAATTCCATACTCCTGCAATTCAGCAATTTCAGAAGGAAGAATGGTTCCCCCGCCCCCACCAAATATTCTGATATGACCTGCGCCTTTTTGTTTTAACAGATCGTGCATGTATTTAAAATATTCCATGTGACCTCCCTGGTAGGAAGTCATGGCAATGGCCTGGGCATCTTCCTGAATGGCACAATTAACCACTTCTTCAACACTGCGGTCGTGCCCTAAATGGATGACCTCGGCTCCCGAACTTTGAATGATGCGCCGCATGATATTAATGGCGGCATCGTGTCCGTCAAACAAAGAGGCTGCTGTAACAATTCGGATCTTATTCTGTGGCTTATATACTGCTGTTTCCATGGGTAAACTGCTCAATTTGGGGAGCACAAATATAGGCAATCGGAATCAATGCCCGCCGACAACTGTCTTCAAGCTTTCGAAGGCAGCACTTGAAAACAGAACGGAAGTAGAAATTCACAGGTTGTAATTCCGGCAGTATCAATATGCTATATTTGCGATTCATTCAGGTCATGAAAAACACCAAACCCGCTTTGGGATTTATTTTCACTACGTTAATCCTTGACATCACCGGTTTTGGCATCATTATTCCCGTTTTCCCCAAACTGATTCAGGAATTAACCGGTGGAACACTCAGTCAGGCATCTGAATACGGAGGTTGGCTTTTGTTCTCGTTTGCATTTATGCAATTTTTATTTTCACCGGTCTTGGGTAACTTAAGTGATCAATATGGCCGCCGCCCCGTTTTATTGATATCCTTATTGGGCTTCGCCATTGACTATTTACTTCTTGCTTTTGCACCCACAATTGTATGGTTGTTTATTGGCCGGCTCATCGCCGGGATGATGGGTGCAAGTATTACCACAGCCACTGCTTACATTGCTGATATTTCGACCCCTGAAAAAAGAGCACAAAATTTTGGTATGGTTGGGGCTGCATTCGGACTTGGGTTTATTATTGGTCCGGTGATTGGCGGAATTCTGGGTGAGTATGGGTCGAGAGTTCCCTTTTTCGCTGCGGCGGCACTCACCTTTATAAATTTTCTTTACGGTTATTTTATTTTACCCGAATCCCTTCCAATAAGTAACCGTCGCAAGTTTGACCTGATACGTGCAAACCCCTTGGGTTCGTTTAAGATGTTGCGTAAATACCCGATTATTTCAGGTATGGCTCTTTCGCTTTTACTAATTTACATTGCTTCGCATGCTGTGCAAAGCACCTGGTCGTTTTTTACCATGGATCAATTCAACTGGAGTGAATCACAGGTTGGTTATTCCCTTGGTTTTGTGGGCGTTCTTGTTGCGCTTGTGCAAGGCCTGCTCATCAGAATTATCAATCCCAGGCTAGGCAATAAAAACTCCGTGATAGCCGGTATGATTCTTTACGTTGGCGGACTGGTACTGTTTGCATTTGCTCCTAACTTTGGTTCGTGGATGATGTTTGCGGCGCTCATTCCTTATTGTTTGGGTGGAATTTCAGGACCGGCCATTCAAAGCATACTTTCTTCGCAGGTACCTGCGAATGAACAGGGGGAGCTACAGGGTGCACTAACAGGATTGATAAGCATAACCGCAATTATTGGCCCGGTGATGATGACAGGCTTGTTTGCATTTTTTGCCGACCCCGATGCGAAAACTTATTTTCCGGGTGCTGCATTTTTAACGGCAGCTATTTTAGGCCTGTTCAGCTTATTTGCCGCCATCAAAGCTTTTGGAAGTTCCATACCGACAAAAAACAATTAATCCTTCTCTGTAATATTTAAATCACATTCAATACCAACACCAAAACCTAAAACCAAAAATCAATATGAAATTTGTTTCTTTGAAGCTGTTATTTACGTGTATGATTATAGCAACAGCTGTGCAAAACGGAGTTTCGCAGGAGGCTCCCCTGATTCCACTTGAAGACTTCTTTAAGAATCCTGAAAAAGTATCTTTTAGAATTTCCCCCGACGGGGAATA
>Ga0169931_10002311_pt1 | contig 31122 bp, 27 predicted proteins | sample Kivu_15m_20L_FD_129675 | JGI IMG/M metagenome (GOLD analysis project Ga0169931, IMG submission 129675) | Freshwater microbial communities from Lake Kivu, Western Province, Rwanda to study Microbial Dark Matter (Phase II) - Kivu_15m_20L... | ecosystem: Environmental > Aquatic > Freshwater > Lake...
CACCGTGCTCGCCGACACCGTGCTCGCCGACACCGTGCTCGCCGACACCGAAGCCAACGCCGGCGAACTCAGCGCTCCGCCGATCACAGACGCCATGGCGAGCAGCGCGACGCCCGCGGCCCCGCGGGCCCGACGCGCAGGCGAGTTCCGATTCCCGGCGCGTGCTCGCTCGCCGTGTTCGCGGAGCGCGCAAGCCTCGGCCGGCGCACACGGATCGGAGGCGGAGCACGCGGCCTGACGACGCGCGCACGGCGCGCTGGACGAGGACGGGGCAGCGAAGAACGAGCACACAAACAGGTACGGCTGCATGGCAAACGGCTCCTTGCGGAAGGCAGGATCGGGACTGACCGCTGGCGGGACTTGGGGCGCGCAGGCCAACGCAGCCCTGCACGGCCAACCACCCCCTCGTCAGGCCGCCCGACGGACGGCGCCTACTGACTCACGAGGGCGCCCCAAGGTCACCGCGACTTGCTTTTTTTCGCGGCGACTCCGGGCGCACACGTGAGCTCACCTGCCCAGCGGAGCGCGCCCCCGCCGTCCGATCCAGGCTCGTCGCCTCGGCGCAGCACGAACCGGCCCGAAGTCGGGACCCAGCCCACCCAACGGCCCCGCGCCGTGCCCGCGCTCCCCACTTTCGGCGTCGGCGCCTCCGCGCCGCGGGAACTCGCGGGGCCCGAGCGGCAACCAGCTCGCCCATGCTGGAGTGGTTGATCGTCGGCGGGGGCGTGCAGGGCTCGTACCTGTCCAACGTCGTCGTGCACGCGCTGGGCGCCGCGCCCGAGCGCGTCCGCGTGCTCGATCCGCACCCCCGACCGCTCGAAGCGTGGCGCCGCCGCGCCCGCAACTGCGCCATGGACTTCCTGCGCAGTCCGGGCGTGCACCACATCGACGTCGATCCGTTCTCGCTGCTGCGCTTCGCACGCTCGCAGGCCGCGCCGCCCACGGCGGAGCTGTGGGGTCGCTACCAACACCCGTCGCTGTGCCTGTTCGAGGCCCACGCAGGCGCGGTGATCGAACGCGCCGGCCTCGAGGCGCTGCGCACGCCCGGTGAGCTGCGCCGACTGCGCGCCTGCGAGGGCGGCTACCGCGCCGAGACGACGCACGGCGAGCTGCGCGCGCGGCGCGTGCTGCTCGCAGTCGGACCGCCGCGCGAACTCAACTGGCCGGCGTGGGCGCGGGCCGCGCGCGAACGTGGCGCGCCCGTCGCTCACCTCTTCGACGAACAAGCCCCGCTCGCCCAGCTCGCCGCGCACGAGCGCGTGCTCGTCGTCGGCAGCGGCTGTACGGCGGCCCACGCCGCGCTTCACGCCGCCCGCATCGCCCGCTCGACGACTTGGCTGACGCGCACAGCTCTGCGTGGCGCCGAGTACGACTCCGAACCCGGCTGGCTCGGCCCCAAATTCCTGCGCGACTTCGAACGCGAACGTGCGCCGCAGCGCCGCCGCGCGGCGATCGACACCGCGCGCCAGCCCGGGACGTTGCCCGCGCGCCTGCAGCATGCGGTCGCGCTCGCGCTGCGCCACGAACGTTTGTCGCACGAGCTGGGCGACGAGCCGCGCGTCGAACTCGACGAGAACGGCCGAGCGCACGTTCGCGGGTCCGGCCCAGCGCGCGAGCACAGCTTCGACCGCGTCGTGCTCGCGACCGGCTTCGCGCGCGTGCGGCCGGGCGGCGGCTGGCTCGACGCGCTCGCCGACGAACTCGGGCTGGAGCGCGCTCCGTGCGGCTATCCGGTGCTCGCGCCGACGCTCGAATGGGCGCCCGGTCTGTACGTCACCGGTCAACTCGCGGAACTCGAACTCGGCCCTACCGCGCGCAACATCGGCGGCGCGCGCCTGGCGGCCGAGAGATTGGTCCTTGGAAGGAGCGCCGCATGAAACCGTCTCGCCGTGAATTCTCGCTCGGCGCTCTCAGCTTGGGAGGCGCTGTGCTCGCCGGCTGCTCCAGCGCATCTCGCAGCACCCGGGCACTGCCCGCGTCCGCCGGCGACGCCGCGCAGGACGGCAGCCAGTTCTGGCTCGCGCACAACCGGGAGCTCGTGGCGCAGCTCGAGCTCGCGCCGAACGCCAACATCCTCGACGCCGGTTGTGGACGCGGCGACCACGCGCTGCTCCTCGCGGAACGCGCGCCGCTGGGGCGCGTCACCGCGCTCGACCTCTCCGAAGAAACGATCTCCGCGCTGCGCGCCCGCATCGCTGGAACGCCCTTCGAGCGCCGCGTCACGCCGCAGCTGGGCGACCTCCAGGCTCTGCAGTTCGCAACGGCGAGCTTCGACGCAGCGTGGACCAGCCACGTGCTGCACTTCATGCCCGATCCGGTGGCCTGCGTGCGTGAACTCGCGCGCGTTGTCCGCCCCGGAGGCTGGGTCGTCGTGCGCGAGGACCGCGCGCTGACGCGCTGCCTGCCGCTCGACGTCGGGCTCGGCGAGCCCGGTCTCGAAGAGCGCGTCAACGCGTCCTTCGAAGCGTGGTTCGCAGCGGATCGCACGCAGCGCGGCCGCGTCAGCATGGGTTGGCTCGGTGTGTTGCGCGCAGGCGGGCTGCACGACGTGCGTGCGAAGTCGGTGCTGATGGAACTCACGCCGCCGTTCGACCCCCACCAGGCGCGCCATGTGCGACGACGCCTCGCGCGCGAAGCCGGTGACGAGCGTTTGAGCTCCGCGGATCGCGAGGCCCTGCGCCAACTGTCCACCGAAGGCGGCGAGCACGACGCGCTCGCCCGCAACGACCTGCACTTCGTCTCGGTCTCGAGCCTTTATCTGGGCCGCGTCTAGATCTCACTTTCTCTCTCTCCATGCGAACTCAACCCATCCCCGTAACGGTGCTGTCGGGCTTCCTCGGCGCCGGCAAGACCACGCTCCTCAACCACGTGCTGCGCAACCGCGAAGGCCGGCGCGTGGCCGTGATCGTCAACGACATGAGCGAGGTCAACGTCGACGCCAAGCTCGTCGGCAGCGGCGACGCCGCGCTCTCGCGCACCGAAGAGAAGATGGTCGAGATGCACAACGGCTGCATTTGCTGCACGTTGCGCGATGATCTCCTGAAAGAGGTCTCGCGCCTCGCGCACGAGGGCCGCTTCGACGCGATCCTGATCGAGTCGACGGGCATCAGCGAGCCCATGCCGGTTGCGCAGACGTTCACGTTCACCGACGAGAACGGCGTGACGCTCAACGACGTCGCCAAGCTCGACACGCTCGTGACGGTGGTGGACGCCAAGCGCTTCCTCGACGACATCCGCGCCATCGAGACGCTGAAGGAACGCGGGATCGCGGCCGGCGAGGACGACGAGCGCTCGATCGCGGACCTGCTGGTCGACCAAGTCGAGTTCGCCGACGTGCTCGTGCTCAACAAGACCGACCTGGTGAGCGCGCCGGAAGCGGCGCGCGTCGAAGCCGCGCTGCGCAAGCTCAATCCGCTCGCCAAGCTCGTGCGCTCCGAGCGCTCGCGCGTCCCGCTCGATTCCGTGCTCGGCACGGGCCTGTTCGACCTCGACCGCGCGCAACGCAGCGCCGGCTGGATCCAAGAACTTCTCGGCGAGCACACGCCCGAGACCGAGGAGTACGGCATCTCGAGCTTCGTCTGGCGCGCGCGCAAGCCGTTCCACCCTGAGCGCCTGCACTACCTGTTTGCGTCGGGGTTTGGCGACATCCTGCGCTCCAAGGGCTTCTTCTGGATCGCTTCGCGGCCCGACGTCATGGCTTCTTGGTCGCAGGCTGGTTCCACCGCGCAGATCGAGCCCATGGGCCGCTGGTACGCCGCGATTCCGCGCGACGATTGGCCCGACGAAGCCGAAGCCGTCGCGGACATCCGCGCGCGCTGGCATGAGCGCTGGGGCGACCGTCAGCAGGAGCTCGTGTTCATCGGCGTCGATCTCGACCGAGCTGGCGTCGAGGAGGCGCTCGAGCTGTGCCTACTCACCGACGAGGAACTCGCACTCGGCGAAGCCGCGTGGAGTCACTTCGCCGATCCGTTCGATCCTTGGGTGCTTCCCGAAGGCGAGGACGAGCACGACGACGCGAGCGCGCAGCACCACAACTGAGTCGAACGCAACCACCACCACGCTCCCAGGAGATCCCGATGGCACGTACCTGCCCCATCACCGGTCGACACACTCGCTCGGGCGCTCAGATCGCGCGCCGCGGCCTCTCGAAGAAGTCGGGCGGCATCGGCCTGCGCATCACCGGCCACACCAAGCGCAAGTTCAAAGCGAACATCCAGCCCAAGCGCGTCTGGGTCCCTGAGCTCAAGCAGTTCGTGCGCGTGCGCGTGTCGACGCGCGGACTCAAGCACATCGACGCACGCGGCGCGTACTCCGTGCTGCGCGAGGCCGGCCTGCTGCCCAAGAAGCGCAAGTCGCGCGCGAAGGCCACGGCATGAAGACCAAAGAACGTTTCTGTTTCCTCGTCTGTACGGGCTGTCCGACTCCCGGCCGCAGTCGCTACACGACGCACAAGCGCGCCAAGGCCGGGTACAAACTCTCGAAGAAGAAGTACTGCCGCTTCTGCCGCAAGCACGCCGAGCACGTCGAGAAGCGGCTCTGACCCCCAGCGGAGTTGCGACATGAGTTGGTTCGAGTCGTTCGAAGAGCTGGAGCGCGCCTCGCGCATCCAGCCGCAGACCGAAGTGGCGCCGGGCGTAGTCCTCGTGCGCCGAACCTTCGTTTTCGGAGCGCTCGCGGCTGGCTCAGCACTGCTCAGCGCCTGCCAGAACGCGCCCAAGCAACTCGTCGAACTCGATAACGACGAGCGGGCGCTCGAGGACTTCGTCCACACGCTGCGCCCGCGCGCGCGTGAGCTCGTCGCGAGCCCCGCGCCCGACGAGGAGCGCTACCTCGCGCACGTCGGGCGCTCGCTCACGCGCTTGGCGCCGCCAAAGGTCGGCACGGTCGAACTCGCCGCAGGCAACTGGGACATGACGTCGCGCTGTCGCTTCCCTCCCATCGCGGTCTTCGAGATGCGCCTAGCGGCAGGCGCGCGGCTCGAGCTGCACGATCACCGCGACTACAACGGCGTGCTCAGTTGCGCGCGCGGCTCGGTGCGCTGCGGCAACTACGACATCGTCGGCGACGTCGCCGCGGCGCGCGCCCGCGCCAAGGACGAACCGTTCGAGGTGCACAAGCTCGCCGAGCTCACGATGCGCCCCGGCGACGTCTCGACGCTCTCGCGCAGCACGCGCAACCTGCACGAACTCGAAGCCGGGCCCGACGGCGCCGTGTTGTACGACGCGTTCACCTACTTCGACGCCAAGGCGCGCTCCTACAACGTCGTGCTCGGTCCTGCCGTCGCGGGCAGCGCCGAGCGCTTCGAAGCGCGCTGGAAGCGCGGTTGAGGGCGCGCCAGGGCGCGAGCTGAGCCCCCATGCGAGAGAGCGTGTTGAGCGCCGTGGCTGCGTTGGCGCTCTTCGCGAGCTGCGCGAGCACTCCCGAGGCTCGCGACGCATCCGGACCTGCTCCTGACGCGACAACTTGGAATTTCGAGAGCGTCGCCGCTGGGCAGCTGCCCCCGACTTGGCGCGTGGCGCGCACCGGTTGGACGGCGAAGACCGTCGAGAACGCTCCCGCTGACGCCGAACGTGCGAGTTCGCGGCGCGCCGTGCGCGTCGAGCTTCCCGAGGGCGCGCGCGACGGCTACTTCGGCAACGTGCTCACGACGCTCGATGCGCGTGCGCTGCGCGGCCAGGTCGTGCGCTTGCGAGCGCGCGTCCGCGACGAGCGCCCCGTCGAGGGCGACTGCGCGCGGCTGTGGCTGCGCATCGACCGCCCGGCGCCAGCGGATGGATTCCTGGGCTCGACCGAGGATTTGCCGCTCGCAGCCGGCGAATGGACGTGGCGCGAAGTGATCGGCGCCGCCCCACATGACGCGACGGGAATGGTGCTCGGCTTCGTCGTGCCCGGCCCTGGCCCAGCTTGGCTCGACGACGTCACGCTAGAGGTGCTGCCCGCGCCGCCCGAAGGCTGGCCGCCGCTGCTCGAGCGCGTCGCGCTGCACCGACTCGCGAACGAGCACATCCAGGCCTTCGAGCTGCGCTCGAACCTGCTCTCAGAGTACTTTGGCCGCGACATCCGGATGTCGGCCGGGATCGTCGCGCCGCCTGGACGCGAGCGCGACGCCAGCCTGCCGATCGCCTACGAGGTGCACGGCTTCGGCGGCGACAGGATCAGCGCCTGGACCGCCGGCGGGAAGACGCTCGAAGCGATGCTCGCTGGCCGCGAGCCCGAGCTATTGCACGTGTACCTCGACGCCAACTGTCCGCTCGGCCACCACGAGTTCGCCGACTCCGTGAACAACGGACCATGGGAACGTGCGCTGGTCGAGGAGTTCATCCCCGCGCTCGAGGCGCGTTTCGGCGGCGTCCGCACGCGCGATCAACGCTTGCTGACCGGGCACTCCAGCGGCGGCTGGAGCGTGCTGTGGCTGCAACTGCGTCGCCCCGAGTTCTTCGGCGGCTGCTGGGCCACCGCGCCCGACCCGGTGGACTTCCGCGACTTCTCGGGCGTCGACCTGTACGCCTCGAGCAACCTCTACCGCGACGCGAACGGCGTCGAGCAGTACATCAGCGAGTCGAACGGCGAACCTCACGAGACCTTCGAGGTCTACACGCGCAATGAACTCGACGTCCGCCAGAGCTCGCGCGGACTGGGCGGGCAGATGGCGAGCTTCGACGCAGTATTCAGTCCTCGCGACTGGGATGGCCGCCCGATGCCGATGTACGACCGCGAGAGCGGGGCGATTCGACGCCTCCGTCGTGGCTGCGTGGCGTCGCTACGACATCGGCGCACTGGTGCGCGAGCGCTGGAGCGAGCTTCGGCCCCTGCTCGCCGGCCGCGTGCGCATCTGGTGCGGCGAACTCGACGACTATCGCCTCGACGGCGCGCTGCGCTTGCTCGACTCGGACCAGCGCGCGCTGGGCGGCGGAATGGAGATCCTGATCGTGCCCGGACGCGATCACGGCTCGTTGTTCGCGGCGCACGAGGAGCACTGGCCCGACGGCATGCTCACGCGCATCCACCGCGAGATGGCGGCAGCGGCCAACTCCCTTGCAGGCAGCCGGCCGTGAACTCAAGCGCGACGCATGGCGCTTCGAACCTGCTCACTCCGTCGAGCGGCGTGAGCGTTCGCGGCGCCTGCATCGAGCTCGAGTGCATCGAGAAGCACTTCAACTCGCAGTCGGGGCTCGTGCGCGCGCTCGACGGGATCGACCTCACCATCGACTACGGGGAGCACGTCGCGATCACCGGCCCGTCGGGCTGCGGCAAGTCCTCGCTGCTGCAGATCCTCGGCTGCCTCGACGCACCGACGGCCGGCCGCTACCGCTTGGCGGGTGACGACGTCGCGCAACTGCGTGAGGGGCAGCTGGCTGGGCTGCGCAACCGCTCGATCGGCTTCGTCTTCCAGAGCTTCCACCTCCTCCCGCGCGCAACGGCGTTGCGCAACGTGGAGTTGCCTCTGATCTACGCTGGCGTGCCGACGCTGGAGCGTCGCGCACGCGCCCTCGCCGCGCTCGAGCGCGTGGGCCTCGCCGATCGCTCTTCGCACCTGCCCGACCAACTCTCCGGCGGTCAACGCCAGCGCGTCGCAATCGCCCGCGCCCTGGTCAACGATCCCGACCTGCTGCTCGCCGATGAGCCCACCGGCAACCTCGACTCCGTCAGCGGCGCGAGCGTGCTGGACCTGTTCGACAGCCTGCGCGACGGATCGCGCGTGCTGGTGCTGGTGACCCACGACGCGCGCCTGGCGGAACGCGCTGCGCGGCGCATCCGATTGCGCGATGGACGAATCGAGGCGGATGAACGATGAACTCTCGAAGATGGCCCTGCACGTGTCGCGACGTTTTGGCCGCCGTGTTGCTCGCGCTGCTTCCTTCGGGCTGCGGCGAGCCGCACGCAGTGGCCGCCGAAGAACCGCAGTTCGTCCAGGTTGAGCAACGCGACGTCGTCGACGCCGTGCAGGCGACGGGACGGTTGCGTGCACAGGCGCAGGTGGCGGTGATGAGCCGCTCGAGCGGCATCGTGGAACGCATGCTCGTCGAGGCAGGTGATCGCGTGCGCTCCGGCGACCTGCTCGCACAGTTGGAGCGCGAGCAACTGGACGCCGAAGCGCTCGAGCAAGACGCGGAAGTCCAGGCGGCGCGCTCGCAACTCGCCGCACAGAGCGCGCGCGTCGCGGAGCTTCACGTGCAACTCGCCGACCCGGAGCCAGAGTTTGCGCGTCGGGCGCTCGAACGCGCCATGGGCCTGCACGCCGAGGGCGCGGGGAGCGTCGAGTTCCTCGACGCTGCACGCGAACGTGTCGCGCAGGTGGAGCACCGCCTCGCGCTCACGTCGGCGAGGCTCGCCGTGCTCGAGGCCGAAGGCGCGGCCCTCTCCAGTCGCGTGGACTCCGCAGCCGCGCGCGCCAGCCGCACCCGCACGGCGCTTCGCGAGACGAGCATCTTCGCCCCGATGGACGCCATCGTGCTGCGGCGCCTTCGCGAAGTCGGCGACGGCGTGTCGGCGATCTCGACGGCCGGCGGCAATGCCACGCAACTGTTCGTGCTCGGCGATCTGTCGCGCAAGCTCGTCGATGCGCGCGTGGACGAAGCGGACTTGGGGCGAATCCAGTCGACGCAGCGCGTCGAGCTGGTCTTCGATGCCTACAAGGAGCGACGCTTCGCTGGACGCATCGAGCGCATCGCGCCCGCGGGCGACGTCGACACGAGTTAGATCGTGACCTTCGAGGTGCGCCTGGTCGTCGAAGATCCCGAAGACCTGCTGCGGCCCGAGATGACCGCCAATGTTCGCTTCGTTCTGGCCGAGCGCAGCGGCGCGTTGGCCCTGCCCGTGCGGACGCTGCGCAGCGCCACCGACGGCGGCCGTGAGGTCGTGGTCGTCACGCAGCGCTCGCCCCTGCGAACCCGCACGGCGCCGGTGAAGCTCCTGTGCAGCGACGGGCTGTGGGCCGCAATCGAGGGCGAGTTCGCGGCCGGCGAGGACGTACTGGCCTCCGGCGGCTGAGCCGCGCCATGCCCTGGGGAGTCATTCTCGCCGAGGCCCTCGCAGCGTTGCGCGCCAACGCGCGCCGCCTCGCGCCGATGTGCGTGGGAGTCGCCTGGGGTGTCGCCTGCACGCTGGTGCTCGGCGCGATTGCCGCGGGCTTCGAAGCGGCGCAACGACGTGAACTCGAAGGCGTGGGCGACTCGTTCCGTCTGTGTCGCGCGATCCACGCGCCGAAGGGACGAACCGACGGTCGTTTCGCGGCGATCGTGCAGCTCCAGCTCGAAGATCTGCAAGCGGTCGCACGCGAGTGTCCGGCGGTCGAGGCTGTCGCTCCCAAAGCGTTCCACTTCGGCTCGAATTTCGTGCTCAACGGCCGCAAGTACACGGACAGCACCCTCGTCGGCGTCGATCTCGAGTACCCGCGCGTGTGCAACGTCCCTCTCGAGCCCGGCGGTCGCTGGCTCGACGCCGACGATCTCGCCGTCGGTCGACCCGTGGCCGTACTCGGACCGCGCGCGAAGCGCGAATTGTTCGGCGAGCAGGACGCGGTGGGTCGCGAACTGACCTTCGTGCGGGAGGGGCGCGGCAACGAGACGCGCGGGCACCGGCTGACCGTGGTCGGCGTGCTCGCCGACGTCGAGTGGAACACCGATCTGTGGTACGCGAGCCACCAGGACCTCGTGTTCGTGCCCGCGCCCTTGATCGAGCGTTGGTGCCAGCGTGGGTTCACGTTCTTCGTCCTGCGGCCGACCAAACCCGAGTTGGCGGATGTCGCACTCGAACAGGCCCATCGCGTGCTATCGCGGCGTTTGGGCTTCTCCGAGACGACGCCTGGGGCGATCGCGGTCTACTACGACTCAGCTCAGCGCGCCGTCGCCCTGCGCGGTTTGTTCGAAGGCTTGCGCGGATTCCTCGGACTGGTCGGCACGTGCATCATGCTCTTGGGCGCGATCGGCATCGCCAACGTGACGATCGTCAGCGTGCTCGCGCGACGCGCGGAGTTCGGCATCCGGCGCGCGGTCGGAGCGCGCCCGGCGTGGATCTTCCTGCAGGTTTTCACGGAGACGCTGCTCGCAGCGGGCGCCAGCGCCCTGCTCGGCGCCGCACTCGCCGCCGCCGCTTTGGCGGGACTGGGCGCGGTCGAACTGCCCGACGGATTCCCGGCCCCACGCGTGGACACAGCCACCATGGGCTACGCGCTGGGTGCGTTCACGCTCGTGTCGCTCGCGGCGGCCGCGTGGCCAGCCTCGCGCGCGGCGCGCCCCAGCGTGATCGAAACACTGCGCGGAGCCGACCTGTGAGAGCCGTGCTCGCCGAAGCGTGGCGCAGCGCGCTCGAACAGCCACTGCGTTCGCTGTTGATCGTCCTGTCGATCGCCGCCGGCGCCGCGGCGGCGCACGTGCTGCTCGCGCTTTCGGCCGTTGTTCCGCTGGTCGCTCGGGACGTGCTGTACCGCTTCGGGTCGGACATGCGGCTCATGTGGCCCGAGACCAGCAGTCGACCGGATGGTTCTCCGGGCAAGAAGCCGGTGCGCTTGCGCTACGTCGACGTGCCCGCGCTGCACGCCGCGGCGCCGTCGGTCGGCGCCCTTTCGGCGGGATGTTTCCCCGAGCTGGGCGCCGCGACCTTGTCGGGCGAGCGCGCGTGGCCGTATTCCGTGTTGTACGGAGTCGACATGTCGATGAACGACGTGCTCGGACTGCGCACGCTGTCCGGGCGCTGGTTCACGGACGAAGAAGCGGCGGCCGGCGAGAAGCTGGTCTCGGTGAACGAGCCGCTCGCCCGCGCGCTATTCGACGACCGCTCGCCGCTGGGAGAAACGCTGCAGTACGGACGCCTGCGGCTGCGGATCATCGGCGTGCACGACTCGCCGCGGCTGTTCCGCTTCCACCTGTTGGCGCCGTACAGCGTAGTGCGGCCGACGGCGAGGAACGGTGGCGAAAACGTGGGCTTTGTCGCCTACCGACCGGCGGACGCGACACGCGCGCAAGCGTCGGCCGACGAACTGCGCTCGGCCGCGGCCCGCTTGTGCCGCTTCGACCCCTCAGACACCGCGGCGCTGCGCTTCACCAGCGACGACGTGTTCGCCGCGGGCGTTCAGCGGCTTTCGCGCGGGCTCGAGTTGATGACGCTCTCGATCACGTTGGTCGTGCTGGCGCTGGGCAGCGTCGGCGCCGCGAACGTAGTCGCGCTCTCGATTGGTGAACGCGCGGCGACGCTCGGTCTCAAGAAGGCGTTGGGTGCGACTCCAAGTCGCCTGCTGGCCGAAATCTGCGCCGAAATCTGCGCGCTCGGACTGACAGGTTCCTTATGCGGCTGGCTCGCGGGCGTGCTCCTGCTCCAGTGGGGCGGCGCCCTGCAACTCCTGTCCGAGGCTGTGTACACGCCGTACGCTCCCCCAGCGCTGCAACTGCTCGTCTTGTCCGCGCCCGCGCTCGGCGCTGTCCTTGCGGCCCTTCCGATGGCGCGCCGTACCGCACAGCTCGCACCGGCAGCGGCGCTGAGCCCCGCTCGCGGCGGCTAGTTTCGACGCGGCCCCGGGGAACTCGGGTCGTCCGGCCGGCAAATAGCGCTCGAAGCCATGAAGCGACTCGCGATCACTCCGTGGCGCCCCCGAACCATGCCCATCAAGCGGCGCTCCGCACACCGCGGCGCGCCGGCTCGGCCCCGAAGCATCACGTGCGCCCCGAACGCGACGAAGCGCGGCGGGTTGGGAGGCGACGCATGCATTTAGCCGAGGGTGCGCTCCCGCTCGGTCAGGCGTTGGCGTGGTGCGCACTGGCCGCGCCTGCGCTCGTGTGGAGTGTCGCAGGGGAGCGTGCGGCGCGACGCGACGCGCCTTCCGCGGCGACACTTTCCGCCGGTGCAACGAGCCTGCTCTTCGCGGCGACGTTGCTTCCGCTGCCCGTGCCTGTCATCGGCGCGACCAGTCACATCTGCCTGACGCCGGTGCTCGCGCTGGTGCTCGGCGTGAGGCGCGTCGTGTGGCCGACATTCTTCGTCCTGCTGCTCCAGGCACTGTTCTTCGCGCACGGCGGAATCACCACGCTGGGCGTCAATACGTTGACGCTCGGACTGATCGGTCCGCTCGTCACCCTGGTGCTCCGACCGACGCTCAGGCAATTCGGAGCGAGCGGGCTCGGAGTGGCCTGCGCCCTCGGCGGGCTCGCGGTCTACGTAGCTGACGCGTTGGTGCTCGCCGTGGCGCTGGCAGAGGCCGCAGCTCCGCAGGCGACGTTCGTCAGCGTCGTGCTGGGCTTCGCGCCGGTGCAAGTCCCTCTCGCCGTTCTCGAAGGCGTGGTGTCGGCTGCGCTCTTGCGGCTGCTCCTGCGCCGGCGGCCCGACCTCTTGCCACAGCGTTTGCGCGACCTCGCTCCAGCGCTGCCTATCACGCGCCCCAGCACGCTCCTCGCACTGCTGGTTCTGCTTGGGCTCACCGGTTGCAACTACAGCGGCATCGACGGAACGGTCTTCGGCGCGACCGCCGAAGCGGCAGGCCGACCCGCGCAGGACAGCTTGATCGACTTGAGCCAAGGTGAACTCGGCCTTGCGATGTCGATCGTGGTGCTCTTCTCATTGGGCTTCGTCGCCGGTCGAACTTGGGAGCGCTTGAATGCGGGTCGGCATACACCTGCACGCTGAGCACGCGCTCTACTTCGACGGCAGGCCAACGACACGACGCGCGAGCCTGTCGCTCGCCGTCACGATCGCGGTGCTCGCCGCCAACGCAGCAGCGGGAAGCACGACGCTCTCCGCTGTCTGCGCGGGAACCGGCGTAGTTCTGCTGCTGGCAGCGTCACGCGATGGCGGACAGCGGGCGCAGAGCGCCTTGATGTGGACAGGGCTGCTCGCAGCTGGCGCCGGCCTCGCTGCGCTGGCCACCGTCGGCGAACGAGAGCTGCTGGTCGCCGCAGCGGCGCGCGTGCTGTGCGGGGTGACTTGGACGCTGTGGCTCGGCACGCAACTCGATTGGATCGCGGTCCGCGCCTTGCTGTTGCGTGCGCGAACGCCTGAGGCTGTGGTCGAGACGCTGGACCAGGCGCTGCTGCACGGTCTGTTGACGCAACGCGAGTGGAGGCGTCGGCGCGACGCGGCGCGCATGCGGCTGGGCCGGCCGAGCCTCCCGCTCGCCGCTTGGGGCCCGCTCCTGGGAGAGGGAGCGCTGAGCGCGTTCACGCGCCTGGAAGCGGTGGACGACAACGCGCAGCTGCGCGGTGCGCCGGCCGGCAAATCGGCGCCTCGCGCCGAAGTTCTGCTCGACGGGGTCGACGTCGAACGTGGCGGCTTGCTCGCACTGCGGAACGTCGGGCTCCGCGTGGGCGCCGGGGAGTGGCTCGCGCTATGCGGGCCGAGCGGCGCCGGGAAGTCGACGCTGCTGCGACTTATGGCAGGGCTCGAGCGCGCGCAGCGCGGGAGCATGACCCGTTTCGGTGTTTCACTCGACGCGAACTCGACCTTGCGCGAGCGCCTCGACGGGCGCGTGGCGCTGCTGAGCCAAAATCCCGAACACCATTTCATCGCCAGCACCGTTCAAGAAGACATCGCCTGGGGCATGAAGCACCGCGGCGTCGAACCGGAGCAGGCGCGGCAACGCGCGCGCCAGGTGGCCTCCGCGCTGGGTCTCTCGGGTTTGCTCGAGCGTCCCTGCCACCAACTGAGCTTCGGCGAACAGCGGCGTGTCGCCCTCGCGGGACTGCTTGTGCTCGAACCCGCGCTGCTGCTGCTCGACGAGCCCACCGCTGGGCTCGATCCGGTTGCTGCGCAGGCGCTGTGCCGGCAGGTCCGCGAAATCGCGCGGCGCACGGGCTTGGCGTGCATCTGGGCCACCCACGACTTGAACGCGCTGCCAAGCGAGATCGAGCGCGTGGTGCTGCTCAACGCGCAGTCGATCGTCTTCGACGGTCCGCGTGCGACGGGCCTGTCAACTCCGTGGCTGGTGCGCAGCGGACTAGCCCTCAACTGATCGCCGGCCCACCCATGCACATCGGACCCTCTCGCCCTCAGCCCGATCTCGTGCGCATCCGCGCCATCAAGGAGGTCCTCCGCGCCCAACTTGGGCTGACGGACGCGGACACGCTGACCGTGGCCGAACTCGCCTGTCTCGACTCCGAGTGCGCGCCGATCGAGACCGTGCTCGGGCTGATGCGGCCAAGAGCGCCGCAGTTGCAACACCGCCTGCACAAGCCGACCTCCGACGTGAACAGCGACGACCTCGCCGACGTGTGCGCGGCGTGGCGGGCCGCCCTCGAACGTTCGCAGGGCTCCGATGTGCACGACGTGGGCCAAGGGAACGAGAGGAACTCCACGTGAAGCCTCGCGATCCGCGCTACTCGAGTCGTTCGGACTGCTTGCCCCGCCCGAGCGCCGCGCAGCGCCTCAGTCCCGTTCAGCCCACGGAGCTCTGCCGATGAAGCGCTCCGACCTACATGAGCCCGCGGGCAACGACGCGCAGCAGCGCTTCGCCGAGCGCGTGGCCTTCTTCGAATCGGTGCTGCGCGAGTGGCTGGAGTGCGAGCACGTCACGATCGCCTGCGGTTCGTGGTCCGAGGGCGGCATCTGCGAGCTGCTGCCGCGCGGGCGGGCGCAGATCCTCCCGCCCGCCTACGAGGGCTGTTTCGCGGGCCTGCGCGAACTGCAGCTCGAAGGGCTCGAGCACCACATGCACATCGACCTTGGTCGCGTGCACACCGTCGTCTACAGCACTGCGCCAAGCGTTTGCTTCGGAGGCCGACCGTCGTTCGAGGCGCGCTTTCTCACCACCGGGGCGGGAGGCGCGCCGACCGCACGCTGGAGCGTTTCGCTGATGCTCTCGCAGCCCTACCACAAGGGCGCCGTCAACCTCGATCAGTTGGACTGGTTCCTAGAGCGGGCGCGCCAGCACCTGGAGCGCCGACCCGACCTCGTGCGCTTCGAAGTCAGCCCCGAGTTGGAGCAGTCGGCGCATTCCCAGCCGCTGCGCGAGCGCATCCGTGAAGCCTTGCCCGCGCAATTCGCGCGACTGTCCGTCGAGGCGACGACGACGTCCGCTGCACCGGCCGGATCCGCCGCACTCAACTCGTTCGACCCGCCCGCGCTCGGTCTGCTGCGCGAAGCGCTGGGATTCGAAGACGCCGCGCTGGTGATCTACCGCAACCGCACGCTGGTCGAGTTCCAGACCGAGAAGCTCCCAGGCGTTTCCAAGTACGTCGAAGACGGCCACGTCTCGTGGCAGATCGGCGCCTTCCACGACCACCACTGCCACCTGGCGCTGGGCAGCGTGACGCGCGTGCTGTTCTCGGCCGAGCCCGTGCCGTGCCAACGCGGTCGCCTCAACTACACGGTCTGGTTCCTGGTCGACGGCCCGTGCGGCAATCCCTATCGATCGGACGGCTACTTCTCGATCGTGCTGAATCGACCCTACGACGGCGACCGGCCGCGTGTAACGCTGATCGAGCAGGTTTTCGAGCTCTACCGACGGCATCGACAGCAGAGCTGGGTCGCGGCGGATGAGCTGTTCCTCTCCGCGCTCGAGCGTGGACCCAGCGGAGACAGCCCATGCCGCGCCTGAGCCGTGATGACGCCGAAGCGATCGTGCAATTCCTCGAGCAAGCACTCGCTCGCGGAGAACTCACGCAGACCAGCCGCGTAGCCCCTGCGCTGTCGCGCATGAAGTCGCGCCTCGAGCAGTCCGCTCACGCGCCCGCCCATCAACACGGGCCGCGTTCCGCGTGCGCAGTCCGCGTCGCTTACGACCCCGCCGCCCCCAACACTCGCACACCATGAAGAAGATCCCCGTCACCGTCCTCACTGGCTTTCTCGGATCGGGCAAAACGACGCTGCTCAATCGCATCTTGAGCGAACAGCACGGCAAGCGCATCGCCGTGATCGAGAACGAGTTCGGCGAGATCGGCATCGATCAGGCGCTGATCATCAACGCCGACGAGGAGATCTTCGAGATGTCGAACGGCTGCATCTGCTGCACGGTGCGCGGCGACCTGATCCGCGTGCTGGGCAACCTGATGAAGCGTCGCGACAAGTTCGACTACGTGGTGGTCGAGACCACCGGCATGGCCGACCCGGGCCCGGTCGCGCAGACGTTCTTCATGGACGACGAGGTTCGCTCCGAGTTCGCGCTCGATGGGATCATCACGCTGGTCGACGCGCACCACGTGAACCAACAGCTCGGCCGCAGCAAGGAGAGCACCGAACAGATCGCGTTCGCCGACGTGCTCGTGCTCAACAAGACCGACCTCGTGAGCCCGGCGGAGCTCGACGCGCTCGAGGCGCGCGTGCGCGGTATGAACCGCATGGCAAAGATCTACCGCGCCGAGCGCGCGCAGGTCCCCGTCGAGGTGGTGCTGGGACTCGACGCCTTCGATCTCGACAAGGCGCTGATCAAGAAGCCGACCTTCCTCGAGCCCGAGTACCCCTTCGAGTGGACTGGTGTGTACGACCTCGCGGCTGGACGTCACGAAATCAGCCTCGCTGAAGGACCCGATCCGAGCATGTCGCTCGTCGCCGTCGTCGACCAGGGAAGCGACGACGCCAGCCTGCGCGCGAGTGCGGAGTGGTGCGTGCGGCGTTGGGCTGAGACGCCGCTGGCCCTTGCGGCCGGCGCGACGATTCCCCTTGGCCGTCACGTGGAGTTGCAGCTCCAGGCGCCGGGCCGAAAGTCGTTCGTGCTCGAACTCGAGCGGCCGACGCGCGTGGGCCTGTTCACGCAGCACACCGCCGAAGAGTTCGAGCTCCAAGTCTCGCAGCGCGCGACCAGCGGCGAGGAGCGCGTCGTTCCGACGCAGGCCGAGCGCACCTGGGTGGCGCAGCACGAGCACGACGACGAGGTGGGCTCGGTCGGGATTGAGCTCGACGGCGACATCGACGACAAGAAGCTCAACGCTTGGATCGGGCGGCTCCTGCGCGAGCGCGGCGTCGACATCTTCCGCATGAAGGGCTTCATCAGCCTCGTCGGCGAACCGCGACGCTTCGTTTTCCAGGGCGTTCACATGCTCTTCGACGGCCAGCCTGACCGCCCCTGGGGCGATGCGCCGCGCCGCAATCAGCTGGTCTTCATCGGTCGCAACCTCGACCGCGAAAGCATGACGCGGGAGTTCGCGCGATGCCTGGCGTGACCTTCAACCAACCCAAGGGCGCGCTGCGCGTCGGGTGGAGCGCGAACGTCGACGACTACGCCATTGCTGGCGGCTGGGCTTTGAACGGCGAGGCGCTGCTCGTGGCCGACAGCGCGGGCGGCGTGCACGCCTTCGAAGGCACGAGCGGAAAGCCGCGTTGGGCCCGGCGCGGCGCACACGCGGGCGGCGCGATGACGGCCTCGATCCACCCCGAAGGGGCGACACTGGCCACGGGCGGTCAGGATGGGCACGTGCGGCTGTGGAACGCGCGCGACGGCGCTCCCGGCGCCGCGCTCGCCTTCGGCGACGGCTGGGTCGAGCACTTGGCCTGGTCGCCCGACGGGCGCTGGCTCGCGGCCAGCTGCAAGCGCGAAGTGCGCGTCTACAGCATGTCCGGCGAAGAGCTTTGGCGCTCGCCCCCGCACCCTAGCACCGTGAGCGCGCTTGCCTGGTCGGGCGCCGATGTGCTCGCGACCGCGTGCTACGGCCGCGTCACCTTCTTCCGGATGCCCACCGGCGGCGAGTCACAGCGGCTGGAGTGGAAAGGCTCGTTGATCTCGATGGTCCTCAGCCCGGACGGTGAAATCATCGCCTGCGGCAGCCAGGACAACTCCGTCCATTTCTGGCGGCGCTCCTCGGGACAGGACTCGATGATGTCGGGCTATCCGGGCAAGCCCGCCGTACTCGCGTTCGATGACAAGGGTCGGCTGCTCGCCACGGGCGGCAGCGAAGCGGTCACGGTGTGGAGCTTCGAAGGCGACGGACCCGAGGACACCGAGCCGGGCGTGCTCGAGTTGCATGTCATGCCGATCAGCGCCCTGGCCTTCGAGCCGCGCGCCCAACGCCTTGCATCAGGTTCGCGTGACGGCGCCGTGGTTCTCTGGACGCTGAACCAGGCCGGACACGGCGAGCCCTGCGGTGTGGTGCAACTGCCACAGCCGATCTCCGGTCTCCACTGGCGACCCGACGGCCGCGGACTCGCGGCGTTCGACGCATGCGGTAGCGTGACAGCTTGGCGCGTGGGCAAATGACGAACGTCGGCACCGCAGTTCGCATTCGTCCCACGCCGCGGTCATCGCCGAGCCGGCGACGCGTTCTACACTCCAAGCGCGCCGCTGCGAGGCCGCAAGCCGCGCTTCAACTTGGCCTACGGACTGCGGCTCGAGCCCCTCGCTATCGACACGAGCAACGGCGCCGAACGGGCGTTTCCGGCTAGTGGGCCAGCACAGACCCAAACCGCGGCTGCGCCAGTCTCAGCAGTTCCTCCGGAGAGCGCATCTCTATCTCGGCTTGTTCCTGCTGCCTTGGGCGCTCCTGTACGGGCTCACGGGCTTCTTGTTCAACCATCCCGGCGTCTTCGCGGACCGCGTCACCGTCTACTTCGAGAGTGACGATCTGACCGGCACTGAGCTCGACCACCTAGTCTCTATCGAGACGACGACGAACTCGATCGTGCGCGTGCTCACAGCGCAGAACGAATCAGGCGTCGCTTGGACAAGGGGCAACCAAGCGGCTCGCTACACGGGCCGCGATACGTTCGTCGCCACCGTCAAAGCGGCGCAGCGCACGTTCTCGTTCGTCTTCGACCCCGTCACGAAGAGCGGCCTGATTCGCGAGACCCGCCCCAACCCGACAGCTTCGCCGCCGGCGCCGTTCTCGACCGAGGTTCTCCTGGGTTCGTCCGATGGACCGACTGAGCCGAAGAACGCCGCGCTGAGCGGCTCCAACCCACTTGCCGCGGTGGAGACGATCGCGGAACAGATCCAGCGAGCGGCGCCCGAGATCTGCGAACGCAAGGGCATCACTGGCGCCGTAGCGAACTGCACGAACGGACCTGAGATCCAGTTCTCGATGCTGGTTGACGACCAAGAGTGGGCGGCGAAGTTCAATCCCGTGACCAAACAACTGAGCGGAGAGCGTGGAGCTCCTGCATCTGACGTTTCGTGGCGCACGTTCCTCCTGCGCATGCACCTGAGCCATCGGTATCCAGGGGCGTTGAACACCAAGTGGCTGTGGGCGCTCGGAGTGGACGCCATGGCGCTGACGCTCTGCTTCTGGGGGCTGTCGGGGCTCGTGATGTGGTGGCAGATCAAGGGGACACGTCGCGCCGGCACAGTGGTGCTCGCCATCAGCTTGGCTCTCGCAACTTGGCTCGGCCTCAGCATGCATAGCGTCTTGGCGGTCTGAGCCCGCCTCCGCAGCACAAACTCCCTGAACGTCGCACTGCAAGCCGTCTGAGTCCCACCGAAGCCGTGCAGACCAGGGACGCAGGCAGCGCAACCTCCCAAGCCAACGCTAGCTCCATGAACACCGCCACGCTCACCGCCCGGCAACTGGACCACGCCTCGAACGACGCCTCGAACGACGCCTCGAACGACGCCTCGAGCGTGCGTTTTGTCGACGAAGTCATCGGGCTCGCAGGGATTTTCGAGCCGCAGGTCAACGTCGTGGTGCTGCGGCGTCCACGCTCCGCGGCGCTTGCTGCAGAATGCGATCGAGCTGTGGCACAAACCGGGTTCCGCAGGCTCTTCAGCGTCACGGCGGACGCTCCGCTGGAGCACGCCATCGGCGCCGAGTTCGACGGCTTCCCCGAGCTTGCGGCCGATGTGCAGTTCTGGGTCGAGGCGCTTTCGGAACTGACCGGCAACGAACGCATCGGCGTGCGGCTCGCACGCCTCGAAGCAGCGATGTGCCCGCGCTTGCACGTCGACCGAGTCGCGCTGCGGCTGGTGTGCACGTACCACGGGGCCGGAACCGAGTTCGTTCCGAGCGAACGCTTCGACCGCACTCGGCTCGGACACGCGTTGCACAACGGCCACGCTGGGAACCATGTGGCGTGGGAGCACGAGGGCGGCGTGCTCGCGGCGCAGCCCGGTGACATCGTCCTGCTCAAGGGCGAGACGTGGCCTGACAACGCTGGCCGAGGCGCGATCCACCGCTCGGCGAGCGCGTCCGCGCAGACGCCGCGGATCGTGATGACGCTCGATCCGCTGTAGCCCCTCGCACACGGGTTTGCGAGCGCGGCAGCGAGGGCCGCCAGCCCCGGTTGGTCGACGCGGCGCGCGCAATTGCGAGAATTCTGGGACGCGGGGGCGCGGGCCTCCGTCCCAACTCGCACGATGCACGAGCGCTCCAACCCCGACCGCGATCTGGACGCGTTGCTCGCGCGGGCGCCGCGCGTGCGGGCGCTCGCGCGCGGGCTGTGTTCGGACGCGGCGGCGCGGGAGGACCTGTCGAAGGAAGCGCTGCTCGTAGCGCTCCAGCGGCCGGGCGGCGAGGGGCGCCGCTGGCGTGGTTCCGCCGCGTGCTCGAACGCCTGTCGGTCGACCGCGCGCGCGCGGAGGGAGCGCGGCGAACACGGGAGCAGCGTGCAGCTCGCGCGGAAGCGCAGCCGTCGACGCTCGACCTGGTGGCGCGCGCCGACTTGCAGCGCCGGCTGGTCGAAGAGGTGCTCGCGCTCGACGAACCGTACCGCTCCACGCTGATCGAGCGTTGGTTCGACGAACGCACGCCCGACGACATCGCACGGAGGCTGGGCGTACCGGCTTCGACGGTGCGCACGCGCCTCGCGCGCGGACACGCGCTGCTGCGTGAGCGGCTGCAGCGGCGTGAAGGGACGACCTGGATGTCCGCGCTGGCCGCGCTCGGCGCAGCTCACGGCGGCGCGCCCGCGGCGACAACAACCTTTGCGACAGGAGGCATGCTCGTGGCGACAGGAACCAAACTCACGCTCCTCGCGGCCGTCGTTGCGCTCGGCGCATTGTGGTGGGCGTGGCCTGCGCACGACGCGACGCAGGCTAGCGGCGCGCCCGAAGCGCGCGCGGCGAGCGCACCGACGCCGGCCGGCGACGTCACGCCGAACCGACAGGTCAGTGAACCAGCGCGCGAACAAGTGGTCGTGCCGCGGCAGGAGACGCAGGCGCCCGCTGTTGCGGCCCCGCCGCCGGAACTCAGCGAGGCCGAAGCCGAAGAACTCGAGGCGCAGGACGGTGTGCTCAAGGGCCTGAAACTGCGCGGACTCGTGCTGCGCGGCCGCGAGCCGCTCGCGGCCGGCACCGCCTGGCTTGCACCGGGCAACCGAATCGCGCCGCAGGATCCGCGCCAACCGTGGGGCGGCGTGCCCAACCCCGTTCCGACGCCCGCAGGCACGGCGCCGCGTTCAACGCCGATCGGCTCGGACGGGCGCTTCGAGTTCGATTTTCTGCAGGCGATTCACTACACGCTCGCCATCGACGACGGGAACGGCATCGTGCGCCAGCACGTGTTCAACGCGCTTCTGCGCGGACGCTACAACGCAACCGTCGTCATCGTGCTCGGCTCGGCGACGATCGCGGGGCATGTGTACGACGAGCGCGGCGCTCCGTGTGTCGGCGCACGCGTTGTTGTCGACCAGAGCCTGAGCTGCAACACCATGGACCGTGATTTCGCGACGATCGCGACGACTGACGAGCACGGCGCCTACCTCGTACGCCACCTTCCCGCCGGGAAGTTCAAAGTCGGCGTGGTCCGCGAGCCCGATCCGCGTTCGGTGCTCGTCGACGACGAAGTCGAGTTGACGCTCGAGGTGGGCCAGCAGGCGAAGCTCGACTTCGGGCGCTCCACGCCGCTCCCGGTGTGGCGCGACGGCCTGCTCTCGCGCAGCGGCGAGCCGGTCTCGGGCGTGATCATCGATCTCACCGAGACGTCGAGCGGCTGGCGCCGCAGCGTCGCGGTGGTCGGCAGTCGCTTCGAGTTCGCGCTCGCGCCCGGGACGTACCGGGCGAGCACCGAACGCATCGCGCTCTACCGAGACACAATCGAACTAGCGCTGGTCGAACTCGGCGAGAACGGCCTCGAGCGCAACCTCGAGCTGCCGGGAACGCGCCTGCGCGGCCTGCTGCTCGACGCGAACACGAATGCGCCGCCGACGGAACTCGACAAGCAGAGCATTACGATCCGGCCGCGCGACCACGACTATCCGGCACGACTATCCGGCGGCCCTCACCAACGTAATCCTCGCGCTGGATGGAACGTTCGTCCTCGACGGCCTGTGGCCCGGCGAATGGGTCGTCAGCGGCTTTCCGCGCAAGCCGGAGGCGCTGGTAGGCGGAGAAGCCATGTTCACAGTCCGCGAAGACGACCTCGTGGCGCCGCTGACCGTGCGCCTACTGCCGCGCTGATTCTGGCGTGCGCGAGTTTGGGCGCGAGTCGCCGTCGAGCACGGATTGTGGCCAAGCCGGCAACGGATCGGGGAACTCGAGCCAGCCCTCTTCGCGCAGCGCGAGTTCGTCATCGCTGAGCAGTGCACGTTCGAGGCCGCGTTCGAGCGCGCGACGCTCGAGCGCGAGGCCGATGAGCACCAGTTCCTGCCGCAGATCCCCCATCTGCGCATCCCAGGTGCGTTCGATCGCGGCGCGCGACGCGGGATCGGCGGGCCAGCGCTCCTCCGGTACGAGCGCCCACCACGGACCGGCCGGATCGAGGCTCGCGTGGCGGCCCGCCGACTGCAGGATGCAGCGCACGCGCGGCCGCGTCGCAATCCAGGCAAAGCCCTTCATGCGCTCGACGCGCTTCATCGGCGCGCTGGCGAGAAAGTCGGCGAGGCGCTGCGGATGGAACGGCCGGCGCGCGCGCCACACGAAGGAACCGATGCCGTAGGTTTCGCTCTCGCTCACCGACTCCGCCTCGAGCGCGCGCAACCAGCCGGGGTTCGCCTGCATGTGCTCGAGGTCGAAGCTGTAGGTGTCGAGCACGTCCTCGAGCGCCACTGCGCCGCGCGTGCACTCGACGATCTCGGCCGCGGGGCTCAAGCGCTCGAGCAGCGCGCGAACGCGGCCCAACTGCGCGCGCGTCACCAGATCGCACTTGTTCACGACCAGCACGCTCGCGCACTCGATCTGGCTCACGAGCAGCGGCCCCAGTCCCCGCTCGTCCTCCGCGCCGACCTCGAGCCCGCGCCGCTTGAGCGTGTCGCCGCTGCCGAGGTCCTCGAGCACGCGCTGCGCGTCGACGACGGTCACGAGCGCGTCGAGCCGCACGCGGTCCGAGATGTTCTCGCGCCCGTCGAACTCCAGGCACAGCGTCTGCGCGACAGGGATCGGCTCCGACACGCCGGTCGATTCGATCACCAGACCGTCGTAGAGCCCCGCGTCGGCGATGCGACCAACCTCGACAACCAGGTCCTCGCGCAAGGTGCAGCAAATGCAGCCGTTCGCGAGCTCGACCAGCTTCTCGTCCGCGCGCAGAACCGGCGCGCCCGCTTCCTGCGCAAGCCGCAAGAACTCGCCGTCCAGGCCCAGTTCGGCCATGTCGTTGACCAGCACCGCCAGCCGCCGCCCGTCGCGCCGCGCGAGCAAGTGGCGGAGCAACGTGCTCTTGCCAGCCCCGAGAAAACCGGACAACACCGTGACGGGCAACAACTTCTTCGGCGCGCTCATGGCGCGCTTGGTCGCCGGCCGAAGGCGGCGAGTTCCCGCTCTCGCTGTCAGGCCCGCAGCACCTTCTCGAGCGTTTTGCCCTTGGCCAATTCGTCGACGAGCTTGTCGAGTTGGCGGATCTGGCGCATCAAGGGGTCGGCGACCTCTTCGACGCGCACGCCGCAGACGACGCCCTTGATCAGCGTGGCGTTGGGATGGAAGGCCGGCGCCTGCGCGAAGAAAGTCTCGAAGTCGACGCCGGAGTCGATCTGGCGCTGGAGGTGCTCGGGGCTGTAGCCGGTGAGCCAGGTGATGACGCGTTCGAGCTCCTGCTTGGTGCGGCCCTTCTTCTCGACCTTCTGCACGTACAGCGGGTAGACGCTGGCGAACGGCATCTTGAAGACGCGGTGCGACATGGGACGAACTTCGTTCAATTCTGGTCGTCGGGCATGGCCCAGGCCACAAGCGCGCTCAAGTCGTCGATCGATTCGGGGTCGTAGGCGCCTTGACGGATGACGTTGAAGACGAGCGGGCGGTACGTGTCAGCCTGCAGGTCGAGCAGCGCGTCGCACACGAGCGCGTTGAGCTCGCGCGAGTTCTGCTCGTAGTCGAGCAACAGCGCCGCCAGCGCGCTGGTGATGCGCCCGAACTGCGCTCGATGCGCGCGGGCGATCCGCTCGAGCGCGTCGATCGGCGTCATGTGCTCCCACTCGTGCAGGGCGGGCCGGCGCAGCCAGCCGAGCAAAGCGTCGATCGCGGGCGGTCCGATGTCCTCCATGACTCTCGCGAGCACGAGGTAGTCGTCCTCGGGGTGCTTGCGCGCGAACTCGATCAACGGCTCGATCGCAGCCACGGCGCGCAATTGACCGAGCACGCGTCCGGCGTAGATCGGCGCCCACACGCGCACGTCGGTGGGCGCCAACTCGTCGAACTCGCGCGCGCCGAGCAAGCGCAGGAGTTCGGGCACATGTTCGAGCCGGAAACCGTGCTCCGCGGCGTAGTCGGGCCACGGACCGCCGACTACTGGCTCTCCCAGCGCGAGCAGCGTTGCGACCGGCGGAACGAAGCTCGCGCACAAGGCTTCGCGTTCGTCGCTCGTCGTAATTGCGCCGCCCTTGTGCAGCCAGTCGAACGCGGCGCCGTGCGTGATCCACGCGCGGCCGAGGTCGTGAAACGCCTCCTGAACTTCGGGATCCGGCGGAAGCGCGGCGTCGTCGAACAGAGCGGACTCGAACTTGGGCAGCGCGCGGCGCGCGAGGGCGAGCGCGTCCGCGGCAGCACGCGGCCCGCCGCGCAAGAACTGCTCCAAGACTTCGCCCCATTCGAAACTCGCCGCGCTGTCGTCCGCATAGCGCTCTCGCAGCGCGCGCGCCTCGTCGAGGAGGCCGCGCTCGAGAAGCAGTCCGAGGACGCTCCCGCGCAGGCCGTGGCGATCGCCGCGGTCGAGCTCGAGCAGCTCGCGGCCGTGCTCGAGCGCGAGGTCGCGCCGATCCGTGCGCCAGATCGAGCGGTAAAGCTGCGCGCGCGCGCGCAGGTACGGACGAGCCTCGATCAACGCGCCGATGTGTTCGCGCTCGTCGCCGCGCAAGCGCTCTTCGCCGAGTCGCTCGGCGCTGCAGCGCACCGCATGCTCGAGCGCGGCGATCCGCTGCGCGAGATCCTCGACACGCCCCAGCGCGAGCAGCGTCAGTGCGTCGCAGCACTGCGGATCGAACTCGAGCGCCTTGGCGGCAAGCGCGAGCGAGCGCGGCACGCTCGAGGCCTCGAGCGCCTGGAACGCAAGCTCTTGCGCCGCCTCGGCTCCGCCGAGCGCGAGCGCCTCTCGGGCCAACTCCGCGACGTCGCGGCCCTGCATAGCCTCGACGCGCTGCCGCAGCTCCTCGAAGTCGCGCGCATCTTTGAGCGCACCCGACCGCAGCGCCGCGCGCAGTGCGCGCTCCGGATCCATGCGGTGCTGGCGCGGATCTCGCGGCGCTTCGGCTGGAGCTTGCGCCGGGCGCGTCGGTTCGTTGCGACGCAGGTTGCGCTCCTTGCGCAGGCGCTTTTCGCGCTCCTTTTGTTTGTGCTGCCTGTTGTTCTTCATGTTGGGACGTGCGACGCGCATCTTAGCTGCGTTGGAGCGCCTCGACGCGAATCGAGTTCGTGGCGGAGTGCGCCGCCGCCGGCATGGAAGCCGCGGTCAGAACGCGGAGCGCAGGCGCACGACCCGCACCAGCACGTCGTCGAGCGCCTCGCGAACGGACGATCGGCGGCCGGGGTGGAGCACGTGCTCGAACCAGCGCACGGCTGCGCTCGGCCTGCGCTCAGCAGCCGCGAGACAACGCGCTTCAAGCAAAAGCGGATCGAACCCGCCCCACTCCCCCGCGACCGACGCGAGGTTCGACGCCAGCGCCGGCGCCACTTCGTGTTCGTGGATCGCGCGCAGCTCGGGCTCGTCGAAGGGCGACCGCGCGAGTTCCTCGGCCAAGCGCTCGCGCAGCGCGTCGTCGAGCTCGTTGTCGAGCCACAACTCCGACAGGGCGACCCACACGGGCCGTCGACGCTCGAGTTCTTCGGGGCTCACGTAAGTTCGCTCCGGCCGACCAATGTACGGCGCGGGAGCGGCAACCGGCGGGGGCTCAGCGGCGAACAACGCTGCGAGCGTGCTGTCGCACGAGCTCCGCGAACCGCGGCCGAGTTGGAGCGCCTGCGCTCCCGGCGCACGGCCCCGCGCGGTCAACGTTCGTGGGGCGGCGCGCTCCAACCTCAGCAACGCGGTGCAACTGAACTGGATCCCGTGAACGCGCAGAGGCCGGGCTCGGGCTGGCGGTGGCGCTCGATGTTGTAGGGCGCGCGCCACCGTCCCGCGGCTCGCGCCCGGCCTCTGCGCGGTTTGCGGTGGGCAGTTGGGAACTCGAAGGCCGCGAGCGGCGAGTACGCGCGTGAATTCGCGCCAAGACCGTTCGTTCCCGCTCCCCCGCGCCCTGTTCGCTACGCTCGCGCTGCTGTGGGCTGCGTTCAGCGGACTGGGTTGCGCGGGAACGCCGGCGCGAGCAGAGCCGGCGCAGGCGGAAGCCGCGAGCGTCGAGAGCGACGAACAACTGCTCGAACGCGTGCTGCTCGCGTTGCTCGACGGCGAAGCGCTCTACACCGTCGCGGGCGGCATCAAGCCGGTGAGCTCGGGCTACTGGACGACGAGCTACTCACTCGAAGCGCCGGACTTGCATGAGCTCGCGCGTGTGCAGCGCCTGCTGCGCGAACTGGTCGGCGTCGACGAGTTGGAGTTCGGCGTGATGAGCTTCGCCAAGCCGCACGAGGGCAAACGTTCGGCGCACGCTTGGGTAGCGCACCGCGCGCAGTTGCAGCGCGTGCTCAGCGAGCGCGCGGAGTTCTTCGCGCCGCTAGGGATCGGAGCGCACCAGGACGCCGACGAGGTGCTCGCCATCGTCGAACGGTTGCCGCGCCTCGAGCGTTTCCGCGCCTACGGATTGCTCTTCGGTTACCCGGACTACGCGGTCGAGTTCTTCGTCGAGGCCGCAGCCGAAGAAGAGCGCAGCGGCGCGCTGCCCGCGCGCGAGTTCGCGCACGTGGCGACGTTCGGCGCCGCGTTACACCGCTTCGTGTGGGCCGTGCCCGCGGGCCACGTCGAGAACGACGCCGACCGCGCGCTGCGCACGCGCGCCGAGGGCCTGCTCGAGCGCTACCGCGTGTTGCGCGAACGCTTCGTCGGCCCCTCGCGCCCCGGCGCGCCCGCGCTCTTGCGCGCGACGAGCAAGCTGCGCGCGAGCGCAGCAGCAGCCCGCAGCTGACCCGCACCTGCTCGCCGGCATTCCAACGTGATGGCGCGTTCCTCTGCGCACGCCCGCACGTCTCTTCTTCTCAGCAATTCCACGACCTGCCCACGCACCACGGATCGACGACCATGACGTCCTCTGCCCGCACCACCTCGCTCGCCCTGCGCGCGCTCACCGTGGCGGCGCTCGCGCACAGCGCGCTCGCCAGCGACATCACCTACGTCGCCGACACCACCGACGACCGCATCTACCGCCTGCGCGACCTCAACGCCGACGGCGACTACAACGACCCGAACGAAGTCGGGATCTTCTACGACAACGCCTTCGGCAGCCTTCCGATGACGTCGCCCAACGGCTTGGTCGTCGCGCCGGACGGAACGGTGCTGGTGTGCGACAGCAACACCGACTTGATCATCGCGCTGCGCGACCTCGACTTCGACGGCTCGGCGCTCGACGTCGGCGAGGCGACGGTGTTCTTCACCGGCACGACGGGCGGCAACGCGAGCGGCGTGCAGATGGTCTCGGCCAACGCGCTCGCGCTCGGCCCGGGCGGAGTCGTGTGGGTGGCGAGCAACAACCAGATCATCGGATCGATCATCGGTGACGACGCGATCCTGCGGCTCGAGGATCTGAACGCCGACGGCGACGCGGACGACCTGGGCGAAGCGCGCGTGTTCTACGCGCCGGCGCTCGGCTCGGGCGGCGTCGGCGATTCGATTCCGACCGGCGTGAAGGTCGGTCTCGACGGCGCGGTGTACTACGCCGAGAACGGCGTCACCGGCGTGCTCGCCAAGGCGATCTGGCGGCTCGAGGACTCGAACGGCAACGGCACGATCCAGTTCCCCGCCGAAGCCCAGGTGTTCTTCGCTATCCCGCCGCAGCCCTCGAACGTCTTCCTTTGGGACGTCGAACAGGGCCCGGACGGCGCGTGGTACGTGAGCGATCGCGGCAACGAGATCCTGTGGCGCGCGCTCGACACGAACGGCAACGCACAGATCGGCGCCAGCGAGTTCAGCGCTTGGTTCACCGGCGTCGCGCCGAGCGATCTGTGGACCGTGCGCGTCGCCAGCGACGGTTCGCTCTACGGCTGCGAAGCCGCCGAGCCCGACCGCATCCGGCGCTTCGTCGACGCGAACAACGACAACCAGATCAGCGCCGGCGAGCTCAGCGAGCTGTACGACGAGACGCTGGCGGCCTTCAACATCGCCAATCCGCGCTCGATCGCGCTCGCGCCTGACTTCGCGCCGCCGGTGAACTACTGCACGGCCGGCACGTCGACGAGCGGCTGCACGCCGGTGATCGGCTTCAGCGGCGCGCCGAGCGCGTCGGCGACGAGCGGCTTCACCCTGAGCGCGAGCGGCGTCGAAGGCCAGAAGCAGGGCCTGATCTTCTACGGCGCGAGCGGCGCGCTCGCGCTGCCGTGGGGCGCGGGCTCGAGCTTCCTGTGCGTCAAGTCGCCGACCCAGCGCCTGCCCGCGACGAACTCGGCCGGCACGCTCAACGCCTGCGACGGCGTGCTCGCCAGCGACTGGCTCGCCTTCGTGACCTCCACGCCGGGCGCCATCGGCGCGCCGCTCGCCGCGGGAGATGTGTTCCAGGCGCAGGCCTGGTACCGCGACCCGCCGGCCTCCAAGAGCACCAACCTCTCGAACGCGCTCGAGTTCACCGTCACTCCGTAGCGCGCCATCCATCGTCGGGCGCGCGGAAGAGAGACGCGCGCGCCGCACGCCGCAGGGCCGTCCGCGTCAGGAGCGGGCGGCCCTGCCCTTGTTGCGGAGCGCGTGCGCGAGCTGCGCAGTTGCGGCAAGTTCTCTTCGGCCAGACGGCCCACGACGGGCGCAGCGCTTCTATACTTCTCGCCCTCAAGGGTTTGTTTTGGGCGCTCGCGCCCGTTCCTAACGCGGAACACCACGGATGGCCTGGACTCACGTCGACAGCGAAAGCCTCTACAACGTCTCCAACTGGGGACGCGGATACTTCGGCATCAACGCCGCCGGCAACGTCCAGGTGACGCCGGAAGGCCCGGACCGTCCGGACAAGGCGGGCATCGACCTGCACGAGCTGATCGCCCAGATCAAGCGGCGCGGGATCGCGACGCCGGTGCTGCTGCGCTTCGACGGGATCCTGCGCGGGCGCGTGCGCGAGCTCAACGCGGCCTTCAACGCGGCGCGGGCGGAGTTCAACTACCAGGGCCCCTACCGCGGGGTGTTCCCGATCAAGGTCAACCAGCAGCGCCACGTGGTCGAGTCGCTGCTCGAGGAAGGCCGCAAGCACGGCACGGGCCTGGAGGTCGGCAGCAAGCCCGAGTTGCTCGCCGCGATCGCGATGCAGGCCGACGGCGGCAGCCTTGTGATCTGCAACGGCTACAAAGACGCCGACTACGTCGAGACGGCGATGCTCGCCTCCAAGCTCGGCCTGATCCCGATCCTGGTGATCGAGAAGTTCAGCGAGCTGAACACGATCCTGCGCGCCAGCGACCGGCTCGGCATCCAGCCGGTGATCGGCATTCGCTCCAAGCTCGGCGGCAAGGGCTCGGGCCGCTGGAGCGAGTCGGGCGGCGACCGCTCGAAGTTCGGCCTGACCACGCGCCAGATCGTCGACGTGGTCGAGACGCTCGAGCGCGCCGGCAAGCTCGAGTGCCTCGAGCTGCTGCACTTCCACATCGGCAGCCAGGTGACCGACATCCGCGCGATCAAAACCGCGCTGCGCGAGGCGACCCGCACGCTCGCCGAGCTGTGGGAGATGGGCGCGCGCATCAAGTGGCTCGACGTCGGCGGCGGCCTGGGCGTCGACTACGACGGCTCGAGCACGAACTTCGAGTCGTCGATGAACTACTCGCTCGCCGAGTACGCGCGCGACGTCGTGTACCAGCTGTCCGTCGCCTGCGAAGAGGCCGCGATTCCGCAGCCGGCGATCATCACCGAGTCGGGCCGCGCGCTGACGGCGCACCACGCGGTGCTCGTCGCCGAGGTCCTCGGCGTGACCGACTACGCGACCGGCGGCAACCCGGCGCCGGCCGACGAAGACGAGCCCGAGATCGTGCAGAACGCCTTCAGCGTCAGCGAAACGGTCACGGCCAAGAACTACCAAGAGGCCTACCACGACGCGCTGCAGATCCGCGACGAGGCCATGGTGCTGTTCAACGTCGGCCAGCTCAACTTGCGCGAGCGCGCGCGCGTCGAAGAGTTCTTCTGGAAGACGTGCACGAAGATCATGCGCACCGCGCGCACGATGCCCTACGTGCCCGACGACCTCGCCGGCCTCGAGCGCGACCTCGCCGACACGTACTTCCTCAACTTCTCGGTGTTCCAGTCGCTGCCCGACTCGTGGGCCATCAACCAGCTCTTCCCGGTGCTGCCGCTGCACCGCCACAACGAGCAGCCGGTGCGCCGCGCGATCCTGGCCGACATCACCTGCGACTCGGACGGCAAGATCGACCGTTTCTGCGACCTCAAGGACGTCAAGCGCACGCTCGAGCTGCACCCGCTGCGCGCGAGCGAGCCGTACTACCTCGCGTTCTTCCTCGTAGGCGCCTACCAGGAGATCCTGGGCGACATGCACAACCTGTTCGGCGATCCGAACATCGTGCACGTCGACCTCGACGAGTCGGGCAAGCCGCGCATCACGCACGTCGTGCGCGGAGACCGCACCGAGGAAGTGCTCTCGTACGTCGAATACTTCGAGCAGGACGTGCTCGCGCGCCTGCGCCGCCACATCGAGCGTTCGCTCGACGAGGGCCGCATGTCGCTCGAGGAATCGGCGGCGCTGCAGAAGCGCTACGAGGACGGCCTGCAGTCCTACACCTACCTCTCGCGCGAGCCCGACACGACCGAAGCCTCGACGCCGCCCCCGGCGCTGGCCGCTCCGGCGCCG
>Ga0169931_10002312_pt1 | contig 31121 bp, 23 predicted proteins | sample Kivu_15m_20L_FD_129675 | JGI IMG/M metagenome (GOLD analysis project Ga0169931, IMG submission 129675) | Freshwater microbial communities from Lake Kivu, Western Province, Rwanda to study Microbial Dark Matter (Phase II) - Kivu_15m_20L... | ecosystem: Environmental > Aquatic > Freshwater > Lake...
ACTCCGACTGCTGAAACGTCCCGGCCCGCACGTCCGCGTGCGGCACCGCGACTTCGCGCCACGCCTTCAGACTCATTGGGCGTCCCCTTCTCCGAAGTCGATCGTTTGCTGCGCGCTACCACTCGCGGGCGGGGGCGCGCTCGCGCCGGCCGCTTCCATCGCGCTCCAACTCGTCACCACTTCGTTGTACGCCCGCGCGTCGTCGGCGCGCTTCGCGCGCTCACACAGCGTGTACAGCCGGTAGGCCAACTGGCGGGCGGCATCAGCTTTGCCGCTGCACGCGCGTAGCACGCGGCCGGCGTCGGATTCGCTCGCGGTCTTCTGCAAGCGGATCAGGTGGTGCAGCAGTTCCCACACCGGCAGGCGGTCGTCGCCTTCCGGCGTCCAGTCGGTGGGGTACTCGTTCCACTTCAGCAGCCGCACGCTACCGCCCCCGGATTCGATCACCCCGGCCGCGGCCACGCCGTTCACGGCGGTGCCCTTCGCCTGCGCCAGCGTGTTCGCGTCACCGAACGGCCCGCGCTCCCAGCCGTGTTCCTCGAACCAGCGCAGGCAGAACTGCGTGTCCGCGTCGAAGTCGTCGTCGGCGAGGAACCGGTTGATGAGTTGCAGCGCCGTGCGCACGGTCATCGGCTTGCCGTCCGCTTCGAGCACCGCCTTGTACTTCGAGAAGATCGCCATACCGGGGCCGATGATCGCCTGCGACAGATCGACCGGCGCGACCGGCGACGCCAGCCCCTCGCCCTCGCGCGTCATCGCGTCGAGCGCGAGCGGCAGCGCCGCGTTCAGTTCCTTCAGGAACGCCCGCCGCCCGATCTCCGACGCCTTTTGATCGCGCGTCCGGCAGACAAGCACGATGGAGGAAGCAAGCGAGTTTGTGTTGATCGCAACTGTTCGCACGGTTCGCTCAGTGCGAAGCGGCCAAGTGCCAACGAGCGCGAATCCGGCAGTCATCACAGCTTCAAGGAAAGTCTCCCAACCTGTAGAAGATGTTCCCTGCTGGCTCTCGGATTCAGACTGCTTGAATGCGTAGTAGATCGTAACTGGTGCTGCGGGGTGTGCTTGAGCAGCGAGCCGTTCCATTGCTTTTGTCATGCCGCTGAGAAAGAACGCCTCGGCTTTCTCGCGTGACCCGTGCCGATACGGTGTCGCAACTAATTCTTCCACCTTCGGTACGCCAATTGTTGCGAGCAGTTTTGGATAGACTGCGCGCAAGGTTCTTCGCATCCAGACGTAAAAGAAGTCCGACAAGTCGGCGTAACCAATGTTGTCGTAGTACGGCGGATCCGTGGAAATGAACCGGCCGTTCGAGAGGGTTTGAGTTTGAGCGTCGGATTGCAGAACGTTTCCGTTCTCGCTCGCCGGGAAGTTCTCCATCACTCGCGGAACCCATTCCAACGCGGTGCCGTCCCAGTTCCCACTACCCGACGAAAACGGGTTCGACTCGGTGTAGTCCCACACCATCGGCAAGGCTTGCTTGGTGAAGGTATGCCCAACGAATTCGCCGCTCGTTTCCCACGTTGCAATCATCGTCCAGTAATCGGAAGCGCGGCCGACAACCATTCCCAAATACACGCTCACCGCGTCGGCATACGCCTGCGCCCTTGTGCCGCCGGCGTCGAGGCCGCGTTCGTCCTTGTCGAACCCTGCAGCGAGTGCGTCAGCGCGAACGCGCTCGCGTGCTTCGCCCACAAGGTCGCTGAACGTAGTCAGCGCTACAAGCTGCCGCGATGTGAACAGCTTTCCGTGCGTATTCATTCCGTAGAGCTGAACACGGATACTCAGCGCTTGATCCGGTATTGGTGTTTCGGGAATCCAAGTGGGTTTCGCTGTGGCGGCGAGCTGTTCTTGAACACTGATCGGCGAGAGATACACGCGACCGCGCGTTCCTTCCGCGACAATCGCCATCAACTTCTGACTCATATGCTCAGCGCAACCCTCCGCGCGAATGTACTCAAAGGCAATAGGGCGATCCGACAGCAAACAACGAAAGCCTTGACGAGTTCCGGCCGAAGTGCCGGCTTTGGCCTCCGCCGGGGGCTTGCCGACGCGCACCTCGAAACGGTAGGTGTCGCCGTCGATCACCGGTTGCACGTAGGCTTCCTTGCCCTCCTTGCTGCTCAAGATGAAGGTGCTGGCGAGCGGCACATCGACGTGCGCGAAGGCGGGGTTCGGGCTTTTCACGGTGCGCGCCCACAGCCACGCGATCACGGTGAGCTTCTGGCCCACATACGGCTTCAGGTCGGGCCGGTCCTGCGCCATCTCCTTGGTGATTTCCACCGGCGGATACAGGTGCCCGATGCGCTTCTGCGCCTCCTCGCGCATCCACGCGCCGTAATAGCGCACGTCGTCCGCTAAGCCTTCGGCCCCGTGCCACTCGCGCTCCACGTAGCCTTGGTGCTTGCGCGCGGCGGGGTTCACCGGCGGGCGACCGGCGAACTTGGGCGGAATCTCGATCATCGCCTTGTTGATGAGCACCGCGACCGGGTTCAGGTCGCTGGCGTGGGCTTCGAGTCCGAGGCGCTGGGCCTCAAGGGGAATGGTGCCGCCGCCGGCGAACGGGTCGTGCAACCCGGGCATCTTCGCGGGGTCGAACAGTTCCTTCGCGCGCGGGTGACTTTTATTCAGTTCGCACACCTCGACCCAGCTCTTGCGAATCTCCTCGCGCGCGCGTTCGAGCACCTCTTCGTTGGTGGTGTTCTCCCACTTCACGAGATCGCGGATGATGTCGAACAGGGCGTTGCGGGCCTTCGTGAACGCGCCGCGGCGCTGCTGCGTCGGCTCCACACCGGGGTTCTGGCACCGCCAGAGCGCTTCGGGGTCGTTCACCAGTTGTGCGAAGATGACGGCGCGCGCCGCGGCGAGAGGCCGCCGCGCCCACCACAGGTGGAGCGTACTGGGGTGCCCGTGGCGAATGCTCTTCTCGCGCGCCGCGGCAACGTTGATGTCGTCGAGCGGGAGCGCGACTTCGATGAGCTTCTTCGGGCTGATAACGGGCGTGGTCATGGCGTGGCCGTCGTGCGTGGGTGCGGGTGCGCCGCGCGTCACGCGCGTTCGGCGCGCTTCAGGAGTTCGGAGAGCGTGTAGTTCACGCTGGCCGCGCCCCAGTCCGGTTCGCGCTGGAAGGGGTTCCGCAGGTAGTGCGGCCCTTCGACAGAATCATCCGGGTTCACGAACACAACCGCCAGCACAAACTTGTCGCCTTGGTTGAACGCGTACAAGATTTCGTTGCGCGTAACGGTGATAGTAGTTGCGCCCTTCACTCGCCCTTTCACCTCGATGTGCCGGGCCGGCGGGGTGCCGCCGCCGGCCGCCGCGGGCGGGTACGCGGTGATGTCCCACCCGCACTTGTCCTTGCTCACGTCCACGCACTTGTGGCCGCGGGCGGTCTCGGCGTCCCACACGGCCTTCATCGCGAGCCGCTCGACGCGCGCGCGGGCCGCGGCGTCGGCGGCGGTGAGCGCCGACCCTTCCCCGCGCAGCTTGCGGAGCAACCCGCCGGGCACCACCAGCGCGCCGCCCAACACCACCGGCGTGCCACTCACGACGTGCCGCGCCGCGAGCAGTTCCTTCTTGCGCAGTTCGAGCCGGTGCGTGAGGTCGTTGATGTCCCGCTCGATGTTGAGGATGTTCAGCTCGTCCCGCTTCGGCCCGGTTTCGGCGCGCAACTTCTCCCAGCGCCCCGTGAGGTACTTGATCTCGTTCGTGAGTCGCTCGTGAACCGCGGCGAGCGTCTTGTCCACCTGTTGCACGCGCTGCGTGTTCACTTCGTCGAAGTGCTGCGGCACGAGCGACCCGGCGGCGAGCGCGACCGCCCGGCCCTCTTGGTCGGCCGTGAGCCACGAGGCGCTGAGCACGTCTTTCAAGAGCGCGCGGTCGGGGTCGGAAACGGGTTCGAGGTCGAGGTGCGGTGCCCACCCCGCGAACTCGGAGGAGCCGTCCGGGTTCACGCGCACGAACTGGAGCCGCTTGGACGCGACCGCACCCGCGGCGTCCTTCACCTCGTGCGTGAGGAGGAACAGGAGCCACGCGGTATCGGTGTCGTCGGCCGGGTCCGCGAGTACGGTGCCGCGGCGCAGCAGGTTCGCGTGTTGTTCGAGGATCGTATCCGTGACCGCGAGCATGAGCGGGTGGCCGGGGTGAATCAGCCGCGCGGCGGCGACACCGGGCTTGTCCGCGGGGCGGATGGCCTCTTTGGTGAAGCACACGCGCTCGTACTTGGGCTGCACCGGGTCGCGGTCGCGCGGGTTGCGGGCCGCGGCCGGGCGGGCGCGCACGGCCTGCGGCACGTGGGTGATCTCGTACCGCCCGGCCTCGCGCGGGTAGATGCTGCCCCCGAGCGTGTCGAACGCCTTGAGGAAGAACGCGCGCACGAAGTACGGCTGCAACCGCCGGGCTTCGGCGCGCTCCATCTCTTCGCGCACCGCGAACAACCGGTCGGCGCTCATCGTCTCGTGCGCGAGCGCGTTGCGGTCCAGCAGCGACTTGATGTGCGTGGGGTCGAGCGCGGAATCGATCTGCTGCGAGAGCTTCGCGCGCGTCTCGGGCTGGTTGCCGTACCGGATCGCTTCGACGAGAAGTTGCTTCAGGCTGGTGTCCTCGAACACCTCACCGAGGATGTCGAACACGCGGCCCTTGAGCGCTTCGCTTTCCACTTGAAGCTTTTCGAGCAACCGGTGGTACACCGCGCCCTCGCGCGTCTCCTTCGCGACGAGGCTCCACAGGTGGCACACTTCGGTCTGGTTGATGCGGTGAACGCGCCCGAACCGCTGTTCGAGCCGGTTCGGGTTCCACGGCAGGTCGTAGTTCACCATGAGGTGCGCGCACTGGAGGTTCACCCCCTCCCCTGCGGCGTCGGTGGCGATGAGCACGCGCACGTCGGCGTCGGTCCAGAAGCGCTCTTGCGTGTCGCGCCGCGCTTCGCGGGCGGTGCCCCCGTGAATGGTGGCGACGGCCTTTTCGTCGCCGATCACGGTGGTAATGCGGCGCTGCAAGTAGTTCAGGGTGTCGCGGTGCTCGGTGAAGATGATGAGCTTGCGCAACCGCCCGGTGGCGTCGAGCACTTCCGGGTTGTGCTGGAGCAACTTCGAGAGTTCGTCCCACTTCCGGTCTTGCCCGGACGCGACCACCTTGTGCGCCTCCTGCTCGAGATCACGCAGGAGCACGATTTCCTTCTCCAATTCGGCCACCGTCTTCGCGGCGCTGGCCTGATCGACGAGCGCTTCTTCGAGCGCTTCTTGCTCGTCGGCGCTCAGGTCGTCGTCGTCGTCCGGTACCGGGTCGAGCGTGCCGACGAGAGCCTCTTTGCCGTACTTGGTGCGCTGGAGCCGCTCTTCGAGCCGCTCGCGGCGGCGCTTGAGCGACTGGTACGCGGCCTCCGGGCTGGACGCGAGCCGGCGCTGGAGGGTGGTGAGCGCGAACCCGACCGACCCCTTGCGCGCCCCGTGCAACTGGTCGGCCTTCCCCATTTCGTCCTGAACGTACTTGGTCACGTTCTCGTACAGCGTGCGCTCGAGCGCGGAGAGCGTGTAGTTGACGGTGTACGCGCGCCGCTCCGGGAACAGCGGCGTCCCGTCGAACTTGACCAACTCTTCCTTCACCATGCGGCGCATGAGGTCGGACACGTCCGGCTTCTGCGCCGCGGTGCGGAACTTGCCGATGAAGCGGTCGGAATCGAGGAGCGAGAGGAACAGTTGGAAATCCTCCTCCTTCCCGTTGTGCGGCGTCGCGGTCATCAGCAGCAGGTGCCGCGTGCGCGCGCCGATCTTCTGGGCGAACAGGAACCGCCCCGTCGTTTCGATCTTGGAGCCGTAGTAGTGCGCGGCGAGCTTGTGGGCCTCGTCGAACACCACCAAGTCCCACCCGGCAGCGCACAGCTTCTCTTGTAGCGCCTCGTTCCGCGACATCTGATCGAGCCGCACGATGAGTTGGTTGTGCTCCTCGAACGGGTTGCCGCTCGCCGACGCCTGTTCCAGTAGCGACGAGTAGATGCGGAAGTCCAACCCGAACTTCTCGAACAGTTCGTCGCGCCACTGCTCCACCAAACTGCCGGGCGAGACGATGAGGACGCGCCGCGAGTCGGCGCGGAGGATGAGTTCGCGGATGTAGAGGCCGGCCATCACGGTCTTCCCGGCCCCGGGGTCGTCGGCGAGCACATAGCGGAGCGGCTGCCGCGGGAGCATCGACTCGTACACCGCGGTGATCTGGTGCGGGAGCGGTTGCACGTTCGAAGTGTGAACCGCCATCATCGGGTCGAACAGGAACGCGAGTTCGATGCGCTTCGCCTCGCACGCCAGTTGGAAGTCTTCGCCCTTCCCGTCGAACGCCCACGGGCGCTCGGTAGTGGCAATTGCGATGCTCGCTTCGTCGCCGCGGTTCAGGAGCCGGTCCTTCAACTTCCCTTCGGGCGTCTTGTACACCACTTCGGTCGCGTTGTCGGTGAGGTGCGTGACCGCGACGACGGTGGCGACGATGCCCGGTTCCAACCCGACAAGGGATTGGCCCTTCTGAATCTCGGTGAGCCGCAGCATGTCGCACCTGTCGGGCGGGGACGTTCGCCCCACGGTCTTCCCGTGGCGCTCTGGAAGTGTACGGAGTGCGCCCTCGTTCCGCTGAGGTCAGTAGCCACACCTCCACCCGCCCCGCAACCGGTTCGTTGCACGTGCAGAGAGTGCATTTCCCGAATTGCCCTTCCACCTGCCGCCGTTCCCGCTCTGAACGCCATCACCCGAAACCCAATTCGGAAAAGCACTTGCATCCGCGTCCAATCGTGCTCGCTGGTGGTCAGAAACAGCCAAGTTGTACCGGGTAGCCTGTAGGGTCGCACCCAGCGCCCTTCGCTGCGCCGGGGAGTTGGTGTGGCACGGGCGGCGACGGAACCGGGCGGAACGTGTCCGGCGCGTACCTCCGATACTGGAGACCCATCGGCGTTCACCCGCGGTCTGCCCCGTGAGGGAAGAGGCACGAGGCGAGCGAAATGTGCCATTCGTGTACCCCCCATACTGGGGTCGCGGACGTGGCCCGAAGGCGACGGCGAGATGCTCGAAAGACGCCAACGGGTAGCCACCAGACTGTACGCGACCACCGACTCGAACACTCGAAAGTGAGGTTAGCCGTGAGCAAGACCGCAACGACAACCCAGCCCCTGATGCTCAATGTGAAAGAAGTCGCAGCCATGCTTCGATGCAGCACGCGGCACGTCACGCGGTTGGAGGAAACCGGCCAGATGCCGCCGGCGGTTCGCCTCGGCCGGCTGTGCCGCTGGAACCGCACCGTCATCGAGGAGTGGATCGCCGCCGGTTGCCCGGCGGTGAGCGCGGAGGGAACGAAATGACGGGCACGCGGTCCAACTGGGTGCGCGTGACCCGCGAGCGCCGCTGCCCGGTGTGCGGGAAAGGCGACTGGTGCGTCGTCGCGGCCGACGGAACGGCCGCGATCTGCCCGCGCACCGAATCGCCCAAGCGGTGCGGCGACGCCGGGTATCTGCACCGGCTCACCGACGCCCCTCGGCCCGCTTCGCCCCGGTGCGTCGCGGTGCCGGTTCGCGGCGGGTTGCCGGACCTCACCGCGCTCGCCGCGGAGTACCGGCGCGCGGCCCCGGTCGAAAGCCTGCACGCGCTCGCGACCGAACTCGGCGTGAGCGCTGAGAGTCTACGCGCCTTCGGCGTGGGCCGGGCCGCGAACGTTCCCGCGTGGTCGTTTCCGATGACGAACCCCGCGACCGATTCCGTAACCGGCATCCGGTTGCGCCCGCCGTTCGGTCGCAAGTTCAGCGTTCGCGGCGGCAAGGAAGCGCTGTTCCTGCCCGCCGAACCCGCCGACGATGCGCTCTTGGTGTTGGAAGGAGAAACCGACGCGATCGCCGCGCACACCATCGGGTTCACGAACGCGGTCGGGCGACCGTCCTGCACCGGCGGAACGGCGCACCTCGTCGCACTGCTCCGACGGCGGAAGCCGCGCCAAGTGGTAATCGTGCGCGACAACGACGAACCGGGCACCCGCGGTGCGATCGCGCTCGCCGCGGCCCTCGCCCCGCACACCCGCGACCTGCGGGTGATCGCCCCGCCGACAGACTCGAAGGACATGCGCGAGTGGGTTCGCGCGGGGGCAACCCGCGCGGACGTGGAGAAGCACATTCAAGCCGCCGAACGCCGGCGGCTCAACATCACGCTCAAGGTGTCCCGATGAATGCGACCGCTACCGATCTGTTTCTGAGCGCCGAGTGCGAAGGGAAGCGCCACAAAGTCACCGCGACCGTGGACGGCAAGGTGGCTCATGTGGACACGCTGCCGCTGGCGAGCGCGTACTCGCGCAAGAAGTTCGCCAAGACCCTCTGCGACAAGTTCGCGGGCTTGGACGCCTCCGAGATCGACGAGCAACTACTCACACTGGCGACACCACCGCCCGCGCCTGCCGTGGCAGACCTTCAAGAAGTTGACGTGTCGCGCGTGGTGCGGCCGGAACTGTTCCACACGGCCGCGGTGTCGGGTATCACGGTGCCGGTGCGCATGGAGTCGGACGGCGCGCTTGTTTCGCGCTGGCGCAGTTACGTTCGGTGGGCGAACGGGCATCGCGAAGTCACCGACGTGAATGACCGGCTCGTGCTCGCAGACGGCGCCGTGCTGTACGTTTCGCCCGAACCCGGTGAACCGTTCGTCAACGACATGCCCGCGTGGTCGGCTGAGGCCCGCGGCGCGTGGCTGAAGGGCGCGTCCGCACCGGACCCAAGCAAGACATTCCAGAGTGTGTGCGAGCGGATCAATTACTTCCTCGACCTACCCCCGGCGACCGCGCACGGCACGACGGCAACGCTGGCGCTGTGGGTGATGCTCACTTACACCTACCCGGTGTGGGACGCAGTGCCGTATCTGTACGTCGGCGGGCCGCTGGGGAGCGGTAAGAGTCGCGTTCTGGAGGTGCTTCAGAGGCTCGTGTTCCGCCCGCTGTCGTCGTCGAACTTGACCGCGCCGACCTTGTTCCGAACGCTGCACTCACAAGGCGGGGTGCTACTGCTGGACGAAGCCGAGCGAGTACGGCAATCGACGCCGGATCAGCAAGAGTTACAGTCCATCCTCCTGTCCGGGTACAAGCGCGGGGGCACTGCGTCGCGGTTGGAGAAGTTCGCGGACGGCAGCTTTCAGCCCACGCAGTTCGCGGTGTACGGCCCAAAGGCACTGGCGTGCATCGCGGGCTTGCAGCCGACGCTCTCAAGCCGGTGCGTACCCGTGATGATGTTCCGCAGTGCCGCCAACTCGCCGAAACCGAAGCGCCGGCTGGACGCGGACCCGACAGCGTGGCAAGTGGTGCGCGACGACTTACACGCTCTCGCGCTGGAACACGGTCTAGCGTGGGTGCAACTGCCGGCACGCGCGCATGTCGTGCCGGCCGGCATCGGCGGGCGCAACTACGAGTTGTGGCAACCGCTGTTGGCTCTCGCTCACTGGTTCGAGGAACGCGGTTCCAATGGGTTGCTCGCGCTGGTGCAGGAGCACGCCTGCAAGACAGTGGCGCGTGCCAAAGACGACACAGTGCCCCCAGCGGACGAAACCTTGCTCGAACTGCTGACCGCGCGAGTAGTCGCTCACAACCCGCCCACATCGGCCGAACTGCTCGAGGCGGCTCAGGCGCACGACCCGGTCACCTTCAAAGTGTGGACGCCACACGGTGTGACGAATCGGTTAAAAGTGTACGGCATCGCGACACCGGAAAAGGCGAACGGCGAACGGCGGTACCGCCACGTGACGCCGGCGCAACTCGAAGAGATTCAGACATGCTACGGCGTGAGTCTCGGTCTGGGGTAGCGGATTGTCCCTATTGTCACTGAACGGCGCTCGCCGCTTACAATCCTTTGTGTTTCGTTCGGCTGGCAGCGGTGACAACAGGGACAATAGGGACAATCCAAGGGGTGCCTCATGCGGTACGACGCGCTCGCGTTCCTGACGGAATTGTGCTCCGACAGTAAACCGACACCCGACGAACTGCCGAGCGAATGGCGCGCGATGTACGTCGCGCGCACCGCGGCGCACATGACCCGCGGCCGGCACCGCGAACACGCCGAACACGTCGCCCTACGTGAGGTGCTCGCGCAAGTGCGACCGAACGCCCAGTAGCTGACCTCGCGCGCCGGGCGCGTACCGTGTACGATTTGTACTGCTCGAACTGGCCTCAAGGCGACCCGAAGGGAAGTGCAGCATGGCCTCGCTCAACCGCGAACCGAACGGGCACTACACGATTCAGTTGGTGTGCGCGGACACGAAGCGCCGCAGCATTCGCCTCGGCTCGGTCAACAAGAAGACCGCCGAAGCGGTGAAGACGCGCGTGGAGGCGATCCACACGAGCGCGGTGGCGAACCTGCCGATGGACGCGGAAACGGCCGCGTGGGTGGCGAACATCGGCGACGACCTCGCCGAGAAACTCGCGGGCATCGGGTTGATTCCGAAGCGCGTGTCGAGCACGGTGGGCGCGTTCCTCTCCGACTACCTCGAGCAGCGCCGGGGCGATTCCAAACCGGCAACCGCGGTCACGATTCACCGCGTCGTGACGGACCTGACCGCGTTCCTCGGCGCGAACACGGACATGCGCGCGGTCACGGTCGAACACGCGGAAGGGTTCAAGCGGCACTACCAAGACAAGCAACTCGCACCGGCCACGACCTACCGCCGGCTCAAGATGGCGAAGATGTTGTTCGGGCACGCGCTCAAGTTGAAACTCGTCACCGCGAACCCGTTCGCGGACGTGCGCAGCAAGAACCACAACCCGCCCGAACGCCGGCACTACATCTCGCCTGCCGATGCCGCGAAGCTGATCGAAGCCGCGAACCCGACGTGGCGCGCGATTATCGCCCTCGCCCGGTTCGGCGGGTTGCGGTGCCCCAGCGAAGTGCTCATGCTCAAGTGGGAGAACGTGAACCTTGCTACCGGGCGCATGATCGTTCACAGCCCGAAGACCGAACACCTCGAAGGCCGCTCGGAGCGCGTCGTGCCGATCTTCGCCGCGCTGCGCCCGAGTCTCGAAGAAGCGTGGGAACTGGCCGAAGGCGAAGAGTACGTCGTCGGTGGCGCACAAGGCGACAAGTACCGCGAGACGGCGCAAGGCCCGAACGGGTGGGTGAACATGAACCTGCGCACGACGTTCGAGAAGATCGTCCGGCGCGCGGGCCTGACGCCGTGGCCGAAGCTCTTCCACAACCTGCGCGCGAGTTGCGAAACCGACCTGATGGCGAACCACCCGATTCACGTCGTTACCGCGTGGATCGGGAACACGCCGAAGATCGCGCTCGGGCACTACCTCCAGACACTCGACGCGGACTTCGAGAAGGCACTCAAGGGCGGTGCAGAATCCGGTGCAGTTGTGGTGCAAAATGCGGTGCAGTCACGAACCGCCGCGAACGGACAGAAAGCGACCGAAGTGACGCAACCCCATGAACAGCAGGGGCTACAGGCAACTACTGTCACCTGTAGCCCGCAACTGTCAATCTGTTCAGATGGCCAAGGTGGGACTCGAACCCACACGCCTTGCGGCGCTCGATTTTGAATCGAGTGCGTCTGCCGTTCCGCCACTTGGCCGTGGAGCTATTACTTTAGGTGCTCCGCGCCCGCGAACAAGGGGGCGCGTCCCGGGACCGCGGCCGTCTCGGCCGCACGTCGAACGGGGTATGCGGCAATCGAGAGTTCCGATGCGAGATCGCGCGAACCGTGCAACCAAGACGGCCGCGGTCCCGGGCTACGCCAAGATCGCGCGCACCGGTTCGCCGCGACAGATCGCCAGCGGGCGACCCACGGTGTCGTGAATCTCCGTTTCCAGCGGGATGCCGAGGCAGTGATAGATCGTCGCGTGCAGGTCTTCGGGGCGCACGCGGCCGTCCTTCGGATAAGCGGCCAGCTTATCGCTCGCGCCGTACACCGCGCCGCCCTTCACTCCGCCGCCCGCCAGTGCGACGGAGAAACACGGGCCCCAGTGGTCGCGCCCGCCGGCCCCGTTGATCTTCGGCGTGCGCCCGAACTCCGCCATCCACACCACGAGTGTGTCTTCGAGCAGCCCGCGGTCTTCGAGGTCTTCGAGCAGCGCCGTGTACGCGGTGTCGAGGACCGGCATGAGCTTGCGCACGCCCTCGGTGTTCTTGGAGTGCGTGTCCCAGTGGCCGTTGTTCGGGGCGTTCGGCACGCGGGTCCAGTTCACGCGCACCAGCGGCACGCCGCCTTCAACCAGCCGGCGCGCGAGCAGACACGATTGGCCGAACCGCGAGCGCCCGTAACGGTCGCGGGTACTCGCGCTCTCGCCGTCGAGGTCAAAGGCTTTGCGGGCCGCGGCCGAACCGATCATCTCGAAGGCGCGCCGCGCGTGCGGGTTGGAGTCACTCGCGCTCTTCGCGTGCGCTTGATCGAGCGCGGCCAGCAACCCCTGCCGACCGGTGAAGCGGTTCGCCGGCACTTCGGGCGGGAGCGCGAGGCCGGGTACGTCGAAGGTGCCCTTCTCCGGCTCGCAGTTCAGGAGCCACGGGTCCGACGCGCGCCCGAGGAAGCCCGCGTCTTGGCCGGGCCACGTCAGGTTGCCGTCGTTCGCGGACTGCTCCGGCAGCGTGACCGCCGCCGGCAGCGTGCAGCGCGGTTGCAGCACCTTCCGCACGATCGCGCCCATACTGGGCCAGTCGTTCGGCGCGCCGGGCTTCGCGTTCTCAACTTGCATCGGCACGTGCGCGTGCCCGGTGGTCATGAAGTAGCCGCTCGCGGAGTGCGCGTTGTCGTTGGTCTGGCACGCGCGCAGTACCGCGATCTTGTTCGTCAGGCGGGAAGTCCGCACCATCGTTTCGCCGACGACGAGTCCGGGCGTCGCGGAACGAATCACGCCCATGTCGCCGCGCGCTTCGGCGGGCGAATCCGGCTTCGGGTCCCACGTCTCCTGTTGCGGCGGCGCGCCGAGCAGGAACAGCAGAATAACACTCTTGGGCTTGCGCGGCGGGGTGCGCTCGCGTGCGTGAAGCAAGTTCGGCAGCGTGAGGCCGAAGGCACCAAGCGAACCGGCGACGACGGCTTCGCGGCGCGACGGCCCGGCGCAGGTGTACGGGAGGATTGACACGAACCGCCCCTCGGGTGAGGATTGGGGCACAGGTAGGAGAAGTAGAGTATGCCGCGCGCCCGCGGCGAATGGAAGCGGAAACCGGAGGTAGCGCATGGCAACGCACGCGGCACTGTCGGCGGATTTCGACCGCGCGCGGCTCGACGCGCTCGGCGTCTGGTCGGTGGATGCGGACGCCGACAACCTCGACATCGACTGGCCCGCGCCGCCGGAACTCGCGGGCGCGTGGGTGCCGCTGCGGTTGCGGTTCCACACCGATAGCGGCTCGGAGAGCTTCGACCCGGACGACCGCATGTTCGAACTGTACGTTCAGTTCGTCGCCGGGAAGGAGCGGTACTGCGAACAGGTGCGGGAGTTGATCGCCGAGTTGGACGAAGAGTTGGGCGAAGTGCGGAAGGCGATGCTCGTCGTGTACCGCGAGGGCGACGAAGACGAGGGCGACCACTTCTATTCGCTGAGCGTGTGGTTCCACATGAGCGGCGACGCGGAACACCTGTACCAAGCGGACTACGACGAAGAGGAAGATGCCTTCGCGCGCCTCGGCGGGTGAACGAACGGCGAGCCCCGCCCGCAAAGGCGGGTGCGAAGTGAACGAGGAATGCGCAGCGCGCGGTTTTGGTTTGCCCTCTCCCCTTGCGGGAGAGGGTGGCGGCGCTTCGCCGCCGGGTGAGGGGTGAGCTACGACACTTGGTTCAGCAATACTTGAATGGTGTGGGGTGTTCCCCTCACCCGGCCTCGCAAAGCCTCGGCCACCCTCTCCCACGCTGCGCGGGGAGAGGGCACAAACAACACGGCGCGTTCGTTCTTCGCGCCGCACCCACCGCCCTTGCGGGCGGGGTTCGCCGAAACACTTAGCTCAGCAGGCCGCTGACCACTTCGCCCTTCACCAGTTCGCGGGGCTGGTTCAGGTGGTTGTAGACGATCGTGTCCGGCTTGATGCCCACCGAGTGGTAGATCGTGGCGAGCAGTTCGGTCGGGTGAATCGCGCCTTCGACCGGGGCGCTCGCAGTCTTGTCGCTCTTACCGTGAACGTAACCGCGCTTGATGCCGGCCCCGGCGATCACGCCGGTGTAGCAGTACGGCCAGTGGTCGCGGCCGTCGTCGGAGTTCTGGTTGCCGCTCGTGCTCACGCCGCGCTGCGGGCTGCGGCCGAACTCGCCCACGCACACCACCAGCGTTTCTTTGAGCAGGCCGCGCTCGTCGAGGTCCGCGAGTAGCGCCGAGAGGCCCGAGTCGAGCATCGGGGCCGCTTGGTTCTTCATCCGGCCGCTCAGCCCGCTGTGAACGTCCCACGAGTGGTTGTCGCTGTTGGCGACCTTCGGCCACACCACTTCCACGAACCGGGTGCCGGCTTCGACGAGCCGGCGGGCGAGCAGCAGGCACTGCCCGAAGGTGTTCTTCCCGTACTTCTCGCGCGTCTCGGCCTTTTCGGAAGTCAGTTCGAACGCCTTCTTCGCGCGGCCGCTGGTGACGAGGCCGAGCGCCTTCCCGTAGTACTCGTCGAGGTCGTGCTTCGCGACCGCCTGCTCCACTTCCGGCATCCCCTTCGCGATGGTCTCGCGGAGCGTGGCGCGGCGCTCCATGCGCACCGGCGTCAGCTCCTCGCGGAGCTTGAGGTCGTCGGTGCGGATGCGGTCCATCTTCGCCATGTCCATGTCGTCGCCGGACGGGTACAGCGTGTACGGGTCGTAGCCCTTGCCGAGGAACCCGGCGCTGCCGCCCTTCCCGACCACGTTCGACTCTTGCAGCGGGCGCGGCATCATCACGAACGGCAGCATCGGCTCGGTCGGCGGCTTCATCTTGATGATGTTCGAGCCGAGCGTCGGGAAGTCCTTCGGCGAAGGCGGTTCGAGTTGCCCGCTCGCGCTCACTTTGTCCGTGGTGTACCCGGTGTGCATCTGGTAGATGGCGGCCGTGTGGTTGAACAGGCCGTAGGGCGTGTAGCTGACGGCCCGCATCAGCGTCGCCTTGTCGATCACCTGCGACAGTTTCGGCAGCAGTTCGGTGAAGTGCGTGCCGGTGAGCTTCGTTTGCTGGTGCTTGAAGATGCTCTTCACCTTGTCCGGCACGTTGTCCTTCGGGTCCCACAGGTCGATGTGGCTCGGCCCGCCCTGCAGGTAGATGAAGATGACGCTCTTGGCCTTCCCGAAGCCGGGGCCGCCGCCCACTTCGCCCTTGTTGCTGGCGTGCGCTTGCGCGGTGAGCAGGTCGCCGAGGGTGAGACCGAGCACGCCGGACCCGCCGACGCGCAACAGGTCGCGGCGGGTGACGCGGTCGCAATCGCTCTTCGCGGCGGCACCGGGAATGACGAGCATCGTTAGAACTCCGGGAAGGGAGTGTTGGGAGGGCTTCGTGCAGTGCGATTCTACAGAACCGCGGTTCTGTCTAGTGTTAGAAGTTTACCGCGAACCGGTGGAGGCCGCAAACGGTTTTTCTCGAACACGCGGCCTTCGCCACTTCGTTGCGAATTCGGCAACACGCCCGAGCGACACTCAGAAGACACTGACCACGTCGTTGGCGGCGAAATCGTCCCCCGAGCGACCGGTGGCTCACGTTCCTCACGCCCGGAAAAATGGTTCACCCGCTCCGCACGTTGATTCACCGGCTACTCGAAGTGGTTCACGCGGAGGGGTGCGCAACTCCGCGTGAACCAATGAGGATCGCTACCGCATCGTGAAGCCGGTGTACGCGGGCAGTTCGCCGCACGCACGCGGCCGGTACGCGGGCCTGCAGTTCGCAGGAGGTCGCCTGATTCAGCGCGCACCGGGATCGGGACCGCGACCCGTGGAGCCGCGACCCGGCATGGCTCGAGGGCGTCAGCGACAGTGGAGCGTCAGTCGGCCGTGCGCCGCAGGAGCTTCGTGCACTCGCGTGGGAATGCTATTGGGGGGTGTGCCATTCAAATGCCCCTCGTATTGCGGGAGTGTCCGCAGAATCGGGGTATTCGAGGCCGGGCTCCGAGCCGCTCGGAGGAAAGCTGAAGTGAGACGGCTGTTGGAACTTACAGTCAGGGTGACCGACGGGATTTGAACCCGCGACATCCAGATCCACAATCTGGCGCTCTAACCAACTGAGCTACGGCCACCGTGTACTGTTTTTCTACACCGCAGGGGACCGGGCGTCAACCGCACCGGCGGTGCCGGCCGCGACCTTGGCGTTTCCGCCCCTCAAACTGGCCCCTTAGCTTCTGCGAATACCAACAGCCGTTAGGCAGCGTGAAACCCGTATCGTAGGATACGGTGTCCGCACGGATGTGTGTCACAGTTGCCGGGGCTGCGTCGGCCCGCGTGTTCAACTTGAGTCCCGGTCCGATCGGAGCGCGCGCCGCTATGAAACTGCTCATTTCCGTCGCACTGCTCTTCGCCGCACCCCTCAGCGCACCGGCTCAAGACAAAGGGGCCGTCGCCGCGGACGCCGCCGGGTACGCGAAAACGGTCGCGCCCTTCTTTGCCGCGTACTGCAACGACTGCCACACCGGTGCGAAGCCCAAAGGCGATTTCCCCGTTGACGCGAAAGGGCTGCCGAACGACTTCGCCGACCTGACCGCGAGGGGCAAGTGGAAAGAGGTGGTGAACGTTCTGAACAGCCACGAGATGCCGCCGAAGAAACGGGCCAAGCAACCAACCGCGCAGGAAGTGGCAGCGGTGGTAGATTGGATCACCGAACAGGCGGTGCGGGCGGAGCTGGCGAAGCGCGAGACCGCGGTCGCGCTCCGGCGACTGAACCGCGACGAGTACAAGAACACGATCCGCGACCTCCTCGGCATCGACTTCGACGTGAGCGGGTTCCCGCAAGACCCGCCCGCCGGCGGGTTCGACAACAACGGCGGGGCACTCACGATGTCGCCGCTCCACGTCGAAACGTACCTGAACGCCGCCCGGCAGATCCTCGATCGCGCACTCGTTGAGGGCGAACGGCCGAAACCCGTGAAGTGGCGGTTCGAGCCGAAGGCGGGGCCGGCCGACCGCACGCGCGTGCGCCTCGACGCGAAGAACAACCCGCTCGTGAACGGCGGGAACAACCGGCAGGACGGCGAGTGGGTGGTGATTCACCACAACAGTTGGGACAAGGGCGTCGGTGCCCGCGACTTCCGCGTGCCGGTCGCCGGGGACTACACGATTCGCGTATCGGCCGCGGGGCGCGTGCCGGACCGCGCCGCTGTGGTGAAGTCCGCCGACGCGATCTTGGCAAAACGCCGCGACGACCAAACCGCGAAGAACCAGAACGGGAAGAAGTACCACGAGGAGCAGTACGAGCGCGATCTGAAGCACTTCCGGACCGATCGCATGTACGACTACGGCGCGCCGCGACTCCGGTTGACGCTCCAACTCGGCCCGCAACCGCGCACGGTGGCCGAATTCGACATCGACGGCACGCCGGCCGCACCGAAGGTTCACGAGCTCACCGCCCGCTTCACCACCGAATCGGCCGGGGTTCACTTCGACTACGCCTACAGCATCCCGCGCGTACTGGAGAACTTCTGGCTGCAAACGGGCGACGCGTTCGCCCGCCCGGAAGCCATGATCCGCTGGTTCGAGATCGAAGGTCCGGTCTACGATGCGTGGCCCCCGCGCTCGCACACCGGCATCCTGTTCGACAGCCCGACGCGAACCACCGACGAACGCAAGTACGCGGCCGAAGTGCTCGCGCGCTTCATGCGCAAGGCGTACCGCCGACCGGTGAGCGCCGACGAAGTTCAAGCGAAGCTGAAACACTACGACGCGGCGAAGAAAGACGGGGCGACGCTGGTCGCGGCGATCAAGCGGCCCCTCACGGCGGTACTGGTGTCGCCGCACTTCCTGTACTTGGCCGAACCGAGCCGCGACGGGCGCAAGCTCACCGATCACGAACTCGCCGCCCGCCTCAGCTACTTCCTCTGGAGCAGCGCGCCGGACGCGGAACTGTCGGCTGTGGCGGACGCGGGCAAACTGAGCACGAAGGGCGAGCGGCTGAAGCAACTGGACCGAATGCTGAAGGACGCGAAGGCCGAGGCGTTCACGCGCAACTTCGCCGGGCAGTGGCTCGGGCTGCGCGAGGTCGGCAACAACCCGCCGGCCGCGGACCTGTACCCGCAGTACGACCGGCACTTGGAAACCAGCATCGTGCAAGAGAGCGAAGCCTTCTTCCGCGAAGTACTGACGAACGACCTGCCCGCGACCGCACTCGTGAAGTCCGATTTCGTCGTCATCAACGAACGACTGGCACGGTACTACGGGATTCCCGGTGTGAAGGGCGACGCGTTCCGCAAGGTGTCGGTGCCGGCGGGCGTTCACCGCGGCGGCATCCTGACGCAGGCGAGCGTACTCACGATCACGTCGAACGGCACGCGCACGTCGCCGGTGAAGCGCGGGACGTGGGTGATGAAGACGCTGCTCGGCATCGACCCGGGGTTGCCGGTGGCGAACGCCGGCGAGATCGCCCCGAAGGTGCCCGGCATCGATAAGGCCACGGTACGCAAACGGCTCGAAATCCACCGCACGCTCGACCAGTGCGCCCGTTGCCACAACAAGATCGACCCGCTCGGATTCGCTCTCGAAAACTACAACGCGGCCGGCGAGTGGCGCGAGCAAGAGGGCTTCGGTTACAAGGGCCGCATCGAGCGCAACGACCCGAAGATCGACGCCACATCGGAAATGCTCGACGGAACGAAAATCGTCGGCGTGGAGGGGCTTCAGAACGCGATCCTGAAGAACGAAGACCTGTTCCTGAACTGCCTCGCGTCGAAGGTGCTGACCTACGCGCTCGGCCGCGAGTTGGGCCTCGCCGACCAGCCGACCGTGAAAGCGGCGGTGGCGCACATGAAAGCGAACGGCAAGACGCTGCGGTCGCTGCTACAATTCGTGGCGACGTGCGAGCCGTTCGAGACGAAGTAACGGAGGCGACCCGGTGCCGCTGCTCGACCACTTCCACCCGCCGCTGGACGACGAAGCCCCGTGGGAGGCCGTCGGCACGCTGTGGATCGCGAACGTCGTCAAGCTCCTGAACCGAACGCTCCCGAAAGACGAATTCCGGGCGTTCCCCAACATTCACCTCGGCCACATGGTCGGAGCGGACGTGGCAGAATACGAATCGCACCGCGACGACGTTTCGACGGGCGCGAACGAGGGCACGCGAACCGCCGTTCTCCCGGCCCCGGTGCTCACGTTCACCCCCTAATTCCCGGACGACTTCGCGGTGCGCATTCAAACCCTAAAGGGCACTCGGCGGTTGGTCGCTGTGATCGAGTTCGTCAGCCCGTCGAACAAGGAGCGCGAGGATTCGCGACAGAAAATCCTTCGCAAGTGCGCGGGCTACATTCAGTTGGGCATCGGGTTGGTACTCGTCGATACCGTCACCAACCGCCACGCCAACCTGCACAACGAGTTCGTTCGGTTTCTGGGCGCCGGGCGCGTGCCAACGATGCCGAACGCGCACACCTACGTCGCCTCGTGGCGGCCCCACGGGTTCGACGCGGTCGAGTCGCTCGACCTGTGGCCCTACCCGCTCGCGGTCGGCCAGCCGATACCGTCCGTCCCGCTTCCGCTGAAGAACGGGCCGGAGGTGATGCTCGACCTCGAAACGACGTACATGCAAGCGCTCGAAGACCAAAACCTCTAACTCCAACGAACCATGCGCACCCGCGTTTCCCGCCGTACTGTCCTCCGCGCCGCCGGGGCCGCGGTCGCACTGCCGTTCCTCGACGCCATGCTGCCGCGGCTGCAAGGCGCGCCATCCACGTTCAAGCCGTGGGCGAAGTCGGCCGTCGAAGCCGTGCCGCGAATGATCTGCTGCTACGTCCCCAACGGCGTGAACATCACGGAATGGGTGCCGAAGGACGACGGCCCGAACTACACGCTGTCGCCCACACTCGAAGCGCTCAAAGACTTCCGCACCGACTTCACGGTCCTCAGCGGGTTGGGGCACCCGCTCTGCACCGGCGGGCACAGCGGGGCCGACACGTGGCTGACCGCCGCCAACCTGAAGTCGAAACCGGGGGCCGACTACACGAACAGCATCAGCGCGGACCAACTCGCAGCGGAGTTGCACGGGAAGAAGACGCGGTTCCCGTCGCTGCAAATCGGCGACATGAGCGGCACCGGCGGAGCCGGGCACAGCCACACCCTGTCCTTCGACGTACGCGGCACCCCGCTCCCGGCCGAGAACTCCCCGCGGCGGCTGTTCGAGCGGCTGTTCGTTCCCGACACCGCCGGCGACAAGCAAGCCGCGCTGAAGCGGTACGCGGAGCGCCGCAGCATCCTCGACGATCTGGCCGAAGAGTCCGCGGCGCTCAACAAGCAACTCGGGGCGAAGGACAAGCAGAAGCTCGACGAGTACCTGAGCAGCGTCCGCCAAACCGAGAAGCAGGTGGAGCGGATGCAGAGCTGGGTGGACGTGCCCAAACCCGAAGTGAAAGACACCGGGCTGCAACTGGCGAGCAAGCCGATGGACGGGCACGACCGGCCCATGTGGCTCGACGTGATGCTCGAACTCAGCTACTTGGCGTTCGTCACCGACCTGACGCGCGTCATCACGTTCGAGTGGAGCCGCGAGGCGGGCGGGTACGGCGGGGGTGGCGAAAACCACCACGAACTGAGCCACCACGGCGGCGACCCCGGGATGCTGTCGAAGCTCGCCACCATCGACCGCTTCCACCTCTCGAAACTCGGGCGCTTCCTCGGCATGCTGAAATCCACGGCCGAGGGCGACGGTACGGTACTCGACCGCACGGTGGTGGTGTACGGCTCCGGGATGAACAGCGGCACCGGCGGCGACCACTCGCCGAAGAACCTTCCGCTGCTGGTCGCCGGCGGGCACAAACTCGGGCTGAAGCTCGGCCGGCACCTGAAACACGATCCGAACAAGCACCCGCCGCTGTCGAACGTGCTGCTCAGCGTGGTGCAGAAAGTGGGCGTGGAAGGCGCGAGGTTCGCGGACGCGACCGGCACCCTGTCCGGGTTGGTGTGAACCGAAATCACGCGGCGACCGGCCCCGACGCCGGCCGCCGCGTTTGGCACATCATGTGTCCCGCGCTCGCGCCTAACGTCACGCCTTGCGCGCGAACACGAGCACGCTGTACGGCCCCACGGTCACGGTCGCGCGATGGGGCAGCCCGTCGCACTCGCCCGGTTCGGCCGTGACGCTCAGTGAAGTGTGCCCGCCGAACGATTCGCTATACCCGGTCCAGTCCGAGTTGAACACCAATTCCCACTCGCCCGCGTACGGGAACCCGATGGCGAACTGATCGCGCGCGTCGCGGTGAAAGTTCGCTACGACCACCGCGTCGTCGCCGGGGCCGCCGTCCGCCCAGCGCCAGAACGCGACCACCTTCGCCGCCTCGTCCGCGCGAATGATACGCACGTGCGGCCCGGTCAGCCCCTTCGTGCGACCGTCCCGATTGAGGCGCAGGCGGATCAGGTCGCGGTACATGCGCACGATGCCGCGGAACTCGTCGCGCTTCTCCCAGTCCACGGGCACGGTGTCGCGGAACCACTCGCCCTCCAAGAACTCTTGCCCTTGGAACAGCATCGGGATGCCCGGGGCGGTGAAGACCAGCGCCGCGGCCAGCGTCGAGCGCTTCTGCGCGAACCAGTTCGCCGGGTCGTGCGGGGCGATCTGGTGAACCACCCGCGCCTTGCCGTTCGCAACTTCGTCGTGGCTCTCGCTGTAAATGATTCGTTGGAACGGGTCGCCGTTGTACCGGTTGGTGAGCGCCAGCGCCACCGCGGCCATGCTGCGGTCCTCGTCCCGCGGCGCGATCACCGCCTCGCGAATCGGGTGAACGAACAGGTCGTCCCACTGGCTCCCGTAGCCCGCGCCGCCCGCGTCCGCGGGCTTGGTGATCCACTCGTTGTGTTGCAGGTCTTCGGCAACGGTCAGCGTGTTCGGGTGCTTCTCGCGGATCTCGTGGTTGATCCACTGAATCAGGCTCCAGCCGTCCGGCAGGTTCGGCTCGCCGTCGGCGCGCACGCTGCGGATGTAGAGCGTCATGTCCATGCGCAGGCCGTCCACGTGGTAGTCTTCGACCCACATGAGGGCGTTGTCGCGAATGAACTGCCGCACCTCGGCGCGGCCGTAATCGGGGCGCGTGTTGCCCCACGGCGTTTCTTTGCGCCAGTCTTGGTAGAAGTAGATACCGCCGCCGTCGTTCTCGCTCCAGCCGTCGAACCGCCACAGGTCGAGGTCGGACGGGCCGAAGTGGTTGTACACGACGTCCAGAACGACCGCGAACCCGTTGCGGTGCGCCTCGCGCACGAACTCTTTGAACTTCGTCGGCCCTCCGTAGGAGCTTTCGACGGCGAAGATGTGCGCGGGGTTGTAGCCCCACGAGCGGTCGCCGGCGAACTCCGCCACCGGCATGATTTGCAGGCAGTTCACGCCGAGCTTCTTCAGGTGATCGAAGCGGCGCACGATGTCGTGGAACTGCGCGGGGCGCGGGTCGTCCGGCCGGTCGTCCGAGAACGTGCCGACGTGCAACTCGTAGATCACCCACTCGTTCCAAGGCGGCGTGCGGAAGTACTCTTCGCCCCAGTCGAACGCCGAGTCGTGGATCACGCCGTTGCCGACAGAACTCGTCACCTCGCGGGCGTACGGGTCGATGCGCGTGAACTCGCCGGCGGGCGTGGCGAGCGCGAACCGGTACTCCTGACCGGGCTTCGCGCCGGGCACGTCGGCGTACCAGTACCCCGCGTCGTTCTCGCGAGTCATCGGGTGCGCGGTCGCGTTCCAGTTGTTGAACGCGCCGACCACCGAGACGCGCGCGGCGTACGGCGCCCACACGCGGAACGCCGTTCCCGTCGCGTGCGGGATCGCACCCATCCCGGCCTTCGGCGCACTTTCGGCGCGCGGGGCCTGTTGCTCGTACAGCCGGGCCGCACTCGGCCGGGCGATCAGTTTCGACTTGGGTTTCGTTTTCAACACGGAAGCGGCTCCTGTTGGGACCAGAAGTGCGAGCGGCCCGCCCATATGGGCGGGCCGCTCGCGGTGCGGAAGGGAGCGTCAGACCACGTCCCTCGGTGCGCGGCGACCGAACAACAGCGACAGCACGAACAGCACCAAGAACACGAAGAACACGATCTGCGCCGCGGCGATCGAGGTGCCCGCGACGTTGGTGAACCCGAACAGCGCGGCCAGTAGCGCGATCACCAAGAACATGAGTGCCCAGCTCAACATGGCAAGCCCTCCGGAAAGTTGAATCGGGTCGTATGTGATCTGCCACCGAGCGGCAGGTTAGTTTGACCGTTCGCGAAGCGAGCGGAGTCTGAGGTGTTGAAAAGCAACGCTCGTGCCAATTACGTCGCGAGGAAGAAAATCCCGGCGTTGAGCGCGGACGCAAACAGAACCCAGATCAAAACGGGCACGAACAGCCAACCCGCGACCCGCGACACCTCGAAAAACGCCGCCGTGGCCGTTGCGGTTGCAACACAGAGCGCCGAAATCACGACGAAACCGAGCAGCGGATTGCGCAGACCGAATAACGTCGCGCACCACACCACCATCAGTACAAGAACGGTTCCCAGTGCGAACAGCGCTTTGCGCGGGGAGACGCGCGCGCGGCCCAGCCACGCGACCGCCCCGGCCGTTGCGAGTAGGCAGTACAGCACGGCCCACACCGGAGCGAACACCGCGTCTGGTGGTGTCCAACTCGGCTTCGCGAGCACAGGGTACCAGTCGCGAACGCTCTGATTCGTGAAGACGCCACCGAGGGCCGCGGACGCAAGCACGGCAGCAATTACGGCGACGACACCCGCGCCGTCTGCGGTGATCCGGCGCGGAGCGACGCGCGCGGGTGCGAGTTCGTACACGGCTACCTCCGTCGAGTGGTGCACCAATAGAAACGGCCGGCGCGACCATTTGGGCGCGCCGGCCGACGTCTTGAATCCGAGCGTCCTCAGCCGTCCACGTGCTTGATGAGCGCGTCGAGTTGGGTCACGTGCGTGCGGCACGCCGGCAGCAGTTCGGCCCGGATCAACTGCTCGCATTCCGGCGGCAGGGTCTCGCGGTCCAGCGCCTCTTCGTAGACGCCGATCCCGTGCTCCTCGCCGCGGCGCAGCGCGGCCAGCGCGGTCGCCGGCCCCATCGCCTTCGCGACGCCGGTCACGGCTTGCGCGAAGGTGCCCCACGCGCCCGAGTCGTCCGTCGGGGTGCCGCCGAACCGCACGACGTGATCGCGCAACTTGCGCACCGCCTTGTCGTGTTCGGCCCGGAGATCTTGCAGGTCGCCGATGACCTCACTGTCGTCGAACTTCTTGATCGCCTGCGTGTAGGTCTCGACTGCGGACAGTTCGCCGCGGAGCAGCGATTGGAGGGTATCGATGTCGACGGTGACGGCGATTTCGGCTGTGGAATCCATGATTGTGTCTCCTGTTATGTGCCGGGCGAATTTCGGTGCCGCGGTCCCGCGGTCCCGCTAGCGATTTTCGGCCACCTTCACCACGAACTCGACACTCGCGGGCGCGCCCTTGTCCGGGGTGCCGGTCACGCGCACTTTGTGTTCGGTGACCGGGGCGTCCTTCGTGGGCGACACGGTGACGGTGAATTCGCCCGAACCGTCGGTGCCCTTCACCTCTTTGCGGTTCAGTTCCACCTTCAGCGCATCAGGCGCGCTGACCGCGAGTTTGACATCTTCGCGGAACTCGGACCCGCGGTTCAGTTTCAGGGCGATCGATTCCTTATTGTCCTGCTTCACCACGGTCGGCAGGGTGGGGGCGCTGATGTGGAACGTGCCGGCCGTGCCCACCGCGCCCCCTTCGGGGCTGCGGTTGCAGCCTATCGCGAACGCTGCGCTCGCGGCGAGGATTGCGAGACGCATATCGGCTCCTTGTGCGGGTTGTTGTGGAAGCCCGGCCCGGTGCCGGACACGCGAGTGAGTGTTGCAAGCGCCGTGCCAGAGCGCGCCGCCGACGGGTATTGGAAGTGATTTGTGAGGGACTGTGCGGTCCGGCGGGGCAGGGCGCGAGTCGGATGTCGCGCGCGTGCGCAGTCACTCGCGCGGTTCGGCCGTGGGGACCGTCACGGTGAACGTCGCGCCGGTCCCGGGGCCGGCGCTCGCGGCGCTCGCGGTGCCGCCGTGCATCTCTGCGAGTCGGCGCACGAGCGCGAGCCCGATCCCCAACCCGGACTGCGACCGGTTGAGCGACCGATCCGCTTGCGTGAACAGGTCGAACAGTTTCGGGCCGAGTTCCGGTGCGAACCCGACCCCCGTGACTGAAACGGTGACGCTCACCGTGCCGCCGGCGACCGAGGCCGTCACGACCACTCGCCCTCCAGCTTCCGTGAACTTCGCGGCGTTCACGAGCAAGTTCGTGAACACCTGTGCGAGCCGCACCCGGTCGCCGACGAGCCGCACCGGGGCGTCCGGCGCGCGCACCTCGACCGCGACCCCGGCGCGTTCGAGCGCCGGTTTGCTCGCTTCCAGCGCCACGTCGAGCACGTCGCAGAGAACCAGCGGTTCGGGTTGCAAGCGCATCTTGCCCGTCGTGATTCGGGACACGTCCAGTAGGTCTTCGATGAGCCGTTGGAGGTGGCCCACTTGGCGCTCGATGCGCTCGCGCTGCGCCCGGACCGCCTCGGGCGAGTCGCCGGCGAGGCTCAGAATTTCCAACGAGTTGCGAATGGGGGCGAGCGGGTTGCGCAACTCGTGTGCGAGGGTCGCGAGGAACTCGTCCTTCCGCCGGTCGGCCTCCCGCAGCGCCTCGTTGGCGCGGGCCAGTTCCTCCGTGCGGGCGGCCACCTTCCCTTCGAGTTCGGCTTCGGCGCGGTGCTGCGCGAGCGCGTACCGAATCGCGCGGTCGAGCAACTCGGCCGTGAGGCCGGACTTTTCGAGGTAGTCGTCGGCCCCGGCGTCGAGCGCTTCGAGGTCGGTGCGCGACTGCCCTTGCCCGGTGAGCAGAATGACCGGACCGGAGCACCCGCGGGCCTTCGCCTCGCGCAGCAGGTCGATGCCGGTCCGCTCGCCGAGCCGGTAGTCGAGCAGATACACGTCTCGCGCGCCGGCGCAGATCGCCTCCAACCCCTCGTCGTACTTGGCGGTCCATTCGAGCCGGTACGGACGACCGGGCACGTCCGCGAGTCGGTCGGAGGTGAGGAAGTAGTCGTCTTCGTCGTCGTCGATCAGGAGCACGCGAACGAGCGCCGCGGCCGCCGGAGACGGGACCGGGTGAGCGTTGCCGTCGCAGCCGCACTCAGCCGGCTTGTCCGTTGTTCCCATCTGGCGGCAGCTCCACAATTTCGAGCCAGTACTTGCCGAGGGTGCGCACCACTTCCACCAGCCGCTCGAACGTAACCGGCTTCTGAATGTACGAAGCGGCGGACAGTTCGTAGGTGCGAAACACGTCGGCCTCGTCCTTCGACGTGGTCAACACGACCACGCGAATGTTCTTGAACCGCGGGTTCGCTTTGATCTCTTGGAGCGCCTCGCGCCCGTCTTTGCGCGGCATGTTCAGATCGAGCAGAATCAGCCCCGGGAGCGGCGCGGCACCCGCGCCGGCGAACTTGCCGCGCTGGTTCAAGTAGTCCATCAGTTCTTCGCCGTCCTGTACGCACCGCAGTTCGTTCGCCACTTGGTTCTGCTCGAACGCCTCCTTGGTCAAGTTGCGGTCGTCGGGGTCGTCGTCGGCCATCAGAATGACGATGGATTTACGTCTGCTCATCAGTACCTCCGTTGCTCGCGCGCTCGCGCCACAGGGGGAGCGTAAACACGAAACGCGCCCCGTCGCCTTCGGCGCTAAACGAGGTTATTGTCCCCCCGTGGCGCTCGACGATTTTTTTGCTTATTGCTAATCCGATTCCGGTACCATCGTACTCGTCGCGCCCGTGGAGCCTCTGAAACAACTCGAATATTCGGCCACTATACTTTTCAGCAAATCCAATGCCATTATCGCCGACGGTCACCGTACAGACGTTCGCCCCCGTGACTTCGGCGGTCACTTCCACCACCGGTGGCACGTCCTTCTTTCGGAACTTTAGCGCGTTGGAAATTAGGTTCTGGAACAGTTGGCGCAGTTGCCCCTCGTCGCCCGCGACCACGGGCAGCGGATCGACGCGCACCGTCGCCCCCGCTTGCACGACCGCGATTTCCAAGTTGGACAGGGCGTCGGCGACCACCGCGCCGAGGTCGGCCCGGCGGTGCGGGCGCGCCTGAGTGGTGACGCGCGAGAACGCGAGCAGGTCGCTGATGAGTTGCCGCATGCGCCCGGCCGCGTTGAGCATCCGGTCCACGTACTCTTTGTCAGTATCCGGCAGGTCGTCGCGGCACTTGTCTTTGAGCCGGTCGCCGAACGCTTGAATCTTCCGGAGCGGCTCTTGGAGGTCGTGCGAGGCGACGTAGGCGAACTTTTCCAACTCGCCGTTGCTGCGCTCCAGTTCGACCGTTGCGGCGCGGAGGAGGCGCTCGGTGTCGGTACGGGCCACGACTTCCTCCTCCAGCGCCGCGTTGGTCGCAACGAGTGCGGCCGTGCGGGCGTTCACTTCCGCTTCGAGCAACTGCGATTGTCGCTTCTGGTCGTCAATATCGGTAAGCGAACCGATCCACTCGGCCACGGCCCCCTCGGGCGCGCGGCGCGCCAGCGCTACGGAGAGCATCCACCGGTACGATCGGTCGGAGGCGCGGCGCAGCCGGAACTCGTGGGTGTAGCGGTCCGCGCCGGTCGCGACGGCCTGTTGCCACGTCGCGTGCAAGCCGGCACTGTCCTCCGCGTGGATCAGCCCTTCGGGCCAGCCGTCGGCGCGCCCGTCGGTGAGCGCGATTCCGGTGTACTCTTCCCAGCGCCGGTTGAAGAACGTGACCGTGCCGGTGGCGTCGGCGGTCCACACCACGTGCGGCACGGTCTCGGTGAGCGTGCGGAACCGATCGGCGGCCGCGCGGAGCGCGTCGGCGAGCAGCACGCGGGCGGTGACGTCCTCGTGCGACACCACCACGCGCACCGGGCCGGTGCCGGGGAACCGGTTCACCCGCAGGTGGAACCAGCGGTGCTCGACCGGCGAGTGGCACGGGTACTCGGTTTCGAAGTCCGGGCGCGCGCCCGCGATCACCGCGCGGATCTGCGCGGCCGTATCCGCCCCGCACCCGCTCGGATCCGCCTCGGACGCGCTCAGGTAGTTGCTCCCCACCCCGCCGTCGGGCATCCGCAGGCCGTTCCGCCGCCCCATCTCGGTCCACGCGCGGTTCACCTTCAGAATGGTCCCGTCCGGGGCGAGCACCGCGATGTGTTTGGTGAGCGCGTCGATCGTTGCTTCGAGGAACGTGTTGGCATCCGCGACGCGCTCCGAGGCGGTGCGCTGGTCGTGAATGTCGGTGCAACTGCCGAACCAGCCGACGATGCGGCCGTCGGCGTCACGGTCCGGAACGCCGCGCGCAAGGAACCAGCGGTACCCGCCCCCGCGCCCGCGCAGTCGGTACTCGGTCTCGTACCCGCGGCCGGTGGCGACGCACTCGGCCCACAGCGCGACCGTCGGGGCTTCGTCGTCGGGGTGCAGCGCGCCGCGCCACGCGTCGGACAGGCTGCCGGTGTCGTCGCGCCCGGTGTACTCGTACCACCGCGGGTTGAAGAAGTCCACGCGCCCGGCCGAGTCGGTGCTCCACACGATCTGTGGCACCGCGTTGGTCACCCCGCGGAACCGCGCCTCGCTCTGCGCGATGGCCCGCTGGGCCCGCTTCAGTTCGGAAATGTCGGTACTCACGCCGATCAGTCCGGTCACGGCCCCGCGCGCGTCGCGCACCGGAGTTTTCGCCGAGACGAACACGCGCTCCGCGCCGCGAATGGCCACCCGTTCCTCGAACGTCTCGACGCGCTCGCCGCGCAACACCTTCATGTCGTTGGCGAGCACGGTCGCGCCGCGCTCCGGCCCGTGAATGTCGACCGGCGTGGCCCCGATGATGGTGCCCTCCGGAAGACCGAGCACCGTGCGCGTGGCCGGGTTCGCGTAGGTGAGCCGGCCCGTGGTGTCTTTCGCGTAAATCAGGATCGGCGTGTTCTCGTTCACCACTGTCAAGATCGCGGTCGTACGGCGCAGTTCGTCTTCGATCGCGCGCCGGCGGGCGATTTCTTTCTCCAACTCGGCCTGTCGTGCGATTGCGGCCGCGAGCGCGCGGCGCGCCTTCTTGTGTGCGCTGCGGGCCACTTCGCCGAGCACCGCGCACGCGAACCCGCAGAAGAAGAACAGCGCGAGTGAGAGTTGATCTCCGAGAGTCGCAACAGCCAACCCGTTGCCGTGGGTCACGAACAGGTGCGCGAACGAAAAGAACGACACGAGCAGGCACGCGAACCCCGGCCCGAACCCGTACGCCCAGCTCACATAGACCACCGGGAGGACCGGCAGGATCATGACGAAATGGCCGTCATTGAGGAGCGGATCGATCGCCGCGCGCGCGCACACGACGAGCGCCGCGCCGGCCACCGCGGCAACGTAGCCCGGCCACCGCGGCGCGCGCGCGCTTCCCGGTGCGAGGGGTTCGTGGGTCGCCGACTCGCTCGTCGTGCTCACTCGGTCGAGAGAAGCCAGAATCGCCGGCACGACGCGCACGAGTGCGACGACCGTGCCCCACGAGACGCTCGCGGTAGCCGCTTTCAACAGCCCCGCGAACCGGTACACGGGCCACTCGAAGATCAGTGCGTCCACGAAGTGCGTGAACCCGCAGCACAGGATGAACGTGGCGAACAGCTCGAGCAACCGCGGGTGCGGAACGCCGCGCCGGCGAGTGAAGTACAGCAACACGAGCGGGATCGAGACGTAAGCGAGCCAGATCATCAGGTCGCTGAGCGCGTGCAGCGCCACCAGCCCCGGCGACCAACCGGGACCGCACTCCCGTCGCGGCGGGAATCCGGTCGGGTCGAACGCCTCCGTAATCACCTCGATCATCGGCCGTCTCACGAGTGGACCGCGCGCCATGTGACGCGCAGCGGTAGAAGACGGTCTGAGACCGTCAAACAGGGGGCCGCCCGTGGCAGAACTTTCCGATGCACCTCCCGTGCCGAAGGGCGTCGCGCAGCGCGTTCTTGTTGCGGAAGACGTGCCCGACACGCGGGAATCGCTCCAAGAACTCCTCCGGCTCACGCTCAAGTTGGAAGTCGATACCGCGGCCGACGGTGCGGCGGCGCTCGGCGCGCTCAGAACGCGCCCGTACAGCCTGCTCATTACCGACCTGCGGATGCCCAAACTGGACGGCCTCCAACTGATCGAAGCGGTTCGCAAGGAACAGTTACCGGTCACCGTCATCATCACCACGGGTGAAGCGAGTGTGGCCGACGCGGTGGAGGCCATGCGCCTCGGCGCGTACGACTTCCTCACCAAACCGGCCGACCCGAAGCGCATGTGCCTCCTCGTCGAGCGCGCGCTCCGCGAGCGCGCGCTGCGCGACGAAGTGGCCGAACTGCGCGCCACCCTCGGCGAGCGCCACTCGTTCCGGAACGTGCTCAGTCGCAGCCCGAAGATGCTCGAAGTGTTCGACCTCATCGGGAGCATCGCCGACACGACCGCGACGGTTCTCGTCCGGGGCGAAACTGGCACCGGGAAGGAGCAGATCGCGCGCGCGGTTCACGACGCCTCCGCGGCGCAGCGCCCGGGGGCGTTCGTCGCCGTCAACTGCGCCGCGCTCAACGAAAATCTCCTCGAAAGCGAACTGTTCGGGCACGAGAAGGGCTCGTTCACCGGGGCCGACCGCAAGCGCATCGGCCGTTTCGAACAGGCACACCGCGGGACGCTTTTTCTCGACGAAATCGGCGACGTGCCGATGTCCATGCAGATCAAACTGCTGCGCGTGCTCCAAGAGCGCAAGTTCGAGCGCGTCGGCGGTAGCGACCCGATCGAAGTGGACGTGCGGGTGGTCGCCGCGACGCACCAAAACATGGAACAGTTGGTGAAAGACGGCAAATTTCGTGAAGACTTGTATTAGAGGGTATCTGAAAACTGATCTGGAGCGGCCGTGTCCTTTTGGTTAGTGGTGTCGAGTATGACACGCAAGCCGTACCCGACCGACCTGACGGACGCACAGTGGGAGCGTCTGGAGCCGTTGCTCCCGAAGCCCAAGAGCGGCACGCGCAAGGGCGGGCGTCCGGCGATCGACCGCCGGG
>Ga0169931_10002313_pt1 | contig 31114 bp, 21 predicted proteins | sample Kivu_15m_20L_FD_129675 | JGI IMG/M metagenome (GOLD analysis project Ga0169931, IMG submission 129675) | Freshwater microbial communities from Lake Kivu, Western Province, Rwanda to study Microbial Dark Matter (Phase II) - Kivu_15m_20L... | ecosystem: Environmental > Aquatic > Freshwater > Lake...
CACTTGTCCGGAAGAATAAGCGCCACGTCCACCAAAGATTGTAGTAGGGGATTGCGGGTCATTACCTCCCTGGGCACCCCAAGCCTCGAGGGTGTACGTGCCAGATACAGGTGCTGTAAAGCTCTGTGCGGCTCCAGTATAGTTAAATAATTGAGATCCCGAGCTTAAGCTGGTTGACCTGACATAGTATGTTGTTGTGGTTGTTAATGAAGGGGTGATAAATGTTGATCCTGTGGCTAAATTATTGGTACCGGTTGAATCTGTATACCAAGCATAGGTATTAGGGCTTCCACTCGCAGTGATACTTGCTGTTTGCCCACAATTAATTGTTTGGTTAGAAACAGTTGGATTAGGTAAGCCAGAATTCACATTCACCAGAACAGGAACAATACTTGTAGCGCAGGATCCCGTTCCTGATTGAAGGTAATAATAGGTTGTGCCGCTCAATGCAGGGGTTGTAAACGAATTGCCTGTACCAACTTGTGTAGTTGCAGTAGGATTTGAGTACCAAAAATAATTGGAAGAACCGCTTGCTGTTAATGTAGCTGTTTGTCCGCAATTTATTGAAGCGCCGTTAGATACAGGTGTGCTTAGTGTATTTACAGTTACGGTAACAGGTACCAAAGCTGAGGAGCATCCGGGCTGGTTCCAGGTTATTTTAACAATACCATTGCCAGATCTACCCGTCATATTACCCCCAGCAGGATTTGGCATTGAGGCATTACCTGCGATATTTTGTCCTCCAACAGTGTAGGATGAACCGCCACCACCTCCTGTTCCATTTGCATTTTCACCTGAGGCACCAGCGCCACCACCATACCAGCCACCACCACCTCCACCACCGGAGTGAGATGCGGTATTGGCAGAGGAGGCGCCCAATCCAAAAGCAGATGGAACTGAAGTGCCATAAAATGAATTGCAACATTGTATTGTTCCTTGTATTCCCCCAGCTGTCTGAGAACCTCCAGTTGCATAGTTGTATGCCTGGCTTCTCGTGTCAGCCTGATTCATAATATTGTTATTTGCATTTCCCTGAGTATAACCCATGGTATAGCCGTAACCAGCTCCCTGACCTGTAGTACCACCACCTGCACCTCCTTCAGACCCATCTCTGTATTGGGTCCATTGGTATTGTACGCAACCCCAGGCGCCACCACCACCAGCACCAACCGCCAGTACAGCAGATTGATTTCCAGATAATGTGCTCAATAAACCACTTACTGTAGCAATATGAGTAGCGCCACCGCCACCGCCACCGCCACCGGCAGTATTGGTTCCTGAACTAGCCCCTCCACCATTGTAACCTCCGGCTATTACACCAGAACTTGTACTTTGATGCGTCGCGCCTTCACCGCCAACATAAATATAAATAGTTTGTCCAGCGGTTAAAGAAACAGTGCGACTTGCATAGCCACCCTTTCCACCGTTGATCAAACCATTTTGGCTTAAAGAATAAGCTTTTCCTCCTTCGGCACCCCAGAGTTCCAGTGTGTAATTGCCAGAACTTGGTGCGGTGAAAGATTGTACTGCGCCTGTGTAGTTAAATGTTTGTGAACCTTGATAAGGAAGTAGATTTTACATAGTAAGTTGTAGAAGTAGTTAGGGAAGCTGTTGTAAAAGTTGCCCCTGTACCTAATAGTGTATTTCCGGCAGGATCAGCATACCATGCATAAGTTGAAGGTGAACCTGAAGCGGTTAATGTTGCTGTATTTCCACAAGCAATACTCTGATTACTTGCTGTAGGCAAGGCAATATTAGAACTTACAGTTACTAAAGCAGAAGCCATTGCTGAAGCACAAGCACCTGTTCCGGATTGAACATAAAAAATTGTATTGGCACTCAAGGCACCTGTAGTATATGTAGCACCTGTACCAAGAAGGTTAATTGCTGTTGAGTCAGAATACCAGTAATAATTACCTGAATTGGTTGCTGTAAGCGTTGTACTTTGTCCACAGTTAATAGAAGCACCTGTGACATTGGGAGTAGTTACAGGAAGAATTGAAACAGTTACGGGAACCATTGAACTACCACATGATCCTACAGCTGAAGCAAAATGAGTTCCATTGAGGAATCCTGCACTTTCATCATTTCCTCCCCATTGGCTTCCACCTTCATGGTGATAATACCATCTGTTGTGCCAGGGTGAATAGGTGATACAAGCCATGTCACTTAAATTACTGAAACTTTGAACTGTAGTTACTGATCCGGATGTCATGTTCATTCTGCTGATTGTGGTTGAACTTTGAACATAAACAATACTGTAATCCGTGCCATTGAATTCTGCAATACCCCATCTTGACCAGTTTTCAGTTCCTGTTGATGAAAAGGTTCTGGTTCCAAGGTTTGTTACCTGACCTGAAGGAATGTCAATTCTGTAAAATGTATTGGCAGGAACGCCCCCTGAACCTGTAAATATGATAAGAAAACCATAACCTGAGAATATACCGGCATCACTACATGAACCCATTGTAAATGATTGAGAAAGGGGTATTGTTGTAGCTCCCAAAGTACAATCTGAATTTAAGGTCCGAATTGAGTTTACAGAGAAACTCGTACAAGTACCAACAGGTTCTGAATTATTGGTGGAATTCCAAAGGGTGTAAAGCGTACCATTGCCTGACAAGTCGCTAAAAATACCATCTCTTCGGGTATAGGAAACTGGATTTGTAAGATTGGGCATATCATATCTGACTGTATTATTATCACCAACATAGTAATAATATTGTTGGGTTACAGCGATTCCACCACGGTCATCTCCACTATAGGTATTGTGTTCGTAAAAAGTTGCATTGGTATTCGCCAGACTTGTTATGTAAAATTGGTTTACAGGTAAACCTGCGGTTGCTCGCACATAATAAGTTGTGGAAGCTGTTAGAGCTGGTGTTGTAAAGTTGGCTCCTGTACCCAGAAGGTTTGTACCATTAGCATTATCGTACCAGGCATAGTTTCCTGTACTTCCACTGGCAGTTAATGTTGTGCTGAGTCCACAATTGATACTGGTTCCGGAAACTGTTGGATTCGCAACACCTGTATTCACAGTAACTAAAACTGAACTGATAGCAGAAGCACAAATACCTGTTCCAGAGCGTATATAGTAGGTGGTTGAATTATTTAGGTTGGGTGTTGTGAAACTGGATCCAGTGCCAACTTGAGTAACTGCGGTGGAATCTGAATACCAAAAATAATTACCTGCTCCTGTAGCCGTAAGAGTAGCACTTGCACCACATCCAATGGTTGCAGGAGTTACAGTGGGCGCAGGCGTTGTGATGACGTTTACAGTAACAGGAACTAAATTTGAAGAACAGCCTGGTAAATTCCAACTGATCTTGGCAATTCCATCTCCAGATCTTCCTACCATGAAACCACCTGCAGGATTTGGCATGGAAGCTATGCCAGCAATTAATTGACCATTAGGGTCGTTGGCATTATAAGAAGATCCGCCACCACCTCCGGTGCCGTTTGCATTTTCCCCTGAAGCTCCAGCGCCGCCACCATACCAGCCACCGCCGCCACCACCACCAGAGTGAGAACCTGTATTTGCAGATGAAGCTCCCTGCCCAAAGGCAGAGGCTTGAGAAGTGCCGTAGAAAGAATTGCAGCATTGGGCAGTAGCCTGTGCTCCGCCGGCTGTTTGTGTGCCTCCGGTTGTATAGTTATAAGCCTGACTTCTTGTATCGTTCTGGTTGAAAATATTATTATTTACAGGATTGGTAGTATAACCCATAGTGTATCCGTATCCTGATCCCTGTCCGGTTGAACCACCGCCTGCACCGCCTTCAGAGCCATCTCGGTAATCACTCCAGCTATATTGATTGCAAGCCCATGCGCCACCACCTCCGCCGGCAACTACAAGAACTGAAGCCTGATTGGAAGATAAACCACTTAATAAACCCGTAGTGGTGGAAATATGCGTGGCACCTCCACCACCTCCACCACCACCTGCAGTGTTGGTAGAGGAACTAAATCCACCTCCATTATAACCACCTGCTACAGCACCAGTTGTTGTTGGTGTGTGTATTGCACCTTGTCCACCTACATGAATATATATCGTTTGACCTGCAGTTAATGTTACCACCCTTTTGGCGTATCCTCCCTTTCCTCCGTTAATATATCCCATCTGGCTCATGGAGTAGGAAGTTCCTCCAGCTGCTCCCCATGTTTCCAAGGTGTAGGAACCTGTGATTGGAGCTGTAAAACTTTGTTGTCCGCCAGTATAAGAAAAGGATTGTGTTCCGGTTGAAACAGAGGATGAGTTTACATAATAAGTAGTGCTGGTAGTTAAAGAAGGTGTGGTAAAACTAGCACCTGTACCCAAAAGGGTGTTGCCATTTGGATCTCCATACCAAGCGTAGGATAGGGGGCTTCCAGATGCACTGAGCGTTGCAGTTTGACCACAGTTTATGGTTGTTCCTGAACTTGTTGGTACACTGAGGAGTACCTGTACGCCAACATTGTCAAAAAAAGCATTTTGGGCAATTGTTCCACCTTGATAATAGGCACCCGTTTGACCAAGAGAAACAGAGGTATACGTGTTGTTAACAACGCTACCTTGAGAGGTCAACAAACCTGTGTTTGGGTTTACAAAAGATGCGCCATCGTTTCTGAGGAACAATTCCCAAAGATTTGTTGCTGGTGTATAAACAACTTTTACACTGATATATTCTGTAGAGATATCAGTAACACCTGCTGTATTAGAAATAATTAAATTGTTAAGTGTGCCTGAAAGTCCATTTGTATAACTTACCAGTCTGATAGCATCTGTAGTGCCAGATTGACCCAACACAACGGCGTAACCATTTCCTGTATTATTCACATTAACATTGGAACCTGCCAAAATAAATGCTAAACCATTGTCACCAGAGCTAAATCCCTCTGGATTAAGGTCGGATTGCCTCATGTTGAATGTCCAAATAACCTGGCCCAGGTTGGATGAAAGCGTATTGCTAAAACAACTTGCACTAAAACTTGCATTGGCATAAGCCCAACCTATTTGATTTGCAGATGCGCTAATGTCATTGCTGATTTCAAGTTGAGCAGGAATCGTATTGATTCTCACACCCCAGTCAACAGCAGAGCGATAGGCGGTCCAGGAGGAGCTACCCAAAACACCTGCAGTAACGTAATTGACATTGTTATTGGTGCTGAAGTCGTCGGAAAATAGTTGAGGTTGTCCTTGTACGATGCCTACATAAGATAGGAAAAAAAAGAAAACAGATAAAGCCAGCTTCGGCCATCTTTTACTAATGAGATTATTCATCATAATAGTTAGGTCAGTAAGTTAAAAGGTTACAAATAAAAGTATAAAGATTTCAATAGATAATAAAATTTATGATATGAGAAATCTAAGAATTAATCAAAAAATTACATGAGAGAAAAAATTAGCTCGAGATTTTAAAGAAACTGATTTAGTTGATTATTTGACGCAACAACAATAAATCGTTTTGTGGTTGGTAATAAAAATAATTTCCTGTGATATAGGATTTTGTTTGTCTGTAATGGAAAAGGCTATCACCCTGAAAAAGATCTGTTTCGACGGTATCTGCAGATCTGAATAAATGACTGGGAGCATAAAGCCATTTTTTATTTTTTTGATGGTAGATTCTTTCCCATTCCAAGGTTGAAATCTGGGCTTTAAGTATTATTTCAGCATCAATTATGGGGATAAAGGCGTCTTTGAAATATTTAATTTTAATTTGATTTGGTAAAGGTTTTCCCAATAGGGCTTCATAAAAAACTAAGGGTGATCTGGCTTGCAAAGACTGATAAAAATAATCCAATTTGTGGAAAATGATGAGACCCGATACAATCAGCAAGAAAATGAGATTAAAGCTTGCAAATGAAAGCAGATGCACTCCAAAAAATATTCTTCTTGTCGATAATAAAAAATGTAAACCCAGCAGACAAATTAGAAAACCTATGCTAAAAATGAAGAATAGAAGGAATAATGTCATTTTACCTGAATCGCCATTTGGAAATAATTATTGACAGCACCCAAAACTTCATATTCAAGATAAAAGGACATGCAAAAATCATCTAATGCCTTGAATTCAGATAAGGGCACATTAAATTCATCAAAAATAATAATATCACCCTTTTTTAAATGTGGATATAATTGTGACAATACAAAATGTGTCGCCGAATACAAGTCAGCATCTAAATGAATGACAAGTGGTCCCGATAGGTCAGTTATTTTAATAAAGGGCAATAGAGTTTGCTGAAAGAGGCCTTGAATAAAAGTTGCTCTCTTGTCATCAATTTTTGGGATTTCACTTTGAGCAAAAGTTCCTTTTTTGAAAGGTCCCCAATCTTCAGGTAATCCTGTGAACGTATCAAAACCATAAAATTTTGAATTTTCATGGCTGTGATTTTGTAGCCACCAGCGAAAAGAGTCAGCAGCAGCAACTCCAAACTCCAGGTAGCATATGCTTAGATCCTGAATTTTATTTTTTTGAACATAATCATACAAACCATATCTTTTTTCAGGTATTACTCGAGTGGAGGGAAAATCATCATAAGGAATTTTGTTGAGTTGACTCCTCCATCTTGATAATTTTGACAGATAGGCAAGAGTAAGAAAAATCTTTTCGAAGGGGCCAAAAATATAATGCAATTTAAATTGCATAAAAAGGGCTTTGAATCGACGTCTAAAGAAAAGAAGTTTCATAAGATTTGTGGGTTCGTAATTAAAATTGAACTGTAAAAGTAGGAAAATGAATTAATATTTAGATAAATCCAAAATTAAGTCGCTCATTTTGTATCTTCAAGTTTAGAATTGAAATCAATTTATATTATAAAAGTTGTAGTATGATCATAAGGTCAAAAGCTCCCTTGCGTATTGGTTTGGCCGGAGGAGGAACAGATGTAAGTCCTTATTCTGATATCTATGGGGGAAAGGTGCTCAATGCAACCATAAATTTATACGCCAGAGTAAGTATTGAACCTACAAATGCTCAACAAATTGAACTGCATTCTATTGATATGGGTCAGGAAGAAATGCTTGATTCCCAAATGGAACTTCCTTTGGATGGTAAACTAGAAATTTTGAAGGGGGTATACAATAGAATAGTTCGTGATTATGTAGGGAAACCGCTCTCTTTTAAACTCACCACCTTCGTCGATGTTCCAAAGGGATCTGGATTGGGATCTTCTTCCACCATCACTGTAGCTATCATCGGGGCCTTTAAAGAATGGTTGAATTTACCATTAGGTGAGTATGATATTGCTCATCTAGCCTATGAAATTGAAAGAATTGATTTGAAAATGGCTGGAGGAAAGCAAGATCAATATGCCGCCACCTTCGGAGGATTTAATTTTATGGAATTTGAAGCCAATGATAAAGTCATTGTAAATCCACTGCGAATAAAATCTGATTATTTACATGAATTACAGAACAATGTATTAATATATTACACAGGTACCAGCCGACTGTCGGCCCAGATTATCGAAAAACAATCAGAAAATTTTGAAAAAAAAGCTGAGCAAGCCGTAGAAGCAGCGCATCATTTGAAAGAACAGGCCATAATGATGAAAGAAGCCCTTTTGAAGGGAGACCTAAAAGAAATTGGTCAAATTCTCGATTATGGTTGGCGGCATAAAAAACAGACGGCAGGAGGAATAAGTAATACTGATATAGATATGTTGTATGAAAAAGCTAAAAAATCTGGTGCTACCGGAGGAAAAATTTCAGGTGCCGGTGGTGGTGGATTTATGATGATTTATGCACCCGGTGTTGCAAGGTATACCGTAATCAGTGCTTTGGCATCGGAGGGAGGTCTCTTCTATCCATTTGATTTCACACATGAAGGTCTTACTACGTGGAAAACAATCTAAGAAGAGAATGGGCGATTATTCGAAACCCTAAAGCGGGTGGAGGAAAAAGTATCGCTATATGGCCTGTTTTCAGAAATTGTCTTCATCATGCAGGCTTTCATTTTAAGGAATATCTTACAAAAGAAGTGGGTCATGCTACACTACTTGGTAAAAAATTGGTAGAGCAAGGCTACAGAAATTTTATTGCTTTTGGTGGAGATGGTACACTAAATGAGGTTCTAAACGGATTGGCGGCTCAAACTTTTGTAGATTGCTCTGAACTTACTCTGACACAATTCCCCTCCGGTACAGGGAATGATTGGTGTAGGGCACATCATATTCCGGAAAAGGTAGAGCATTTTGTAAAATTTTTGCTAAATGCAGAATGTATCAGGCAGGATATTGGCTTACTGACTATTCAAAGTTCTTCTCATCAAAGATATTTCATCAATGTGGCCGGAGCCGGATTTGATGCATACACGGGTAATATTGTGAATCAAAAAAAATCAAAGAATAAATTATCCTATCTGAGTTCCCTTTTGCAAGGCTTGTTGTCATATAAGGATGTGGAATTGCAAGTATACAGCGAGGGGAAAGAGATTTTTTATGCAGAGGCTTTTAGTCTAATTTTAGGAATTTGTCCATTTTTTGGTAATGGTATGAAACCTTGCCCCAAAGCAGTATTCGATGATGGTTTACTGGATGTGACCTTGGTAAAAAAAATTGGAAAAGGGAAGTTGATTTCCTTATTGCCTCGATTGTATAAAGGAAAATTAGAAGCTTTGAAGGAAGTGAATTTATTTACCTCGCGCTTTATAGAAGTGAAAACAAATAGCAATACTTACATCCAATTAGATGGTGAGGTTGTGGGGTCGGGTAGTTTTACAGTACAAATTTTAGAAAAACATATTCAGATTTTAACTCAAAAAAATACTTGAAAATGTAAGGGAATGAGATTATATTTATCCAATAATAATTAGTTGTATGAGTAGGACACTTATTTGTTATTTAATTTTCATTTGTTTTAGCTTTCAATTGAATGCCCAATATTCCTGTGATGGTTCCAGATACAGGAGTATCGTATTTAATAGTGTTGATACCATCAAGGCAATTAAATTTGGAGATTGTATCACTCCAGGAGGTTTGAATAAAGAGCTTTTTATGGATATTTATCAACCAGTAGGGGATACAGTAAGTAGAAGACCTGTTATAGTTTATGCCTTTGGCGGTACTTATGTAACTGGTGATAGAACCCAGCTGGCAGAATTATGTCACAAGTCTGCACAAAGAGGTTTTGTTGCGGTGGCAATTGATTACAGAACATATGATCGATTATCCTTGCCAGATTCTTTGGCCTTTGCTGATGTTGCTTTAAAGGCAGCAGGTGATATGAAAGCAGCGGTGCGTAAAATCAGAGAGTGGTCAATGGGAAATAATCCATATCGGATGCATTCCGATTTTATCGTAGTGGGTGGGGTATCCTCCGGTGCCATTACTGCCATGCACGTAGCCATGGTGGATAGTGTTGATAATATCCCACCTCATTTTAGAACTATTATTAACAACAATGGAGGATTTGAAGGGAATTCAAGTAATAATTTTCAGTATAGCTCATCAGTTCAGGCTGTATTGAATTTTTCGGGAGCTATTGCCCGAACAGATTGGATTGATGTGAATGATCCCCCTGTTTTTAGTGCTCACGATGATGGTGATGCAACAGTGCCATTTGGGAATGATTTTGCAGCGGTTAATTTTAATGTTCCTATCATTGGACAAGTAACCCTGGATATTATTTATCTTGAAGGTAGCCAAAGTATTCAAAATAAATTGAGGCAACTAAACATTCCTTCAGACATGATTGTCAAGACAAATAGCACAGGTCATGTATCTTATTTTAGTGGGAATAATATATGGAAAGATTCAATTATTGAGAATTCGCATATATTTTTACACAATCTGATTTGCGGTATTCAATCCAATACAAATATTGAAGCAGATTTTGAATATCAGGTTTTTCCCAATCCTGCAAGATCAGAGCTTCAGATAAGTTTGCCCCTAAATCAAGGTTTATTTCATGTTTCATTATTTAATCTAAATGGACAGGAATTGAAACAATGGAAAAGTAATGGTGGTTTTTTAACCATTAAAAGACCAAATGAGAATGGTCAAATGTATTTTCTTACTTTGAAAAATATGAAAACCGGTCTTGTTAAAACACATAAAATTCTCTTTCAGTAGTATACAAACAGTCAAACGAGATTTTCCTGAAAAATGATTTTTATTTGTAAATCTAAATTAGTTCAGTCTCCTCTTCCCGGTGCCTGGGCATTCATACAAATACCGGAAACAACAAGTAATGATATTAGATTCAAATGCAAAGGGCTTGAAAAAAGTTGGGGCAGGTTACCTATCTGGGCTAGAATAAATGAAATAGAATGGAGAACTGCTCTTTGGTACGATCGTAAACTAAAAATTTATTTATTGCCCGTCAAAAAAGAAATTAGAGATAAGTTAGTTTTTGATTTTCATCGTGAGTTAAGGGTTGAAATGAGATGTTTTGAACAAGATGTATAATGTGAATATCGGATTACGATTTTTCAAAAGAATAAGTAGAAACATGTTTTTCTTTTGTTTCATACTGAATATAAAGTATTTATGATTGAAATTTTATGGGGTCGTGCCAATTTTAATGCTTTGATCCAAAGAATCAAGGATAGGGATGTAGTTGTTTTAATGGACAACAACAGCCATCAATTTTGTTTTGAATTCTTCAGGAATCAACTTCCAGGCCTTGTAAAAGTATTTATTGTTCCCGAGGGAGAGCAAAGTAAAAATTTAACCAGTTTTCAAAATATTACAAGGTTTTTAAATGAGCATCAAACACATAAAAAGTCTTTGATTTTGAATATAGGGGGTGGAATGATTACAGATTTAGGTGCCTTCGTTGCTAGTTTGTATAAAAGAGGAATCGATTTTGCTCATGTTCCTACCACTTTACTTTCGATGGTTGATGCTGCCCATGGGGGAAAATATGCTTTGGACTTTGATGACATTAAAAATTGTATCGGGGGTTTTGCTCTTCCCAATTTTATATATATTGATGAATTGTTTTTGGCTACACTAGACAGCAGGCATATAGTCGCAGGATTTTCTGAAATGATAAAACATGGGTTGATATATGATGCAAGCCATTTTGATGCTTTGATGAAGTATCAGGCCTACAGGTTCAAAAAAATACCAACCTTGGAAGATATAAAGAGGAGTGTGGAGATTAAAAATGAGATTGTTGCTCTAGATCCATTTGATAAAAGTTTCCGTAAGATCTTGAATTTTGGACATAGTGTAGGTCATGCTATAGAATCACTATCGCTCATTAATAATTGGGATTGGTTACATGGAGAAACGGTTGCCATGGGAATCTGTGTAGAAGCTCAAATTAGTGTACAAAGAAATTTAATTTCAAGGGAAACCTACCTTACAATCATTCAAGGCTTACAGTGGATTGTTCCAGTTTTGGTAAAGAAAATCCTCCAACACAAAGAACAATTTTATTTGTTTTTAGCTCAAGACAAAAAAAATGAGTCAGAATTATTCACAATGATTCTTATAGAGGCCATTGGGAAAGTGCAAATTTATGATGATATCAAAAAAGAGGAGGTAGAGATAGCTCTATTTGAGTCTATACAAGATTTAGCCCAAATCTAATTTAGGTTTGAGAGCTTCATGTGCGTAAAAATCATTAATAATTCGAACAACTTCTTGCGGATCATCTGTAATGGGCATCAAGTCAAGATCGCCTGCACTGATATTTGCAAATTCTTGTAACATCACATTGTTAATCCAATCTTTTAAACCATTCCAAAAGTCAGAACCTACAAGAATGATTGGGATAGGTGTCATTTTATTTGTCTGCTTAAGGGTAAGCACTTCAAATAGTTCATCCATTGTACCAAAACCACCAGGTAAAACAATCAGTGCCTGGGCATATTTTACAAACATGACTTTTCTGATAAAAAAGTACTTGAAATTGAATACTTTATCCGCATCAATATAAGGATTATGACCTTGTTCAAAGGGTAATTCAATATTTAAACCAACAGAGGCACCTCCTGCCTCAGCAGCACCTTTATTGGCAGCTTCCATGATACCAGGTCCTCCCCCGGTTATAACACCATAACCTTCATGGACTAATAATTTGGCAATATCCACTGCTTTTTGATAATAAGGATGGTCAGGTTTTGTACGCGCAGAACCAAAAATAGAAACACAAGGACCAATTTGATTCATTCTTTCATATCCATCAACGAACTCACCAATAACCTTGAACATAGTCCAGGAATTTTCTGCTTTCATTTCATTCCATTCTAAACGATGATCCTTTCTTTGATTTGCCATTTGAAATTATTTGTTTGATGAAGGTACAAAATAATGAATACTATCTGAATTTCAAAGTTTAATAAACACGTACTTTGGGATCATCAAATCCAGTCCAAATTTCTTCTTTTGAGAAGATTAACTTTTGCGTCCCTATATATTTTCTCTCTTTGGGCTCTTTTAATAGTTCCAAGGCCAGAGATTTGAAATTTTTTTGATAAGCGGCCAGCGTCCATCTACCGAACAAAGTATGACCTCCCTCATATTTTTGGAGTTTGTATTCCTCAGGGGTAGTTATATAACCAGCGTAGGCATTGGCATAAGGTGAAATGATAATATGTTCAATTCCAATTTGTTTTAGCACTGGGGCTAAGGTTTTTCTTATTCTGTCACCGGCTATGGTACTGATTTCAGAAGGAATGCCAACAATAGCCAATTGACCCAGACGCATGATTTGTAGTGGTAAAGTTTCTTCTACCCAGGGTGTTCTGATTCCTTTTCCAACTTTATTTACATATTTAATATATTTTACAATTGGATCTAAAAAACCTGGAATTATTAGTTTTTCTGGCTTTTTTGCACCTGCCACAATGCCCCTTGATAAATTCATGACTACCGTTTTAGGTCTTTGTGCATTGTAAAAATTAAGCACTTCCTCCTTCCACTCTGGATTATTGCCTAATCGGGCGGCCAATACCTCGATTTCGCGACCAGAATTAAAAACGGCACGCACCAGGGCTCCAAATAATTTAGGAGCACCTTGTCCATCAGTCGTTCCTTCCAAAAAAGAGATCCCAAAGCATGCAGGCCCTGTTTTTTGAAACTTCAAGCCAGAGGTATATTCAGTGGGGATATCCACCTTTGTCATATCAAAATAGGCTTGAATGTAATCCAATTCATTGCCAACTGCCAGACCATGGGTTGCTATTCCATCTAAAATTTCTTTTGCTTTGTTTGATTGAATTTCACCATTATAGGCTGCACTTTCGTAGTCGTCTTTGAATTTACCTCTGTATTCTCTGAGTTTAGGCATCCAGATAAAATTTGGACTAACATCGGCAGATGCTTCCTGTGCAAAACCATTACATACTTTGTGTGGAGAATTTTTTTGCATCCAGTCATCAAGTTGGTCTGCAGCGTATCCTTTGTTATCGTAACAAACCTTATCCCTGCGGTTGGAAACAGAAGTGGTATGCACACCAAACCAGTTGAGTGAGCCCAGATCATTTCCTTGCATGTCCTGGAAGGAAACTAAGGTCATTTTTCTGTCGACAGCGAGATTCCGGGCTTTAAATTTAATCTTTTCTCTGATTTCTGGATTTTGGTTGTATGCATCGACAGATCTGTTAAAAGCAACTTCAGCATCTTTGTCGATTGTACCGGATGATAAAAAAATTCGAGCATCAACCAATTTACTGAAGGCTGATAGGATGGATTGTACAATTCCTTCTCTGTAAGAATGGTAAATGTCTTCCTGAAACCCAGGTGTAGTCATATTGTAAATAATATGTTGCGTGTAACCACCTGCTGCGCTGTGTGTGTGTTGGGCACAAATCATCAGATTTTCATCTCTCAAAGACAATTCTGGAGCCAACTCATTTAATCTTTGTATAATACCCTCCTTAAGGTAAATTGTAGTGAAACAATAATCAACCACAACATATGCCATTCTCTTGTTATCAGACTCAAAGGCAAAGGCGCGTGCATATTGTGCTGTTTCCACGCCCTTCATGTAGTGATAATGCCTTCCATAGCCGAGCATACCACAGTCTTTTTTAAAAGTGGTAATATCTTGTTTGTGGCAGCCTACTTTCATAAGAACATTAATTTATCACAAATAAATTGAATATTTGTTTAATAAAAAAAGAAAGTCGGTGTACTTAGGAAAAGTTTAACTAAAGTTCTTCGTAATCCACTTCTATATCAAGGCTTGCACTATTGTCAAATTGAAGGTCATAAGTCAATTGGTCGAGGAAAAGGGGAAGAATTTGATTTCGCAGAAGCGAAAGACTATCTGAAGGAAAAAACGGATCAATAGAACTTAATTCTGAAATATGAAAAACATCTGCCTCTGAGAAATGTGGAAGATAGGGGTCTTGCTTTTGGTATTTTTGCAGATCAGATTCTGAAAAAGGAAGTTCACTCAGGATAAATTGATGGATTATATCTTTTCTTTTTGAGCTCAGACTGGGAAGTCCTATACGTACCAATTCGATTTGATCATCTAAAAGATTATTTATATTTAAAAAACAATGGTATTCTGGTAAATCTGCATTTTGAACTGGAATTCTTACAATGCATTTATAAATAATCATATTTTCTTTTTCGATACATTCAGCCTCAATAAGTCCGCCACCCAAATGGGCAACCTGATCACGCATCCAATCTCTGTACATGGGAAATTCCATTTCAGCATTGAGGTCTTTCAAAGAGCTATTGGGTCTTTCGATAGAGACAGCAATGAAGGCTTTTTTGTTTTCAGTACTAAATACTTGAAAAAGATGATCTTCTTTAGACAATTTTAGATTGAAAATGGGAAATTGTAGTCTTTTTAACTGAGACCTTTGCTCTAGGTCAAGGTGAATTTGTAATTCATCAGTTTCCTCCTTTATTTTCTGGTTCACCTCCCTCTGCATTGAAGAAAAGTATGCCTTTATTTTTTGTTGACAGTTTTCTGTTTTGAAAAGATCAAACAGCGGATTTTGGGCAGTATATTCAGGTGCTGCAGGATTATTTTTTTTTGAGGCAAATAATGAAAACATGACAAGATCGTATCGAAGGTGAAAAAATTTGTTGATGCTTAGTGAATGCAAAATCTAATTTAATGTAACTTTACAGAATAATTGGCAAAGCAAATGGTTTTAAATAAAACGCAGCTCTTTTTTTTCTTCCTGGCTCTTCTCAGTACCTTCATTGCATTCGGACAAGAGGAGAAAGAGAGACCACTTGGAAATTTAAATACGCCTTTTGATGCGCTTTATACCTTTACTTTTTATGCTGACGAGGGTAACTTTCAAAAAGCTTCCAAACCATTTAAGAAAAATCCCAAAAAAGCAATTGAATTTTCAATCAAACTGAAACAGGTTTTAGACGGGAAGGGATTGAAAATTAGAATTTCCAACATTCCAGAGAATGAAAATTTTTTAGATTCCACCACACAAAAACATGTTTATTTTCCTTTTCCCAACGAGTATCCAGAGATCTACCTCGAGAAAAGTAAGCAAAATGGCAAATGGTTTTTTTCATATGAAACATTGAGGGAGATTCCAAAAATTCACAGAACCGTATTTCCCTTTGGTTCTCATATGTTATTGGAATGGTTACCCCAAATTGGTCAAAAATCAATACTAGGTTTATACTCATGGCAGTATTTTACAATGATATTGATGGTTATTATTGGTATAATCATTCATTTTATTCTTTCCAGACTTTTTGGCTTTACAGTAAAATGGATCGCCAACAGCAGATTGGGTAAAAATCATTTTGATGAAGAGCCTGTAAAGAGAATGGGTATCATTTTTAGTTATTTACTCATTTTCTATTTGGTATATCTTTTTGTTCCCATTTTGCAGTTGAGCTCAGGATTTACATTTTACATTTTGTTGGGCTTACGTGTTTCAAATACGATATTATTGGTATTACTTGCACTTCGAACCATTAGTTTGATAAAATCTTCTGTTTTGTACAATGCAAAAAATCAATCGAATGGAATTGACGAACATATCGTTCCTGTAATTTCAAGAATTGTAAATGTGGTCATTATTACAGCGGGCATAATACATTTACTGAGTATTTTTTACGTGAATGTTACTGCCTTGGTGGCGGGTTTATCCATTGGAGGTTTGGCCTTGGCCTTGGCTGCTCAGGAAACAGTGAAAAATTTATTTGGATCTCTGATGATTTATGCTGACAAGCCATTCAAGATAGGTGATTTGGTAAGTGTTGGTTCGATTACAGGAACAATTGAAGATATTGGTTTCAGATCAACAAGAATCAGAACCTTTGACACCTCCTTGATATCGGTTCCCAACGGAAATCTGATGAATGAAACGATCAATAATCTGGGCCAAAGAAAGCAAAGGAGATTTTATTCTGTCATCAACATAGCCTACCATACTCCTCCGCATTTAATGGAAATTTTTATAGAGGGAATGCGTCAAATTGCCATGGAGCATCCTCATGTGGATAAGGAAAATGTGAATATCAGATTGAATAACCTGGGTAATTCTTCTCTTGATATCTTGGTTGTTGTTTTTTTTAATACAAATGTTTGGGAAAAAGAAATAGAATGGAAAGAGGAAATTATTTATGCTTTTGTAGAATTGGCCTCACAGGTGGGCATTCAATTTGCCTTTCCTTCCACCTCTATCTATGTTGAGACTGTTCCTGAAAAAAAATCAAATCTTCCAGAATACAATCAGGATAAAAGCAATGCTTTGACGCAGAAAAATTTATACCTGGAGCAATACAAACAAAAATTTAAAGAAACAGAAATCGAATTAGAATCGAGTGATTCAGATAATTAAAATATGATAAAATGATTCAAGACCTTTTAGAACTTATTAATTCTCCTCAAGCTTGGGTTGCTCTGATAGCACTTACATTTATGGAGGTGATTTTAGGAATTGACAATGTTATCTTCATTTCAATCGTAGCAAATAAATTACCGGCTGACAAACAGGAACCAGCTCGTCGTGTGGGCTTGTTGATCGCAATGGTTATGCGAATCATATTGTTGTTGGGTTTGGGATTTATCTTACAAAATTTAAATACAACCTGGTTTACTTTTCATTTTCTTGGTTTTTATGGAGAACCCAATGCACAGGCATTTGTCTTGGTGGCCGGGGGATTTTTCCTTCTTTATAAAACGATTAAAGAGATTAATCATAAATTAGAGGGGCATGATGAAAATCATTTGGCAGAAAAAAAGTCTGGTAAGGTTTTTAAATTCTCTGAAGTTGTAATACAGATAGCGATTATCAATTTGGTTTTTTCCTTGGATTCCATTCTTACAGCGATAGGTTTGACGCAGGATTTGACATCAACGGGATTCAATACCTTGCCAGTTATGATTTTAGGTGTTGTTTTGTCAATTATAATAATGATGTGGTTTGCAGGGCCGATAGGAAATTATATTAATAAGCACCCTGCGATTCAAATGTTGGCACTTTCCTTTTTACTTTTAATTTCATTTATGTTATTAGCTGAAGGTTCGCATGCCGCTGATGCTAAAATTGGTTACGGAACAGAATTTGAATTTGATGTACACGCCATCCCGAAGGGTTACCTTTATTTTGCCATAGCATTCTCATCTATAGTGCAAATGCTCATAATTAGAATGCAAAAAAAGACGGAACCAGTCCAGTTACATGGTCATATCAAAGAGGCTGAAGAAGAAAATATAATTTAGGATTCAAATACCCGATGAATTTTTGCTCCCAGGGCATTAAGTCTTTCATCTATCTTTTCATAACCTCTGTCAATTTGGTTAATTTGATGAATGGTACTTGTTCCTTTTGCAGAAAGTGCTGCTATTAGTAAGGATACCCCTGCTCTGATATCAGGTGAAGTCATTTTAATTCCTTTCAGGGGATATTGCCTGTTTAATCCAATAACAGTTGCCCTGTGCGGGTCACAAAGGATAATTTGTGCCCCCATGTCAATTAATTTATCAACAAAGAATAAGCGGCTCTCAAACATTTTTTGATGAATTAATACGGACCCTCTGGCTTGGGTCGCCACAACAAGCAGAATGCTCATAAGGTCGGGCGGAAATCCAGGCCATGGGGCATCATATACGTTCATGATTGAGCCATCAATGAAGGATTGAATTTCATAAATCTCTTGCTCTGGTACGATGATATCATCATGGTCAATGGTATAGTCAATACCAAATCTGGAAAATGTAGGAAGGATATTACCCAACATATCAACACGCACATTTTTGATTTTTAAGGCCGATTGGGTCATGGCCGCCATACCAATAAAACTGCCAATTTCTATCATGTCTGGCAAACATCTGTGCGCTGTTCCATATAATTCATTCACACCTTCTACTACCAGTTTGTTGGAACCTACACCTGTAATTCTTGCCCCCATACTATTGAGCATTCCACAAAGTTGCTGAAGATAAGGTTCGCAGGCTGCATTGTAAATTGTTGTGGTGCCTTTGGCCATACTGGCAGCCATTAAAACATTGGCAGTGCCCGTTACTGATACTTCGTCCATCAAAATAAAACAACCTTTAAGTTGCTTACTGCTGAGTAGAAAAATATTGGATTCAGACTGAAAATGATAGTCTACACCTAAGTACTGAAGTCCATTAAGATGTGTATCCATACGCCTGCGTCCAATTTTATCACCGCCTGGTTTTGGAAGTACAGCCTTGCCGAATCTTGCTAAAAGAGGACCCATAATCATAACTGAACCTCTGATAGAACCAGCCTTTTTTACAAAATCTTCAGATTGCATATAATCCAGATCGATGTTTTTAGCGCAAAAACTGTAAGAGTTTTGGTCCAGTTTTTCTACTTCCACACCCAAGCCTTCCAATAAATGAATGAGAAAAACTACATCTACAATATCGGGTATATTGGTGATTGTAACTTTTTCAGCAGTGAGTAAAACGGCACAAATTACTTGCAGTGCTTCGTTTTTAGCCCCCTGAGGGCTAATTTCACCAGTTAACTTGGCATTTCCCTCTACCAGGAAGGATGCATTTTTCGACATATTGTTTGGGTTTATGATGGACGAAATAGATAAATCAAATATAAAAATATAAAGACAGTAATGAGTGTATAAAGGATCAAATCAGCTCTAGAAAAAGCTTTGTTAAGTTCTTCCCTATGCTCAGGATAAAAATCTCCTGCCTTTTTGGGTTCAAATAATTTTTTAAATCCAAATAAATAAAAGAGGATAAGAATATTGGTTACATAGATCAGTATCTTAAGCGGAAGTAAGGCTATTAGTATAATTAAAATCAGAAAGTTTAGGTTCATGAGGCCTAAATTATAACAGAGGATATTGAAAATATCCTGAGTGGAAAGGGTGTCATTTTTTAATAGAAGTTTGGTTATCAATAACTTACCAACTAAGAAAACTAACATATAGGGAACAAAATAAGTTGTCATAACTTTTTCCTGCGTACTTACTATCAGTTGAACAGTTTCCTTAGGCATGTCGGGAGACATTTGGCTCATTTCAATTATGTGACGGCGCGTAATTTCGTCCCATTGTATCAAGTAACTGCTCAGGAGGATAAAATAGCCACAAGAAGCAAAAAAAAACCGAGAAGGTGGGATATAAATACCCTGACCGAGTTGGTATGATTTTATAATTTGATCAGGTCTGAAAAGTATATCTCGAAGCGTTTTAAAGAAACCACTATCAAATCCTATTATTTCTTTGATTATGTCAATCCAAATATGATGAGTTGGTTTCATTTTGAGTTAAAATTCAATGTAATTTTTAGGATTGACGGGTTGACCTGCATACCATAGTTCAAAGTGTAAGTGGGGTCCGCTTGACATTTCACCACTGTTTCCAATAATGGCGATGGCTTCACCACTTTCAACACGATCTCCGGTGTTTTTTAACCGAGCGGAATTATGTTTATACCAGGTAATCAGGTTATTATCATGTTGAATTCCAATCATGTGACCTGTATCTGAAGACCAGGAAGACAGGATAACTGTTCCGGAGCGTACAGCTTTGATTACTGAACCCCTGGGGGCAACAATATCTATACCCAGGTGATTGCGCCCGAGTGCAAATGTATCAGAGATGACGCCGCTAACGGGGGCAATCATTTGATTTCTGTCAATTCTTGCATTGCCTTCGACAAAAATACTTTGAACCAGGCTTTGTAATTTTTTTTCATTTTGAACAGTCTCAACCAATTTTCTGGTTTCTTGTGATTTTTCAGGAATATCTTCCAATCCCTTGGCTTTGCCTGTTTCAGAAGCAACATTTTCAGCGCTCAACTTAACATCTTTTTCATATTCAAATTCCTCTTTGGTAAGCATCTTGATTCGTTCTACAAAGGAGGCATTGGAAACCAACTCTTTTTGTAAAGAATCTAATTCAACATAAAGAGCGAGCATTTCATTTTTTAGCTTTTTTTGTTCCGTGTTTGCATTGGGTAAGAAAAAATTACCGATGAATGTAAATCGGATTAAAATGATCGTAAAAACAAAAGAAATCGAAAAAAAACCAAGTATGAGACTCCAAAAACGAAAAGGACTCAGTGTCCAGGATTTTTCTTCCGTAAGATTATGGTCGTTTACAACAACCAGCCTGTGTTTTTTTGTGACCCAAGGAATCAAGGGTTTGTAAAAAAAGGCTTTAATTTTTTGGATATAAGGATTCATGTTATACTTTGCTGCGATTTCATTGTTAAAATCACTATTACAAAGATAATAATAGTTTTTTTTTACGAAACTGCATATGTAATATTCAGCAATATTCGTTTTATTATTGCTATCTTTGTTTGTTTTAATATATTAATTTTTAATTATTTCATCCCTTATGCGGATTAGGAGCATCCTTTTATTTTCGGTTTTGTTGATAGTCGCCTCCTGTAAGAATAAAAATGGAGAGACGACAAAATTGGGTAAGTTTTATCACAATATCACAGGGAGATATAATGCGTATTACAATGCCGGATTATTATTGGACAAGGGATTTGTTGCCGCCAATCAAAGTCACAAAGATAATTACAACCAAATCATTCCCATGTTTCCCTATGCACCTGCGGAGTTGAGCAGAGCTGAAAAACAAACAATTAGCAATCAAGCAACCAAACCTGCAGATAAAGAGAAAACTGTTGATAAGTCCTTGCCCAATGCAAACAATGCAAACGCAAGTGCCGGTTCTGGTAATCCACTGGATGATGCCATTAAAAAATGTGCTACCAATATTGAGTTGCACAGGCCCAGCCATTGGGTTGATGATAGTTACTTCATCGTAGGTAAAGCAGAGTTTTTAAAGAAAGATTTTGAAAAAGCGGCCTCTACTTTCAAATATATTGTTGACAAATTCAACACAGAAAAGGCATTAAATGAAATGTCTCCGGATGAATTGAAGGCATACAAAAAGAAAGAAGAGGAGAAAAATAGCAACAAGAAAAAAAAGAAGAAAAAATCTTATAAGAAAAAGAAAAAACCAGCCAAAAAGAAGAGTTCCTCACAAAAGTATGAATCTAAAGACTCCAAAACCGCCACCAATTCAAAAATCACAGAAGAAGAGGAAGAACAAAAGCCAACTTCATATTTTTTAAAACACAGACCTGTTCGATACGAAGCGATGCTTTGGCTGGCAAAATCCTACATAGAAATCAGGAATTTTGATGAGGCTGAAAGATTATTGCGATTGCTCATTGAAAAAGGAGATGTGGCAAAAAAAATTAAAGCAGATGCTCATGCTGTGATGGCTCATAGCTATTTAAGAAAAAAAGAATGGGCAAAAGCTGTAGAGCCTTTAGAGCAGGCTATAAGTCTTACCAAATCAAAAAAGAAGAAAAACAGATGGGTTTATATTCTGGCTCAGTTGTATCAAAAAGCAGGAGATAATGCCAAATCGCTTGCTTATTTCAAAAGTGTTCTGAAGTTAAAACCCACTTATGAAATGGAATTTAATGCCAGATTGAATATGGCCTTAAATGCTGCAGGTACCGGATCCAAATGGAACCCTGAATTGGCATTAAAAAAAATGTTGAAAGAAGGGAAAAACGAAGAATACAAGGATCAGATTTATTTTGCCCTGGCACAGGTTCAATTAAGGGCGGGAGCAAAAGAAAAAGGTATAGAGGCACTACTTCAAGCTATGCAAAATAGCGATGGGTTTCAACAGGCTGAAGCTTCTTATTTGTTGGCTGAACTGTATTTTGAAAAGGAAATGTATGTCAATGCCTACCATTACTATGATACCTGTACCAATAATCTGGATAAATCTGATGAAAGAGCATTTTATGTAAATAATCAGAAGTCGCTATTAAAGGATTTGGCCTTTCACTTAGAGAATACTGGTCTTAAGGATTCTCTGCTGGCGATATCCAATTGGAGTATTGACAAACAAAAACAGTTTGTTCAGAAATATAAAGAGGAGGAAGATAAGCAAAAGGCAAATAATAAAAATTCAAGCCCCAAGCCTGCCAGTGATGGATTGGTGAACAGTAATAAAGTAGCTGAATCTAAATTTGCACTTTACGATCCCAATGTGGTGAAGAGGGGAGAAAAAGATTTTCAGAAAAGATGGGGAAATAGAGAGTGGGCAGATCAGTGGAGAAGAGCTTTTACAGAGAAAAATTCCAGCGACGACCAAAATAATGGTTCTTCAGGTCCTATGACAGAGTCCGAATTAAAAGATTATTTAAAAAAATTAGGCGTACCATTGGATTCTGCAGCACAGAATACAATGAAAAAAGATGTAGAGAAATCAATCTTCATGACCGGTACGCTATTTTATGAAAAGTTGGAAAAAAATAGAACAGCGCAGCTTTATTTAAAAAAATTGTTTGATCGTTTTCCTCAAACTACACACAAACTTGAAGCTTTGTTTACTCTTTACAATATTTGTTTGGATGAGAAAAACAGTTGTTCCCAAACATATAAGGATCAAATTTTAAACGAATACCCAAGTTCAGATATAGCCAAGTCGCTTGAGGATCCCAACTTTTTGAATACGAAACAAAGGCTGGTTAAAGAGGTAAATGATTATTATGATGCTACCTATGTTTTAATAAAAAAATCAAACTTTTTAGAGGCTAAGAAAAATTTGGATGATCTGGTCAAAAAATTTGGAGCGCAATATCCTATGAAGGCCAAGTTTGCTTTGTTGGCAGCTATGTGCAAGGGCGGAATTGACGGTATTGAAGAGTATATCAAAGCATTGCGTCAGATTTCTTCAGCCTTCCCTAATTCAGATGAGGACAAGAGGGCAAAAGAAATGGTAGTGATTCTCAGTGGTATGAAAGAAAATGTAAAAACCCAGGAGCTAATTGAAACTGTTGAGGATAAACCCAAAGCTCAATTTGAAAATGATATGCAAGTGGGTCATTATGTCATGGTTACTTTTAACTTAGACAATACCAATACCAATGATTTAAAATCGGTAATTACTGATTTTAATAATAAATATTACAACTTAATGCGATTGAATGTCTCCAGTTTGATGTTAGATGGGAATATCCCCACCTTAATTGTCAGAAAATTTAAAGATGGGAAGGATGCCGCAGATTACTTGAAAGCAGCTATGGGAAAAGAAGATTTTTTGGGTAAAAATCCACCTCAACATCGTCTTTATTTTATTGGGCAAAATAATTACAGGGAAGTTTTACAAAAAAGAAATTTTGCAGAATACATTCAATTTTTTGAACAGACCTACAGAAACTAACTTATAACTAAATTGGCTTTCGAATGAGAAACTCACTCAGTGAAGAAAAAATTGAATCAGAGAAAAAGAAGTCTAACTTTTATAAAAAGCTTATCAAAAGATCTTGGCAGATTTTTCTTTGGTTTTTTGGCTTATTTTTTAGTTATCTGTTTATCCTTTCTTTTTTCTTGCCCTCCTTTGAGCAGTTAGAAAATCCAAAAATAAATATTGCCTCAGAAATTTATTCCGCTGATGGTGTATTGCTTGGCAAATTTTTTATTGAAAACAGAACCCCTGTTACTTTTGATAGTATTTCTCCTCATGTTGTTAATGCATTGGTTTCCACAGAAGACGCCAGATTTTACAGTCATTCCGGCATTGACCCCGAGGCTATAGTTCGTGTTTTAGTAAAAACCATCCTTTTGTTTAATCAAAGTTCAGGGGGTGGCAGTACGATCTCTCAGCAGTTGGCCAAATTGTTGGTAGGAAGACCAAATACCAAAGAGATGTTTTTTCTTTTCAGGTACCCAGTGCTGATTACAGTAAAGCTCAAAGAGTGGTTAACTGCTGTGAAATTGGAAAGATCATACACTAAGAAGGAAATTCTAACCATTTATTTGAATGAATTTGACTTTTTGTATAATGCACATGGTATTCGTTCCGCAGCAGAAACTTATTTTGGGAAAAAACCCATTGATCTGGATATCAACGAATCAGCTATGTTGGTGCGTATGCTTAAGAATCCTTCCATGTACAACTTTAAAAGGGATATGGAGCGTGCATTAAAAGGTAGAGAGGTTGTTTTGAATAACATGATGAAAAAAGGGTTTATCAATCAAAAACAGTATGATACGCTTCGTATAAAACCTATAGATGCAACTCATTTTAAAATTCAAGACCACAATGAAGGGGTTGCCACCTATTTTAGAGAATATCTCAGAGAATATGTCAAGGAAGTACTGGAAAGACCAAATACCCAAAAAGCATCAGATGGAAGACCCTTCGATCTGTACAGAGATGGTTTGAAAATTTATACTACCATCGACTCTCGTATGCAAATTCATCTAGAACAAGCCGTTTGGGAACATTTGAGCAAACATCAGATACAAATGTTCAAACATTGGCCTGATTGGAATTCCGTTGAATTAAAAATTGGGTATCAAACGCAGAATCCCTGGACCTACAAAACAGGAAACAATACCCAAGAAGAAATTGAAATGCGACTTATGACTTTAAATCGCTGTATTTGGGAATCAGAAAGATATATGGGAGCCAGGGCTTCTTTTTTGAAAAAAGCAAGAGAGAGAAGTCTAACAGATGTGGATATATACAGATTGTTAAGAATTGAAAAAGCCAACAAACAACCCATTAAAGATCGAATCTACAACAAGGAGATTAAAGGGAAAGATCTAATGGAATCTTGGAAAAAATTGGGTTATATCAATGACAATCAGATTGAAAAATACAACCGTATGCTTTCAGATTCAGATTGGCCCATTGTGAAGCAGGAATATGAACGGATAATGAAATATATGCAGACTCCTGTTCAAATGAAGGTTTTTGGATATGTTACCGATAGTAAGGGAAAGGTAAGGGGTGGTGACAAAGATACCTTGTTGAGCCCTTTTGATTCAATACGCTACCATAAAATGTTTTTACAGGCAGGGTCTATCGCTATTGACCCCAAAAATGGACATGTTAAAGCCTGGGTAGGAGGTATTGATTATCATTATTTTAAGTTAGACCACGTAAGTATGGGAAGCCCCTATGTGCATCCCACCAAGAGAAACAGAAATACCAAATACAAGAAAGTAGGTCGTCAGGTAGGGTCCAGTATCAAACCCTTTTTGTACAGCTATGCCATTGGGATGAAGGGTCTTTCACCCTGTTATGAAGTTGATGATATAAAAATTACCATTGAAAAAGGATATGGAAAATTTGGTTTGATTAAAGATTGGACACCCAATAATGCCAATGGAAAATATAGTGGACAAACAGTTACGCTAACCCGAGCTCTTAGCCTTTCTCTCAATTCTGTTTCAGCGCAGTTAATGAAAGATTTGGGTACTACCCAACCTTTTCGTGGCTTTTTGAATGAAATCGGAATCGATACGTCCAAAGTACCGGCTCAGCCATCCATTTGTCTGGGAACTCCCGATTTATCACCTATTGAAATGACAGCGGGTTATTCCATTTTTGCTAATGGGGGCGTTTATTATGAACCCATTTTTCTTACAAGAATTACTACAAAAAATGGAACTCAAATATATAGTGATGAGGCTTCTCAAGCCTCAGATGAAGCACTTAAAGAAAAAGTAGCTTTTGCAATGTCTAAAATGCTTCAGGCAGTACAAGCCGGGGCACCGGGTTTTGGTGGTATAAAATCGCCGCATGGTGGCAAAACAGGTACAACAAATTTCCATTCCGATGGATGGTATATCGGCATTACACCCAATCTCGTTATAGGAACCTGGGTTGGAAATGATGATCGTTATATCCGTTTCAGGTCAATTGTTTTGGGTCAAGGGGGTGCCATGGCCAGACCTATATTTCAGAATGCGCTTAGGTATATCGAATCTGACTCTAAAATTAAATTTGATACAAGTCTTGGTTTTCCTGTTCCGGAGGGTGATTTGAAAGAAATGGATTGTAGTAAATATGGTAAATTAGAGGGCGATACTTTTGATGCAACAGATCATGATTTTCCTGAGGAAGAAGATGAAGGAAACGGTAAAAAAAGAAAAAAGAAAACAGAGGTGAAGGTAGATATTGATAATTAAACCCATATTTTATGCTTCATGTCAAAGATGAAATTTCTTCCTGGATCGGTAATGCGGATAAAGAAAGTATCGATAATTTTTTACGGAGTATCCCCTCTGCCATTTCAGAGAATGATATCATTTATATTAAAGCGGAGCGTTTGTTACTGGAGCATGAGCCCAATAAAGCTCTTGAGCTGCTGAAAGGAATTTCAGAATCTTCTATAGTAAAATCCTTATTTACAGGAGAAACTTTTCTACTCAGAGCTCAATTACTGCAGATGTTTGACGAAGATGAAGAGTCAATGGCAGATTTAGATTTTCTATTGGAGCTACACCCCTCAGCGTCTTTACTTTATCTACAAAAAAAAGCAGCATTGTTATTTAAGCTTAGGGAAGAGGAAGCTTTGATGCAATTGTATTCAAAAATAATTGCCCAATATGGAGATAAACCTGAGTTGAGATTAGAATGGGCAAGTTATTTGACTCAAATGGGTTTTTTTCAGGAATCCATTTATTATTTTTCTGATTTCATTGAAATGGTTTCTTTTAAAGACTCTTCATTGTATTGGGTGTATCTTCAAAGAGCCAAATCTTACAATCAACTGGGCAGTTACCATCTAGCCATATCTGATTTAAAAACGGCTCTCTCCATTGATTTTTCAGATGCTGAAATATTTTTGGAACTCATATCATCTTGTAAGCAATTGGGCGAAGATGAGGAACTAGAAAAGTATCTGAACTGGGGGCTCGAAGTGGCGCAGAAAGATGTTTATAAGTTATACAGAATGGCAGTGTTGAGAGCCTGGGAACAAAAGAATTTTGATCAGGTATTAGATTTTTATCATCAGATGACCTTGTTCGCTGAAACAAGGAAAGAAGCTAAAATGGGTTTAGCTAAGTTATTTTTAAAGCAAGGCGATGTTCAAACTGCCTTTTTATATTTGAGCCAGGCGGAAAGAGAAGGAGAGGTGGAGGCTGAAGAGTTGATAAACAGATTTTGTTATGAGGAGAAAATAAAAAAGCAAAAGGAATTGGAAGCTGAAAAAATAGCCGCCTTTTCCAATGAAATAGAGAAAAATAAAAAAGTAGTCCTTTTGAATGCCCTAGCTCAGTTTATTTGGAAAGTAGATTGGGTTGATACCATAAATGAAAATTCAAATTGGGATCAGTTACCCAGCGCAATGAGCGGGCAAATTCAACAAGAAATTGGAAATTTATTTTTTTATATGAATCCGAATGGCTTGCTTTTTTACAGCCCCGGGAAAGAGGATAGCAGATCTTTGTTTGTCACAGCAGAGTCAAATGAAAAACAAGTAAATGTTTGGGTTCATCCATTTCAAAGAAATGAAATGCAGGAATTTGGCCTGGAGTATAAAGGAGATAATCTTAAGATAAAAGGCTTTGGATCGGGTAAAACAGTTTTGAATTTAGTTTTCAGAAAGGCTGAATCTGTTGATTTACAACCTTTTTTAACTGATTTTACGGTAAAAAAAGAAAGAGGGGATTACCATTATTTGGGTGAGTTTACATTCTAAAAACCCCGTAAGAAGGTTTGCTGTTGGTTTGATGTGTTGAGACAATTTGCAGGCAAAGCCCCAAAATCATTCTGGTATCTCTGGGATCAATTATGGCGTCATCCCATCCTTGCGCACTGGCATACCATGCTGAAGCATTTTTTTCAACCTGAGCCATAAGGTATGCTCTTACAGCCAGGGCATTTTCTTCATCAAATGCAAGGCCAGATTGCTCTGCCGCCTGACGTTGAATTAAAGTCATAACTCCAGCCAATTGCTCTGGTCCCATTACTGCCAGTTGGGCATTGGGATATGAAAATAAAAACCTTGGGTGAAAAGCCCTTCCGTTCATGGCATAGTTGCCGGCGCCAAAGGAAGCTCCTGTCATAATGGTAATACTGGGTACCTGTGCATTGGATACAACATTGATTAATTTAGCGCCATGTTTTATGATCCCCTCTCTCTCATACTGCAATCCAACCATAAATCCGGTAGTGTTTTGAAGAAAAATCAAAGGAATATTCTGTTTATTGCAAAGTTGAATGAAGTGTGTTGCCTTATTTGCTGCTTCTGAAAAAATAACACCATTATTTCCCAAAATACCAATTTCATGACCATGTATTCTGCTAAAACAACAGATGAGTGTAGGTCCGTATGCAGGTTTGAACTCTGTGAAATCAGATCCATCAACGACGCGGGCAATCAGTTCCCTGCAATCAAAAGGTTTTTGAGGAGAGGCAGGAACAACAGATAAAATCTCTTCGGCCTCATATAAAGGCTCTTGTACTTCTTGTATTTTAGGATGATTTTCCTTTGGTAAAAAAGTGAGTATTTCCCTGCAGATGCGGAAAGCTTCATATTCATCTTCTGCTAAGTAATCAGAAACGCCAGAAATTGTGCTATGCATTTGGGCTCCCCCCAGTGATTCTTCATCCACTTCTTCGGCTGTTGCCATTTTAACTAAGGGAGGACCAGCCAAAAAAACTTTTGCATTGTTTTTTACAAAAATGGAATAGTCAGACATGCCTGGAACATAAGCACCCCCTGCTGTACTATTACCAAATACAAGAGAAATTGTACACAAGCCAGCCTCAGATCTACGAGTGATTTCCCTGAAAATTGTACCCCCCATGTTAAAGATTTGTTCTTGCTCCGGTAGATTGGCCCCGGAGGATTCAACCAAATTGATAACAGTTAGCTTGTTCTCTAAAGCAATTTCACTGATCCTGATGGTTTTTTGCAGGGTTGCTTTATCAATAGCTCCTCCTTTCAATGTTCCAATATTGGCATTGATAACACAGATTCTACCTTCAACCATGCCAATCCCTGAGACGGTAGTGCCTCCCGGCCCAAAACCATCTCCCTCTAAACCGATCAGTGGGAGTAATTCCAAAAAGAAGGAATTTTCGTCCAGTAACAATTCGATTCTTTCCCTTGCAGTAAATTTTCCCTGCGCTCTGGCCTTGGCAATTGCTTTTTCTTTTCCTTGAAACAAACTTTTTTCTTGCTCTTTTTTCAGTTGATCAACTAAGTCAAGCATAGATTTTTTGTTGTCGAGAGACTCAAGACTTTTCAGTGGAAAGGTGGAATAGAAAATGGACATAAATAAATTTAATTGTTAGCAAAAATACTAAATTAGATGTTTATTCAATTAAAAGAATATCATGAAAACTAAGCTTCTTTATTTGTCTTTAATTTATCTTGTTTTTATTTCATGTCAGTCTGCCTCAAAAGATCAGGAGACAGTAATAAAAGAGCAATTTGAAAAAATGAGTCAGGAAACAAAAGATTTTTTTAATCGGGATGCAAATTTAAGGTGTAGCTGTTTGAAGGAATATGAAAAAGAATTAGCTGTAGTTTTTAATTTACATGAGCCGCTATTGAATCAACTAAAAAAAGCATCTTTAACTGAAAAGGAAAAAAGTGAAATCATAAGTACATTTTTACCAGTTTACGCCATGTATACGGAATGTATGTCCGATGCCCCAGGACCCAGCGAATCAGTGGAAATGAAGATACAGGAGGACCTGAAAAAATTTTCAGGCGCTTCAGCTCCCGGAGGTAAAACATATGGTATGATGGAATTATTGAGCATTTCCCTGATAGAAATCAATTGTCCTGAATACAAAGATTTGGTTGTAAAAACCAATAGCTGGCTGACAGATATGGCAAAGTTTATGAGCGAAATGTCTGGAAGTGAAATTGATACAGATAGTTTAGAAATCCATTCCGAGTGAGAGATAAACTCTAGGAGTTAACACTTGTCCTGTTTCTATACCCCAGGCATAGTCCAGACGTAAAAAATAACCCAATACAACTGTACGAATTCCAAAACCTGCACCCTGAACAATAGGTCTTCTGAAATAGTTTACTCTGACTCGTATGGGTGAAACAATGGAAGAGCCGGAGCCTGGATCAATCAATGTTGTATTCAAAGGATTATCCTTTGAGAAAGGAGATAAACCCTGCCATGCCGTGCCAATATCATAAAATCCAATAAGTTGAAGGTTTCTTAGTATGGCATTTTTGGGAGGTGTTATTGAAAAATATTCAATGATGGGAATTCTGATTTCTGCATTGATCAAAGCATAATTACTGCCATTTCTGATATTGCTTTGAAACCCTCGCAGGGGTGCAGCTAGCAATTGGTAAGAAAATTGTGAGGCATCTGGCATTGGGATGTTTTCATTGTATGTAGGAAAAATCCAATTTTCCATTCCTCCCAGGGCATACAACATTTTTTCCTTACCGAAAGAAGCTGCCGCACTGGCTCTAAAAGCAAAAATTGTTTTGTTGTCAAATGACAAATAATATCTTGCGTCAAATCCAGCTACAATGGTAGGATTCAATAGATTTATTTTTAATTTATCATTTTCATAGTTCGTGTTGAAATTTTGATAGTAATCAGCATAGGCTCTGCATCTAAAACCTTTTCTTCCATTAATTCTAATGCCAATTGTGTTGTCAAAAACATATTCTGCCCTCAGTGCGATTTGGGAAAAATTATACTCCGGGCTAGCCAGACTATTTCTGTTTTCTGCAATGATGTTTACTGCATCGTTTTGATACATCAGGGTTGCCTGAAAGCGACTGAACTTGGAAATTGGATAACTCAATTCAGCCATGGCAATATGTTTTACATTATTACCCTTTGCCGCCCAAACATCGTTGGTAAGTGTATCAGTAATGGTGTAATTGTCTGTACGGCTTCTTCTGTAAACACTGAATTTCTTGTCTAATCTTGACTTTCTGTCCTCGAAACTTAAAAAATATTCCAAGCCATTA
>Ga0169931_10002314_pt1 | contig 31109 bp, 22 predicted proteins | sample Kivu_15m_20L_FD_129675 | JGI IMG/M metagenome (GOLD analysis project Ga0169931, IMG submission 129675) | Freshwater microbial communities from Lake Kivu, Western Province, Rwanda to study Microbial Dark Matter (Phase II) - Kivu_15m_20L... | ecosystem: Environmental > Aquatic > Freshwater > Lake...
GGTAGCACGCAGCGGTGGCGGGGCCTGGCCCGCGTGGCGCGGAGGCGACTTTAGGAGCCACCGCAAGCCCGCTGGGCCAGCCCCCGGCAACGGCGGACTACCTGTGAAAGCCCGCAGCCGCCCCAACAAAAATTGCTAAAAAATGGAATGAAATAATTTGGATTTTGTGGAAGCTGCGCAGGATTCCGGCCCACTCAGTTAAAATCCTGATTCTCGTAGTGGTAAATCCCTTTTTCGAGGGCCGCCGCAATGTGCAGCATGAATTCGGCCAATTTTTGGTCGGAAACCGGCCGCAAAAAGCGCAAACGGCCGCGCATGATCCCCATCATCGGTTTCATAATGCGCATTGCCAACCGCTCGGCCGGCCTAGATTCCGCGCGCTGCCCCAAGAGCAAGCCGGGCCGCACTATGTTTAAACGATCCATGCCCAAGCGGCGCAAGCCCATTTCCATGTCGCCCTTGGCCTTTAAATAGGGCCAAATTGACATTGGATTGGCTCCCTGCGACGAAACAACCGTGAAACTTCGGCACCAAAGCCGAGCCCTTCGGCCTACTGCCAATACCAAATCCACATCGACGGCCCGAAATGCAGCTAGGCTGCCCGCTTTTTTGCGGGTGGTGCCCAAGCAACAATGCACTTGGTCTGCCGAAATTTCTTCGCCCCATTGGTCCACCTCGTTCCAATCGAGCAGTAAAACCTGCAATTTGCTGTGTTCAAGCGGAAAGGCCTTGCGAACCACTACCTTAACCAGGCCAACCTGATCGCTGTCAAGCAGTTGTTTGGTAACCTCCATGCCCACCATTCCCGTGGCGCCAATAACCAATGCAGTTTCTTTCATAGAGCTCGGCAGAATTCCTTAATTTTATGGCCTCATAAATGTAGGCAAAGATACTATCCCATGGCTCAATTTTATTCTTTACGTGTTGCAGAGGTTCTGCGTGAAACCCCCGATGCGGTTTCGGTTGCTTTTGAAATTCCGGCCCATTTGGCTTCTGAATTTTCGTACATCTCGGGCCAGTATTTGACCCTGAAGGCAAACATTGCCGGGGAAGAGGTTCGCCGAGCCTATTCTTTGTGCTCGGCTCCGGGCCAAGATGCCAGCCTAAGGGTGGCAGTTAAAGAGGTTGCCGGCGGCAAAATGTCCACCTTCTTAAACCGCAACCTGAAAGCCGGCGATTCCCTGGAGGTGATGCCGCCCGAGGGTCGTTTTTACTTAAACCCCAATGCCGGTATTGCGCGCCGCTATGTGCTCATTGCCGGAGGAAGCGGAATTACGCCCATGATCAGCATTTTGCGCAGTGCTCTAAAGGCCGAACCCCAGGCCTCGTTCCTGTTGATGTACGCCAACCGGAATCAAGAATCCATCATTTTTGAATCTGCCCTGAATGCGCTGATGGCGCAGCATGGCGAGCGGCTTCAGGTACGGCACTATTTGGATTCGGGTGCTCATGGCAGCTACCAAGCGGGCCCATTGAATGCAGAAGTGCTTTCAAAGGCTTTGCAGCCGGAGACCTGGACCGAAAACTCCCATGCTTTTATTTGCGGCCCTGGGCCCATGATGGAACAGGCCAAACAGTCTTTGCTCAGCGCAGGGTTGGCGGCAGAGCGCATCTACATCGAGTATTTTTCGGCCCCTGTGGCCGCCGAGAAGTCTGCCCCAGCTGTGGAGGCAACTTCGGCCCCTGCCGAGGGAAGCAAGGTGATTATTACGCTGTATGGTGAAACCACCGAGGTGTTGATTAAAGACAATACCACCATATTGAAGGCCGCCACCAAGGCCGGATTGGATGCTCCATTTAGCTGCGAAGCAGGCATTTGTTCTACCTGCATGGCCAAAATAACCGAGGGCAGCGCCAGCATGGACGAAAACAACATTTTGAGCGCTGATGAAGTGAAGCAGGGTTATGTGCTCACCTGCCAATCGCACCCCACTTCGCCTGTGGTTCGGTTGGAGTACCTGGATTGATGCTTTGAGCCATGGAAACGCCTCCGCGGGCCTGGGTTAGCAATGCAGAGGAACTGCGTGCCGAGCTGGCAAATAGGGACCAGGGTTTCGTTAAAGAGGTTAAAAATCAACTTCGAAAACGGGGGTCGGAACACATAGATGCTCGGGTAGGGGCATTGGGGCCGCAGGTTGAAGCTGCCATAGATTGTACCCGGTGCGCTGCGTGTTGCAAGGTGCTTGAACCTGAACTTAGCCAAGAAGATGTGCAACGTTTGGCTGAGATTCAGAGCCAGAGCGCGGCAGAATTTACCCAGCTCAGCACCGAAACCTCGAATTCTGGGAAGGTGTTTTTGAAGGCTTCTCCCTGCCGGTTTTTGAAGGCAGGAAGCTGCTCGATTTACGCAAGTAGGCCGGAATCGTGTGCCGATTTCCCGCATTTGTACCGTCCTTATTTTTTGTTCAGGCGCTTAATATGGGAACATTACTCCTTATGCCCCATTGTTTTTAACCTGGTTGAACTTTTGCGCGATGAATCAACGGCGGACCCCGATTCGCCGTCCGATATTGGCGAAGGTCTTTGTTCCACATAACCGCTTAAATTGTTAAATTTGTGGCATGACGGACGAGGAGCCCGAATTTGACGATGAATTAAACGATGCCTTAGATGAAGGAAGCGGCTTTAGCCCCCAATCCTTTATTTCGGGTATGTATCAAGAGTACTTTCTTGACTACGCCTCTTATGTCATTTTAGAACGAGCTGTTCCTGCCTTAGAAGATGGATTAAAGCCGGTTCAGCGCCGCATTCTGCACTCCATGATGGAGTTGGAAGACGGCAGGTACAACAAGGTGGCCAACGTGATTGGAAACACCATGAAGTACCACCCCCATGGCGACATGTCGATTACCGACGCCATGGTTCAATTGGGTCAAAAAGAAATTTTAATTGATACCCAAGGGAACTGGGGGAACATCATGACCGGCGACAGCGCCGCTGCCTCAAGGTACATCGAAGCCCGCCTAACGGCTTTTGCCAAAGAAGTGGTATTTAACCCAAAAACCACCGAATGGAATTTAAGTTACGATGGCCGAAATAAAGAGCCGGTTACCTTGCCCGTTAAATTTCCCTTGCTGTTGGCCCAGGGCGTGGAAGGCATTGCCGTTGGATTGGCATGCAAAATTATGCCCCACAACTTTATTGAGTTGATTGATGCGAGCATTCAGGTGTTGAAGGGAAAATCGGTGGAGTTGTATCCGGATTTTCCGACCGGAGGCATGGTTGATGTGTCGAAATACAATTCGGGCCTTCGGGGTGGAAAACTTCGGATTCGAGCTCGAATTTCAATACAAGATCCAAGAACGCTTTGCGTTACTGAAATTCCATTTGGAACCACCACGGGAAGCTTGATTGACAGCATTATTTCGGCCAACGAAAAAGGCAAAATCAAGGTTAAGAAAATTGAAGACAATACCGCCCAAGACGTAGAAATACTCATCCATTTGCACCCGGGCACATCGCCCGACCAAACCTTGGATGCCTTGTACGCCTTTACCGATTGCGAAATCAGTGTTTCGCCAAACTCTACCGTAATTTACAACCAACGCCCCGAATTTATTTCGGTGGAAGAAATTTTACAGAGGAATACCGAGCATACCAAGCGATTGCTTGAAATGGAGCTGCAAATTCGGGAAGGGGAACTGCAAGAAGATATATTGTACACTTCGTTGGAGAAGATTTTCATTGAAAATCGTATTTACCGCGACATTGAGGAATGCGAAACCTGGGAGGCTATACTGCAGGTGATAGACCAAGGCTTAAGTCCCTTTAAGCCGCAGTTTTACCGCGAAATAACCGTGGACGACATCAGCAAGCTGACCGAAATTCGAATCAAGCGCATTTCAAAGTTTGATGGGTTTAAGGCCGATGAAAAGTTGCGCAGGTTAAGTGAAGAGTTGGAGCAGGTTCGGGCGCATTTGGCCAGCCTAACCGATTATGCCATAGAGTGGTACAAAGAACTTAAACGTAAGTACGGCAAAGGCCGAGAGCGCAAAACCGAAATTCGGTCTTTTGAATCGATCGAGGCAACCAAGGTGGTGGCGCGTACCGAAAAACTGTATTTAGACCGCGAAAATGGCTTTGCCGGCTATGGTTTGAAGCAAGCTGAGTTTGTTTCAGAATGTTCCGACATTGACGATATTGTGGTTATTCGGGAAAACGGATCGATGATGGTTACCAAGGTCAGCGAAAAGGGCCATGTAGGCAAAGGCCTTATTCATATTGCAGTTTGGAACCGAGACGACGACAGAACAGTGTACCATATGCTTTACCGAGATGGTAAAAATGGTCCTGTGTACATGAAGCGTTTTCAGGTGAACAGCATCACCCGCGACAAGGAATACGACTTGACCAAGGGAACCAAAGATTCAACGGTGGTGTATTTTAGTGTAAATCCCAACGGAGAATCTGAAACCCTGACCATTTTTTTGAAGCCAAGGCCAAAGCTGCGCAAGCAAGTGTTCGACATCAATTTGGGTGAATTGGCCGTAAAGGGTAGGAGTGCCCAAGGAAATTTGGTTTCGAAGGACCCCATTCGGCGGATTGTAGCCAAAGAACGGGGCGAATCGACCTTGGGCGCACTTAAATTCTGGATTGATGAAGAAACGCGGAGGTTGAATGCCGATGAACGCGGCCGATTCCTTGGTGAATTCGATCCCGGTGACCGCCTAATTGAAATCAGCAAATCTGGGAATTACCGGCTGCTTAAACCCGATTTGAGTTTGCACTTTGAAGACGATGGTTTTTTGATAGAACGCTATCAAAAGGACCAAGTTGTAACCCTGGTTTATTTTGATGCCGAAAAGGCATGGCATATGGTGAAGCGGTTCCAGCCCGAAACGGAAGACAAGCCTGTTGGATTGATTGGCGACCACCCCAAATCGTACATCGAAACCGCCAGCTTAGATGCCCGACCCGTTTTGCAGGTTAACTACCTGAAGGGGGTTTCCAAAGAAAAAACCAGCGTGGAACTTCCAGCAGAAGACTTGGTGGCCGCCCGTGGTGAAAAGGCCAAAGGAAATAAATTGGCCTTCGACAACATCAAAAAGATATCTTGGGGGCAAGCGCTTGCGGTTCAAGAAGCAGAACAGGTTGCCGAACCAGAAAGGCCCGAAAAAGCCCAAAAGGAGGCCGAGGAGGGTTCAGGCGAAAGCACAGGCTACAGCCCAGGAACGGTCATTGATTTTGGCGACGATCAGCCCACTTTATTTTAAGGATTGATTTTACTTCTTGGAATCCAATGGATTGATTCCAAACCGGGATTGTTATTTAAATTGCACAAAATCCCTCCAATTCATTAGCCCAATGTCATCGGACCCGGTGAAGGTTTGAAGCCCATCGTACAAAATGAGCCCTTTTGAAAATTTGGAGTAAGATGCGAATTTTTTTAGGTTGTACGTAAAATCCGTGCAGAACGTTTGAGCCGATTTGATTTCTACGGCTGTGATATTTTCTCCGCTTTGAATCAACAAATCGATTTCGGCTCCATTGTTTTCGCGCCAATAAAAATGTTGATTTCCATTCTTGGTATTGAGCGTGTTTTTGACATTCTCCATTACAATTAGATTTTCAAACAAGCTACCCCTAAAGTGAGACAGGTTCAACTCGTCGCTTGTTTTTATATTTAAGAGCGAGCAAGCCAGTCCAGTATCGCAAAAATAGAGCTTAGGTGATTTTACGGTTCGTTTATTAAAATTTTCATAAAAAGGTTGCAGGAAATGAATGATGTAGGTGCTTTCAAGAATTGACAACCAAGATTGGGTGGTTTTTAGATTTATGCCACAAGCATTGCTCAAGGCATTCAGATTAAGCTGTTGCCCAATTCTTCCGGCACACAACCTTAAAAACCCCTGGAATTGAAACACGTCTGCTATTTGTTTGATTTGACGTACATCTCTCTCAACATAGGTTCTTATGTACGATGGAAACCATAGGCCGGGCTTTCTTTTCTTAGCTATTACCTCGGGGTAGAAACCTTGCAGTAGCACCTGGGCCAAGTATGGTTTTTCTTCGGGGCTGTATATTTCAGAATAACTTAATGGCATTAAGTCTAAAACACCGATTCTACCTGCTAGTGTTTGTGTGGTATGCTGTACGAGCAAAATGTTGTTGCTGCCGGTTAATATAAAAAGCCCATCTTCGTTGGTGTTATCCAAAATCTCTTGAAGATAATTCAAGATCAGGGGCGTTTTTTGAATTTCATCTAAAATGGCACCGTTGGGAAATCGGTTCAAAAAGCCCCTGGGATCATTGAGTGCAAAGGCACTTTCGTCAGGATTTTCCAAGGATACATAGGGTTTGTTAGGGAAAATCGTTTTTACCAGTGTTGTTTTGCCCGACTGCCGGGGCCCGGTAAGGAGTACAGCCCTGAACGACTGAGCGTACATTTTCAGGACATCAGCCATTTTTCTTTCTATCATTTTTATACAAATCTGGTAATCGTGTACCGTAAATGTATAAAAAAATGGTTTAATGGCAAGCAAGATTAAGGGCCGAGGTTCGCTCTTTTTCTGACTTCCGCATTTTAATACCCAGGTCCAAATTTATTTTTCGTAAAATCATAGGTTGCAAATGGGTTTATGAAAAAGCGCGGAAGTCTGAAGCTGTCCGAGGCTAAGCAATCAGCGGCTTACCTTCCTTGTGCCGATGTCGGCCCGAAAACACCCCATTCGTGCATTCGTGGCTAAGCAATCAACGGCCTTGATACCGGGCCTTTAAAATTGGAAATAGATAAACGATTGTACCTCGGCGTTCATGAATTGATAGAACACAAATACCGCTAAAAACATGGCTGGAATTTGGGCGGTCAAGGGCATTCGGTTCCAGGCATTTTTATACGCCTCTTTCCATAAAGTGGGCAGCCAGTGCACCAGCATTCCCAAGGCAAAAATGGCCCAAATCCAGCCAAAGGTAGAACCAACGGCTTGTATATGAGTCCACTCCCATCCTGGCCCCATCCACATTCTGTTCCACAAGGTTTCAACCAGTTCCCATTTGTCGTTGGGGTTTTTTATGTCGCCCGACCTAAAAAACAGTCGGGTAAACGAAATAAAAATAAAGGTTAGGAATACCTTCCAAGCAATAACCAGCGGGTGGCTTGATTTTTCGTAGGGCGAAATGCGTTTCCAACCTTTATATACCAGCAAGCCCAAACCGTTTAGACCGCCCCAAACCAGAAAATTCCAGCTGGCTCCATGCCACAACCCGCCAATCAGCATGGTAAGCAGCATATTGATGTTGGTAATTAAACCAGCCCAAATACTGGGTTTCCATCGCCCTAAAGCATAAGCCGTTCCAACCAGAACAGGCAGCAATCCCAGCAGCCACCACAATCCACTGATTCCGGCTGCGACCCCCACCAAAATACTTGTCCAAACCCAGGTACCTACTGTCGCTTTTCGGTTTCCCCCCAATGGAATATAGAGGTAATCTTTTAGCCAACTGCTTAGGGAAATATGCCAACGCCTCCAAAATTCAGCCACGTTGCGGGCTTTGTAGGGGGAGTCAAAGTTGATGTGCAATGTAAAGCCCATGAGTAATGCCACCCCGATGGCTATGTCGGTGTAGCCAGAAAAGTCGGCATATACCTGCAAGGAATACACCAGCAAACCCATTACCATATCGAATCCCATAAATTGGTCGGGAGTCGCGAAAACCTTATCGACAAACTGCACAGCTAGGTAATCGGCCAAAATCAACTTTTTGGCCAAACCATTGAAGATTAAAAAAGTAGCCCGCCCCCAATCTTCTTTGCTTAATTTGAAGGGCAGGTACAATTGAGGGATAAATTCAGAGGCGCGCACAATAGGTCCGGCAACCAGCTGGGGGAAATAAGAAACATAAAAGCCGAAATCAAGGATGTTTTTTACGGGTTTTAGGTTCCCTCGGTACACATCGATCGCGTACGACATGGTTTGAAAGGTGAAAAAGGAAACCCCCACGGGTAGAGCAATGGAATCGATAGAAAAACCTGGATTGAGCGTTGAGGGGCTAAATTGATTGGCCCAGACTCCTAGCCAATTAACAACCACAAACGGGGTTTCGGGGTTGAAAATTTTATTGGCGGCATCTGTAAAAAAGTAGGCATATTTAAAGTAGCAAAGGGCACCTAAATTCAAGAAAATACTGAGTGCCAGCCAGCCTTTTCGTTTCCAAGGTGTTTTCGCTCCCTCAATTTTAAATGCAATTCCGTAATCGGTAAGGGTTGAAAAAACCAAAAGCAGCCAGAATAGCCCACTGGTTTTAAAATAAAAAAACAGACTAAGGGCAAATAGAAAGGCATTCCGCATGGCTATTCGGCGGTGCAATGCGGAAAATCCCAGCATTACGGCCAAGAAGAACAACCAAAACTCCCATTGGGTAAAAATTAGGGGTTTGGTTTTGTCGAAGACAGACAGCCATTGCCAAAGCGTGGCGGGAAGGTCGGTTAAAATTTGGCTCATTTGAAGCGCTTCTTTAGGTATTGTTGGTAATCGTTGAGCAGGGCTTCAAAGAGCATATCGCCAAGCAATCTATACCCTTTAAAGGTAAAATGCACTTTGTCGCGTTGTGCCAAGCCGTTGTCTTCCCATGTTTTTGCTGAGCCTAAGCCCCCCATTATTTCAAATAAATCCCATACGGCCACCCCTTCGCTTTCGGCCAATTCAAACATGGCCTGCCGCACTATTTCTCCATTCGGATTGGGACTATACCCACGGCGCCGCCGAATTCGGTAAGGTCGGTATGAGTCATTGTTGGTCAGCAGCAATATGGCCGCTTGTGGATTGGTGGCCCTTACCTGTCTGATAAGCGTTCGGTAATTTGATTTGAAGGCCCCTACATCCAGGTCGCCCTTTGCTGCATCGTTGATTCCTAAGCCAAACAACACGAGGTCTGGCTTGATTTCGGCAAGCTGACTGCCCAGCAAACTGCATTTTAAATACGAATGGGTGCTTGCTCCGTTTACCCCAAAACTATGGTAAGTTATTCCGGGGTCTTCGTTTTCCAATTGAATGCCATACAAAACATAGGGTGAACTTCCTGAATCCAATGGCAGAATGGTTAGGTTTAGGCTCTCTTCGTGGCTATCAAGAAAAAACTCCCGAATGTTGGTTTCAGGGTGCCTAAATTCCCTGTAGGGTTTTGGAATGCTGTCGTCTCCTCGAAATAGGACCCGATACCCTTCTGACCCCTCTCCCTCATAAAGGCGTACCAAATTAAAGTCGCTGTTTATTTTGAGGTTTGCAGGAAATGCGATTTGAACGGTTGCTCCGCTGTCTTTGGTAAACACGGCCATTCCCGTAAGGCCAAGAGGAACAGCTGGGCTTGCCTGAACGTTTTTAGCATAGCTCCAGTTGCCGGTATGTTTGACCAGGTAATTTCCGGGGTTGTTGGTACGGGCAATAGAGTAGGGGAACAACAGGCCTCGGCTGCCAAGGTTTCCAGGATAAAACGACTGAAGGCGCTCCCGTAAGCGGCCGGAAATGATATCGGCCTGCACATGTGAGCCTCCAAAATGAACCACATTGATGCGCCCCAAGCCCTTAAACATTAACCGGTCTAGCGAGGCATAAAACGGATGAAGGGCCGAACTCGACTTTGGTTGAATGCTGTTTTTTGCCCACTCAATAAAAGGGTAGCTCTCTTTTGGCAAGGTGCTTTGGCCCTTCAGCAAGGGAAAAAGGCCGAGAATGAAAACCAGGTGAATTCCGAATGATCTCATTTCTTTTTAATCTCTTTAACCCTCTTTTTCAATCGGTACAGCTCAAATTCCTTGGTCAGCGAAGCATGGAATATTTGTCCCATTTTTCTGGCTCCTCGGTTTGAAAGGTGGATGTAATCTCCAACGGCAAGTTGCGGCGAGGCCTTGACCCAAGCAACCATGGATTGAGCCCCCCCCATGGCCGCCATCATGTCAAAATATACTGCACCATGGGCCAAAACCGTATCTTTCAACGTTTGCACGTACCTTGGAAGAATGGGGTAGGTTTGCCAACTTCCCTCTTTAAATATGGCCATATCGCTGGGGCCCATAAAAATGATAGGTAATCCCCCGCTGCTTCGTTTCAAAAAATCAATTTGCTGTCCCATGGTCGATGCGTACCGCTCTATCGAGGCTGCTCCCGATAAAGAAGGGATCATGTTGCCCCCAAATTCCATGAGCAACAGGTCGGCACCGAGCGCTCTTAATCCATAAGCCATAGATTGGGCATCGGTTCCGGTAAAAATGGTTCCAGAACAGCCCCGCATGGGGAGGTTGTCGACCGAAATTCCACTGCTTCCCGTTAAAGAAACCCCATACAAAACGGCTCCGGAATCGCTGTGAAGGGAAAGGCTGATTTGCTTAACGGGTTCGCCGGTTTTTATGGTTGCAGCCTGCAGTTCTTTTCCGGCGGCAAGGGTTTGGCTAAATCCCGTCGAGGCGGAAATAAGCAATTCGCTTTTTCGGTGCCCGGTGAGCAACACCACTTTGCTAAACTTACCCGAAGCGGCTGTGGAACTTGAGCCCTTAACAAAGCCCAATTGAACCTGGCCCGAATCCATTTTCGAAAAACTCAACAATGGGCCGTAACTGCGGTGCTCGGCATACCGGCCCGAAGGCGGCCCCCAAAGCAAATACCGACGCAAGGGGCCCGAGGCCGTTTGTCCTACCGTTGAACTGGGTATGGTTTGTTGAACGGGAAGCAAGCCCGGGCCTATTCCTCCAAATCTAGATTGCAATTCATCTCGAAGTTCATCGGAAATACGATCAATTTCTATTTGTGAGTCCCCCCAATGCATAATCCGAACAAAGGGCGCAGGACTTTGGCCTTTCTCTAAAGAATCCAATTGCCTAAAAAACGCATCAAGTACTCCTGCATTTTTTGCAGGCAAATGCAATTGCCCAGGATCTTTTATTTTTAATTCCAGCAACAACCTTAGGCTGTCTTCGGCCCCCTGCAAGGAGGCCAACCGAAGGCTGTCGGCCACCCTTTCTTTTTCTAAGGTGGCCAAATCTACTTCGGTTAAGGTGTCTTTTTGCCAAAGGGCATTCCAACTTTTCCATTTTACTTCCCATGAACCCAACCTAGGATTCTGTTCGGGCCACAGCACCGTCAATAAAACCATGGCAAACAATACCAAGGCTACAGCGCCAGCTACTTTTAAGGGTGAACCGAAATTCGGCTTTGGTTGGCTCATGCTTAGTTCGGTATTTTTAGTTTTTGTCCGGGTTGAATGCGGTCTGAGTTGCCCATGCGGTTCGCTTTCTGAATGTCAAGGTGCGAAACGCCTTTGAATTTTTGAGAAATCGACCACAAGGTGTCGCCCGAACGTACGGTATAGTAGCGGAATTTGCTTTTGGGTTCAGGTTTGGGTTTTTGAGGCTCCCGGGTTGGCGGCACCATGGGTATTTCTTCCGAAATTGGTTCAGAAATCAAGGGCATGTTGGCTAAGGGCAGCAGCATCCTAACCTGAGTTTGCTCAAACTCCGCATCTATGCCGTTGAATTCAAACCAGCTTTCTGAATCCAGTTTTATTTGCCGCATTACCGCCTTTAAGCTGTCGGGCCTCCCTTCCATTCGCTGAAATCCATACCTTTTAAGTTGGTCTGAACTCAAGGTGTTTTTCGGCGATTGAACCATGGAGTACACGCGAGCTCCCAAGGGAATTACCTTGCCGAACAAGTGTGGATTATTCCTTCGAAATGCAAGGGAATCTTCGCTCAGCAAAGCGATGTAGCCTTCAAGCGGTTCTGCTTGTTCCAGAATCTGGTGTGGAATTTGTGTGGTCGGAGCCATTGCCTGTACATGAAGCAGTTCTTTATGGTAGGTAAATAGGTATAGGGTGGCCAAAAAACGATGGTACACCTGCAAGGTTGATGCCTCTATTCCCGCTAAAACAGAACGGCAAGACGCTACGTCGCAACTTCGGTATTGGGCCTGCCGTACGTTCGCGGGCGAAGACAAAAAAGCCAGAACCGCCAAGCTGCTGGGCTTGAACTCTTGCCACAAATCGCCGAGGTGGCTCAAGGCCGCAACCATTCCCAATTCGGGGTCAAACCGTTCATCGATGCATGAATTTAGCAACAGCCCATACTTTGCCGCCACCGAAGAGTGCATCATCCAGGGCCCATTGCGGTGGTCTTCCTGCCCCAGCATCGATTCGGAAATCCCAATTGCCGCAGGCAAATAGCGCAAGGAAGTCGGCAGATTCGCCAACTTTAGGCTAGCGTAAAGTCCACTTTTTTCAGATGTTTGCTGGGCCCATGCCCCAAGCGTTGAACGGTGGTTGGCCAACACGTCTAAAACTTCCAGGCGCACGGCCTCGCTTGAAATCCACTCGAATTCAGGTGCCGCTTTTTTTAAATTGGCCGAAAATTCGGGCTCCGTGGCAGTTTGACTTGAAAGTTCAACTGGAAAAGAACACAGCCCGATCCATAACCCGGCCCAGCAAACCATGAAACGTTTGGTTTGAACCGAAACCAAGTTTAAGCAAAACTTCATCCAAATTGAATGCAATTTTTGGCTTCCAAATGGGGCTGGTATCGCAGTGTTGAAAATCATTGGAATCCTTGTACCTCCTCCCTTTGCTCTTGGTGTTTAGGCTGGCAAATCAATGAGCAGGTCCACATCTCGAAATGGCGGTCCGAGTCCCCACATGGTTTGCCAATTATCATTTGGTAAAGTTAATAAGTTTAAACCAATAGCGCGAGGCACCTTGGCCTGGCCCTGTTCCCTTTTTCAATTTTACCCTGCCGCCACGTCCGTTCGCTGAATCCAAATTTCCCTACAAACTTTTTTTCATCTTTGTACTATGATTGACCGGTACGAAACCGTGGTGGGCTTAGAGGTACATATTCAGCTTTCCACCCAAAGTAAGGCATACAGTTCAGATTCGGCGGCCTATGGAGCGTTGCCCAATCACCACGTTAGTCCCGTTTCGGTGGGCTTGCCCGGAACCCTTCCCGTGGTCAATAGCCGGGTTATTGAATATGCCGTTCGTTTGGGGATAGCTACCGGATCAACCATTCGACCCGAAAACCACTTTGCCAGAAAAAATTATTTCTACGCCGATTTACCCAAGGGCTATCAAATTACCCAACATACCACTCCCATTTGCGAAGGGGGCTGCGTGGAGTTTTTAACCGACGAAGGCGAAAAAAAACAAGTCCGTCTGGAACGCATTCACATGGAAGAGGATGCCGGAAAAAGCATGCACGACCAAGACCCCTTCGATTCGCTGATTGACCTGAACCGGGCCGGTGTTCCCTTGCTCGAAATGGTCTCAAGACCCGACATTCGCTCTGCCCGCGAAGCTTATCTTTACTTAACCGAGGTCCGCCGCTTGGTTCGACACCTGGATATTTGCGACGGCAACATGGAAGAGGGTTCTCTGCGCTGCGATGCCAATATCAGCGTGCGCCTGAAAGGTGAGCAGGCCTTCGGAACCAAGGTCGAGGTGAAAAACATGAACTCCATGCGCCACGTTCAAAAGGCCATTGAGTATGAAACCCGCCGGCAAATTGAATGCATTGAAACCGGAAAACCCATCGCTCAAGAAACCCGGCAGTTTGATGCCATGCAAGGGGTTACCCACTCTCTGCGCAGCAAAGAAGACGCCAACGATTACCGCTATTTTCCAGAACCCGATTTGCCCCCAGTTTACATAGGCCCTGAATACATTCAATGGGTGCAAAAGCAGTTGCCCCCTTTGCCCATGGCGCTTTACGAAAAATACACCGGCCAATGGGGGCTTTCTTCCGCCGAAGCCGCTCTGTTGGTCGAAAACAAAGCCGAGGCCCTTTACCTTGAAGATTTGGTTAACCATTGCGCTCAGGTAAAAAATGCCGCAAACTGGTTACTGGTTCGGGTAAAAAATTACCTGAACGAGCAGGGTATTTCAATGGCTGAATTCCCCATATCTGCAGCTACTTTAGGCTCCTTAATTCAGTTGGTTGAAAACGCTAAAGTCAGTTATACCGCTGCGGCGGGTCCGTTGCTCGAAGCCCTGCTCAAGGCGCCCCAATCCAACCCGGCTGCCTTGGCTGCGGAACTCAATCTGCTACAAGAATCCGACAGCGCTACCCTAGAAAAACTTGCCGACCAAGTTATTGCCGAAATGCCCGATGAAGTGGCCCGCTACAAGGAAGGCAAGGTTGGCCTGCTCGGTATGTTTATGGGAAAACTAATGAAAGCAAGTGGTGGTAAGGCCGACCCCAAACTGGCCTCTGAAATTTTGAAAAAGAAATTGGAATGAAACGCAGGAATACCTTTTATCTTGGTATTGTTTTTTTGACCGCACTTTGGGCGTGCAAGACCGAAACGGCTGCCGACGGGCCCATTTCAGGAACCCTTCGCGGTGCCAAAGGAATGGTGCTGTATTTTGAAGAACTCGGCCCAAATGGCGTAGAACTGATCGACAGCGCTGTGGTTGATGCCAACGACGGCTTTTGCCTTACCAAACCGGCACGTGGGGTCAATTTCTACCAACTTCGCTTGGGCCCAAACCAAGCCGTTCCTGCCATGCAAATGCCCACCAACATTTGCCCCATCATTACCGATTCTACCGAAAAAATAGTTCTCGAAATTGACCCCAGATTCATGGCCCGGCCCATTCGGGTTGAAGGCAGCCCCGAAACCATGTTGCTGAATGAAATTTTCCGGATGGTCGAATCCTTCTCTCGCATTCAAGACTCCCTAAACCGTCAAATGCAAAGTTCGGGTTTGACGCAGCAGGCCATGATACAGCAAAACAACCAGGCCTGGGAGCAATACCGAATGGAAATTATTGCTTGGGTTCGTGCCCACCTAGGCGCCTTTTCTACCCTTCAGGCCATAAATTATTTAAATGTTGACGATGCCAACAACCTTAGCTTGTTCAAGGAGGTCTTAGATGCTTTGATATCTCGCTTTCCCAACAATTTTAGGGTTCAAAATTTCAACACCCAGGTCAGCATGAAACTGGCCTTGGCACCCGGAAAAACCGCCCCCAACTTTACCTTGCCCAGCTCCAAAGGCGACACCCTGTCGCTTTCGGATTTTTACGGCAAGCACACCCTCATTTTGGTTGATTTTTGGGCCTCGTGGTGCGCACCCTGCCGGGCCGAAAACCCAAATTTGCGCGCAGCCTATGCCAAATACCGCTCCAAAGGATTTGAAATTGTGGCAGTTAGTTTAGACCAAAACAAAGAAGCTTGGCTCCGGGGTATTAAAGAAGACAAATTAAGCTGGCCTCAGCTGTCGGACTTGGGCTATTTCAATTCTGAAGCCGCCCGCTTGTACGGCATCAACAGCATTCCCGCCAACTTTTTGCTCGACGCCAATGGGGTAATTTTGGCCTCAAACCTGCGCGGCCCAGAACTCAATTCCGCCATTGAAGAACACCTTCCTTAAAAGCTACCCCGAGGGCACGTTGTTTGTCGTGTCTGATGCCCACTTGGGGGTGCCCGGTCCGGCTCAAAGCCTGGAGCGCGAAAAGCAGTTGGTGCATTGGATCAATACGGTGGCGCCTCAGGCTCAAGCCATTGTTCTGCTGGGCGATGTTTTCGATTTTTGGTACGAGCTCAAGCAGGCGGTTCCCCGCGGCTATTCCCGTTTGCTGGGGTGTTTGTCGCATTGGACCGACCAAGGTTTGCCCATTCATTTTTTTCCGGGAAACCACGATATGTGGACCTACGGATATTTGGCTACCGAATGCGGTTTGCAGGTGCATCATCAGGGAGAATTTTGGAATGTGGGCGGGCGCCCGTTTTTTCTGGCCCACGGCGATGGGCTTGGCCCCGGCGACCATTCCTACAAAGTCTTCAAGCGCTTTTTTCGCAGCCCCTTTTTTCGCTGGTGTTTTAGCCGCCTGCACCCCAATTTTTCCTTTGCGTTGGCCCAGTGGTTAAGTCGGCGCAGCCGCGCCGCCCATGCCGAGGCCGAACGCCATTTTCTGGGCGAAGAGCGCGAGTGGCTTTACCAGTACGCCTTGCAGCAAAGCAGGGCCTACCCCAGCACCGACTTCGTCTTCGGCCACAGGCATTTGCCCGGCATGCACCCGCTTCCGGGCGGCGGCCGCTACATCAACACCGGCGACTGGCTCGGCCACTTCAGCTACCTGAAAATTCAACAGGGACAGCCGGAGCTCTGCTATTGGAAAGTTCAGTAAATCAGAACTTTAGCGCGTATGGATTTTTGGTTTTGGGCGGCTGCGGGCTTTCACCGGTAGTTGGCGGCGGGTTTTGCGCCGGCTTAGGCCCAAAAGTAGCTCCTAAAGTCGCTCTTTTGGACTCTAGCCGGCCGGCAAAACCCGCCGCCAAGCTACCCGGCTCAATCCCTGCCGCGGGCGACGCAAGGGTTTATGGCCGACTCAACTTTAGATTTTTGATTAAACGACCGAGTTTGAGCCAAATCCGCGGCTGGTTAAGGTTAAACCAATGCAGCCCTTGTCCTCAGTTCCCCGAACTGCCGCCCACAGCGGATTCAAAACCTTCGTTTTTCAGTTTGGTTTTCACTGCATTCCAGCAATTATTGCAATACGTCAATTGTACCCGATCTATGGTTTTTATGGTTTCGGCGGCGTCCATCATAACGCAACCCTCCGTGGGGCAATGCCGCAAACCTAAATTATGGCCAAGCTCGTGCACGCTGATTTTTTTTAGGCGCATCAAATACGAAGACTGTTCTTTGGGCAAGCGAAAGGTTGAAACCACGCAGGCTGCTCCCGGCATATAACCCAAGCCAAATACGCCCCAATCCCGGTATTTGGATTCCGGTTGTTTTACCTGCCCATCTGTGCCGCGCTTGGTGGTCGAAATGTCTTTTTGGCTTAAACCCAACACGCAATACACCCCCGGGGCTTTGCTGCGCTTTAAATCCAACAGCAGGCTGTCGGCCCGGTACCGCGGTTTTTTTACGTTGATAAAGGCCCATTCGGGAAAGGGTCGACTGGGCAAAATCTGCACCTGGGCACCCAACACCGATGTCAAGGCCTCTGAAACCTGCTGAACTTCTGCGGCCGGAAAGCCTCCGTAGGGTTGCACCGCCACTTGGAAAACCTTTTTTGCTGCCGGGCTTGTGGCTGCGTTTGCCTTTGGTTCTTGCTCGATTTCCGTCCCCGCACAGGAGATAAAAAGCAAGCCTATGCAGGCAAGCAGTACAATGCGCTTAAAGCTATTTTGATACGTACAGAAGGCGTGGCTCATTGTTTGGTATTTACTTAAGGCAAAATTGGCCTTAAATAGAACGAAAAAAAACCGTTTTTTGATACGTATTACAGGGGCTAAGAACCTTCGCTACTTTATTAGGATAAAACACGGAAAAGGGGTATATTCGGGGAACAGGTCTGCGAACATTTTCAAATGCTGGTTTCTTTGTCAAACGTGTTGGAGAATTGCCGGCAGCCGAAAAAAAATGATTTTGGATGCAAGTCAGGAAGATGAATCAAGGGAACAAATGAACATACCGTATGAGCAACATTAAATTATTTGAAAGCAAAAAGATTAGAACGCATTGGGATGCTGAGAAGGAAAAATGGTATTTTTCGGTGATTGATGTGATTGAAATATTGACCGGAAGTAGTATTCCCAAAAGGTATTGGAGCGATTTGAAAAAGAAGCTTACTAGGGAGGGAAGTCAGCTGTACGAAAATATCGTACAACTGAAATTTGAAGCTGCAGATGGTAAAAAATACGCTACAGACTGTTTGGATACCCCTAACTTGCTGAGACTTATTCAATCTATTCCATCGCCTAAAGCAGAACCCTTCAAACAATGGCTTGCGAAAGTTGGATACGAACGGATGCAAGAAATACAAGACCCTGAGATGAGCTTGGAAAGAGCAAGGGAAAATTGGCAAAAATTGGGTAGAAGCGAAAAATGGATTCAGCAACGAATGACCGGTCAAGAAACCCGCAATAAGCTTACCGATTATTGGAAGGAAAGCGGTGTCCAGAAGTCTGATGAGTTTGCCTTTCTAACCAATATAATCCATCAAGAGTGGACTGGCTTAACGGTTAAGAAACACAAAGATCTAAAGGGCTTGAAATCACAGAATCTAAGAGACCACATTTACCCCGTTAGATATTTAGAAATATAACGAAATGAATTATTATATTTATGTTCTTCAATCTGAAAAAGATGGTTTGTTTTATACGGGCTATACACAAGATTTGAATGAAAGACTTAAATTACACAATGAAGGCAGAGTAACTTCAACAAAGAATAGAATACCTTTTAAGCTAATCTATTTTGAAGGTTGTTTAAATCAAAAAGATGCTGTTAATCGTGAAAAATATTTGAAAACATCTTGGGGCAAACGCTATATCAAAGCACGCCTAAAGAATTATCTAACGGGGTGAAGCGAGGCTGAATTGATTTTTACTGCATTAGCGGAACTTTCAACTCGCCAAATAGCTGAAACAGAAAAAGCAAAAGGTGTTCAAGAAAATGCCATTGCAGGTAAGAAAGGTGGCAAAATTGCAAAAGATGCAAGATTGGCATTGGAACAAAAAACGGGAAAAAAAGTAGTAACAAAAGACAACTTCTTACCACCAACCAAAAGCAAAAAAAAGATAGATGAATAATTTAAACTCCATCACTTCAACCTTTTCAACCCCTTTGCATTTAACAGACTTTTCATTTGGGTAATGGCAATTTGGTTGAGTTGCAATAAGCGTTCTTTTTGAGATAAGCCTTGATGTATAAGCACGGCATTAATGCTTTCGAGGTTGGACAAAACTACCAATTGCTCAATGGTGGCATGGTCGCGGATATTGCCTTCCAGTGTAGGATTTGAATCTCGCCATGCTGCGGCAGTAATACCAAACAGGGCTACATTGAGTAAATCTGCTTCTGTAGCGTAAGTAAAGCTTGCTTGTTTGCCGGTGATGGTTTGGGGTATAAGTTTTTCTTTGATGGCATCGGTGTGGATATGATAGTTTACCTTGGCTAAGGTTCGTTGCAAGTTCCATTCTAGTTGGAGACGGTTGTTTTCGTCTTCTTTGAGGCGTTGGAATTCTTTGATGAGGTAGAGTTTGAATTCTGCACTTATGGCCGACCCAAATTCAAAAGCGATATCTTTGTGAGCATAAGTTCCTCCATTCCTACCGGATTTAGAGAAAATACCAATCGCATCGGTTTTTTCAACCCATTGTGTTGGGCTTAAAACAAAAGAAGGTAATCCTGCTTGCGTTTTAAAGTGGTCGAATTCGACCACTTTAAAATTAGGATTATAAATCTTCTCCCAAGTTCCCAAAAACTCAAGTGTTGTTCTGGTTCTAATCCAGTTTTTTATTACATCGGCTGCTCTGGATGCATCAGATTTTGCCTGAGCCATATCAGTAATACAGATGTAATCATCGCCATTAACTGTTGTAATACCAACTTCAATTGACTGTACTTCTATCTTTTTAAGCTTTGTCATATATCCTATTTTTAATGTTTTAAATTACCTGTCAATGTGGATGAACTTGGCATTGATTTACTCTGTCTAAGCGGTCATAAGTTATATGCTCCCAAAGGCGTTGGTGCAATTTCGTGATTCTCTGCTCCAATTAGTTCAGCTACCTTAGCCCTTGCGGCCTTTACAGCTTCCTGTGCCTTTACACCGAAAAGGTGGGTACTATTTGCATTGGCATATTCTGCTGTTAAATATGGCATCATCGCATCTAAAACCCGTGTGTCAATTTGGGTTGTTGCGTTGTTGTCTAAGTATATGACTGATTTTGATTTTCCCATTATACCTATACAAATTTACGCAATCCATGGCTTATTCCCTCCAAACCTGTATTTGCTGCTCCATGATGCAGATTTTCAGAACAGATGCTATCTTTATTCCATGAAACGATTTTTCCTGCTTTTTCTTGTACTGTTTACCGCTTCGGTTTCGGCTCAACCTGTATTTACCTTTACCCCTTGTGGCAAAAGCGGTCGCTTTGGTCCTACGCAATTCGAGGTAGATACCAATTACGGCTTAGGCAATCCTTTGTTTAATCAGGTGCGCATCAACACCACCGGCTTTCAGGAGTGGGCTGTGCCGGGAACCAATACCTACCGCATTGTTGCCTTTGGAGCGCAAGGGGGCACCGGAGCCAGCAGCCCCAATTTTCGGGGCGGCGGCGGCGCGGGCGGCTTGGGCGCACGCATGCAAGGCGATTTTAATTTGAACATGGGCGACACCTTGGTAATTGCCGTTGGTCAACGCGGTACCGATGGCATTGGAAACGGAAACTGCGGCGGCGGTGGCGGCGGCGGCACCTTTGTTTGGAAAAAAAGCAACGGAGCCCTTTTGCTGGCATCGGGCGGCGGTGGCGGAGGTCCCGGTACCTTTTGGAGCGCCACTTCGGCCATTCATGGCGATACCAATAGCACCGGACAGGTGCCTCCTGCCTCGCAAGGCTATGTGTCGGGCGCAGGTGGATCAGGCGGCAGCGGCGGCGGGGCCGGATCTCAAAATGGAAACACCAACTGCGGTTACTGCGGTGCCGGTGGTGCTGGATGGTCTTCGAACGGAGGGGCCGGAGGCCAGTATGGCGATAATTTTGGCCGAAGCCGGGCTTCAGGATTCATTGGCGGACGTGCCAACAACAACCTAACCCACGGCGGATTTGGTGGCGGTGCTGCAACCGGCGACGATGGCCGCCCCGATTACAGCCATGGAAACGCCGGCGGCGGCGGATATTCCGGCGGAGCAGGAACCGGATACCCCTATTTTGGTGGAGGAGGGGGTTCCTTTAATGCCGGAACCAACCGGGTTAACGCCCGTGCTTTTAATTCCGGAAACGGAAAGGTTGAAATTTCCATCCCCATTTGCCAAGGTGTGCCAAATTCTCCCCTGGCTACCATCAACAACGGCGATACCGTTGATTTTTGCGGAAGCTTAAATGCCGTTCTTCAAGCCACAAATACATCGGCTGGTTCTGGTTTTAGTGTGATCTGGCAAATGTCAAACTCCTTCAATGGCCCTTGGTCCGATATCCCCGGTTCTTTTTCGGTTGTGTACACCCAGCAGGTTGATACCTTTTCCAAGTATTTCCGAGTAAAAGCAACCTGCTCTGGTTCGGGCGACTCGGCCTTTTCAAACGTGGTTTTGGCCCAACAAGATACCTTAGACCCCGTTCTGTCCACCCCGCCCTCAAGCACCGTGGTTACCAATGCCGGGCTGTGTTATTCTACGAATGTGCTTTTAATTGCACCCCAGGTTACCGACAACTGTGGGCCCCCAACCTTAACCAACAACGCCCCCGCCCAGTTTCCTCTGGGCCAAACCGTTGTAGTTTGGACCGCCACCGATGCCGCTGGAAATTCGGCTACCGTAAACCAAAACGTTTTTGTTCAAGATTTGTGGCCGCCCGTGGTTACTCCGCCGGCCAATGTTACCGTTTTTGCCAACAATGGGCAATGTTTTGCAACGGGTGTAAGCCTTGGCCAAGCTACAGCGGTTGATAATTGCTCTCCCATTACCCTAACCAACAATGCTCCTGCCGTATTTAATGCCGGACAAACGGTGGTGGTTTGGACCGCTACCGATTCGGTGGGTAATGTTGGCACCGCACAGCAAATCGTTACCGTGGTCGACAACCAGTTTCCCGTTTTGACCATTCCAGCCAACCTCAGCGTTAATGCCAATGCTGTTTCTTGTGGAGTAAGTGGATTGAATTTGGGCAGCGCAACGGCCAGCGACAATTGTACCGGCGTTACCATTACCAACAATGCTCCGCAATTTTTCAATCCCGGCAGCACTTGGGTGGTTTGGTCGGCCACCGACCCTTCGGGTAATACAACGCAAGACAGCCAATTGGTGGTGGTGAACGACGTTACAGCTCCTCAGGTTCAAGCCCCAGCTAACTTGGTTTTGCTGCTGGATTCCAGTTCTTGCCTGCTGACAAATGTGAATTTAGGAACCGCTCAGGCTAGCGACAATTGCAGCCTTCAAAGCGTAACCAACAATGCCCCGGCGGGTTTTGGTCCCGGTCAAACCTTGGTTGTTTGGACCGCTACCGATGTTGCCGGCAATACGGCCATTGATACCCAAATGGTGATGGTGTACGACAGCATTGCCCCTGTAGCCATTCCTCCGGCTAACATGGTTGTTTCAACCGACGCTTCTGCTTGCTCTGCTTCGAACCTAAACTTGGGTACGCCCACCGCACAAGACAATTGCAGCGTTACTCAGGTTCAAAGCAATGCACCGCCGGTTTTCCCTTTGGGAACCACTCAGGTGGTTTGGTCGGTTAGCGACGCCGCTGGAAACACCACTCAGGTAGTTCAAACCGTTTTGGTGGTCGATTCGGTTCCTCCAACCTTTGCAAACTGCAAAAATGAGACGGGTTTCTGCCTAGGTCAAGCCCTACCGAACTATACACCACAGGTAAGCGATGCCTGTTCAGCGGCCCAAATTCAACAGGTGGCTGGCCCAGCCTCGGGAACGGTTTTGCCTGCCGGAACGGTAGATTTGGTTTGGGAAGCTTCCGATGCCGCAGGCAATGTTTCTATCTGCACCACTTCGGTTGTAGTGAATACTGCCCTAACGGCGGGCATTCAATTGAGCGGCGACACCCTAACGGCCACCGTACTTGGCGACAGCCTGATTTGGATCCGTTGTTCTTCAAACTTTAGTGTGGTTCCCGGTGCAAATTCAGCCACCTTTGTTCCTCAACAATCGGGCAGCTATGCTGCGGTGGTGTACAACGGCTATTGTGCCGATACCAGCGACTGCATTCAGGTGAACCCCAGTTCCATTGATTCGCCCGAACTAAGCCAGGTGCGTATTTATCCTGTTCCTGCAACCCAAATTCTGAACCTGGAGCTGGAACTGAATGGAAGGTGGATTTTGCATGATTTGCAAGGAAAGCGGTGCATGTACGGGCAAGGACAGCCGGGACTAAATCAACTAAGCCTACATGGATTGGCCACGGGAAGCTACCTGCTTTCGGTGGAACAAAATGGGCGTTGGGTTCGGTTCCGGGTTCCGGTAATTCGTTAGGGGCCGAGGATAGTTTAGCCACCAAAGCACGAATGGCTTTAGCCACCCATGAACAAAATAGGGGGCTAGGCTTTTGGTGTAAGGGGTTTTAGCCAGGAATGCACGAATGGTTGTGGCTTTGGCTTTAGCCACCCAAGAAGAAAATAGGGGGCTGTGCTTTTGGTGTAAGGGGTTTTAGCCAGGAATGCACGAATGGTTGTGGCTTTGGCTTTAGCCACCCATGAACAAAATAGGGGGATAGGCTTTTGCGTCTAGGTTTTTAGCCACGAATGCACGAATGGTTGTGGCTTTGGCTTTTGCCACCCATGAACAAAATAGGGGGATAGGCTTTTGCGTCTAGGTTTTTAGCCACGAATGCACGAATGGTTGTGGCTTTGGCTTTTGCCACCCAAAAAGGAATATATGGAGTCGAGCTTTTTGCGTCTAGGTTTTTAGCCACGAATGCACGAATGGTATGTTTTCGGGGCGAGATTGGTTCAAGAAAACTAAGCCGCGTTTGGCTTAGCCACGAATGCACGAATGGTTGTGGTTTTGGCTTTTGCCACCCATAAAGAAAATAGGGGGCTAGGCTTTTGGTGTATGGGGTTTTAGCCACGAATGCACGAATGGTTGTGGCTTTGGCTTTAGCCACCCAAGAAGAAAATAGGGGGCTGTGCTTTTGGTGTATGGGGTTTTAGCCACGAATGCATGGATTATTTGGGGTGATTTCGTGTTGGGCCGCCGCGGGCGGGATTGAACGCGGTAGCACGCAAAGAACTGGGGCTTGCGTGCGCGCGACCGGCTGGGCGACCTTGGGAGCCACTGCCGGGCCGCTGCACGCAAACCCCAGGGCTGCGGACTACCGGTGAAAGCCCGGTAACCCGCCCAAAATCGCCAAAATGAACCAACTTAAACCTTTGAAAAAAGGCCTTTAATTTTATGTTTTGTCTTCCAAGCCGCCACGTACATGGAAGGTATCACAATGAGAGTCAGGAAGGTAGCAATGGTCAATCCGAAAATGATGGTCCATGCCAGCGGCCCCCAAAAAGCAACGTTGTCGCCACCCAAGTGTATGTTGGGCTTGAACTCGGTAAGCAATGTGCCGAAGTTGATGTTGAAGCCTATGGCCAGCGGAATCAATCCGGAAATGGTGGATACCGCTGTTAATATTACCGGTGTTATGCGCGTGGCGCCTGCTTGAATGCTGGCTGTAACCGGGTCAATGCCCAGGGCGCGCTGCTCGTCAATAAATTCAATCAACAAAATTCCATTTCGAATTACAATGCCCGCAAGGGCAAACATGCCAACTCCAGTCATAACCACCGACATGGTCATGCCACTTAAGCCAAATCCAACAAAAATGCCGATAAGGCTGAATAAAACGGTCGAGAAAATCAGCAGTGGTTTTACCACCGAATTGAACTGAGTTACCATGACCGCAAACATCAAAGCTAAAGCCCCAAGGAAGGCAATCCCCAGAAAATCAGAGGTTTCTTTTTGGTCTTCTTGCTCGCCGGTAAGCCGAACTTCGTAGCCTTCAGGCAAGGATAAGCTGTTGAGCACTTTGGCTTGCAGTTCTTGATTGATTTGGTTCGCATTGCCACCTTCAACCACATTCGAAGATAAGGTAACCACGCGTTTTTGGTTCTTGCGGTTTATGCCCGAATACGCGGGCTTGTAGGAAATGCTGGCGATGGAAGCCAAGGGGACTTGCCGGAATTGGCCGGTAGCCATGTCCATAAAGGCAATGTTCAATGCCAAAAGCTGTTCGGGCGAGGTTCGGTACGGTTCCTGCAAGCGCAGTTGAATGGGGTGGTCGTCCTCGGCATCGCGCAGCTTAGATATTTCTTTGCCGTACAGCGCAGTACGAAGGCTCATTCCAATGCTGGCCAAAGAAACGCCCTCGCGTTGGGCCTTTTCTTGGTCAATTTCCAAAATGATTTCGGGCTTGTTTAGTTTTAAGTCTGACTTTAGTTCTTCAATGCCTGTGATTCCTGCCGCGGCAATTTCTTGACGCACTTTTTGTTCTAAGTCTTGCAGGGTGGTGAAATCTTCGCCCGAAATTTCAATGTTTACAGGTTTGCCAGTAGGAGGGCCGGCCCGTTCTTTTTCGACCGTAAGGGTGGCACCGGGAATCGGATTTTTTTCAAAGTCCTTGCGGATTTCGTCCAGCATTTTTCGGGTTTCAAAGCCATTGCGTTCCGAGTATTTTACAAAGGCTACCGTAACTTTCGACTTATTTGGGGTGGCTACCCGGTCCGGATTTTGGGGGTCGCCCGCATTGAGGCCAACGTTGGCAATCACCGATTCGACGGCCGGATTGTTGGGGCCAATCAAAGCAAAAACCCTTTTTTCAAGAATTTGGGTAATGGAGTCGGTTACGTTGGCGTCGGTGCCTATGGGCAATTCGCAGTACACATAAGCAAAATTGGGCTCAGGATCCGGGAAAAAGCTGACCTTTGGGTTGCTTAGGCCAAATCCGATAGTGGTTAAAATCAAGGTAAGTACAGCCACTCCAACCACAGCAAAAGGGGCTCTTCCGGCGGTGAGTTTGGTCAGCATGCGTTCGTAAGCACGAATGACCACAGGCCAGTAGCTTTCTTGAAAATTACGGATGGTTTTGTACAAGAAAAACTGGTAAGAGGCATGCGAAAGAAGCATAATTAAGGCAAAGGTGCCTAGGCCATTAAAGCCCCCCAAATACGAAAGCAAGGCAATCACAACGTAGGCAATCGCCCATTTTACGAAGCTAGAGCGTTTGGGAACCTGAAGGTGTTCGTCGCGGACCATAAAATCGACCGCAAAAACTGGATTCATTACGAAAGCCACCAACAACGAAGCGCCCAGCGTAATAATAAGGGTTACGGGCAGGTACTGCATAAAGTTGCCTACAATGCCCGGCCAAAAAAGCAAAGGGAAAAAGGGGCCCAAGGTGGTTAGTGTGCCTGCCAAAACCGGCACAAACACTTCGCCGGCGCCGGCTTGGGCGGCTTTGATGATGTTGATTTCGCGGTGCTTGTGCAAAAGGCGGTGGGTGTTTTCAATCACCACAATGGCGTCGTCAACAATAATGCCCAAGGCCAGCAGAAAACTGAACAGCACAATGACGTTTAGGGTATAATCAAGCCCAGGCATTATGAGGAAAGCTACTACGGTCGATAGGGGGCCAGCCAGGGCCACGAAAAAAGCGCTTTTGAGTCCCATGAAGAACATTAACCCAACAAGAACCAAAATAAATCCAATGATAACGGTGTTCAGCAGTTCATTTAGGTCGTTTTTGGTGGATTCCGATTGGTCTCCGGTGATAATCACATCAAGGCCCTCGGGAAATTTCGCCGCTTTGGCTTCTTCAATGATACGTTGAATGCCGTCAGAAGCCTCGAGTAGGTTTTCGCCCGAGCGCTTAACGATGTTCAGCGTAACCACGGGTTTGCCGTCCAGGCGGGCAAAGTCTTGCTTTTCGGCAAAGCCATCGACAATGCTGGCAAAGTCGCGCAAAAACACGGTATTGCCACGGCTTGAGCGCACCACAATGTTCTTGATTTGTTCGGCGTCTTTAAATTGCCCGGTAACCCGAACGTTGCGGCGCAGGCGGTCAATGCGTATTTCGCCTCCTGAAATGTTGACGTTTTCGGCACCCACGGCCATTTCAATGTCGTTGAACGAAATGCCAGCGGCCTGCATTTTATACAGGTCCACATAGATTTGAATCTCTCGGCTTAAGCCGCCAACAATGTCAACACGGGTAATTTGCGGTAGGGTTTCAATACGTTCTTCTAGGTATTCGCCGTACGATTTCAGTTTGTCTAACGGCAATTCGCCCGCCAAATTGATGTTCATGATGGGGAATTCCGAAAAGTCAAGCTCATCTACCCGAGGGTCTTCGTCCAGGTCGGTGGGCAGGTCTTTGATGGCTTTGTCAACCGCATCGCTAACCTTTTGCTTGGCTACGGCCACTTCTACATTGGTGTTGAATTCCACTACAATCGAGCTGAAATCTGAAATGGATTTCGAGGTGATTTTACGCACTCCATTGATGGATTTCAATTGCCGTTCAATGGGCTTGGTAATTAGGTTTTCAACGTCAACGGGGGTAGCGCCGGGATAAATGGTGCTTACCGAGATGGTTGGAATTACAATATCTGGAAATTGCTCTTTGGGAATACGCAAAAACGATACGGCCCCAGCAATAGATAGAATGACGGTAAATACGTAAATGGCGGTCCGGTTTCGGATGCACCAATTGGTAAAGCCGAGCGATTTAAAGGAGTCCTGCATTTGGCTCATGGTTTAAAATCTATAGGTTGACCGTCCACTACTTCAGAATTTCCGGAGGTAATAAGTACGCTGTTGGGCTGCAGGCCTTTGGTGATTACCGTTAGTCCGTTGTACGAAGGGCCGGTTTCAATGGCTTGGCGAAGGGCTTTTTTGCCTTGTGCCAGCATAATAAAGGTGCCTTCAGGCAAAGATTGAATCAGATTGGTAGGAACCATTAAGGCACTGTCGATCGACAGGTCGTTGATTTTTAGTCCGCCGGTCATGTTGGGCCGAAGGTTGGGGTGGGCCCCGGTTAAATCAACTTCGACCACCACCGATCGGTTTCCGGGGTTTACCACTTTGCTGATAAAGCTCACCTTGCGGTTCAGTTGAATTCCCAAATCAGAAAGAACAACATTTACAGGAGTTCCCAGCGAAATGTTGGCTGCCAGGGCGTCGGCCAAGGGAGCGGTTAATTTAATTCGGCTTAGGTTCACCACCCGAATTCCCGACATTCCAGGGCTGGCCATTTCTCCCAATTTCAAGGCCACATCGTCCACTTCGCCGTCAATGGGCGATTTGATTTGCGACATGGCTACCTGAGCTTCCAAGCCTTTAACCCGCAACACCATAGCCTCGTAATTGGTTTTGCTTTGCAGGTATTGAATTTCTGACCCAATTTTTTGATCCCAAAGGCGCTGGGTACGGCGGTAGGTTTCTTCGGCCAAGCGAAGCCCGGTTTTGGCTTCTTCCAGGCCTTGCACCATGGCGGTGTTTTCAAGTTCGGCCAACAATTGGCCTTTTTTAACCCGGTCGCCTTCCTTTGCCAGAATGCGCCGAACCACACCGGGCATTTCAGGGCCTGCAAGAATGTTGTTGTCGGCTTCTACATTTCCTTGCACCTCGACAAATCGGCGAAAAGTCCCTAGGGTGGGCGTGGCCACTTCAACGGCTCGGGTACGCAGGTTTCCTGCCGCCCCCGTATCTAGTTTGGCAATTTCAGCTTCTAGGCTTGAGGCTTCTTTTTGCAGGGCGGCCATCTGGGCTCGAACTTCATCAAGGCGGGCTTTTTTCTGGTCTAAATCGGAAGAAGAACCGCAGGCCCAAAGCAGCGCTAGGCCCAAAACGATAAACAAAGGAGTTTTCATGCGAATCAAGGTATGAGGGTATGGGAGATTAAAATTTTTCCATGGATTTTAAAACATCGGTTTTCCGGCTTAGCACATCAAACAAGGCCTGAAAATAGCCTTGCTGCGCTTCGTAGAATTGACGTTCTATCTGAGTTAGAGTGAGGCTATTGATAAGGCCTTCTTTGAATTTAATGGAGTTTACCCGGCGGACTTCGCGCGCCAAATTCAGGTTTTTTTGCTGTGTTGTAAAACGCAGTACCGCTTCTTTGTAGGCATTGGAACTACTTTGGTATTCCAGCTGAAGGGCTTGGCCCAAATCTCCGCGTTGAATTTCGGTTTTTTTCTTTTCAAGTTGGTATTGCTTGAGCTTGTACATGCGGTTCCAGCTTGAAAAAATGGGCACCGAAAGGCGCAAACCAAAGGCCAAACCACCATTGGCGCCTTGGGTGCCGCTGCCCAATAAAAACCGCTCGCTGTTAAAAAAATTATGCTGATAACTCAGGCTCGAAACCAGGGTAGGCATGGCTTCGGCTTTTTGAAGTTTTATTTGAAAATCATTGATGATCAATTGCCTTGACATTAAGTCGAATTCTTTGCGTTCAACCACCGATATGCTATCGGGCAACGAGGCCATTAAACTTTCCCACTCGCTGGGTTTAACAAAATCGGCTAGGGTTTCGGCTAAACTCAATTCTTGCATCAACGGCCAGCCCATTTGGTATTTTAATCCCGCAAACGCCAACACCAGTCCATTTGCGGCTTGCACCCGAAGATTTTGGGTGTTGTTGTACATCAGTTCCAACTGTTGAACATCGAGCAATTCAGCAAACCCTTGAGCTTGGGTAGCACGCAATTCATTCAGGGTTTTTTCCATCAGCACCAAACTGGAATCTAGGGTGGAAACCGATTCTTGGGCCATCAACGCCAAATACACCGACTTAGTAACCTGCAAGCGCACATCGCGTTCGGTCATTTCATGCTGGGCTTTGGTCAGTTCTAAAAACTGCTTGGCGGTGGCAATGCCCACAAAATACTGGCCATTAAAAAGCAGCATTGAAGCGTTTAGGCCAAGCGAAGCCTGATTTAACGGAGCGGCAGGAATGGTGATAAATTGGTTTGGATTTCCGTTGATAAAATCAGGAAATACAAATTCGGGCGATTGAATGTTGTAGGTGTAGCCTCCGTTTCCATCAAGTTGGGGTAGTCCTGTAGCTACATTCTCGCGCACCTTTGCCTGCCCAATTTTCATGTCGAGTTCGGTGGTTTTTACCCTTGCTTGATGTTCTAGGGCGTAGGCAACGGACTGTTCTAGGCTCAAGGTTTTTTGAGCTGCAATCGGTAAAACCGCGGTAATCCAGATGAACAATATACTTTTCATGGGTTCGGAAATTCAGATGCGTAATGCTGGGTTAAATAATCAAGACCTTTTGAACTGCAAATGCCGTGCAGGTGGTACATCAGCATTTCTCGGTGTAAGGTGGCAAAGTCAAACCGCTCGGGCTGGAAAATCAGGGGGTCCATTTTCATGGGCATGAGTTGAATGAAAATGCGCGATAAAATTTCAGGATTCAACGAGGCTCGATACCAACCGCCTTCTACTCCGCTAATCAGGTTGGCTACCACCTGTTTTCGTATGGATTGTTGTTGGTAGTTTTCAAACAATTTGTAGGCGCTGGGAAAGTACTTTCGCAGCTCCAGATAAAGGGAGGGTTTTACTTGCTGTAACTGAGATTGAATGGCTCCGGCCATTCCCCAAAGCTGGTCAATGGGGTTGGGGCAGGTCTGAAAAATGGCTTCTGCGGCCGCTTTGTGTTGGCTTAAAAAGGATTCTACCACCGCCTCAACCAAGCTGTTTTTGTCGGTAAAATGCACGTACAGGGTTTTTTTCGAGACGCCCATTTCCCTAGCCAGGTCCTCCATGGTTACACCACGCATTCCATACTGCATAAACAGTCGGTGCGCTTGCTCAACAATAAATTCTCGGCGTTCGTCCATGTGCGGGCAAAGGTAATTCTTGTACCCACAAGGAAACCGAAAGAACCAAAAAAGTTTCCGAAGTTTTAAAAAATTAACATTTGAGAAACAATGGGTTGAAATTAGGAGCATTGTTTGGGGCGGCTGCGGGCTTTCACAGGTAGTCCGCAGCGGCAGCTTGCAGGGGCAGCGGGCTTACGGTGGCTCCCAAGGTCGCCTCCGCGCCACGCGCCCCTGTAAGCCGCCCCTTTGCGGGCAACCTTGTTCAATCCCTGCCGCAGGGCGGCATCAAAAAATAAACCTGATTAAAACAGGCCAAAGCCACCTTACTTTACGTGGTGCAGCTTCAGCATGTTGGTTTGGCCCTTTTCTTGAATGGGCACGCTGGCGGTGTGCACCAGCAAGTCGCCCTCTTTCACGTGCCCATCTTTTTTCAGCATGTGGGTGCTTTCTGCAATGGAGTGGTCGGTACTAACAAATTTGTCGAAATAGAACCCTTTTACTCCCCACACCAAGCTAAGCTGGTTCAGCAGGCTTTGGTTTCCAGTAAACACAAAGATGGGAGCCTTGGGCCGGTAGCTGCTAATTTCATAGGCTGTGTACCCGGTAAAAGTCATGGTAATTATGCCGTTTGCCCTGGCTTTGTCGGCAAGTTCTACGGCGGCCCGGCAAACCGCATCGGTCAAAAAGCGGTCGCGGCTAATGTGAATGTTGTCCAAATGATAAATTAAGGGACTGGCTTCCATGCGTTCAATGATTTTTTGAACGGCCTCAACCACGCGCACGGGGTATTTTCCTACCGACGTTTCGGCACTCAGCATAACGGCATCGGCACCGTCTAAAATA
>Ga0169931_10002315_pt1 | contig 31107 bp, 26 predicted proteins | sample Kivu_15m_20L_FD_129675 | JGI IMG/M metagenome (GOLD analysis project Ga0169931, IMG submission 129675) | Freshwater microbial communities from Lake Kivu, Western Province, Rwanda to study Microbial Dark Matter (Phase II) - Kivu_15m_20L... | ecosystem: Environmental > Aquatic > Freshwater > Lake...
AATAGATCTATAATCTTGGGACAGGGATTGGCTTGCCTTCCCCTGGCTAGCGGGTGTAGTTCAGTGGTAGAACGTCAGCTTCCCAAGCTGAATGTCGACGGTTCGAGTCCGTTCACCCGCTTTAATCTGAAGAGCCCTGAAAATAACCGTTTTCAGGGCTCTTCAAGTTCTTGATGGAACTCGTCAACCCTCAAAATCGTCGAAAATTGGGGTAGGCGTTAGGTCATTTTGCACCACTTTAAGCCCATTATTGGGGTAAGTTTGGGGTAGAGTTGAGATGACCAAAAGCAGTACACATGCATTGATTTTGCGGAGATGCCCATGACTAGCTCCCCCAAGAAACGCAAAGCATCCAAGGGAACCGTTCAGGTCAAGTCGTCAAATAACCGCTTGCAACTGGTTTTCTCCTATGGCGGGCAGCGTCACTACCTAAGCCTTGAACTACCTGACACGGTCATTAATCGAAGGATTGCCGAGGCCAAGGCCAAGCTTATAGAAGCTGATATGGCTTTCGATAGGCTGGATCCGTCCTTGGATAAGTACAGACCCCAATCTCGGAAGGATCAAGCTCCCTTGGCGCAGACAGATGCTCCTCTTGCCAACATCTGGGAGCAATTTGTGGAGTACAAGCGGCCCCAATGTTCGCCGAACACCATGCGCTCTACCTATGATGGGCCGTTTTCGAGCTATGTTGATCAATTGCCGACCTACGATTTATCTCGTGCCACAGAAATTAGAGATTATGTGCTGGTCAATATTCCGCTAGATGCCGGTAAGCGTTTTATTACCCGCTTGTCTGCCTGCTGCGATTGGGCCATCGAAGCGAATATGATTGATCACAATCCGTTTCTTGGTATGGCTGGCAAGATCAAAAAGCCTAAGTCAGTAGCGACAGATGGACTGAATGACATCAATCCGTTTTCATTACAGGAGCGAGATGCCATTATTCAAGCTATTGAGACGGATCAGTTTTGCCCAGCTCGTTCCGCTTATAAACACAGTCGTTATGCACCGCTGGTTAAATTCCTATTCGCGACAGGTTGTCGTCCGTCAGAGGCAGCAGCGCTCTATTGGGAAAACATTTCTCGTGATTACAAGCAGATCGACTTTTCTCAGGCTGTCATCTTGACCGAAACGGGAAGACGTATCCGTAAAGGCCTTAAAACACAGGAAAAGCGCAGCTTTCCATGCAATGAATCCTTGAGAGCGCTGCTACAATCAATTAAACCTGAAGAGGCGGAATCAGAAACATTAGTGTTTCCCTCTCCTCAAAATAAATTTATAGACCTTAATAACTTCAGGAACCGTACTTGGAGCACCGTCCTCGAAGGACTGGGAATTGAGTATCGCAAACTTTACCAAACCCGACATACATTCATTACCCATGCCCTTGAAACGGGCAAGCTGGATGCGAAGGATGTTGCTAGGCTAGTCGGCAATTCTCCTGAAGTCATTTATAAATACTATGCGGGCAAAAAGCGCAAACTCGAAGTACCAGAATTTTGATGAACTGCGTGGGGGAATAGTTGCAGGCTAGGGTTCGGGTTAATAACGTTGTTTTCATAGTTTGTGCCCGAACCAAACCACTTTTCCCATCAGACTTAGACCACTGGGTGGCCTAGATATTTGAATTGAGAAGGCTTCATAGGCAGGGTGGTCACTGAGCACTCTCAGGGTTTTATCGGCTATGTACTGCAAGCGTTTGATCAACAATCGATCATTGAGTTTGATTAGGTAGATACCGTGACTCACGGCTTCCAAGTCACGATCATTGGTGTCCACTAGTACTAAATCCCCCTGCTGAAGGGTCGGTTCCATGCTTTCATCGACCACTTGGGTGAGCAGCAAATTTTCAAAGGCGTTGGGGAACTCTGCTCGAAGCCATCCCGTCTCAAAGGCCAGCGGATCCTTATAAACGTAATCTTCGGCTGACGCTTTGGATGAATCCTTAGCCCCCGCTACAGGCTGGCCGGTCGCCAGCCATTCGACGCTGACATTGGCTGTGCGAGCTATAGCGAGCAGTGCCGGTCGGGTGGGTTCGCTTTGGCCATTGAGGTATTGGCGGAGCACGGTGTCGGAAAAGCCGCAATCTCTGGCAAAGCCTCTTATGCTCTTGTCTCCAACCGCATGCTTTAGCCGGACTGGAAACTGATCAACTGCCGTGGCATCCGCCTGCGCCTCATCAGGTAAGGGATTAGTCATAAGATCTACATTATTAATTGCAATTGCAAATTATAGCACTTGACATGCAAGTTATTTGTTGCTAACGTCATCGATATATTGATGGAGTTAGCCCATTCTATGCATGTAGAAGACATTAAAGCAGCTCTGCGCAAGCAGGGCTGGACTCTGACCAGCATCGCAAAAGAACTGAATATTGGCACCTCGGCAGTCTCCCATGCCCTGACTCGACAGCGATCGCGGCGTATCGAGCAGGTCGTGGCAGGCAAACTTGGCCTGCCTCCCCATGAGATTTGGCCTCAACGGTATAAGCGAGGAAGGATGACCCATGGTTCAATTTGTCAGCAAGCAGGAAGCCACTCAGTCACTGAAGCTCAGCGGTACAACCTTGAGGCGCTATCGAGTGCAGGGGCTGTTGATCGAGGGCGTTCACTGGGTTCGAGTGAATAGTCGTTGCATCCGCTACAACCTGGAACTGATCAAGGACTGGCTCCACAATCGCCATGACCCGGCAGCTCACCAACGGGCCATCGAGATCTACCAGGCCAGTTTGTTAAGCAATCAGCGCAAGATTCCTAAACGATCTGGACATCGATAAAAAGGGATGTTGAACCAGCTATAGGGCTTCAAGGCTCAATCAAGTCTGTGATTAAGCATCTGGCTTAAAATCTTAGTCCTAAATCTCATGAAAAAACACCCTAACCATTGATTGGCAAGGGTGCTGAATCTTTTTGTTTGTTTTCTAAGTCAGGCCAATCAACATCCTGATGTGGTTTTTGTCGAACCGCCCAGGGCATTAATCTGCTGCTAGAAGTGGTGTCTTCAACTATAGCAAAGACATCGGAAATGTCTACCCTGGGCATAGCTAACGGTTAAAAAACCGGTTGATTGTGATGGCCTGGCTCCTAACCTCAGGAGCTAACCATGGCACAGTACATTTACTCGGGGCGATCGCGCCCCTGTCCAATCTGTGGACGCACTAAAGACCAGGACTGCCGCTGGAATGAGGAAGTGGTGTTCTGCCACACCCATGTAGACCAGGATGGGGCGGTAGACGGCTACATCTATCGGGGGGCGACAGCCGATGGCATGTGGGGGCAATACTTTGCAGCTACCGCATCACCCGAGAAGCCAGTTCGCCCCCAGCAGCGGCAGGACTATTTCTATCCCAGCCGAGCCGGGCAACCACTGGTGAAGGTGACTCGGGTCGATCGGGGCAACGGTGCGAAGTTTTTTGTGCAGTACCACTGGAACGGGCAGCAGTGGGTCAAGGGGCTGACCCCTGAGATTAGAGCCCAGGTGCCGGTCTACCGCTACCGGGATGTTCAGAATGCCATATCCATCGGTCAACCCATCTGGATGGTGGAGGGGGAAGGCTGCGCTGATGCCCTATGGAACATTGGCATTCCCGCGACAACTACTCTGGGGGGCTCCAAGAAGTACCGCAGCTATGGCGATTACCGTCAGGATTTGCAGGATGCGAGCTTAGTGCTGTGCCCAGATCGCGACCAGGTCGGCCTTGCCCATATGGAAGACATAGCCCAGGACTTCCCCTCGGCCCAGTGGTGCTACCCCTACCCCGACAGTCTGCGCTGGCACAACCTGTCGAAGCATGGCGGGTTGGATGTGGCAGATTGGATTCATGACGGGGCCACAGCGGAGCAGATCAGATCGGCGGTGCAAGATCGACGGCAGCTAGAAGTTAGCCCTACTCAAACGCCTGAGCGGCTGTCGGTGCAGGCTTTGCAAGACCAGATTCGTACCTACCTGGGCACCAACCCTACCGAACTGGCCCTGGCGGCGCAGGTGGTGCAGTGGCATCAGGAAACGGGGCTATCGGCCAGGGATATCGGCAACCTGGTCACTCTGGTGCAGGCGGAACTGGAGCAAACCGAGGAGCGGGATGATCGCCGAGCCGAGATTCACCAGCTGCTCAAAATTGGCGACTACCAGCTGTGTCTGGGGGAGTATCTCCATGCTGAGCTGGCAGAACCCTTGGAGCAGATCGCTGACTGGATTGGGGCCACCCCGGCGGCGATGCTGGTGACGCTGCTGCCGGTGGCGGCGTCTCTGTTGCGGGTGGGTACGGAACTGGAAATTGATGCTGGAATGGGGTTCTCGGTGCCGCCGATTGTGTTCACGGGATTAGTAGCCCCCTCGGGCAGTAAGAAGAGCCCGATTCAGCGGCAGATTTTGGGGCCGCTCTCGCTGCTCCAGGCGGAAGCGGATCAGGAGTATGAGTATGCCGCCTCGGAATATGAGGTTGACCTGCGGGATTGGGAGCAGACTCGAGCTGAGGATAGGGGCATTCGTCCTAGGAAGCCGATGCCACGGGAATATCACACCTCGGATGCGACTCGGGAGGCGATCGCCCGCATTCAGTCCCAACAGCCGGAGCGGGGCATTTTGGTAACGCCGGATGAGCTGGCGGGCTTGTTCAAGGGGCAGAACCAGTACCGCAATGGTCGGGGTAACGATAAGGAGTCGCTACTGACCGCCTTTGATGGCTCAGGGCTGAAGGTGGATCGGGCTAGTGGCCTGCGCATCAGCTTGCCGCGCACCAGTCTGAGCCTGACAGGGACAATTCAGCCCGATATTCTGCGGGAGATGATGGGCGATTGCTCGGATGCCAGTGGCCAATGGGCCAGATTTTTGTGGTGTCTGCTGCCACTGAAGCCTGCGCCGTTTCCCCGGCGGACGGTGCGCTATGACGTGTCGGAGCGGCTCTATGGGCTTTACCAGCAGTTGGAGGGGTTGACGGCCCAGTGCTACCGGCTGAGCCCTGAGGCTAAAGCCTTATTTGCGGATTGGTATGACCAGTTGGATCAGCTGCGGGTGACGGAGACTCACCCAGGCTTGCAGGCGGTGTATTCCAAGATGCAGGGCTATACGGGGCGGCTGGCGCTAATTCTCCACTGCCTGAATTCGGCGGTGGAAGGGCGTTTGCCGACCCATGCGGTGGAGGCGGGCCAGATGCAGGCGGCGATTAAGCTGGGGCGCTGGTTCATTGGCCAGGTGAAACTGCTCTATGCGGACGGAAATACGGTGGATGGGGCGCTGGAGCCGGTCTATACGAAGCTGATTCAGCTATCACGGGTGCGGGGCTGGCTGCGGGCAAAGGATGTGCGGAATTATGAGCGCAGCTTACGGAAGGCGGGGGTGGAGGTGATTCGTGCTCATTTTTTGGAGCTGGAGGCGATGGGGTATGGGGAAACCCAGGGGATGGGGAATCGGCTGCGGTGGCGGGCAACGGTAGACGCGGTAGACAGAGTTGAGGAAACGGTAGACGCCCTGTCTACCGCTGAAAGCACTGATGGATAAAGGTTATAGCGAAACGGTAGACAAGTAGACAGGGATTGCCAATGGGGAATTGCTAGGAAAGTGTCTACCGTCTACCGAAATGGCTGAAGGGCTTATAGGCAAAGGGTTTTGCCCGGTAGACAGAGTGTCTACCGGGCGTCTACCGTGTCTACCGAAAATCGATTACTCCTCGTCATCTGTGAACAAGCTCGCCAGATCGCGGTAGCCACTGACAACTCGGCAAATTTGGCATCGAGCTTTGAGAGGAAGCGCTCGGCCTGTTGGAGCCCAGTCTGACCGGCTATGTAGTCTGCAATGGCCTCAATGTCTTGAATGGCAGGCTGGGTTAGGTAAAATTAGAGGGGCATTATTCGGGGGATGCGTGGCGAGACCGCAGGTTTTCCCGAATCTGGGCCATGGCGGTGGAGCCTTCGACGAGGTCGCCACGCTGGGCTGCTTCCCAGCCAATCTGAGCATCTTGCTGGAGTTCGGGGAGTCGCCCTTGGTAGATGTCGTCTTGCTGGTCGAGCAGGTGTATGCCTGCTGTGATGACGTCTAAGGCAGATTGGTACTTGCCAGCGGTGATTTGGCGCTGGATGAGTTGCTCTAGTTCAGGGGGAAGGACAATTTGCATGGAGCACTGGGAAAGCAATTACTCTAGGAATCAAGTCTAGCGCTGGGAGATCCCAAATCTTTTGCCAACTGACTCAGACCAACGAAACCTTGGTGAAAATCACCGTGTAATGGATGAGGTCTTTTCATCCAGCCGACGCTGTTATAGTTGGAGCACTGCCCATGCTCAGCGCCTACGGCTATGCCCAAGCTCCTGATTTTAGCCGCCAACCCGACTAATACCAACCGTCTACGTCTGGACGAAGAACTTCGCGATATTGATGAAGGGCTACGCCGCGCCCAGCATCGCGACCAATTTACCCTGATCCAACGTCTGGCCGTGCGCCCCCGCGACATTCAGCGGGCCATGCTGGATGAAACCCCCCAGATCGTCCACTTTTCTGGCCACGGCCAGGGGCTAGAGGGGCTGGTGTTTGAGGATGAAACCGGGCAAGCCAAGCTGGTATCTGGCGAAGCCCTGGCCGATTTGTTTGCCCTGTTTGCTGATCCGGCAGAGTTTCCTGACCCGATTCAGTGTGTCGTACTGAATGGCTGCTACTCCCAGGTACAGGCGGAGGCGATTGCTGAGCATGTGCCCTATGTGATCGGCATGACCCAAGCCATTGGCGACAGAGCCGCCATTGAGTTTGCCGTGGGCTTTTACGACGCATTGGGAGCCGGACGCAGCATGGAGTTTGCCTTTAAGTTGGGCTGTGCGGCCATTTCCCTGGCCGGAAAGCCTGAAAGCGTCACCCCAGTGTTGATTCATAAAAAAGCGCCCCCTGACGCGTCCAACCCAGCACCAACGCCCTCAGCGATGACCATTCCTCAAGGTAGAACGGATCTATACCAGTTTTTGCTGAGCCTCCCCGGCCCGCAGTTTGATGCGGTTTTGTTTGACCTTAAACCACCCAGTGGAAACATTTCTCCAGCTTCAGCCCCCCAGGGGCAGCGAGTGCCAGAGCTGCTGAATTGGCTAGAAAGCCGCATTGGGCCTGGGTTAGACGCACTGAGATTGTCTCTGAACAAAATCCTAAACCCTCGCTAGCCCCTTCGGCACCGGAACCCACATCGCCGGAGGGGCAACTACAACCTGGCTTTGCAAGACCAAAGCGCACTGGCCCCTTTCAAGCGCCGCCGCTGCCACAGTTTTTTGTACCGCGCCCGGAGCACATGGCTCCGGTCAAAGGGCTGATACTGGCCGAGGGCCAAACTGCAGGGACGCTGGTGGTGAGCGCCATTTATGGCCTGGGGGGCATTGGCAAATCGGTGCTGGCCTCGGCCCTAGCCTATGACCCCGAGGTGCAAGACCGCTACGGCGATGGCACTCTCTGGGCCACCCTGGGCCAAAACCCCGACCTGTTGCCCCGACTCAGCGATTGGATACAGGCTCTGGGCGACCACAACACCAAACTCACCAGTTTGGATGCCGCCACCAACCACCTGCGCACCCTGCTCTACGACAAACGGGTGCTGCTGGTAGTGGATGACGTGTGGAACCCCGACCACGCCGAACCTTTTCGGGTAGGGGGTGAGGGCTGCTGTGTGCTGATCACCACCCGGCGAGCCGACATTGCCGATGAGGCAGGCGCACAGCTCTATCGCATGGGGTTGATGTCGCCTGAGCAGGCAATCGAGATGTTTGCGAAACGCTTAAACCGCTCTCTAACGCCAGAAGAAGAGCAGGCAGCCCTGTTGCTTGCCGATGAGCTTGGCTTTTTGCCTCTGGCTTTGCAGCTAGCGGCAGCGAGAATAAACAACGGAATATCTTGGGCTGCTTTAACCCAAGCCATGCAGCAAGAAGTCGCCCGCATGGAGTTCCTCGAAGCCCCTCGCCGTCGCTACCGAGGTGAGACTCAATTAGAAGCCTGCTTTAACTTAAGTCTTAATGCCATCAAAGAAGAAGCGGTTGAACTCTGGGAAAGCTTTGTTTGGTTGGGGGTAGTGCCTGAAGATGCCATATTTGCCGCACCGATGGCTGCGACCCTATGGGGCGTAGATATTGCTGAAGCCAGTAATCGGCTGGAATGGCTGTTTAACGATGCACTACTGTTAGCCGGGACAGAAGTTTTAGTCAATGATGCAACCTGGCCAGGCTACCGCTTGCATGACTTGCTCCGTACCATTGCCTGCCGTCGTCTAATTGAGTGGCAAGACTTACAAAATGGCTCTATGGCTGAGGCCCATGCTGCGCTGCTAGAGAAGTATAGGGTCAAAACTCAGAACGGCCAGTGGCATACATTGCCAGATGATGGCTATATCCACGCCCACCTGACCCGTCACATGGAGCAGGCCGGGCAACCGGAGGCGATCCACGCGCTGCTGAGGGAGACGCGGGCGGATGGGCGCCATGGCTGGTACGAAGCCTGCGAGTTCTTGGGTCAACCGGCCCTGTTTGTGGAAGACTTGGGCCGGGCCTGGCGGCTAGCGGAAGCACACTATAACCAACAACCTACTGAATCAATCACCCTACAGTGCCGCTATGGGCTAATCAAAACCACCCTGAACACCCTGGCCCAAAATATCCCGGCTGAGCTGATTGCCGCCTTTGTCAAAAACGGGTTTTGGTCCGCCGCTCAGGGGTTAGCCTACGCCCAGCAGGCCCAGCAAGCCGAAACTCAGGCAAACATTATTCAAGCTCTAGTACCCCATCTGCCGGAAAGCTTGCTGCCAAAAGCTCTGGAGGTGACCCGACAAATTCAGGATGAGTATCATCGAGCCCTGGCGTTGTCGAATCTGGCCGAGCACCGGCCAGAGCTCTATTCGGAGGCCCTAGCGTTAACCCGACAGATTCAGGATGAGCATTATCGAGCGTTGGCCCTGAGTGGGCTGGCGGCGCATCTACCGGAGGCGCTCTATCCGGAGGCCTTGGCCTTGACCCGCCAGCTTCAGAATGAGAGACATCGAGCAGATGCCCTGAGTGGGCTGGCGGCGCATCTACCGGAGGCGCTCTATCCGGAGGCCTTGGCCTTGACCCGCCAGCTTCAGAATGAGTATTTTCGAACAAAGGCGCTGAGTGGGCTGGCGGCGCATCTACCAGAGGCGCTCTATCCGGAAGTTCTAGCGGTGACCCGCGACATTCAGGATGAGAGACATCGAGCAGTGGCCCTGACAGGGTTGGGGGCGCATCTACCAGAGGCGCTTTACGAGGAAGCCCTAGCGATGACCCGCCAGATTCAGGATGAGTTTGCTCGAGCACAGGCGCTGAGTGGGCTGGCCGCGCACTTGCCGGAGGCGCTCTATTCGGAGGCCCTAGAGGCGACTAGCCAGATGCAGTCTGAGTTTTCTGAGTATTCTCGAGCGGAGGTGCTGAGGGAACTGGCGGCGCATCTGCCTGCGCTCTATCCAGAGGCCTTGGCCCTGACCCGCCAGCTTCCGGATAAGTTTAATCGAGCAATGGCGCTGTGGGAACTGGTCGCACATCTGCCGGAGCTCTATCCGGAAGCCCTGGCGGTGACCCGCCAGATACAGAATGAAGCTGCTCGAGCAGAGGTGCTGAGGGCGCTGGCGGCGCATCTGCCAGAAGCGCTCTATCCGGAAGTCTTGGAAGTGGCCCGCCAGATTCAGGATGAGTATTCTCGAGCGAAGGCCCTGAGTGGGCTGGCGGCGCATCTGCCGGAGCTCTATCCGGAGGCCCTAGCGGTGACCCGCCAGATTCAGCGTGAGTCTGATCGAGTGGGGGTACTGAGGGAACTGGTCGCACATCTGCCGGAGGCGCTCTATCCGGAGGCCCTATCGATAACTTGCCAGATTCAGGATGAGTCTGATCGAGCGAAGGCGCTGAGAAGTCTGGCCGCGCATCTGCCGGAGTTCTATCCGGAAGCCCTGGCGGTGACCCACCAGATTCAGCATGAAGGTGCTCGAGCGGAGGCGCTGATAGCTCTGGCGGCGTATCTGCCGGAGTTCTATCCGGAGGCCCTAGCGGTGACCCGCCAGATTCAGCATGAAGGTGCTCGAGCAGGGGCGCTGAGGGAGCTGGCGGCGCATCTGCCGGAGGCGCTCTATCCGGAGGCCCTGGAAGTGACCCGACAGATTCAGGATGAGTCTGCTCGAGCATGGGCGCTGAGGGGGCTGGCGGCGCATCTACCAGAGGCGCTCTATCCGGAGGCCTTGGCCTTGACCCGCCAGCTTCAGAATGAGTATTTTCGAACAAAGGCGCTGAGTGGGCTGGCGGCGCATCTACCAGAGGCGCTCTATCCGGAAGTCTTGGAAGTGGCCCGCCAGATTCAGGATGAGTATTCTCGAGCGAAGGCCCTGAGGGGGCTGGCGGCGCATCTACCAGAGGCGCTCTATCCGGAAGTTTTGGAAGTGGCCCGCCAGATTCAGGATGAGTATTCTCGAGCGAAGGCCCTGAGTGGGCTGGCGGCGCATCTGCCGGAGCTCTATCCGGAGGCCCTAGCGGTGACCCGCCAGATTCAGGATGAGTATTCTCGAGCGAAGGCCCTGAGTGGGCTGGCGGCGCATCTGCCGGAGGCGCTCTATCCGGAAGTCCTGGAAGTGGCCCTACAAATTCAGGATGAGTATTTTCGAGCGATGGCGCTGTGGGAACTGGCGGCATATCTGCCGGAGGCGCTCTATCCGGAAGTCCTGGAAGTGGCCCTACAGATTCAGGATGAGTATTTTCGAGCGATGGCGCTGTGGGAACTGGCGGCATATCTTCCTGCGCTCTATCCGGAGGCCCTAGCGGTGACCCGCCAGATTCAGGATGAGTCTGATCGAGTGGGGGTACTGGGGAAACTGGTCGTACATCTGCCGGAGGCGCTCTATCCGGAAGTCCTGGAAGTGACCCGCCAGATTCAGCATGGGGCTAGTCGAGTGTGGGTACTGTGTGCTTTTGCAGAGCACTGCCCTGATAACTGGATTCCGACTCTGCTGGCAGAAGCTCGCACCCTCAAGCAGGGGCACCACCACGCTGAAGTCTTCTCGGTGCTGTTGCCTCGGTTGGCGCTGAGCGAAATAGACCCTGCTTTTTGGCAGGAACTGCTGGCTACGCTCACCTGCCGCACTCGTAAGGAGTTCATTGAAGACATCCCCAAGCTCAGCCCGTCCATTATCGCCCTTGGTGGCGAAGATGCCCTGCGCGGCGTGGTGGTAGCGATGGAGAAGGTGTGTAGGTGGTGGCCGTAGGGGATGGATGGGCTTCGGTGCGAGCATTCAGCCGAGCGGTGAATAACCTATTTGGGATATGCCTCTTGCGCAGTGGAATGGAGCGTCTGCGGAAAGAGTGCGTATTTGCACATCGTGTTTTACCTGCGTCTGCACTCTATGCGGTGAATGGTAATTCTCCGACCCCTCCCCGTAAAACTGTCCAGAGTGTTGTTACGCACATTCCGCAACCACCATAGGTGGCGTTAAAGTACACACGTACACTCTTCTCATGGAGTAGTTTATCTGTTCTACGCACTAGGCCAAGTGTAGTGCTGATATACTACGCTATCCCTGGCGGCAACCTGCGGAATGTGCGTTGTTAGTATCACGGTCTCGCATTATCTACCCTTTCAAACGCTTCTGCATGGTCTCCAACTTCCTCAAATCCGCCGCCCGCTTCCGCCGCTGGTAGCGCTCCTTCGCCACTCCATTCACCGCCTGCATCGCCTTCGGATGCTCCGTCAGGTAGAGGTATGCTGCCTCAAACCACACCTCCTTGGTGATCTTCTCATCCATACAGAGGTGGCGCAGGGCCTTATCAATCTCTTCTTCTAGCCGCGTCGTCGTCCGCACTAGCTGCGGTAACTCCGCCTCATCATCTTGGCTAACAGACATACTGACGTCAACACCCGTAGACTCGCTAGAGTCACTATATCCCGACCCATTGCCCTCAACCGCCACCTCTTGAGGAGACTTCACAGGTAAGTCTGCCCCCAACCCATCGGCACGGGGCGGCACACTCGGGCGCTGCCGCTGCATCAACCGTTCCAGCGCATCCTCAGCCATTTTCTCGCCCCTGTTCTAACGCCTCAACTACCCGATACAGCGGGAATTCCAGCTCCGCATAGCCAATCTCTGACAGCCGCTGTCCCTGCCGAATCGCCTGCTTGTAGCGCTCACTCTCCACAATCGACGGCAGCACCGGGATAGCCCCTGCCACCTGCTGCATCGCGGCGATCGCCTCTCGGCTATCCGTTGCCTGAGACCGGCCAAACCACTTATCTCGAAACGGCAGCACCCCCAGCACCTGGCCTGTAAACGCCCGTATTCGCCCCATTTCCTCCAGCAGTTCCAGGCTGCGCAGTAGTGAATTTACCCCCTTGGTTGAGGCCTCCGCTGGAATCAGCACCCAGTCCGAGGCTCCCACCACCGACAGGCAAATCTGGGTACGCTGGGGCGGCGAGTCAATGATACAAACATCAAATAGCTCCCCCACTGCTTCCAGGGCATGGCGCAAAGCCAAGGCCCCCATACCGCTAGTGGCCAAGTATTCCTGAGCCTTGTGCAGCCCCTCATCGGCTGGGATCAGAAACAGATTCGCCGTCGCTAGCGGATAGATCCCATCCGCTGTTTCCACCTGCCGCTTCAGCACCTCTAGCAGAGTGGGCTCACTCGGCTGAACGTCATGCCCCAGGTAAAAGGTCAGATTCGCCTGTGGATCAGCATCTACCATCAGCACCTTATAGCCCTGCTGTGCCAGGAGCCGCCCCAGCAGCAGTGAGACCGACGTTTTCCCTTGCCCCCCAGAGAGCGACAAACAACTCACCGTCTTCATAGCTGTGTTTCACTCCCAACGTAACGCTCAGCCCCTGATTACCTCGATATGCCTTGGCCCACCAGCGATCCGGCTGCCATGCAAGCCTGCACAAGCAGAGACATTAAGACGTATTGACGTCAACACATTATTTTTTGTGTCCGTTAATCAGTTGCCATGTCAGTTCGTCCGCTAACGGTTGATTTTTGAGTTAAAACTATCTGCGGTAAAAGGGAACCGAAGTAATCGTTTTACGTCTCCTTTAGAAATATTTAATAAATCGGTTTCGACTGAAACTATAGAGTGCTTAATGGAACTTTATTGATTCAATGACAGTGGATATATTTAGGTTTTGAGGGCAACAATGCCTCACCCAGGGATAAAAGATACTGGCTTATTTCAGTATTTACCGAGAACCTTCAATAGCTTGATGAACATCACGCAAGATTACAGGATCAAGCACGATATTGGCCATCTTGTATAGGCTTTAGACATCGACTTGAGCGAATTGAGTCGAGATTGACTAAGTTAGTTCTCATTTCCCCACCACCAGAAAATATTGCTATAGTGATCCAATCTATAGGCGATCTGAAGGCAATTTTTGTCGAGCACGTTACTCCTTGGTGAGCACGCGAGTCATGTCATCTGACTGATTTCAGGAGACTTCAACAATCAGTCAGATTCAAGTTATTTGAGCCATGAAAACTCTCTACGTTTTTCCGTTGATGGAACGACTGGTAGGCCGGATGAATCCGCTTCCAGACCTGCCGCTATTGGTCGTAGCGTTCCTGTGCCTTGCTCTAGATATCCTCATCCACGGCCCCGCCTTACTTGTAGCGCTGTCCGTGGCAGGGGTTACCGGCATGGCCTGGAGGCAGGACACAACACCCTCCCGTTCCTTGTCCAAACGGGCCTCTAAAGCCCAAGGTTTTAATCAAAAGGCTGGGCGACTCTTGGGTTTGGGGCTGCTCTGGTTGATCACCCTGCTGGCCTATCCCGCCCAGGCCCAATTCTTCGGCGGGGCTGAAACCTGGATGACCACCAACTTTGGCACTGCTGCGGGCGACGCCATTCCCCTGGTGTTTAACGTGCTGCGGGGCCTGTTTTTGCTCTACGTTGGCATCTCGCTAGTGCGAGTGATCAACAGCGCCCGCAACGACGAGGATTGGCAGACGATTGCCCGCACACCGCTGATCATCATCATTGCCGTCACCGCTGGCGATATTTTGACGACGCTGATCACCGGCTAGTAGTCACTGTGTAGGTATCTAGATCGAGGGTGCAGCTTTACCGTCCTTTCAGCACCAGTAGCGGCTTATGGCCTCTCAATTTCGTCCCGTCAACACCATCCTGGGGGCGCAACCCCGGTTAGGCCCGATTCCGGCAGATCAGATCATTCCCTGGTTTTGTATCACGGGGGTGTCCTACCTGCTGGGGCGAGGGTTCAGCCTTAGCTGGATTTCGATTGGATTCATTGCCGCCTGGGGCATGTCTACCTGGTGGATTCTCACCGGGGGGCAGAGCTGGAAGTTCACTGCAAAATTTGTGCCGACTCCCACCTGGAGTCGCGGCTATGCCCGCTATCTGAGGTTTACCCACGATGAAACAGACCATCGGCAAACATCGACTCAAGCTCGGCAGCCAGTTCGTCAGCACGTTGACGCCCTTTGAAGATGCCCTCAACCTCGCCGCCATGCTGCGAATTGAGCTGCGGGGGCGGCAGGTTGGAGCCTACGTATTGACCAAGGGCAAGAACCGCGAGCACCTCTGTTTTGTGTTTGGCTTTGACTGCCGGGGCATCCACAACACCTTGACCGATGAACAGGTGGAGACGGTCTTTGACCAGCTGGAATCGGGGCTGAAGGATTTGCCCAATGGTGAGCGGCTGACGATTCACCTGGGATCATTTTCGGCGGATTGCCAGCGACAGCAGGATTTAGCCCAACTCACCCAGATCGCCCCCAACCAGGCTCTCAAGTTCTTGCTCACCGCTGAACGCGCCCGAGTCCAACAACTCACCCAGCAAGGCCTGCGCAAACCCAAGTTCCTACGGCTGTACGTCACCTACACCGTTCAAACGGGCTCTGAAGGAGCCCAAGACATCATCGAGAAGGTGATCAGCAGGGGCGAAACCCTGTGGAAGTCGTTCACGGGAGAACTGCGCCAGGCCAAAAACCAGCGCCTGCAAACGGTGATCACCAAGGCCTTTACCGATGGCTTTCTGCTCTGGGAGCAGGTGCTCTCAACCAAGATGGGTCTTTCGGTCAAACCCCTGGGTGAATCGGATCTGTGGGCGCTGCTGTGGAACCGCTTCAACGCCAGTGACCCTATCGATATCCCTCAGCTGATCATCCTGGATGGGGACGGCCTGCACGAGCAGGTCAACTCTGACATTCACAGCACCACATTGTTAACGCGAGCCGGGGTGCCCACCGCCGGAAAAACCTGGGTCCAGGTCAAGGGCCAGTATGCGGCCCCGCTAACGTTCCTCGAAAAGCCCGGTGGCTGGGCTAGTGAATCGGCCCAACTACGCTACTTGTGGGAGATCCTCTCCCGTGAGACGGTCGCCGATACCGAAATCTTCTGCCAGCTGACTCGGGCCAATGAAACCCTGGTGAAAACTACTGTGCAGCGGATGCTGAAGCAGTCGAACCTCACGGCTACGTTAGCTGAAGACAGCCACTCGGTGGATGTAGCCGCTGAGCTGAAGATGAAGCGCTCGATTGAGGCCCAGGAAGAACTTTTCGAGGGGGCTTTGCCGATCCATACCGCCGTTGTGTTCCTGGTGCATCGGCCCACTCTGGAGCAGCTAGATGAAGCCTGTCGCTATATCCAGAGCTGCTTTCGCCGCCCGGCCTGGGTGGAGCGTGAGCAGGACTACGCCTGGAAGGTGTGGCTCCAAACCCTGCCGATTGTCTGGGAAGCGCTGATGGCGACTCCCTTTGGGCGGCGACAGCTTTACCTGACCGGCGAAGCGCCGGGGCTGATGCCCCTGGTGGTGACCCAGCCCTGCGACAGGAGTGGCTTTGAGCTAATCGCCGAGGAAGGCGGCCAACCCATCCACCTGGATTTGTTCAACCAGCACCAGAACCTGGGCCTGTTTGCCACCACCCGAGCGGGGAAATCTGTCCTGGTCTCCGGCATTCTGACTCAAGCCCTGGCCCACCGATTTCCGGTCGTGGCACTTGATTTCCCCAAACCCGATGGCTCCTCCACCTTCACCGACTACACCCAGCTGGTGGGCGGAGCCTACTTCGACATCTCCCGCGAGTCCAACAACCTGTTTGAGTTGCCAGATCTCCGTCACCTGCCGGGTGATGAGCGCAAAGAACGCCTCGATGACTTTCAGTCGTTTCTGGAGTCGGCGCTGCTGACCATGATTGTGGGCTCGGGGGCCAATAGCTCGGTGATGACCCAGACCATTCGCTCGATTCTGGTACTGGCGCTCAACGCCTTCTTCGCCGATGCCCCGATTCAGCGACGCTATCTGGAGGCGATGGAAGGGCGCTTAGGTTCAACGGCCTGGGCACAGATGCCCACCCTGGCTGACTTCCTCGATTTCTGCACCCCAGAAAAGCTGGATCTGAACCAGGTGGGCGGCAATATCGAGGCGGCCTTGAACATGATTGAGCTGCGGCTGAGATTTTGGCTCTCCAGCCGGGTGGGACGGGCGATCTCGGCCCCCTCCAGCTTTCCCACCGATGCCCAGCTGCTGGTGTTTGCCCTGCGCAATCTATCCAACGAAGAAGATGCTGCTGTGCTGGCGCTCTCGGCCTATGCCGCTGCCCTGCGGCGAGCCTTAGAAGCCCCAGCGTCCATCTTCTTTATTGATGAGGCCCCCATCCTGTTTGAGTTTGACGAAATTGGAGCCCTGATAGGCCGACTCTGCGCCAACGGAGCCAAGGCTGGGATTCGGGTGATCATCTCCGCCCAAGATCCCGATACCGTCCATAAATCGCCTGCCAGCGCCAAGATCTTTCAAAACCTGACCACTCGGTTGATTGGTCGCATTCAGCCCATGGCGGTGGATAGCTTTGAGCGCATTCTCAAATATCCCAAGGCTGTGATCAGCCGCAACGCCAGCGAGAGCTTCTTTCCCAAGCGGGAGGGGATCTACAGCCAGTGGCTGCTGGATAACAACGGCCTCTACACCTACTGCCGCTACTATCCCGCCTTCGCCCAGCTTGCTGCCGTGGCCAACAACCCCGACGAGCAGATGACCCGAGACCTGGTGCTGCGCCATGCCCCCGATACCTTCACGGGCCTGGCGGAATTTGCCCGGCTGCTGGTGCTCTCGATTCAGTCAGGTGAACCCCTCTCTGTGATCACAGAGCGCTGGTTTGCCGAGCGTAATCCCCATCCTGAAGTTCCCCTGTTTCCGCTCAATTCCCTACCTACTGGAGGTCATTCATGAATCCTCGCCTTCGCGTTGCCCTCGTTCCCATCCTGGCCACTACCCTGCTGGTAGCACCCATCAGACCCGCCGCCGCCTCCCAGGTCGATACCACCTTCACCGACATCTTCAGCATTTTCCGCCAGGCCTTCGAGACCACCCAAACCTATATCGAACAAACTATCTCTGACCTACTCACGCCACTGCCTGGTGATCTAGAGGGCGTGATCCAAAATGCCCTGGGTGATCTGGGCCTGGTTGACCCCAATCGGGTACGGTCTGAAATCTCGACGGAACTAACAACCATCTTGGAGGGTGATCTAGCCCAGTCCGACCGCATTTACGCAGGCCTTGAAACCGCTAATGAAGTTGACCGGCAGCTCACCCGCGCCCAGGTCGATGCGGTGCTAGGCCAAACCGGACAGGCCGCCACCCGCGACAAAATTACCTGGATTGAAGACACCATCGGCCAGGTGCAGCAGCACGCCGACTCAGCCCAGACCGCTGTGTCTACCCAGGCGGCGATCAAGCAGATGGCCCAGCAAAATGCCCGTCAGTCAGAAATTCTAGGGGCGGTGCAGTCAGAACTGCTGCAATCTCGCCAGGACGCCCAGTTGACCAACCTCAACCTGGCCAACATGTCTCAAAACCTGGATCAAGAGGCCCGTGCCCGCCGCCTGCAATCTCTGGGTAATGCCCTCGACACGCTGCAAATTAGTGCCCAGGCCCGTTTGTTCTAGACGTCTGTTCGTCATGACGTCAACTTGGATGTGAAGCATTATGCTGCTGGATTGGCCCATCTCACCGATCGCCCAGTTACCCCGTGACACCGCCGACATCATTGAAGGCGGCGCTGTCGCGTCCGAAGCGGTGGCTGAAAGCTGGAACCAGCTCTGGGACAGCGTGCTTCAGGGGGGGCTCTACTTCGCCCTGGCTCGGGTGGGGGTCTTGTTTGCTGTGGCCACTCTGCTCTTGTTCATGACCCAGTGGACGCGGCAGATGGTGGAGGGGGAAAGCAGCCGCGCCTACACCGACTTCATCTGGCCGCTGCTGGTGATCGTGCTGCTCTCTAACAACGGAGATCGCCTGGCGGCCATCACCCTGGACATCCGTAACTACATCAACCAGGTCAACCAGGATGTTCTGTCCTACACCGCCGCCGATATCCGGCTGCAAGAGGCCTATCAAGCGGCGGTTTTGGAAGGTTCGGTGAAGCAGACCATCATCCAGCGCCGTAACCAGTGTTATGAACTGCAAAACCCTGAAGAGCGGGCGAATTGCATTGAGCTAGCAGCGATTGAAGCCCGTGAGTTTATTGAAGACTACCGCGCTAGAACTGGCAATCCCAATGCCCTATCCCGTGCATTGGAGGCAGCTCAGGCTGGGGACAATCCCCTCGATTCGGGTCTGCGGTTTGGGGGAGCGCTGATGGGCTCAGGCTTTCAGACCGTGACCCGAGGCCTGTTGATGGCACTGCACATCGCCTTTCAGTGGCTGATTGAAGCGTCGCTGTTGCTGACGGCAACCCTGGGGCCGCTCGCCGTGGGCGGCTCATTGCTGCCGGTGGGGGCCAAACCACTGTTCGCCTGGCTGACGGGGTTCTTTTCTTTGGCGATCGCCAAACTCAGCTTCAACATTCTCTCGGGCCTGGTCTCCCTGGCGGTACTCAATGCCGGGGATTCTCACCCGCTGATTGCCCCTTTCTTTCTCGGCCTACTGGCTCCCATTCTCTCTCTGGCTCTAGCGTCTGGCGGTGGCATGACGGTCTTTGGAGCCCTCACCAGTACCGCTGGGGTGATCGCCGGAACGGGGGCCATGGGTGGCATTGCCCGTGCCCCTGGCTACTCGGGCCGACGTCGGGCCTACCGCGTGCGTCGCTGACCTCACTCACAAGGACATATCCCATGGTGCAGTTGATTGAGAAACGCAATACCAACTACCTACCCCTGTTTGTCTTGGGCAGCGTGGGGTTGCAGCTGGTGATGCTGGTGGTCTTGTTTCTCCAGGCCGGTGCCCTGAGCCGTCTCAGCCGCCAGGATGCCCCCACCCTGGTGCAAATGCAGGACGGGCAGGCGATTCGAGTGGGCACTATGGGCTCTCGGGAGCGTACTCCAGACACGATCCGGCGCTTTGTTAACGACACCCTGGTGCTGATGTTCAACTGGAGCGGCAGCCTGCCTGCCACCACGGCAGAGGAGGCCAGCCAGCCCAGGGCTGACCCTGGCCTACCGATTGAGGTGGAACGGGGCAGGCGCAATATTGCCACCGCCAGTTGGCAGGCCAGCTTTGCTTTTTCGGAAGACTTCCGCCAGGACTTTCTGAAGCGGGTGGCCGAACTGACCCCACCGGGCGTCTTCACCGGCACGAGTCAGGTGGTGATGGTGATCAACCACGTCGGCAGCCCTGAGGTGGTTGGGGAGGGTCGCTGGAAGGTGGCAGTGGTGGCCCATCTCTATGTCTTTAACGACGCCAATGCCCTGGGCCAGGCGATTCCCTTTAATCGGGAAGTGTTTGTAGAAGCCGTCACCGCCCCAGCCGTACCCGCTGGCGATACCCCGCTGGAGCAGGCCATCTACAGCATTCGCCAAACCGGCCTACAAATCTACGCCATCCGTGAACTTGAACGGGAGGACTTGTGATGACGACACCCAACAATCTATGGGATGACCAAGAGATGGCCGACCTGGTCGGTCTCCACTTGCCAGAACCAGTTTCTGATCCTGGACAGGAGGTTGTACCTCCCCCCAATGCATCGGAAGCGGAACCCCTTTTGGATGCCGAAGATATAGACGGACAGACCCTAACCACTCACAAGCCCAAGCTATCCCTGGCGGCTAACCCCTTCACCAAGCTGGGTGTTGTCGCCGCTGGAACGGGTCTGGTAATTGGGGTTTTAGCCGTCTTCACCAGCGGGGTGATGAAAAATGACTCTCCACCGGCTGAGGAGGTGCAAGCCGATTTTCCAGAGCCCATGGTTGAGGCAGAGGAGCTGAGTGCCACCGATGACCGGGGCCAGCTGCTCACCGATTTAGCAATGGGGCGTCAGCAAGCCGAACTGGAGGCCCTGGCCAATGAAGAGCCTGCGGCTCAACCAGAAGCGCCAACGGCCAGAGAAACCCCTGAATTTTCTCCCGCGCCTCCACCCCCGTCACGACCGCCCCAACCCGTGGCGGCGCGACCCACCCCAGCACCGCTACCGCCTCGACCCGCCTCCGTCTCCCCTGCGGTTTCAGCCCGTCCCGTCGTTTCCCAACCGGTGTCCCAGCCCGCCATCGATCCAACGGAACGATGGCTAGCACTGTCCCATTTAGGTAGCTACGGACAGAGCAATCCCTTACCACAGGAACCTTCTGCACCGATAGTCGCAGCAGCTCCAATGCCCGTCCCTGGGCCAGTGGCTCCAGCCAGCACCCTACCCTCACCTCGTGATATCAACCATGCCGAAGAAGCAGCGATTCTCCAGGGCCAGCCGGTGGCATTGCCCCCAACATCGCCCCTGCTGCTGACCGGCACCCAAGCCCTAGCTGTACTGGAGACGCCGCTCATCTGGGCGGCGGAGACAGACAGCCCTCAGTTTGTGGTGCAGTTGACGGAACCCCTACTGACTGCCGACGGCGAGATCGGCTTACCAGCAGAAACGTCGCTGGTGGCACAGGTGACCTCGGTAGCGGACAGCGGCCTGGTGCAACTGACGGTAGTCTCATTCATTCAGGCTGGGCAAGAGATCCCGCTCTCCGCTGAAGCTGTTCAACTGCGAGGGGTGGAGGGCACTCCCCTGATCGCTCAGAAGTACGACGACCCAGGGATGGACATCGCTCGCATGGATGCCACGATGGCGGCCATGACTGGATTATCTCGGGCAGCGGGGTTAGTGAATCGGCCCAAAACTTCCTCGGTCATTACCTCTGTTGGAAGCAGCGCGATCACCCAAGACACCGGAGAGCCCAACCTTCTAGCTGGAATTCTCGAAGGCGCGTTTGAGCAGCTATCGGGGCAGATGGAAGCACGAAATCAGGCGGCCCTAGACGAAATCTTGAATCGCCCGGTCGTCTGGTATTTGCCAACCGGCACTGAGGTCGAACTGTACGTGAATCAAACGGTGGCGCTATGAAAACACCTTGGACGCCCTGGATTGTAGTGGGGGCGCTTTCTCTAGTGAGTATCTCATCCCACCCCGCTCAAGCTCAGTCAGCCTATGCCGTTTCTGCGAGCCATGCTCAAGGGTTGACCGGCAGTCAGGCCCCAGTCATTCACCTCTGGCCCGGCTACGGCACCAATCTGAGCTTTATCCCAACGAACGAAACCATCGTGCGGGTGTGGATCGATGATCCGTCCCGGGTAGCTCTGGACTTTGATGAACCGCTCTGCCCTACCGCTGCGGACTCAGGCTGCGCCTCGGGTCGGCCTTCCGTGATTCATCTGAGACGGATTCAAGGGCTGGCTTTTGAGAATCTGCCCAGGGCCAGCGGCACGCTGCTGACGGTGATTACCGAGACGGCTGGGGGCAATCGCCGCCTCTATGAATTCCGCATCGCGTTTGGCACGGGCGAGCCCGACTACCACACCGTCGTGGTCAATCCCACATCACCCATCCATCCGCTACTGGGGCCAGGGGATGTGCGCCGAGGGCTTCAGGTAGCTGAATCCAGAGGACTGATCGCTCAAAACCAGGACTTGTGGAACCGGCTACAAACCTTTTTGCGGCTGGCCCAAGGTGGCCTGGCGGTGCCTGCTGCCGCCGAGCAGGCTGGGGTTTCCCCTGAACTGATCACCCGCTTGGCGCAGTGGGGGGCCAACGCCCGCGACGACCCGCCTTTGAACTCTACCGCTCTTTAGGTTCTCCACTCAGGTTAAAGCCATGACCTCATACTTTTTCAGGCGCAGGCGGCCATGGCAGCCTGTGATCGGGATTTTTGTTCTCATTTTGGCGATCGCGCTCCATAGCTGGCGGGTGCAACCGGCCCACTCCAGCCTCCAGCCTGGGTCACCGGTGCCCGTGATTCAGGATCAAATTCTAGGCACCAAGCCCGACTGGGTACAGATCACCCTGCGCACCCTGCCAGCGGTGCTGGAGTCTGGCTCGTTCGAGGCTCCAGCGGATTTGATCCGTCTGCTGGGCTATGACCCGTCGCGGGTCTGGCAGGCCGGTCAAACCGCTGACCAGTATATGCAGCTGGGCGATTTCCAAGAGAGCTTTCAGCTCCAGCAGTTCTCGCTGTATGAGATTGCCGCCCTGGTAGGGCTGGATTGGCCCGCCCTACGGCTGGCGGATTTTGCTCTGGTGGCCTGGCAAACCCTGGGGGATTTGGTACAGGCGGTGCCGGATTTAGCCAACCGTCCGGTGGAATCTGTAGCCCCGATCGCCGACCTGCTCAAGGGAGAAGTTGATCCACAAACTGCGATCGCCGAGGTGCTCCAGGTTGAGGCCTTGGCATCGCTCAGCTTGGGAGACCTCAACCTGGAGCAGTACGGACTGGCCGATATTCCGGGGTTGATGGAGGCCCCACTAGAAAGCTTCCGCGACTGGCAGCAGTCCATTATCAACCAGGTGCCGGGTCTCGCCGATGTTCCCTTCGCCAACTTCCCCAACCCCATCGTGGAACAGGGCGTGGTGGTGGGCCAGGTGGATGTGGTGTTTGGCCCAGCAGAGGGCAACCGAACCAACACTATCAGCGGCAGTTATGTGGAAGGGTTCAATGTGCCCTGTGAGGCTGACTGCGCTCACCTGGAAATCGGGCAGCCCACCCTAGTGGAAGGCACCCAGTGGGTTTCCGGCAAGTACCAGCAGGTGCGCGGCGGGCGGGGAGCACTAGCCGCTGCCAACAGCGGGGTTGAGCCTACTGGTCGCCATCCCTTCGGCAATGCGTTCAAGGTGGCGGTTTTAGACACCGATGAATCCTCCGGTACTGCTGAAACCGGGCTGTATTTCCGCATGTGCGTTCGCAACCTGTTTGTGGACTTGGGCTGCACCCCCTACTTCATCGGCCCCATTCCCTGGCTGCCGGTGCAGGAAGAGGGCATGATTTTCTTGGGTCAAATCAAGGAAGGTCTTTCGAGCACTGATTCAGCCGCTGCCGCAACGGCGAAAGGGATTGACCCGACAACCGGAAAACCCAAACCCACACCGGCCCCGGTAGCCAGAGCTTCAGGATCTCCCGGCAATGCTACTGGACGATTCATTCACCCCGCACCGGGCTATGGCGTCACCAGTAGCTTTGGCTATCGCACTCACCCAATTCACGGCGATCGCCGTCTCCACAGCGGCACCGATTTTGGTACTCCCACCGGCACGATTATTCGAGCGGCTGACGGCGGGCAGGTCACCTTTGCGGGCATCAGTGGCTCCCTCACCAGCGGCTACGGCAGGCTCGTCATCGTCAACCACGGCAATGGCCTAGAGAGCTACTACGCCCATCTGCAAGCCTTTTTTGTGCAAGCGGGCGACATCATCGCCCAAGGCGATCCGGTTGGTCGCGCCAATAGCAGCGGCTGGTCAACAGGGCCGCATTTGCACTTTGAGGTGCGCCAGAATGGCCAGCCTCAGAACCCCATGAACTATCTCAGTTAAGGAGTGTAGCGATGAGACTTAATCGCGCTGTATTCGCTGGACTTGCAGGCCTCTGTCTGCTGCTGGTCGGTCTAATCTCGGTTGTGGGCCTCAATCTGGCTCGGGCGTCAGACCCCATTCCAGAGGCGGTCTACGATTGCCTGCCCCCTCAAACTCAAGCCACCAAACTCTGGGGCCAAGTTGAAACAGCCCCCGGCAGCTACCTCCTAATTGGGGCCGGTGAAGGCGAGACCTACCAGGAAGTGCTGATTTACCTGGACACTCAAGCCACCTGCCGATCGCTACTGCCAGAAGATGACCCGATGCTGAGCCACTACATCCCCCTGAATCTGGCCCGTGAGTTAGCCCTCCAGCGCTACACCCAGGTGCTGCAAGAACAGGGCGGACGCGACGCCTACCAGCAGCAGCTGACCGAGTATCTGATGGCAGCCCCCGAGGGTACCCGCAGCCAGTTTCCCCCTGAATACCTCTGGGCGCTAGAGCAACTGGGCATTGAGCTACCCCCCAATAGCTATGAGGTGCTGCGCTGATGCGTTACACCACCGAACACCCCTCAATTCTGGGGCAGGTGGATGCCACCTCCCCTCAGTCAGTCTCTCAGCTGGTGACCTCACTCCAGTCCCGTCAGGGACTCACTCTGCTGGGCTGTGTGGTGCTGATTGCCGCCTTCTCCCTCATGAGCCAAGGCAAGAAAGGCAAGCTCGCCACCAGCCGCTTTGGTGGCAGCCCCGAGAAATCCGCTGCCCGCAAGCGTGCGGTGCGGCAGATTCAGGAGCGCAAACGCAATGCAGTTTCCCTCTATATCGGCAAGCCTACCCGCAAGCAAGATGCCCGGTCTCTATACCTGCCCGACCTTCAGCGGGGCGTCGCCGTTTGTGGTGGACCGGGCTCCGGCAAAACCTTCAGCGTTATTGACCCACTGATTCGTTCGGCTCTAGATCAGGGTCTACCGGTAGCCCTGTACGACTTTAAGTACCCGACCCAAAGTGCTCGCCATGCCGCCTATGCCGCCAAGCTGGGCTACGACGTGCGAGTGCTGGCCCCTGGCTTTCCCGAGTCCGAGGTGTGCAACCCCATCGACTTCCTCCGCAGTGAGTCCGACGCCGAGATGGCGCGGCAAATCGCTACGGTGCTCAACAAAAACTTTCGGCTGATGACCCAGAGCACCGAGGATGGCTTCTTCGCCGCCGCCGGGGATCAGCTCACCGAAGCCCTGCTGATGCTGGCCAAATCCACCCAGCACCCCGACATCATGACCGCCCAGGCGGTGTTGGGCCTGACCAACCTAGGCAACCGGGTGGCGGCGGCTCAAGGCATGAACAGCTGGATTCGGGTGTCTTTCAACCAGTTGATCGGGGTCAAGGATGCCGAAAAAACCGCCAGCGGCATTGTGGGCAGCGCCAGCGAAACCTTTACCCGCTTTATGAAAGAAGGGGTCTTGGGGGCCTTCTGTGGTCAAACCTCCATACCCTTAGACCTGACCGGCAAGCAGCTGCTGATTCTGGGGATGGATCGGGAGCGGCGGGATGTGGTGGGGCCATTGGTCGCGACGGTGCTGCACATGCTGGTTACCCGCAATGTGGCCCAGCGGCGGCAAGATCCGCTGATTGTCGCGATTGACGAACTGCCCACCCTCTACCTGCCCACTCTAGTGCAGTGGCTGAACGAAAACCGGGAGGACGGGCTGGCGGTCATTCTCGGTTTTCAAAACCTGGTGCAGCTGGAGAAAACCTACGGTCGCGAGCTGGCTCGCGCCATCCTGGGGGCCTGTGCCACCAAAGCGGTCTTCAACCCCCAAGAATACGAAGCGGCTCGCATGTTCTCGGACTTTCTGGGGGATGAAGAAATCCAGCACCAGCAAAAGTCCCGCAATCGTGGCGGCGGCAAATCCAGCACCACCATCTCTAATCAGGAGCGCACCCGCAAGCTATTTGAACCCAGCCAGTTTCTGCGATTGCCACCGGGCAAGTGCATCTTGATCAACCCCGGCTTTACCTCCCGAGGGGAAGCCGCCATTCCCATCCAGCAGGCGATCAAGATTCCCAAGGCCGATGTGCAGGCCAGCGAGGGAAGCGAAGCCCTGTGGGCCAAAATCCACACTCGCCTGGTGCGCCGCAGCCCTCAGCGGATGCCCACTACCGCCGACTTAGAAAAGCGGCGACAGATGGTGGAAGCGATGCTGCCGGAGCCTCAAGCCCCGGTCAACTCGGCCTACCCCGACCCCGCTGGGCTGATCGACAAGTACAGCAGTTTGCTTTAGGAGAAACCCGATGACGACAACGATTCAATCCCCCGATCTCATGCTGGCCCAAACCCTGCGGGCGAAGCTACCTGTGGATACGGTCACCGCCCTACTGGCTTACCCCAACATTGCTGCTGATCTGGCGTTGGTGTTGGATCAGCCGCCTCTGGGTACTGACTACGTGCCCCGCGAGATTGAGGTGCTGTACGACGATGTGACAGTTTTGCATTGGCGGGATGGTCGGATTCAAGCCCAGTGCGCCGATGTGGAGATCGACTATACGCCGACGCTGGTGGAGTGGTTGATCGATGGCGACACGGCCTACTTCTCGGTTCAAGGGCTGGAGGTGATTAACCGGATCAAAATCCTGCCCCTGATGGATTTAGAAAGCCTAGACCCCCTAAAGGAGGAACCATGCAAGCCGTAGTGAATCCCGGAGAAGCCAAGCAAATCGAGCAGGATTATGCTCACACCACCCTGGCCTCTAGCGAAATGGCAGCGGCCACGGCTCAATCAACCGCCGAGGCTGTGCAGGCTTTTATTCAGATGCTGCGCGAGCGGCTCCAGGCGGCTCGACAAAAGGAGCAAGACCCGGAAACTGAAGCACAGGATGCTCAATCTGAGGATGCTGTAGATTTGCCCCCAGCTGTTGCTGAGCCCATCGAAATCAAGATGGGCCGCGAGATTGTCTACCGCGAAGGCTATGCCGATAAAGATCCCGTCAACAAGCTCAATGCCAATACGTTAAAGCTGCTCCAGGCCGCGGTAGATGCACCTCCGCAGGCAGGCGCTGAGGCGACTACCGGGGCCAAAGGGACAATCAATATCAAGGCTGGAGATGAACTGGTTTATCGGATGAGCAAGGGGGCGGTTGAAACCAACCGGCTAGAGCCTGAGCCAGTTGATCAAGCGGAAGTGTCTTTCCCTGGGGGCGTCCGGGAGGCGTCAACAGCAGAAGATCCCAAGCTGGCGGATGAGACTGTGCCCCCTGTACAACCGTCTGTGTCCTCAGCAGAGGACGCTACAAAACCTGAAACCAGCGAAACCCCGGCCCTCGTCATAGCTGAGGATTCCCGACTAGCAGATGAGACCGTGCTCTCTGTCCCTGTGTCGGTGTCCCCTGCAAAAGCAGTCATGGAACCTGAGCCTAAGGAAAACCCGGCTTTTGCGAGGGCTGTAGAACCAGAGCAACAACCATCCGCAAGTCAGCCTGCACCCACCCGAGTCACAGCTCAGCCCCTTGCTATGGCTTCTCCCAAAGTGGTCTCCATCCTTGATGTGCTGGAACGCCAGAATCAGCAGGTAGTGGATAAAGCCACTCAGAAATGGATGCAGCAGACCACTCGGGTGATGCGGCGCTCGTCTCAGCAGTTGACTGAACGGGTGGTGGCTCTGGCGGCCAATATCCGCAGTCGGCAGGTCGCCTCTACGGCGGTGGATTTGCTCCAGAAATACGGCACTGCCTATAGCCCAGGCCGGGGCTTCTACGTGGCGGAGAACTATGTGGTCAGTTCCAAGGGCCGCATGGTTACTGTCTCAGACCGCCAGGGGATTGAACTGATGACGGCTCGCAAAACCCGCTGGGGGTTGGACATCCTCAAAAACGACATGGTGGCGTCTCAAGAGGCCGACTTTATGAAAGCCCGCCAGCAGATCCAGATTCAAGGGATGGATGGCCTGTCCGCCGATCCTCCTATGCGGGTGCGGCAGTTGGGCAACCTTGCACCAGCCGGGGACATGGGCATCACCCGCGATCTCACGGCCCTGGCCCTAGCGAAAACCGCCCGCAAACTGCTCGATGTCACCGGCAGTCGCCCCAACGTGCAGGGCAAGCGAGTCTTCCAAGGGGGCAGCCAGTACCGGATTGAGGAGACCCCCAACAGTCTGAAAATTCAGGCGGGTGAGCGGGGGGCCATTCTCAGCATCGACAACGGCAAAATCAAGTCTGCTTTGACCTCCAAGGATGTGGCCTACTTTCGCTTTATCGACCGGGAACTCAGCCAGGATTTGCAGCGGCATCAACCGGCGACAGTGACGCCCCTGAACAGCCGACAACGCAGCCGCTTCGTGGGTATGGCCATGGGTGAGTAGGAATGGTAGAAGACGCCCAACAGCAGCTGGTGAACCACTTCACCGCCCACTTTCTGGGGGGTGAAGGGTTCACGACCATTACCGCCGCCCGACAACAGGCGGCGCTGGTGTTGGGCACGCCAGTCACCCCCGGTACGGCGTTGGCGAAGCAGGTGGATGAAGCGGTGGAGGGGGCAGTGGTGCGGGCGGCCCAGGGGATCCTTCAAACCTCGGCGACAACTCACGACACCTATGATCGGCTAGTCGAGTTGCACAACCGCCAGCCAGCCCTAAACGTCCGCTCCTCAACCAGCGTGTTGCAGCAGGCCTACAGTACGCCGATTCCCATCGCGTTTTTGGCCTCTGCCCTGGCGGGCATTACCCCAGACACCACTGTCTATGAACCCTCTGCTGGGCATGGCGCATTGCTGGTGGGAACTGACCCTGCCCAGGTGAGCGTCAATGAACTCAATCCAGACCGGGCCGCTGACCTGCGGGCTCAGGGCTATACCGTCACGGAGCATGACGGAGCGGATTATACGCCGGAGCGCCTGCACGACGTGGTGATCGCCAACCCACCCTTTGGCGCGGTACGGGACGGACAGGGGCAGCGTAAGCGGTTCAGGTTGCCGGGCAACCTGCGGGGGACAACTCAGATTGATCAGGCGATCGCGTTCCAAGCCCTGGGGGCAATGAAGGACGATGGTCGCGCCGTTCTGATCCTGGGCGGCAAGCTGGGCGTAGACGAAGAGCTCCGGTCTGAGCGCTACAACAGCCTGGAAAGTCGAGGCTTCTTCTATGCCCTGTATCAGCAGTACGCCGTTACCCAACACATCTCCATCTGGGGTGACCTGTACCGCAAGCAGGGTGCGGGTTTTCCGATTGATTTGATTGTGATTGAAGGCCGAGGCCGGTCTGAACGTCCGTTACCTGCCGCTGATGTCCCGATTATCTACAAGTCGTTTACTGAACTTAAGGAGTTGATTCCCCATGAACCTATCCACCACGCCCGTATCTCCCTGGACGTATCCGTTCATGACCAGCCAGTACCGTCGTAAGATCGTGATGTCTTCGAACTCGATTAACGACTTGGTTGATTACTACAATGAACTTCACCTGAAATTATCTTATTTTGCTGAGGTGAGTAGCCCACAAACTTTCCATTAAGCTCGTCACCTCTTGCATTCATTTCTACGACCACACTACCAGCCTGAAAAACATATGAAAGCTTATTTCTGTATTCAACCTTTAAAACATTTCCATCAAATAGGCCATTAAATAAAACTAAACTCGTTTCATCTCCTTTTTTATTTTCATAGCTCACCTCTCCTTCTATGGCCCGCCCCCGATTCCTCAAAAAAATGACAACATCAAAGCTCGCTTCCTGACCTTCAAGGAGTTGGGAAAAGGATCCGTACCACTTCCCCCTAAGCCTATCAAGTCTTTCATTAGTAGATGATGGTAACTCAGAATTTTTCAACCTTTTTTGAACAAAAAGCGTTAATGCAGGGCCTAAAAATCCTGTTATGAGTGCTGCAATGATGGCTTCCATACTTTTCTTAAAAGGGATTTGAACAACGGGCTTCTTGCAGTTTTTTAAGGGTGCTCTCGGGGAGCAGCAACCAGAGGCGGGGCCAGCAGATGACAGCATTGAGCCCGTAGCGTTTTTCGAGCGATATTCTGAAGCGCGTAGCAGGTTGCCCAGGCGGGGTAGGCATAAACTGATTGGGTTGGGATGGGGAAACCATGGGCTGCCAATCGAGTTGGTTGTAATCGTTCCGTTACTCAGTAGATAGAGGTGATTCAGTTCCTCAGCAGACGGAGCAGCCTCTCCTTGTAGACTTTTTGCATAAATGACTTCATCTCATCACGAACAGATGATTGCGTCAAACAAAATTCTGTGATTCGTGCAATCAAGTATAAGATAATTGGATCCATCTCGTAGTCTTCATAATTTTTTCTTCTATCTTTACGATCATAGCCTTTGTAATGTCCATTTTCATCCCAGTAGGTTATGTCGAACTTTGGCAATAATAAGCCTGAACTGACACTATCACTATCGCCTATACTAAAGAAGCCACCTAATACAAGAGGATCTCTTTCTAAAGCGGAAGTAAGAGCATATTCATGCCTGCCTTGACGCCACAACTGATGTAACTGTAACCCTACAGAGTCCTCTAAATCATCTAAAAAAAGGCCAAGGCCGTGTTGGATCAATCTAACAGCAACGGTACTACAGTTTTGACTAGTTATTCTATATATATTATTGTTTCTTTTTCCACGATTCTTGAGGTCATAAGCTAAATCTATCAAATTTCTTGTAAATTCAGAATACAATATAAATCGCTTAGTTGAAAATAATGGGTCGTCATATGGTTTATCCTGTATTAGGAAAGGCAGAACTTCATCAAATAAAACTGAATTTAGGAATGGTATTTCCAAAGAAATTAAGTGTTTTTTTCTCACCTCTTCTTCCTGAGAAAGATTTGAATAGGATTTCTGTGGAGTGAAGCTGAAATATCTTTTTATTCTATAATTAGATCTAATAAGTTCATCAGGGTAATCGCCTGGATACATAAGTGATTTAGTGCTTTCATTACTTGGATCTGGTTCATCTGCATATCCGACAAAATGCCATTTAGGGAGAATTGATAAGTCATCAGAAGAAATCTTGTAAACGACTGGAAATGGCAAGTTATCAGAAGAAGCCTTGTAAACGGCTGGAAGCTTTAGAGATACGTGACCATAATTAAGTTTAGTACCAGATACGATGATGTTGAAAAAATTAATAGATTTTTCAGGCATCCAAAAATATAGCGTCGTCTTTTGGTTTGTGTTCAAATGCAGTAGTGCATCTACAATCTCCTTTTCAGTGCTTAACTTTAACAAAGGATAAGATTTTATTAATACTTTTCTATCGCTAGGCAATAGATACATATCCTACATTCCGCAGGTTGACAGGGAATAAAAGATGTGTGGTGTTTTAGGCTAAAGGGTAGTCCTTCTAGCGGTAGGTGCCTCCCTTGGAAATCGAGGATTTAGACCATCTCGGCTTAGTG